>Ga0302325_10030869_pt1 | contig 11042 bp, 6 predicted proteins | sample Palsa_T0_2_FD_201948 | JGI IMG/M metagenome (GOLD analysis project Ga0302325, IMG submission 201948) | Peat permafrost microbial communities from Stordalen Mire near Abisko, Sweden - Palsa_T0_2 | ecosystem: Environmental > Terrestrial > Soil > Palsa > Peat permafrost | place: Sweden: Abisko... | reverse complement strand
CGCGACTCTTTGCAATTATAGACGAGATTGAAGCAGCCATTTCGGCTTGATCGTTCGCGCCCCAGGTCCCGATGGCGGGAACGCAAAGCAGGCATCCCGAGTTTCGAGATGCCCGCCGCATTTCCTGTTCCCTGTTCCCTATTCCCTGCTTTTACCGCCAGTAGTACTCCCCGCCCACCATGTAGTACGGCCGATAGAACACCGGACCATAGGGGTAAGCCGCTGCATATTGTGCTCCGTAGTAGGGGTATGGGCCGCGCCGGTAGAGGTTGGGCCCGCCTTGATAGAGCCCTTGCGCCAGCCGGGCTGCTTCCTGCGCGTTCACCGGATTCACAGTCAAAGGCGAATTGATGTGGAAGGTCACCAGCGCCTCGGCAGGAATCCATACTCCGGGTCCGGATGAAGCTGCGGAAGCTGCGGTTCCAGCGGCCACGCCTGCTCCGGCGCCAATCGCGCAGCCAACTCCGCGTCCCACCGCGCAACCAATAATGGTGCCCAGAATTCCGCCGCCCACGGCGCTGCCCACGGTCTGGCCGGCCTTGTTCGGCCCCTTAACCTTGAACTGGTCAGAATCCAGCGGATAGCTTTGCCCGCCCAAGTCCAGTGAGGTCAGCTTCAATGCCAGCACCGGGCTGCCGCCCAGGTCGCCGGCGCCAACCTTCTTTACCTCGCTCACAACGCCGTGCACCGTGGCGCCCTTGGGCAACGCCAGCACGCCGCCGACCGCTACGTCGCGAATCACGGTAAACTCCACAGTCTCGCCGTCTTTCGCTCTCTTGTTGTTCAGACCCTCGTTGGTGCGCAACTGCAATAGCGTTCCCTGCGGAATAGTTACAGGACCCGTGGGTTCCGCATAAGCTGGCGCTGGAGGCGGCCCTTGCGCGTATTGCGGCTGCCGCGGAGGATATTGAGGCGGATAGGGCGGAGGCGGAGCATACTGCGGCCGCGCCGGAGGATAAGGCGCTGGCGGCTGGCCCTGATCCTGGCCTTGCGCTTGACCCTGAGACTGGCCTTGGCTTGGCGCCGGCAGCGGCCCGTCACCCGGTGCTGGCGGCGCTGCTGCAGCCTCGTCGGGCTGGCTGTCAGCCTGCTGCTGCGCATTGGGGTCAGCGGCCTGCGCATCCTGTGGATTGCCGACCTTCAGATTGTTGTTTACTTTGGACACGCCCGCCACATGGGCGGCAATTGACTCCGCCAGTTCGCTGGAAGCGTCGGTCGAGACCGTTCCTGAAAGCGACACCTCGCCCTGAATGGTAGCGGCTGTAATCAGGTCGTTCTTCAGCGCCTTAGAGGCGTCCAAAGCGTGCACCACGTCCATCTCGATCTGTCCGTCTGTGCGCTGGCCGGCCTGCGCCGCGGCAGACCCTGCGGTCGAATCCTGAGCCTGGGCAACCTGAATCCCACCGCACAGGACCACCAACCCAGCCCATGCCAGCATTTGCGGGAAAACTCTCTTTACGAATGATCGATTCATAGCTGATTCTCTCCTCTGCCTGAGGTGCTGCTCCCCGCTCCGCTCATGATGGCCCTCGTAACCATTTAGACGTTGACCATTTAGACGGGCTGTTGCGGGAGCCGTCATCTGTGTGAACCCCGACCCCAGGAAAAAGTTCCGCACCTGCATACAAGATGCAAAATGCCTTTGCCAGGAATCATTATGAGGGACGAATGTTTCCCTGGCTGTTCACTCTGCAACAATTCGTCTGGCCCCGCATCCAAACCTGAAACGGGGGGTAAAAAGTGGCTGAATGGAGCCAAAGACCCGCGTTACTACCTGAACCGGGGGTTCGCTAGTGGAGCAGCTCACCCGCCTCATCCTTGATCGCTGCAACCAGCAACCTCAGCAGTTCAACTCGGGGAGCAGCCAGGGATCGCGAGTTCTCCAGGCGCAGCTTTTCGGGTAACGCCGAGACCGCATTTTCGAGTACCGGAATCACGGACGAAAAAGTGGGATAGCGGCTGTCACGGCCCACCTTCGCTACGGCACGCAGCGCGCCGATCGCCCCTAATTGCTCCAGTATGTCGGCATCGCGCAGCAGGATCGCCTCCATCTCCACCGGCTCGTCCTGGGGCTGATGCGTCCGGATGGCCTCTGCAACGCGATCCAGCTTATTGGGCGGAAATCCCCAGCCTGCTAAAAGTTCACGTGACAGCGCAATGGTATACCGGACATGATTCCAGCGCGCCAGTTCCGCGGAGTCCTGCGGCCGATGACCTAGGAAGACCCCCAGGTCGTGCATCCACGCCGCGGCAAAAAGAATGTCGTCGTCGAAATCCAGGCCCTGCCCGACCCGGCACGCCAGCGAATACAGCCGCGGCTGATGGCCAAATTTGTCTATTGGCCGGGCTTCGGCACGAATGTAGGCCACTACCGATTCACGCCATCCAGCCGTCATTCTGGTTCACCTTCCCGATCTTCAATCGCGATCCTCTACGCTCATATTACTGAGGTAACGTTTGTCTCGGCACACCGCGAAAGAGGCTTGCCTGTCCCCGCCTGCACCGGATACCCTAGTATCGGATTTACAATTACTGTAATCGCGAACGATGAGCGCCAAGCGGCTTTTCCTCTCCGGGTCCTCAGCGACGGGTCATTGCGGCTGGGGGAGACGTGAAGGCCGCCTTTGCCAATGCCATTGAAGCCTCACAAAGTGGAAATCCGCTCTAGAGCTTAGAAGCACGCAGACCAGCCGGGCCGCCAAACGCTCAAAATATCAAGAAATGAGACCATGCCGCGTATGTCAAAGTCAGTTTCTATCTGTGTAATCGGGTCCGGATATGTTGGACTGGTGGCATCCGTTTGCTTTGCCGAGATGGGCCACCGCGTCATCTGCGTGGACAATGACGAGGCCAAGGTGAAAACCCTCCGCGAGGGAGGAGTACCGATCTTTGAAGAGCATCTCCCCCAGTTGCTTGCCAAGCACCGCGACCACGGCGTCGAGTTCACCGCGGACCTGGCCAGCGCGGTAGAGCGCAGCGAAGCCATCTTCATCGCAGTCGGCACGCCTCAGGGCGAGACTGGCGCAGCCGACATGTCTTACGTCGAGGCCGTCGTCTCTGAGATTTCGCGCCACATGAATTCCTACAAAGTCATCGTGGAAAAGAGCACCGTCCCGGTTTACACCAACGAATGGGTCAGCCGCGTGCTTCATCGTCATGGCGTCGACCCAGCAAGCTTCGACGTCGTGTCGAACCCCGAGTTCCTGCGCGAAGGCACCGCCGTCCTCGACTTCCTGCATCCCGACCGCATTGTCATTGGCACCAACACAGACCGCGCCGCCGCAGTGCTCAGGCGCATTTATGAGCCGCTCACCTCGGGCAGCTATTACGACCAGCCCGATGCATTGCCCGGGACGTGCAGCGCCTCAAATCCGGCTCCCATTCTGGTCACCTCCGCGCAAAGCGCCGAGATCATCAAGCATGCCGCGAATGCATTTCTGGCATTGAAAATCTCTTTCATCAATGCCGTTGCCAACCTGGCCGAAGCAGTGGACGCAGACATCGAAGACATTGCCAAAGGAATGGGCATGGACACCCGCATCGGCCCCAGATTTCTGCGCGCCGGACTGGGTTACGGCGGCTCCTGCTTTCCCAAGGATGTGGCCGCCTTTCAATGGGTGGCGCAACAGAAGGGCGTCAATTTCAAGCTTCTTCAGGAGATCCGGACGATCAATGAAGCGCAGAGAGACATCTTTTTCAACAAGGTTCTCTCCGCGCTGTGGACTCTGCGCGGCAAGCGGCTTGCAGCCCTGGGCTTGTCTTTCAAGGGGGAAACAGACGACATTCGCGATTCTCCCGCAATCGAAGTGATCAAGAGGCTGCTCGATGCGGGCGTGATCATCAAGGCCTACGATCCGGCTGCAATGGAGCGCGCCAAGGAAGTGCTTCGACCCTCGATCAAGATGCAGTATGCCGCGAACCTCTACGAGGCCGCCGCCGATGCCGATGCAGTCTTGATTTTGACCGACTGGAGGGAATTTGGAGAGATCGACCTGGTCCGGCTGCATCGAGTGGTCCGCTTCCCCATCGTCATCGACGGCCGCAATCTTTACAAGCCGCAAGTGATGCAGGATCAAGGTTTTACTTATGTCAGCGTCGGTCGGCCCTCAAACTATCACGCGCAACAAGGCAAGCCGCGCGGGATGGTATCTTAGGTGATCGGGCGCTTCCATCGGCATGTCATCGTTGCTCCGCTTCCACCGGTAACCGCCAATTCCAAGCCTTGAAAAGTGGACTTATCGAATGCACGTACTTGTTACTGGCGCCGCCGGATTTCTTGGTTCGCACCTCACAGATCGCCTGTTGAGTGAGGGGCACTCCGTTCTCGGAATCGATAACCTCTCTACCGGCAACGTCGCGAATCTGACCCATCTGAACCATGAGCCACGATTTCAATTCGAGCAGCGGGATCTCTGCCAGACCTTCGATCCCGACCCGGTCGATTACGTCTTCAATTTCGCTTCGCCGGCCAGCCCCCCGGAGTACCTTCGCCTGGCCATTGAGACCCTGCGCGTAGGATCCATCGGCACTGAAAACTCCCTCGAGATCGCAGCAAAATATGGAGCCGGCTTTCTCCATGCCTCCACCTCGGAGTGCTACGGCGACCCGCTCGTCCATCCCCAGACAGAAGACTACTGGGGAAATGTGAATCCCGTGGGCCCCCGCTCCGTTTACGACGAAGCCAAGCGCTACGCCGAGGCTCTGGTCATGGCCTATCACCGCTCGCGCGGCGTCAATACCCATCTGGTGCGGATCTTCAACACGTATGGACCCCGCCTGCACCCAGGCGATGGCCGCGTCATTTCAAACTTCGTCATGCAGGCCCTGCGCGGCGAGCCGCTGACCATTTACGGTGAAGGGTCCCAGACTCGAAGCTTCTGTTATGTCGACGATCTCATCGAGGGCATCCTGCGCCTGTCGCGCTCTGACGAGCATCTCCCGGTCAACATTGGTAACCCGGACGAGTTCACCATTCTGGAGTGTGCCCAGACCGTCCTCGAGGTCACTGGTTCCAAAAGCGAACTGAGCTTCAAGCCTCTGCCTGAGGACGATCCCACCCGCCGCCGGCCCGACATAACCAAAGCCCGAACCCTTCTCGGTTGGGAGCCGCAAATCAGTCTCCGGGAGGGGTTGGCCCGATCGCTCCCGTACTTCAAGAGCAAGGCGGGCGTCTGAGGATCAGCGGCGCCATCCCCTGAACCAATCCATGCCTCGCCTCCAAACTTTGGGTGCCCCAGAGCCTGCCGAAGGGTCTCGCGTTTGAGGCCTGGGAGTCTACCCATCCAAATGGCCGAAGCTATTTGTCCTCCATGCCTTCGCGTGTGTAGAGTTCTAAGCGCGGCCTTTTCGCTCTTGCCGCAGCAGCGAAAAAGCGGGTCTAAAGCGATTTTGTTGGCGGTGCGAGGAGCTTTTCAGCCGGGTTTTTCGTCCATCCATCAAGACCAGTTGGACTAAAGCGAACTGCACCAGGTGGGGTTATGCGATGCGTAGGCTGATTCTGCTCGGGCTCATGGCAGCCGTGGTTCTTCCTGCCGTTGCTGCCAGGCGCGTCACGGTGGCGCAACTGGAGCAGTCACTGGCCGCCGACATCGCATCCCATCTAGCCGATGCCGAGGTCGCTCACCGGCTGGGGGAATTTGAGCTCTCCGAACGCCTGACCGATGCGACGCTCGACCGATTCGCGAAGAATCTGGCCCTCGGTCCCAGAATCGCTCTTGCCCTGCAACTGCTTGCCGACCAATCTGCCTTCCTCGATCCTCCGCTGAGCGAGTTGCCTGCAACGGGAAGCCCCGACGCGGCAACGCAGCAGCGCATGATGGATCAGGCTCGCGGATACGTCGTCAAAATCTGGCCTCACTTGCCCAACTTCTTTGTCACGCGCACCACCGCTCGATTTGAGGACAGTCCCCAAGTGGTTCATCAGGGCGATTGGCCGGTGCGCACGGGCATGCACCTGGTGGGCACCAGTACGCGCAATCTCACCTACCGCGATGGACAGGAGATTCTGGACTCGTCCACTCCGGTCCAGGCGACCGCAACAACCGTCGCCAATTCAGACCCCGGCTCTGCACCCGCTCAACAAGAACGTGGACTGACGTCCAGGGGCGAGTTCGGCCCGGAACTGACCATTGTTCTGACTGACACGGCCAAAGGGAGTGTGACCTGGAGCCATTGGGAACAGACGCCTGCCGGGCTGGCAGCGGTGTATAACTACTCGGTGCGCCGGGCCGCATCGCATTTTGAAGTCAGCTACTGCTGCCTGCGCGAGAACGTTCCTGGCCAGCGCCGTGAGTTGCAATATGGAAGCCGTGGCCGCACCGCACCGGCGACAGTGGCGACCGCGCCACCCGAGGAAAAGCCTTTCCGGGAGACGCCCGGCTACCATGGGACCCTGGCGATCGATCCAACTACGGGCGCCATCCTCCGCGTCACGCTCCAGGCTGAATTGCAGATCGACGACCCCATCTCCAGGGCCGCCACCGTAGTTCAGTACAGCCCGGTCAAGATCGGCGACCGCGCCTACATTTTCCCGGTGCGCAGCCTGGCCTTCTCGATGGAGCAGCCCGCCTTCAACGGCCATCCGCAGGAACCGCCGATACTTCTGGTGAACCAAACCACTTTTACTCACTATCACCGTTTGGGCGCATCCATCCGCATGCTCGCCGATGTGCCGGATGCCGGCGCGACCCAGCCCGCCAATTCCCCGGCGGCCGGAGCGGACGCCTCATCAGCGGATTCTGCCAGTGCGCCCGCCGCTACACCGGAGAATGCCGTGGCTTCCTCGCCGCAGCCTCCAGAGCCCGCAGCCGAAAAGACCTCCCCGCCGACAGAACCCGCCGGCCCGGAGGTCAGTCCGGAGATCAGTGTCACAGCTGCAAACGGCGTGCCCGACGAGCCAGCCAACCAGGCGCAGCCGCAGGCCACCGACTTCCAGCTCAAGCTGACATCGAGACTCGTTGACGTCGGCATCGTGGCCTGGGACAAGAAGGGCCATCCGGTCAAGGACCTGAAGGCCGAGGATTTTGAAATTTACGACAACGGCCGCAAGCAGGATCTCCGCTTCTTCACCCAATTCTCGAGCGACGCTCCAGCCACCGCGCCAACGGACGCCGCATCCAATCGCACCTTCAGCAACCGCGCCCCGGATGCCACGACAGTCACGTCCACTGACACAGGTGCAACAGTTTTGCTGATCGACGAAGCGCACATCGCGTGGCCCGACATGTCGAATGCCCGCCAGCAGATTCTCAAGTTCATCGCGACACTGGCCCCGACCGAGCGCGTCGGCGTCTACACGATGACCGCGATTGGTTTCCGCGTGATCCAGGAAATCACCACCGACCATGCGGCGCTGACCGCCAAGCTCAACAAGTGGATGCCCACCGCTCAGTCGGCGGCCCTGGCACAGGAAGAAGAGACCCGCAACCGCCAGTCGTTCAACGAAGTTCACTCCGCCGCCGATCTCAATTCGGTCAACGGCAACTTCAACGACGTGCCCGACGCAGAGCAGACTGTCGATCCCATACTGCGCACCATGGGCAGCAATCCGGGGCGCGCCTCGCTCATCATCCTGCGCATGGTCGCGCGTCATCTCTCCGCTGTCACCGGGCACAAGAACCTGGTGTGGGTCTCTTCTGACAACGTCTTCGCCGACTGGCGAAGCAACCAGGTAGGCATCGACAAAACCCCCAAGGAAGTTGACTCCTTCGCCATGCACGCGCAGGAGGCAATGAACGACGCACATGTGGCCGTCTACCCCATGGATGTATCTCAGCTTGAGACCTCGGCTATTTCAGCCGACATCCGCACCCGTAACGTCGAGCTCAATCAGGCCGGCGCGGACACGGCCAGCCAGAATGGAGGATCCGTTGCCACGAGCCTGGCTCCCGGCCGCAACCTGGCCGAGATGCAGCAAGACATGCACCCCATCCAGGGACCCATCCGCATGGTCGCCGACGCCACGGGCGGACGCATTATCCGCCGCGCCGGCGATCTGGCCGCCGCACTCACCGGGGTCGTGGAAGACGGCCATGCAACTTATCTGGTCAGCTTCTCTCCGCAAGGGGCGGCCGACGACCAATACCACACCATCACGGCCAAGCTGACCGGGCAGCACAAAGGCCTGACCCTGCGCTACCGTACCGGCTATCTCTACGCCAAGGAGCCGTCCTCGCTCAAGGATCGCTTCCAGCAGGCAGTCTGGCGCCCTTTGGACGTGAGCGAGATTGCAGTAACCGCGAATGCCACGCAACAAAGCCCCGGCGCCAAGCTCAAGCTCGGAATTATGGCCGCCGACCTTGGCCTGCAGCAGCAAGCGGGCCTGTGGATGGACAAGCTGGACATCTTTTTCATCCAGCGTGATGACGCCGGGCTCCACGCCCAGGTCGAAGGCCAGACTCTCGGGCTGCGCCTCAAACCAGCCACCTATCAGAACCTACTCTCCGCCGGTGTGCCCTTCGAACACTCTGTCGAGATGCAAAAGGGCATGGCTTCGCTGCGCGTGCTGGTGGTCGACGAAAACTCCGGCCGCATGGGTTCCGTGACCATCCCAGCGCCTGCACTGGAGCCTCAAAAGTGAGCGTCAACAATCAATTGGCGAATCGTCACAGCCCAATGTCGCGGCCAAATTGTACAATCGGTGCGGCGTGGCAAGAACTGAAATTGCAGTAACCGGCAAGGTGTTCCGGAAGTCGAATGGGCGCATGGCGCCATCTCAAAGGAGTAAGCAAATGAAACGGTTCGGATGGATTCTCGTATTTGTATTAGCAGCCTCACCCGCGTGGGCCGCCAAAAATGTTACCGTGAAGCAACTCACGGATCTGCTGGTTGCAGACCAGCAGGCCAAGAAATCAGACGCAGATGTGGCCAACGATCTCAAGCAGGTTGTACTGACTGAGGAACTGACCCGCACCGTGATGAACGGCCTGGTTCAATATGTTCCCGGTCCCTATTCAACCGAGCAGATCTACGTTCTTGAGGCCCGCAGTGCCGTGCTGTCCCCGCCGGCCTCTGATCTGCCCACAACACCGGCGCCGGACGCTGCTACGCAGACCGCCATTCTGACTAAGGCGATCGACTACGCGACCAAAACCTACACCCAGTTGCCTGCGTTGACTGCGACCAGGACCACCATCCGCTTTCAAGACAACATTGAGGCTGCCGCGGCCAGTTCCGGGATGCACTCCGGCGCAACCGCCGACGCCTCGAGCGACCCCAACCTTGTCAACGCGAGCCAGTTCGTCCATTACATTAACTCCACCGAGAATACGGTTCAGATTCAGGGTGGAGCAGAACAAAACCCACTGGCCAAGGACAAGACGCAGTGGGGCGCCAACGGTTACATCGCTCTCGTTGCCAATGGCCCCGCTCTTGGCGGCGTCATTTCAGACGCACAGGCTGCGGGAAAGATTAACTTTCTCCGTTGGGAGACTGTAAATGGCAAAGCTGCCGCCGTTTATGCCTTCTCCGTGGACAAGAAGAAAACCCACTACGCCGTGAATTACTGCTGCTTCCCCGACGTCGACCAGGCGGGATTGATGAGCTATTCGGGGCCATCTTCAAAGGGGAGCGCGCCCGCCAGCACCCAACCCACAGCCAAAGGCAACCTGCAGACAGTCACAAGCTGGCATAACTACAAAGCAAGCGTCCCCTACCACGGCGAGGTCTTTATCGATCCCGACACCGGGATCGTCGTTCGCCTTGTGACCCAGGCCGAGTTCAAAAACTCGGACGTGGTGCACCAGGAAGATCAGCGCATTGACTTCGCGCCGGTTCCGGTCGGCGACAAATCTTTGGTCGTTCCGGTGAAGACCGTCATCAACACTGAAGTGGTGCCCAACGGCGACTCCCAGTCCGCCGGTAAGTACACCACGCGCCACACGCTGTTTACGGCGGAGTACAAAAACTACCAGCCCGGCAGTTAAACGGCACGACTCAAAAAAAACGCGGCGGCTGTCCCCTTCAGCCGCCGCCGACCTCATTCATCACAGGGGATAAAGGGAAAATGAAACAGATCATTGGTCTACTTCTGCTCTTCTCTCTGGCCGCACCGCTCTGGGCCGCCAAAAAAATCACAGTACAGGAATTGAAGGAGACCTTAGTCTCCCTCAATCAGGCCAAAAAGGGTGACGAAGAGGTAGCAACCCGCCTTAAGGAAATCGAACTCAGCGAAGAACTCACGAAATCCGCCCTTGTCAGCCTTGCACAATACGTGCCCGGCCCGCTCTCGCAGGAACAGATGAATGTTCTTGAAGGCCGCAGCGCCATTCTCGCGCCTCCTGCTTCCGATCTGCCGTCCACTCCCGCTCCCGACAGCGCCGCGCAGAAGGCCATCCTTGCCAAAGCGGCCGACTACGTGACCAAGGTCTACATGCAGAACCCTCACCTGGTCGCCTCCAAAGCAACCGCGCGCTACCAGGACGGCGTTGAAAATATCCGTACCAATTCCGGCGTCACCAACAATGTGGGAAGCGCCGACCGGGCTTGGGATTTGCCCAAAATGTTCATGCGATTCTTTGGCACCCATGCGGAAGAGATCGAGACAGATAAGGGCGTCGAGCAGATTCCGGTGGTGAAAACCAAAGTCCCGTGGGGCGCGAACGGTCAGGTCTCCGAAGGAGGGCCCGGCCCAAATCTCAGCGTCATTCTTCAAGAGGCCGCGGATGGCGGAAAGTTGAACTGGCTGCGATGGGAGACTGTCAGCGGCAAGCAGTTCGCCGTCTTCTCTTTCGCTGTGGACAAGAAAAAATCGCAATACGTCGTCCACTACTGCTGCTTCCCCGTCACCGGCGACACCGGCAGAATGGGATACGAAGGCACAGGAGCAAACTTCCAGACAGCAACTGATTGGAAGGACTTCAAGGCAACCGTCCCCTATCGCGGCGAATTCTTCATCGATCCCGATACGGGGATTATCATCCGCGTTATCACCCAAGCCGGCCTGAAACCCAGCGACTTTGTCCACCAGGAAGACTTGCGCATCGATTACGCGCCGCTGGTGATCGACGGCAAGCCCTTGGTGCTCCCCATTGACAGCTTCACGC
>Ga0302325_10030865_pt1 | contig 11042 bp, 9 predicted proteins | sample Palsa_T0_2_FD_201948 | JGI IMG/M metagenome (GOLD analysis project Ga0302325, IMG submission 201948) | Peat permafrost microbial communities from Stordalen Mire near Abisko, Sweden - Palsa_T0_2 | ecosystem: Environmental > Terrestrial > Soil > Palsa > Peat permafrost | place: Sweden: Abisko... | reverse complement strand
AGCCCGCGGGGCCAGCGTCAGGAACTTCGGCCTGGTCTGGGTGAGCGGCCGCAAGGCGGGCCCGGAACTCGCGCTCGCGCTGCGGGCCCGCGAGCTGTGGCAGGAGCTGGGCGCCGAGGTGCCGGGCCTGGGCTTCCGGGCCGCGGGCTCGCTCACGCTGGCCGCCGATGACGCCGAGCTCGGCCTGCTCAAGGAGGCGGCCGCGCTGCCGGACGCGCAGCGCCGCGGGTTCGAGCTGCTCGATCCCGGCGCCGTCCGCGCCGTCAACCCGGCACTGCGCGGTGAGTTCGCGGGCGGGCTGCTGGGCCGGCTCGACGCGATCGTCGAGCCGCGGCAGGCGCTGCCCGCGCTGCGCGGCTATCTGACTAGTGAGGCATACCGATGGCTGCCCGGGCGGGAGGTCACTGAGGTCGGGCCCAACGCGGTGCGCGATCACACGGGCACCTGGCACCACGGTGATCTGGTGGTCTTGTGCACCGGGGCGGCCCACACCGGGGTAGCCGGCCGGTATCTGGCCCGCGGCGGGGCAGGCGCGGTGCGCCGGGTCCGGCTGCAGATGATGCAGACGGCACCGCTGGCCGAACGGATCAGCACGGCGCTGGCCGACGGCGATTCGCTGCGCTACTACCCCGCCTATGACCTGCCGGGGCGGGGCCAGCTCACGCCGCAGTCCGCCGCCGCGCAGCGGGAACGCGCGCAGCTGCTGCTGGTCCAGCGGGCCGACGGCGGGCTGACCATCGGGGACACGCACGAGTACGCCGAGCCTTTCGCGTTCGACGTGGACGAAGACGCCTACGATCATCTGCGTGCGCGGGCGGAGACACTGCTCGGCGTACGCATCCCCAGAACCCAGCGCCGCTGGGCCGGCGTCTACAGCGAAGTAGATTCCGCGACCGGTCACGGGCTGTACCACCGATCCGAGGTCGAGCCCGGCGTGGTCCTGGTCACCGGGCCCGGCGGGCGCGGCATGACCTGTTCCCCGGCTATCGCAGAGGAGACGTTCCGTTGACCCGCATCACAGTGGCCTGCCTGGACATGGCCGGCACGACGGTGGCCGACGACGGCACGGTGATGGAAGCGTTCACGGCGGCCATCACCGGGCAGAACCTGCCCGAGGCCGCATACGACCAGGCCATGACCGACGTGCGGTCGAGCATGGGCCAGTCCAAGATCGAGGTGTTCCGGCGGATCCTGGGTGAGGAGGCAAGCGCTCGGAAGGCCAACGAGGCGTTCGAGAACCACTACGCGGCCGCGGTCCGGCGCGGCGCGATCTCGGCCATGCCCGGCGCCGAGGACACGATCATGCGGCTGCGCGACGCCGGCGTGCGGGTCTGCCTGGCCACCGGGTTCTCCCCCGTCACCAGGGACGCCATCATCGACAGGCTCGGCTGGGGCGACCTGGTCGACCTGGCCCTGTCCCCCGCCGACGCCGGCTTCTGGGGTCGCGGCCGTCCCTGGCCTGACCTGCCGCTGACCGCGCTGCTGCGGCTCCGCGGCGGCGCCGTCGGCGAGCTGGCGGTGGCCGGCGATACCGGCAGCGACATCGAGTCCGGGCTGCGCGCCGGAGCGGCGATCGTGGCCGGAGTGCTGACCGGCGCCAGTTCCCGCGCCGACCTGGAGCAGGCCGGGGCCCCGCTCATCCTGGATACGATCGCGGGCATCCTTCCCCATATCGATGCCGTCACCGCCTGAGCACCCTGCAGAACCGAACGGTGACGTGCGGGTCAGGCAGGCTCCCGTACGTCAGCTGGCGGCGGCTCGGCGGGGAACGACGTGTACGGGCTCGGGCGGCAACGTGACCGACACCGCGGTCCCGGGAGCCAGCGCGCCAGCCTCGGAACTCGACTTGTCGATCTGGACCGCCACATCCCCGTCCAGCAGAACGCCGACCCTGGTCACCGAGCCGAGGAAGGTCCTGGTGGTCACGATCCCGTTGCCGTTCGGCACGAGCTCCATCCGCAACCCTTCTGGCCGCACAAGCACATCTACCGCCGTGTCGCCGCCGAGGCTCAGGCTCCGCCCCTCGTTATCCCTGAGGGGCACGGTTCCGCCGAGGACGGCCACCGTCCCGGCACCAAGCAGCCCGCCGGGAATCCGGTTCATGACGCCGACAAACTCGGCGACGAACGCGGTGGCCGGGTCTGTATACAGTTCATCAGGTGCGGCGATCTGCTCCAGCTTGCCCTCTCGCATGACCCCGACCCGGTCGGCCATCGACAGCGCTTCCTCCTGGTCATGAGTGACAAACAAGGTGGTGGTGCCGAGGCGCTGTTGCAGGGTGCGGATCTGCTCGCGCAACTGGAGGCGCACCTTGGCGTCGAGAGCGGACAGCGGCTCGTCGAGCAGCAGCACCCGGGGCTCGATGGCCAGCGCGCGGGCCAGCGCGACGCGCTGCTGCTGGCCGCCGGACAGCTGGTGCGGGTACTGCCCGGCCTGCGCGGCCAAGCCCACCATGTCCAGCAGTTCCCCGGCCCGCTTGCGCCGCCCGGCAGTGCCCAGCTTGCGCATCCGCAGCCCGAAGGCCACGTTATCTAGTGCGGTCATGTTCGGGAACAGACTGTAGCTCTGGAAGACCATGCCCATGTCGCGTCGGGAGGAATGCACCGAGGAGATGTCCCGGCCGTCGACGAGGACCGATCCTGAGTCCGCCGACTCGAAGCCGGCCACGATGCGCAGGACCGTCGTCTTGCCGCAGCCGGACGGGCCAAGCAGCGCCACGAGCTCGCCCGGCGCGATCTCGATGGAAAGCCCGTCCAGGGCCCGGGTGGCCCCGAACGCGCGGCTCAGGTCCTGGATCAGGACGCTCGTCCCGCCGGTCCCGGCCTGCCGCAAGATGCCGTCCGCCGCCGCGGCGTTCCTGGCGGTATTGGTGGTCATTCGCTCCCCCGGGTTTCTTGACGTGCGACGGTAAACAACGTGACCTGGCCACCGCCGGTCTTGCGGGCCTGCCGGGTTCCGATCACCGTGATCGCCAGCAGGAACAGCCAGGTCACGAACAGCGCGAGCAGCGAGGCCGCGACCGAGACCTGGCCGCTGGTCTGGGAGTTGACGTAGATCCACACCGGGAAGGTCTGGTACAAGTCCAGGCTGGCCATGGTGAACTCGCCGAGGACCAGGGCCACCGTCAGCACGGTGGCGGACAGCAGCGCGGTGGCGAGGTTCGGCAGGATTACCCGCCACAGCGTGTTGATCCAGCCTGCACCGAGCGAGCTTGCCGCCTCGACGATCGTCTTCAGGTCAAGCGCGCGCAGCCCGGCGTCGATGGCACGGTAGGCAAACGGCATCGCCAGGACCACGTACTCCAGCGAGAGCAGGTAGGGCGTGCTCTTGATGAAGCCAGGCGCGAGCTGCAGCACGCCCACGATCAGCACGATCGGCGGGATGACGATCGGCAGGATCGTGATCCCCTCAAGCAACCGCCGCAGCTTCGGCAGGCGCAGGTGGACGTAGACAGCCGTGGGCAGCATGAGCGCCAGCGTGACCAGGGTAGTGATGACCGCGAGACGGACCGACAGGCCGAGGGACGACGTGAAGCCGGGCTGGCTGATCACCGAGCCGAAGGAGCCGAACCCGGCGAACTTGAGCGCCGAGTACAGCGGGACGAGGAAGTACACGCCCGCGACGAGCAGGATCCCCCAACGCCAGATGGGCAGCGGTTCCCGGCGCCGCGGACCTGTTACCGCAGCCATTTGGCCGCCCTTCGCTGCAGTGTGACATAGATCAGCATGACGACCGCGATGATGACGACCATGCCCAGGCCGAGCGCCTTGCCCACGTTCTCCTGGCCGGCGATGACGTTCCCGTTCAGGAACGATCCGATCTGGATCGAGGTCAGCGGGATGGTCCCGTTGGTCAGTGCCTCGGCGGTGGCGTAGGCGGACAAGCCGCTGCCGAAGAGCAGCAGCACGCAGCCGAGGAAGGACGGCAGCAGCACCGGGCCGCCCACGAAACGCCAGTACTGCCAGGTGCGCGCGCCCAGGTTCTCGGCGGCTTCCCGCCACGCCGGGCGCAGCCCTTCCAGGGCGGGCAAGATGACCAGCACCATCAGCGGGATCTGGAAATACATGTACACCACCACGACGCCGGCCAGGGAGTAAAGGTCGAAGCCGTGGTCGTACGGGTTGAACCCGAGGTCGGTGAGCCACTGGGTGGCGAGCCCGCTGCTGCCAAGAGTGGCGATGAACAGGAAGGCCAGCGGCACGCCGCCGAAGTTGGCGAAGACGCCGGATGCGGTGATCGCCACTTGGCGTAGCACTGTCCCGCGCTTGGCGGTGAAGATGGCGTACGCGATCAGCAGCCCGAAGATCCCCGGCAGGACGGAGGAGATGGCGGACAACTCGATGCTCTGGGCAAATCCGTGCAGGTAGATGCCGTGGGTGGCGGCATGGACGTTGCTCAGCGTGAAGCTGCCGTTGGAGGAGTCCTGGAAGGCCCCGATCGCGACCGCGGCCATCGGCAGCAGCAGGCCGAGCGTCACGTAGACGCCGAACGGCACGATGCCGGCCCACCGGCGCAGCTCGCGCAGGACGTGTGGCACGGTCAGCCTGGCGGGCGGTCCGGACTCGGCGGCACGTCCGGACCCGGGGCCCCCGGGATCCGCGACGGATCCCGGGGCCCCGGAGGCCGCTACTGTCTGGTCCACCGCTAGCCGATCACGCTGGACCACTGCTGGGCGACGATGGCCTCCGCCGCCGACTGCTGTGCCTGGGTGGGGAAGGTGACGTTCCCGGCGGGGGCTGGCGGGAGTGACTTGTAGGCCGTCTGGTTGACCGTATTGCTACTCACCAGCTTCGGCAGCTCGATCGGCCGCGCCTCGCCCTCGAGCCACAGGTTCTGGCCCGTGGTGGAGTAGAGGTATTCCTCCCAGAGCCTGGCCGCGGCCGGGTCCGGCGCGTACTTGCTGATCGCCTGGTCGTAGTAGGCAGCGTAGGAGGCGTCCGACGGGATCACGATCTTCAGGCCGGGGACGCTCGGTCCGATCTCGGACGCCAGCAGGTAGTCCCACCAGACCACGATCGGCGTCTGGCCGCTTTCCATGGTCGCTGCGCTGGCTGCGACCGGCACGAAGTTGCCTTCGGCGTGCAGCTTCTTGAAGTAGTCGATGCCGGGCGTGATGTTGTTGAGCGAACCGCCGTTGGCGAGCGCCGAGGCGAACACGGCCGAGAACGCGGCGCTGGCCTGGGTCGGGTTGCCGTTGATGGCGACCTCGTTCTTGTAAATCGGCTTCAGCAGGTCCGCGAACGAGGTCGGCGGGGTCTTCACCTTCGCCGAGTTGTACCCGATCGCGACATACCCGCCGTAGTCGGCGAACCAGGTACCGTCGGCCGCCTTGGCGTCGGACGGGATGTTGCTCCAGCTCGCAACCTTGTAGGGGGCCAGGATGCCTTCCTGGTCGCCCTTGACCGCGAACGCGGTGCCCACGTCGAGGACGTCGGGGGCGCGGCTCTGGCCCTTGAGCTGGTTGACCGCGTTGAGCTCGTCCTGGCTGGAACCGTCCGGGTTAGCGTCGTTGATCTTGATGCCGTACTTGGCGGTGAAGTCCTTCATGATCGTGCCGTAGTTGGCCCAGTTGGAAGGCAGCGTAATGACGTTGAGCTGGCCTTCCTTCTTGGCCGCCGCGATCAGCGCGGCCATGCCACCCCCCGCCGAGACGGAGGTGGCGGTGGCCCAGTTGGTCCCGCTGCTTGTGCTACCGCTCGTGCTGCCGCTGTTCGAACTCGAGGAACCGCAGCCCGCAATAAGCAGCAGGCTGCCGGTAACCGCGGCACTTGCCGCAATAGCATGCCTTGCTCGCAAAATTTCCCTCCCAAACCACAGCCCCCGAACACGGGGACAAGGCGCCGAATCTTGGCTAGACAAGTCGAGATCATGGCTAGCCAACACAAACCGGAGGTAGCCAGCCCATGGCGGTCAGGCGTTAGTTGGCGGTCAGGTTGATGACGTCCCTGACCTGCGGGACGCTCTGGTCGCAGCCCATCGAGGCCGGAAGCCGACGGTCTCGGGGTCGGCCCGACGTCCCCGGTTTCCATGACGTAGGCTCCCGTGCTGGTCACACGGGTGCCGAGCAGCGTCGCGGTGCCGAGCCATCCACCGGGTCGCACGCGGTGACGGACGCCGCTTCGCGCCATCACCCCTGCTCCCTCCGCGCGATGCGGCACGACTGCCATCTGGCTGGGGTCTGCCGGGGTGGTTAGGATGTGCGCTCAGCGACGTACATCCGCTCCTTTCGGGGGAAGCAGGGCGTCAAAAGCGTGGATAGCAAGGCCATGACGAATCAGCAGGGCGGATCACAGCAGCCAGCGGGGATTCGTGACGTCGCGCGGAAGGCCGGCGTCTCAGTCGCATCGGTGAGCTTTGCCCTCAACGGCCAGCCCGGGGTGGCGAAGGATACCCGCCGGCGGATCCTGGCGGCCGCGGCGGAGCTTGGGTACCGTGCCAACCCCCAAGCCCAGGCGCTGCGGCGAGGACGCACCACCACCTACGGCCTGGTCATCCGCAACTTCAGCAATCCCTTCTTCCTGGAGGTGCTGACCGGAGCCGAACGGGCGGCGGACGAGGCGGGCGTAACCTTGCTGCTCCTTGACTCGCATTACTCGATGGAACGCGAGCGCATGCATGTGCGGGAAATGGCCGCCCAGCGCCTGGCCGGCCTGGCCATCGCCCCGGTCGGTGACGGCGAGTCCGTTCGGCTGTGGCAGCAGCTGCGGCCAGGTACCCCGGTGGTGACGCTGAACGCGTCCATGGAGGGCTTCACCGGGGTGTCCCGGGTGCACCCCGATAATGCCGTCGGGGTGGAGCTGGCGATGCGCCGCCTCGCCGAACTGGGTCACGCCTCCGCCGCCTTCCTGTCCGCGCCGCGCGGCATGGCGGCCGACACCGACCGGCTGCGCCATTTCCGGCGCCATGCCCGCGAACTAGGCGTCCGGCCGCACGTGATCCGCTCGCCCCTGACGATCGCCGACGTGCGCAAGGCCGCCAGGACGCTGCTGACGCGCCCGGACGCCCCCACGGCGATCATCACCAACTCCGATTACACGGCGCTCGGAATCTACCGGACCGCCCGCGACCTGTCGCTGCGGATCGGGCCGGACGTCTCGGTCATCGGGCATGACGACCTGCCGACCTCTGAGCTCCTCGATCCGCCCTTGGCGACCATCCGCATAGACGGCCAGGAAATGGGCCGGGCCCTGATGACGCGCCTGCTCGACTGGGATCCCCCCACCGACTTCGTCGCTCCGGTGGAACTGGTCGAACGCGCGTCGCTGCAGGCGCCGGACTTTGTCCGTTCACCCAGTGTTCGCGAGGCTCAGTGCGACAACTCGGTAACGTCGCTTGACACTCCTCCAGCGCATGTGTGAGCATTCGAGCGCTAAACGTTTTAGAGGCGTTTATCCTGCACTCTCAGCTGGGGGATTAGTGGGTCGGTAGACCTCCTCGGTACCGCCGCCCGGATCTTTTTCGGGCCACCGTGGTCCACTTCGGGACAGGGAAAGCTTTCAGGAGGCACTGGTGAAATTGTCCTATCGATATGCGGTCGCCGGACTCGCGGCCGTGGGTTTGCTTGCGGCCGCCGGCTGCTCGTCGAGTTCCTCCTCGGGCTCGGGCTCGAGCGGCAGCAGCGTCAATTGGACCAACGAGACCTCCGCGTCGGCCGGAGGCGGCATGAGCACTCTGGTCAAGGCGGCCAAGGCGGAGGGCACGCTCAACGTCATCGCGCTCCCGCCGACGTGGGCGAACTACGGCACGATCATCTCGACCTTCGAGAAGGATTACGGCATCAAGGTCAATTCCGCCCTGCCTGATGGCACCAGCCAGCAGGAGGTCGACGCGGTGAAGACGGAGAACGGCACCGCTAAGGCGCCCGACGTCCTGGACATCGGCATGGCCGTCGCCCTGGTCAACACGAGCCTGTTCGCCCCGTACGAGGTCAGCACCTGGAGCAGCATCCCGACGGCGCAGAAGGCGCCGAACGGCCTGTGGGTCCAGGACTACGGCGGCTACATGGCGGTCGGGTACTCGAGCAAGTTCGGCACGATCACCTCGCTCAGCGACCTGCTCAGCCCGAAGTTCAAGAACGCGGTCGCGCTGAACGGGAACCCGACCTCGGCCAACGCCGCGCTGAACGGCGTCATGATGGCGAGCCTGGCCGAGGGCGGCAGCGCCGGCAGCATCGCCGACGGCGTGTCCTTCTTCGGCAAACTCAAGGCGGCAGGCAACTTCTCGCCCGTATCCGCCACCGGTGCCACCATCAAGGCGGGTACCACCCCGGTCGTGTTCAACTGGGACTACCTCAACCTGTCGAGCTACGTGGGCGTGTCGAACTGGAAGGTGTTCATCCCGTCGAACGCCGTCCTCGGCGGGTACTACGCGCAGGCCATCAACAAGAACGCCCCGCACCCGGCGGCCGCCCGGCTATGGGAGGAGTTCCTCTACTCCCAGTCCGCGACCGGCGGGCAGAACCTCTGGCTCCAGGGTGGCGCCAGGCCGGTGGAGCAGACGGCCATGACGTCCAACGGCAGCATCGACACCAGCGCGGCCTCGAAGCTGCCCGCGGTCACCGGGACGCCCACCTTCCTGAGCCCGTCCCAGGCCACCGACGCCGCGAATTACCTGGCGGCGAACTGGGCGAAGGCCGTCAGCTAGCGAGGGGAACGTGGCTGTCGCTGCGACATCTGAGACCGGCGCCCGGCCTTCACGGGCCGGGCGCCGGCTTGCCGCTCCCGCCTGGGTCGGTACCGTCCCGTTCCTCGCCTACGTCGCGGTCTTCCTGCTGTGGCCCACGGGGATCGTGGTGGTCGATTCGCTCAAGAACCCGAACGGCGCGTGGGCGTTCTCCAACGTCACCGAGCTCGGCAACTCGCTGGTGCGCGGTTACTTCATCGGCTCGTTCAAGCTGTGCCTGCTCTCGTCGGTGGCAGGAGCCGTGCTTGGCGCGATCCTGGCCTATGCCATAGCGTCGGGCAATCCTGACGGCACGGTACGCAGGCTTTACCTGGCCGTCTCGGGCGTTCTCTCCCAGTTCGGCGGGGTCACGCTGGCGTTCGCGTTCCTGGTCACCATCGGCCCGGTGGGGCTGCTGTTTCACGCCAGCTGGTACTACGACTTCCCGTGGGGTATCGGGCTGATCTACACCTATTTCCAGATTCCGCTGATGGTGCTGGTCTTCCTGCCCGCGATCGACGGGGTAAAGGTCCAGTGGCGCGAGGCGTCGGAGAACCTGGGTGCGTCCGCGTGGCAGTACTGGCGCTACGTCGGCGGCCCGCTGCTGATGCCTGCCTTCCTCGGCGGCCTGCTCCTGCTGTTCGCTAACGCGCTGTCGGCGTTCGCCACCATCGAGGCCTGGGAGAACCAGATCGCCTACATCGTGCCGCAGCAGATCAGCACCGCGCTGTCCAGCGAGGTCGGGCTAAGCAACGTCAACGTGGCCGACCTGCTCGCCCTGGGCATGGTGGTCATGGTGGCCATCGTCATGACCGGGTACGCGTTGCTGCAGCGCAGGGCGGCACGATGGCTGCGGTAACGGCGCTCAACGAGACACCCGCCGCGGCGTCGGCCGGCCGTCCGAGCGGCATGCAGGTTCGCCGACGCCGACGGCTGAACGTATTCCGTTACGTCGTCTTCACGCTGTTCGGGCTGTTCTTCGCTGTGCCACTGCTGGCTATGGCCCGGTTCTCCCTGGAGGGAGCCAAGCTCGGCACGTGGTCGCTGACGGCCTGGCGGCAGATCGCCGACTTCCAGAACTCCGGCATCCCTCCCCTGATCAGCTCGATTGAGATCACCCTGGAACTGGCGCTCATCACCTGCGTGATCGTGCTCGCGCTGCTGGTGCCGACCATGATCTGGATCCGGCTGCGGGTGCAGTGGCTGGCCCGCACCATGGAGATCCTCTGCCTGCTGCCGCTCACCATCCCGGCGATCGTGCTGGTGGTCGGCCTCGGCCCGATCTACAACAGGATTCAGCATTACAGCGTGTCCTCGCTCATGCTGTTCTGGATCTACGTCATCCTGGCGCTGCCCTACGCCTACCGGGCGCTCGCCGCCGGGATAAGCGCGATCGACGTGACCACCCTGTCCGAGGCCGCGCGCAGCCTGGGAGCGAGCTGGTTCACCGTGATGGTCCGGGTGATCGCGCCGAACATGCGGCAGGCTATCCTGAACGCCCTGCTGCTGACCTGGGCCCTGGTCCTCGGCGAGTTCACCATCGCCTACCTCCTGCTGTACAACAACCTGCAGGAGGAGCTGTACTCCATCAGCCGCACTACGCCGAACGCCGGAGTGCTCTTCTCCACTTCGTTCGCCGCGCTGCTGTTTGCCTTCATATTGCTGCTGATCCTGTCCTACGCTGGCCGCCGCCGCCGCGGCCGGGGATGAGGTGCCGGTCGTGACTTCTTCACCCGTGACCAGAACGCAGGACGGCGCGGCCAGGACCGCCGTCGAAGTGCGGATGGAGGGACTGAGCCGGCACTACGGCGCGGTCGTCGCGCTCGACCGGCTCGACCTGACCCTGCATCCCGGCGAGCTGATCGCGCTGCTCGGCCCGTCCGGCTGCGGCAAGACCACCACCTTGCGCTTGCTCGCGGGGCTGGAGGACGCCGACAGCGGCCACATCACCGTCGGTGGCAAGGACCTCACCCGCGTCTCGGCGGCCAAGCGGGATATGGGCATGGTGTTCCAGGCCTACTCCCTGTTCCCGCACATGACGGTGCGGCAGAACGTGGCGTTCGGGCTACGGCTGCGCCGGGTCGACGCGGCTGAGCGGGACCGGAGGGCCCTGGAGATGCTGGACCTGGTCGGGCTGTCCACGCAGGCGGACCGGTATCCGCACCAGATCTCCGGCGGGCAGCAGCAGCGGGTCGCCCTGGCTCGCGCCCTGGCCATCCAGCCGCAGGTGCTGCTGCTCGACGAACCGCTCTCAGCGCTGGACGCCAAGGTCAGGGCGCAGCTGCGGGACGAGATCCGCCGGATCCAGCTCGAGGTGGGCATCACCACGCTGTTCGTCACCCACGACCAGGAGGAGGCGCTGGCCATCGCCGACCGGGTCG
>Ga0302325_10030860_pt1 | contig 11044 bp, 10 predicted proteins | sample Palsa_T0_2_FD_201948 | JGI IMG/M metagenome (GOLD analysis project Ga0302325, IMG submission 201948) | Peat permafrost microbial communities from Stordalen Mire near Abisko, Sweden - Palsa_T0_2 | ecosystem: Environmental > Terrestrial > Soil > Palsa > Peat permafrost | place: Sweden: Abisko... | reverse complement strand
CTTTCTTGACAGGGGCTGGAGGACCCGGTGCAGGGTCGCCAGCTCCTCGCGGGTGGCATGCATGACGTCAATGTCCTCGGGCAGCGGCTTGCGCACCGAGCGCGCCAGCGCCTCCACCCCGCGGTCCTCGACCAGGCGCCGGCGGATCTCCGTCTCGACGGAGCGGCGGAACTTGTCGACGCGCGCCTTGAACTCGTCGGCGGCCAGGCGCTCCTCCAGGTCGGTCAGGGCACCACCGGCCGCCCCTGCCTGGGCCTGGGCCATCAGGCGCTCGAGGACAGCATCGAGATCCAGGTTCCGCAACGTGCGGTACAGGTAGTACGTCCCACCCACCGGCCGTCCGGGCTCCATGCCGGCGTAGCGGTCCACCGCGTTGCGGGCCACCATGTTCATGAGCCCGGCGTCGGCCGACAGCAGCGACTTGAAGAGCATTTCTGCCAACTCCTCGGGGGTCATGCCCTCACCGCCACCACCTCCCTGCCACGAGCGCCGCTGCCCCTGCGCGCCGCCCTGCCCGGAGGGATCCTCGCTGTCGGACTCCCCGCCCTCGAGCCCGTCGTCCTCGCCCTCGCCCTCGGCACCCCCGTGCCCGCCGGTCCGCACTGCGAAGTACACCTCGAAGGCCGTCTCGAAGGCCCGCCAGTGCGACGACGACTTCACCAGCGTGGCGGCCAGCGCGTACTTCAGTGCCTCGCGGTCCTCGAGCGGGATGTGCTTCACCGCCTCGGCGGCATCGAGATGCTCGGTCAGCGAGACGGGCAGACCGGAGCGGCGCAATTCGGTGACGAACCCGGAGAGGAGGTCGAGCACGGACTCAGCCCTCCGAGGCCGACAGCAGCTCCTTGGAGGCCCGCTCGATGTCGGCTTGATACTTCAAGAGGATGTGCAGCGTGTCCTTGGCCCCGGCGGCGTCGATCGTCTCGACGCCGAGCAGCACGAGCGTGCGGGCCCAGTCGATGGTCTCGGAGACCGAAGGCGCCTTGCGCAGCTCGAGCGTGCGCAGGGAGCGCACGATGCGCGCCACCTGGTCGGCCAGCTCCTCGCTGATTCCCGGCACCTTGGTCCGCACGATCTCGCGCTCGCGCTCGAGGTCCGGGTAGTCGATGTGCAGGTACAGGCAGCGACGCTTGAGCGCCTCGGAGAGCTCGCGGGTGTTGTTCGACGTGAGGAACACCATGGGGAGCTGCGTCGCCCGCACTGTGCCGAGCTCGGGGATCGACACCTGGTACTCCGAGAGGATCTCGAGCAGCAGCGCCTCCGTCTCGAGCTCGACGCGATCGACCTCGTCGACCAGGAGCACCACCGGCTCGGTGGCGCGGATCGCCTCGAGGAGCGGCCGCGTCAATAAGAAGTCCTCCGAGAAGATGTCCTCCTCCAGCTCGGACCAGCTCGGGCCTTCGTCCTCGCCCTTGCCGTGCTCCCCGGCCTGAATCCGCAGCAGCTGCTTGCGGTAATTCCACTCGTAGAGCGCCTTGGACTCGTCGAGACCCTCGTAGCACTGCAGGCGGATGAGACGGGCCCCGGTGAGCTCCGCCACCGACTTGGCCAGCTGCGTCTTGCCCGTTCCGGCCGGGCCCTCGACCAGCACCGGCTTGGCCAGCCGGTCGGCGAGGAACACGACACCGCTGATCGACTCGTCGGCCAGGTAGCCGACCTGGGCGAGACCACCCCGCACCGCGTCCAAGGACTCGAACCGGGGGGGACCGCTCTCGGGCAGGCCCAAAGCTGCGTTCCCGTTACTCACCGGCGAACCTGCCCGTCACCACGCACGATCCACTTCAACGTCGTCAGCTCCTTCACTCCCATCGGTCCACGGGCATGCAGCTTCTGGGTGGAGATCCCCACTTCGGCCCCGAGCCCCAGTTCCTCACCGTCGACGAAGCGCGTCGACGCGTTCACCAGCACGGCGGCACCGTCGACTTCGGCCACGAAGCGGTCGGCCACGGCCACGTCGGAGGTCACGATCGCCTCGGAGTGGCCCGAGCTATAGCGCGCAATGTGCTCGATCGCCTCCCCCACGTCGTCGACCATCCCGATCGCCACCACCGGTCCCAAGAACTCCGTCTCGAAGTCGCCCTCGAGGGCCGGCACGGCATCGGCCACGTAGGCCCGCACCCGCTCGTCGGCCCGGATCTCGACGCCGGCCGCACCGAGCGAGTCCGCCAGCCGGGGCAGGAAGTCCGCCGCCACCGACGAGTGCACCAGGATCGTCTCGACCGCATTGCAGACCCCGAAGCGGTGCGTCTTGGCGTTGACGGCCAGCTCGTGCGCCATGGCGAGGTCCGCCGCACCGTCGATGTAGATGTGGCAGTTCCCGTCCCCGTCCAGCACGTAGGGCACGGTGGCGTGCTCGATGAGCGATGCGATCAGCGCCTGCCCGCCGCGTGGGATCAGGCAGTCGATGAAGCCACGCAACCGCATGAACGCGGTTGCCGTCTCATGGGAGGTGTCCTCCACCAGGGCGACCGCGTGTTCGGGCAGGCCGGCCTTCACCGCCGCCTGGCGCAACAGGGACACGATGGCCCGGTTGGAGTCGATCGCCGACGAGGAGCCGCGCAGGAAGGCGGCATTGCCGGCCTTGAGGCAGAGCCCGGCGGCGTCGCTCGTGACGTTGGGCCGGTTCTCGTAGATCACCCCGACCACGCCGAGCGGGACCCGCACCCGCGAGACCCGCAGGCCGTTGGGTCGCACCCAACCCTCGGTGATCTCCCCCACGGGGTCGGGCAGGCCCCCCACCTTGCGCAGGCCCGCCGCCATGCCCCGCACGCGCTCCTCCGTCAGGCGCAGCCGGTCCCGGGCCGCCTCCACCATGCCGGCCGCCTCGGCCCGGTCCAGATCGGCCCGGTTGGCCTGGACCAGCGAGGCCCACTCCTGTTCGAGGAGGTCGGCGGCCAACCGCAGCGCGTCGTCGCGGACCGAGCTCGGGGCCCTCGCCACCACCCGGGCAGCCGACCGGACGCGGCCCGCGAGCTGCTCCAACGCGGGCGAGGTCATCGTTTCAGGTTACAAGGACCAGATCGTCACGATGGACGACGACCTGGCTCCGCCGGCCGATCCACTCGGTGGCCCGCTCCGCGTACACCCGGACCAGGCCCTTGGCGAAGACCTCGCCGTCGGGGCCCGAGATCTCCACCGCATCGTCGGGCCGGAAGGTGCCGGTCGCCCCCGTGACCCCCGCCGCCAGCAGCGAGCGCCCGCGGCCGGTGAGCGCCGACCGTGCGCCGTCGTCGACGGTGAGGCGGCCGCTCGAGCCCAGTGCAAAGGCAATCCACAACTTGCGGGCCGAGAGACGGCTCTCCCGGGCCCGGAACACGGTCCCGACCCCGGGTTCGTCGGCCAGGGCCGACGCCACGACTCCCGGGCGGGCGGCATCGGCGACCACCGTCCGCACGCCCGACCAGGTGGCGATCTTCGCCGCGGCCAGTTTCGACGCCATGCCGCCGCTGCCCACGGAGCTCCCCGGGCCTCCGGCGAGGCGCTCGAGTTGCTGGTCGATCTCCATGACCTCCTCAATGAGTGAGGCTTCGGTGTCACGGCGCGGGTCCGCCGTGAGGAGGCCCGGAGTGTCGGTCAGCAGGACGAGGAGCTGCGCGCCAACCAGGTGCGCCACGAGCGCGGCCAGCCGGTCGTTGTCACTGAAGCGGATCTCCTCGTCCGCCACGGCATCGTTCTCGTTGACCACCGGGACGACGCCCAGGGCGGCGAGGTGGCGCAGCGTCCCCCGCGCGTGCAGGTACTGGGTGCGATGGACGAAGTCGAGCGGTGCCAGCAGCACCTGGCCGGCCAGCACGCCGTGCGGCTCGAAGCCGTCCTGCCACATCCGCATGAGGCGGTGCTGCCCGACGGCCGACACGGCCTGGAGCACAGCGGGGTCCGACGGCCGCCGTGCGCCGCGGTCGAGGGTGTCCCACCCGACGGCAATCGCGCCGGAAGAGACGACGACCACGGTGTGGCCGGCGGCGCGCGCGGCGGCCAGCTCCGCGCAGAGCCGGCTGACCGTCTCGGTGGTGACCGAGGAGGAGCCGACCTTCACGACGGCGATCACTGGTCGTGGCCCCACGTGAACGTCATGGCGCCGACGGTGATCTCGTCCCCGTCGTGGGCACCCGCCCGCGCCAGGGCACGGTCGACCCCGAGGCGTCGCAGCCGCCGCACCACTTCGGCCTGCGCTCCTTCGTCGTTGAGGTCGGACAGCGCCACGGCCCGCTCCGCAGCACGGCCCTGGACGATCCACTCCCCCGCTCCTGCTCGATGCACCGCGACACCCTCCGGGATCGGACGGTGCACCACGATTTCGCTCGAGGAAGCCTCCACCGCCTGAGCCCGCACCTGTTGGACCAGCGGCGCCAGGCGTTCCACCAGCTCCCGCACGCCTGTGTCGGCGGCGACCGAGAGCACCATGTCGCACACGCCGTCCTCGTCGGTGCCCACGTCACCCTTGCTCCCCACGACGATCGTCGGGCGTTCCAGGAGCTCGGGCTGGTAGGAGCCGAGCTCCGAGAGGAGGACGCGCCGCTGCTCGGCCGGAGAGACGCCGCCGGCCTCGGGCGCACCGAGATCGAGGAGCACGACCAGGACCCGGGCGCGCTCAATGTGGCGCAGGAACTGGTGGCCCAGGCCCTTGCCCTCGGCGGCTCCTTCCACCAGGCCGGGGATGTCGGCCATGACGAACTCCGTCCCGTCGCGCACGCCACCGACCCGGACGACGCCGAGGTGTGGCTCCAGGGTGGTGAACGGATAGTCCGCGATTTTCGGCTTCGCCGCCGACACGGCCGAGATCAGCGTCGACTTGCCGGCGTTGGGGAAGCCGACCAGGGCCACGTCGGCCATGAGCTTGAGCTCCATGTCCAGCCAGAACTCCTGGCCCTTCTCCGCCTGCTCGGCGAAGGCGGGGGCACGGCGGCGGTTCGAGAGGAAGCGTGCGTTCCCGCGACCGCCCTGGCCGCCCTCGGCCACCATGAAGCGGGCGCCCTCGACCGCGAGGTCGCAGACGACGACGCCGGTGCGCTCACGCACCACCGTGCCGACCGGGACGGGCACCACCAGGTCCTTGCCGCGGGCCCCGTGCCTCTTGGATCCCGAGCCGTGCACGCCGTCGGTGGCACGACGGAAGGGATGGTCGCGGAAGCCGAGTAGCGACGCCTCGTTCACCGATGCCACGAGCCACACATCCCCACCGTGACCGCCGTCGCCCCCGTCGGGGCCACCGCGGTCCACATGGGCCTCCCTGCGCCACGAGACCGCCCCGGCTCCCCCATCACCAGCGCGCGCGTGCAGTTGGGCCTGGTCGACGAAGCCGGGCATGAAGGTCCAGCTTACGGGCCAGAACCGACCGCCGGGACCCCGGGAGGCAACGGACCTCGGGGCGCCCCAGGGGCCGGCGTGACGTCGAACTCGTCGCTCGTGTCGCTCAGGTCGCCGGGCGAGTGGGTCGCGCCCCGACGACGAAGGCGGCTCCGCCGCCCGTGGTGGACGACGTGCAGATCCGCGTCCTACGCGGCGGTGAGTCGGCGGGCACGCTGGCCCACCTCCGCCCGGGCGCGCGCGCCGTCGACCGTCGTGCACTGTCCTTCGGCGACGACCTGCGCGCCGCCGACCCAGACGTCTGTCACCAAGTAGCCGGCCCCCGCCCACACAAGGTGACCCAGGAGCTCGGCATGGCTCAAGGCCGGCGTGAAGCGGGCGTCGTCGGTGCGCAACCGGATCAGATCCGCCGGCCGCCCGGCCTCGAGCGCGCCCACGGCGAGCCCGAGCGCCTCTCCGCCGCCGCGGGTGGCCAAGCGGAGTGCTGCGGCCGAGCTCAGGACGTCGGGGTCGCCTGCGGTGGCACGAGCGAGAAGCGCGGCCAACCGCATCTCGTCCCAGAGATGGAGGTCGTCGTTGGAGGCCGGCCCGTCCGTGCCCAGGCCGACCCGGACCCCCCGGTCGAGCAGCGCCCGCAAGGGGGCGATGCCCGAGCCGAGCTTGCCGTTCGAGCCAGGGCAATGCGCCACCGCCACATTGTGCTCGGCCAGCAGCGACTGATCCGCATCGTCGAGCCACACCGCATGCGCGGCGAGCACCCGGCCCTCCAGGACCCCCTCGGACGCCAGCAGCGCCGGCGCGCTCATGCCGTAACGCTCCTGAACGACCTGGCACTCGGCCGCCGTCTCGGACAGGTGGACCTGCAACAACGCATTGCGCACCTGCGCCTCGGCCGCGATGGCCCGCAGCCCTTCCGGAGGCACCGTGTAGGCGGCGTGCGGTCCGAAGCCCATCTGGACGAGCTCGTACCTCCCGGCCGTGGCATCGACCACTGCGCAGGCGTCGGCCAACAGCGCCTCCCAGGTGCTCCCCCGGCCGGCATCGGGCACGTCGAAGATGGCAGGTGTGTAGACGGTGCGGATGCCGGCATGGCGCACCGCGTCGAGGACAGCCGCCGGATGGCGATACTGCTCACACGTCGTGGTGACCCCGTTGCACAGGAGCTCGTGGGCCCCGAGCGACATGCCCCAGTACACGTCCTCGTCCTGGAGCCGTGCCTCGCGCGGCCACACGGATTCGTACAACCAGCGCTCGAGCGGGAGCCCGTCGCCAGCGCTGCGCAGGAGGGTCATGGGTGAGTGGCCATGGCAATTGACGAGACCCGGCATGAGCAATCCACCGAGCCTCCGGACCTCGGTCCCCGACGCCGGCGGGTCCTGCCAGGGATCACCGACCCACGAGATGACGCCGTCGTCGATCTCGACGGCGCCCGGCGCGAGCACCGAGTCGGCGCTGTCGACGGTGAAGACGGCGTCGGCCTCGAGCCGCAGGGTCATGGTGCGCCGACGTACAGCCGGTCGGAGAGATCGGGTGAGACCCGAATGGCCTCGCCGCCACCCTCCACCGTCACCTCCACGTTGCCCTGGGGATCACGCTCGCCCACCTCGGCCACGACGCCGGGGATGAAGCCGCCCTCGTTCAGGAGAGTGAGCGAACCGAGGTTCGATTCGACCTCCTCACTGATGCGGAAGAGCCGCACCCGCTCACCCGCGCGCGCCTCACCCAACGGCCGTACCGGCGTCGAGGGTGCCGGCGAGTGGGATCCCGGTATCGGATTGCCGTGCGGGCAGGTGGCGGGGTCGCCCAGCAGCTCCACGAGGCGGGCTTCGACCTCGTCGGAGATCACGTGCTCCCAGCGGCCCGCCTCGCGGTGCACCTTGTGCCACTCGAGCCCGATGACGTCGACGAGAAGGCGCTCGGCGAGGCGGTGCTTGCGCACGACCTTCTCCGCCAGGGCCTGCCCGCTCTCGGTGAGCGACAGCCGGCGACCATCCCGCGTCACATACCCGTCCTCGCGCAAGCGGTCCAGCATCTCGGAGACCGACGGGGCGGACCGCCCCAGCCGTTCCGCGATGCGAGCCTGAATCACCGGCACGCCCTCCTCCGACAACGACAACATCGTTTCGAGGTACTCCTCGACCGGCGGGTGGTACTCCTGGGGCTGGTGGTACTCCTGGGGTTGGTGGGCGGTGCCGCCATTCTCAGTCATGGCAGTGCTCGGAGGACGGCGGCACGTCGAGCGCCGGGTTGCGATCGAAGAAGCCGAACGGCAGAAGCGTGAAGCCCGTGTACTCGACCGGCATGACAGGCCAATCTTCGGGCCGGGGGATGTGGGTGACCCCGAAGGAGTGCCACAGCACGATGTCGGTGTCGACGATGGGACGGTCTTGCGCTGTCCAGGTCGGCAGACCGGCGTGTCCGTGGTGCTGGTTGGGATAGTCGCCCGCGGCCCGTCGCTCCTCCGGATCGAAGGGCGTGACCCACAGGTTGTGCGACGCGAAGGCGGCGCGACGCCCGACACTCGACGTGGGATCGGCCAGTAACGTCGGCGTGGCACCCGGCAGCAGCTTGTAGGCGGTCGCCTCCCCCACCCTGTTCCGTCGGGACGGGTTGGCAATACGCCAGGTGCGGCTGCGTGACGCGTCGACGTCTCGCCGGGCCTCCAACTCGCTCTCCAACAGCGTCGCCGTTGTCCCGAAGGCGTTCCCCCACGGATTCTCGAGACTCCCCGGATCACCCGTGGGCACGGCGTCGACCTCGTACACCTCGTTGTCGGGGCCGTCGACCTGCATGTCGAGCCGGACGTTGAACAGGTGCTGGTGGTAGGGCGCCGCCAGGCCCGGAGCGATCATGCGGGCGTGGTCGCCCGCATCGCCGTCGACCACGGCCATGGTGGACATGATCCCCGTCAGCTTGACCTCGAGCTGCATGGAGCCGTCGAGGTAGAAGTACCAGTAGAAGCCGTACTCGTAGTTGCCCACCGTGGCGATGGAGCTCACCACCAGGCGACGCGACCGCCGTACTTCGCTGCGCCCGGAGACCATGTCGACGTGCTTCCAAAGGATGCCGTAGTCCTCTTCGTGCATGCAGATGGCGTTGGCCCGCGTGTGGGGCTTGCCGCGTTCATCGGCGAAGACGTCGTCGAAGTAGCGGATCTCGCCGAGACAGTCGCAGCCGAGGGTCAGTGAGTTCGCCATGCGCCCCAGGCCCCATTCGCCTGCGTCGAACGCGCTCTTCCACGCGTGCATCGGGCCCGGGTGCCCGTAGGGCACCACCATTTCGCTGACCGAGGCCCGGTACACAATGGGGCGGATCCGGCCGCCGTCCTCGTACCCGACCGTCCACAGCACCAGGCCCTCCAGTGGATCCATGCCGATGCGCAGTGACCACTTCTGCCAGCGCACGAGGTTGCCGTCCACCTCGAAGCTCGGACCCTCGGGTTGGATGATCTCCAACGGCTTGAGATCCGTACGCAGCGGCCCGTTGTGTTCGGGGTAGTAGCTCCCGTGCTCGGGGGGCAGGGGTACCACCCCGATGTCCACTACTTCGAGCACCTCGGCCCGACCCATGTCGACGAAGGCGATCAGCCCCTCGAGCGGGCGGGCGTAGCCGTTGTCCTCCTTGCCGTCTCGCAGGTAGGCCAGGCAGCGGGTGATGCGCCGGCCCTCTTCGTGCCCGAGCCCGAAGGTGCCGGCCGGCCACGGGTCGATCTGGACCAATGACCGGTCGGCCACGCCGCGACGGTCCAGGGCGGCATTCCAGTCGGGATGGTCGTACAGGGCGGCCAGGACCATGATCGACTCTTCCATCTGGAGTGGCGGCCGGACGTCGCGGACGATCTCCCAGCGGTCGATCTCCCCCCGGGTCACCGACACGGTGGCTTCCACCACGTCCGCCTCCGGGCCTTCGAGGAGCACCACGCGGAGGCAGCGGTCAACCGTGACGTCCTCACCGGCGTCCACGGCGCGTACTACGTCCTTGGGCGGCTCGAACAGACCGATGTAGGCGAACCGAAGGACGTCGTTGGGCACCTCGGCCCGGCCGCTGGCGAAGATGATCTCGCGCGCTGCTGTGATCTCGTCCCCGGTGACAGGGGCCAGCGGGTGCAGGGTGAGGGCAGCGGTCGAGGAGGGCATGTCCGGCTGATGTTATGCGCCGGCCGGTGGTCGACCCCCTACGATCGATCCATGGAGGCCGCGGCTGACCGGGCGGAGCACAGCGCCCGCGAACTCGTCCGGCGCCTGGGGATCGACCACCACGACGTGCTGGTGCTCCTCGGGAGCGGGCTGTCCGGGGCGGCCGAGGCCCTGGGTGCAGGCGAGGAGTCCGTCCCACTCGACACTCTGCCGTTCTTCCCGCCCTACACGGCAGGCGGGCATCGCGCGCATGCGTGGTCCGTCGATCACGAGGGCGTTCGGCTCCTCATTCTGGGGGGGAGGTGCCACCTCTACGAAGGCCTGACGCCCGTGGAGGTCGTCCATCCGCTGCGGACCGGCATCGCCACCGGATGCCGCACGGTGATCCTCACCGCGGCCGCAGGAGGCATCCGCGACGACCTCGTCACCGGGTCGGTCATGGTCGTCGAGGACCACCTGAACCTGACCGGGCGCAGCCCCCTGATCGGCCCCGACTTCGTCGACATGGCCGACGCCTACTCTCCCCGCCTCCGCACCGTCGCCCTGGCGACGGCGGAACCGGCGGCTTCGGTGCTGAGCAGCCGCCCGGGTGTCTACGCGCAGCTCCCCGGGCCGCAGTTCGAGACGCCGGCCGAGATCCGGATGCTGCGCACCGCGGGGGCGGACGTCGTGGGCATGTCGATGGCGCTCGAGACCATCGCCGCCCGCCAGGCCGGGGCCGAGGTTCTCGGCCTGGCGCTCGTCACCAACCCCGCCGCGGCCGCACACCAGACGATTGAGCTTGCGGCAATCGCCGAGGTGGGCGCTGCCGCCGTACCCGCGGTGGCTGCGATCGTCCGCCACGCCATAGGCTCTCCGCCGTGACCGATCCCGTGGCGCCGACTGGCGTCGACCACGTCGCCATCAACGTGGCCGACGTTCCCAGTGGCATCGTCTTCTACACCGAAACGATGGGCTTGGTACAGAACCACACGCGTCCGGATTTCGGATTCCCGGGGGCGTGGCTGGACACCGCCAACGGGCAGCAGGTGCACCTGATAGAGGCTGCGGTGCCCAACAATGTGGGCCAGCACTTCGCCCTCACGTTTGCGGACCTGGGCGCGGCGATCACCGAGCTTCGGGCCCGCGGCCTCGAGGTGACGGATCCCGTGGCCGTGGGGACGACAGGACGGCAGCAGGCGTTCGCGGCAGACCCCTGGGGCAACGGGATCGAGTTACACCAGCGCGCCTGAGCGGGGCGCCGGTACTCCAGTTCAGTCGGTGAGGACGCTGACGTGCTTGCGCCCGCGGCGCTCCCCGAACTTCACGACGCCCTCTGCCGTGGCGAAGAGCGTGTCATCGCCACCGCGACCCACGTTCACGCCGGGGTAGACCTTCGTCCCCCGCTGGCGCACCAGGATGGAGCCGGCGGTCACGGCGGTGCCGTCGAAGCACTTCACGCCGAGTCGCTGTGCGTTGGAGTCGCGGCCGTTGCGGGTGGACCCGCCGCCCTTGGTCTTTGACATGTCTCGAACTCCCGAATCTCAGCCGGCCGCCGTGATGGCGGTGATCTCCAGCGTGGCGTAGTGCTGGCGGTGACCCCAACGGCGACGCTGGTTGGACTT
>Ga0302325_10030859_pt1 | contig 11044 bp, 13 predicted proteins | sample Palsa_T0_2_FD_201948 | JGI IMG/M metagenome (GOLD analysis project Ga0302325, IMG submission 201948) | Peat permafrost microbial communities from Stordalen Mire near Abisko, Sweden - Palsa_T0_2 | ecosystem: Environmental > Terrestrial > Soil > Palsa > Peat permafrost | place: Sweden: Abisko... | reverse complement strand
AGCGGTGTGTCGTCGAGATAGAACCCCACGGTGTTATTACCCGAAAGACCGCGCAAGGTGATCGCATTCTGGCCGGGCGCGGCCGAAACGATGGTCAGTCCCGGCGTTTCTCGTCCTAGGTCTTCCAGTGTCGTAGCGCCGGTCTTCTCGATCGAATCCGCAGTAATGACCGCGATGCTCATGGGAGTGTCTTGCAAGCGCTCCGACGTCTTACGGGCCGTAACGACGATGTCCGCGATTTGACCTCCGCTGGTATCGTCCACGGATGCACCACCGGCGCTGCCCGTCGTCACCTGAGCGATCGCGGGAAACACTGGCAATGGCAGCGCGAAAATGGCGATCGCGACAAGAGTTGGTCGCGAAATGATTGCTTTGGTCATATTGTTGTCTCCCAAATGAATTGACTGCAGTAAACGTCTAAAAGCCTGGTGGCTCTGCCCCAGTCGGTTCGTAGCGCACGAGCTTCATCGCGAGAACTCGAGGAGAGCCATGTTATTCATCGCGTCAATTACTCCACCCGCCATCGATGATGTGACATTGACCTGTGGTGAAAGCGGCTGCGTCACTGGCCAGATAAGCAGCTAGTTGAGCTATTTCCTCCGGTGTCCCGAATCTCCCCATGGGCTGACGGGCAATGAACGCCGCGCGATTGACCGCGTAGTCTCCTGAGTCCGTTAGACGCTGCTCCAGGGAAGGGGATTGCACGGTGCCGGGACAAATCGCGTTGCATCGGATACCGCGGGCGACGAAGTCGGCGGCAACCGACTTGGTGAGGCCTATGACAGCCGCCTTGGAAGCGGAGTAAGCAAATCGATTGGGCACACCCTTGACCGAACTGGCGACCGACGCCATGTTGATAATTGATCCGGCGCCGGCGGAGAGCATAGTGGGAAGGAACGCGCGGATGGCCCTGAACATCGATGTGACATTCAGGTCGAGGGCGGCGGACCATGTTGCCTCATCGCACTCGAGTATGGATCCGGTGTGTACGTATCCGGCACAATTGAATAAAATATCAACGCGGGTGAATTCTTGGGCGAGTCTCGCGATGTCATCGGTGCTACGCACATCGACCAATCGAGTTTCGCACGCATCCAGAGTTTCCAGCAGCGATCGATTCACGTCCGTCGCAATGACTCGGGCGCCTTCCCGCACGAAATGTTCTACGGTGGCTCGGCCGATTCCTTGTGCCGCTGCGGTGACCACTGCGGTTTTGCCGGCCAGACTTCCCATCATGGTCTCCTCACCGGCGACTGCCGCATGGGCAAGCAAGCAGGACCAATGGGCTCGAACGTCTTGTACGTCAGTATGAATTCCTGATGCCCGAGCTCTTCCGACACGGTACGTTCGCCAGTGGCTGTTCGGACGACAGCGTTGTAGATCTCGGTGCCCACTTCGTCGAGCGTTCCGCGGCCCTCTAATATTCGACCGGCATCCACGTCCATATCGGCCGAGAGCTTTCGATAAGTATCTGGATTGGCGCATATCTTGATCACCGGCGATATGGCTGAACCCACCACCGATCCTCGGCCCGTCGTAAACAGCGTGAGATGCGCGCCACAGGAAATGAGCTCGACGATTTCGGCATTGTCTGAAATGTTCGGAAATCCAAATCGGGGTTCGCCGTCGGGAACGACATCGAGAAGGTACAGACCTCCCGTGGGCGGCTGATCGCCTGGCTTCAGAATGCCGTTGATCTGGGCGCCGCCGGATTTGGAGTAGGCCCCCATGGACTTCTCTTCCTGGGTCGTCAATCCCCCTTCGGAATTGCCGGTCGCGAAACTTCCGAAACCCATAGTCGTGTAATAGGCCAGCGCCTTGTGCACGCTGAGCTCCAATTCACGCCCCAGTTCCGGCGTCGCCGCTCGGCTTGCCATGATGCGTTCGCAGCCGACCAGTTCACCCGTCTCCTCGAAAATGCACGCAGCGCCCTCCGCTCCGAGTCGGTCGAACGCCCGTCCCACCGCGGGGTTGGCGGTGATCCCGCTGGTGCCGTCGGATCCACCACAGACAGTTCCGATGACTAAATCGGACATGCTCATGGGGATCGACCGTATCATCGAGATCGCCGCTTGCATCCTACGAACGGACTGAACGCCGCGTGCGATGGTGGCGGCGGTTCCGCCGGTTTCTTGAATCACCAATGTGTCAACCGGTCGTTGACTGGCGGCGACGGCTTCTTGGAGCGCTTTGCGATCGAAGCTCTCGCACCCCAGTGACACAATCAGCACGGCACCCACATTGGGGTGAGTGCCGAGAGCCTGCATCACCCTAAGAGCGTATTCATTGGGGTAGCACCCCGGGAATCCGATCAAGTGGACGTCGATGTCCTCGCACCGTGTCACGATCGCGCGAGCGATGTGGTGTGCGCATTCGACGAGATAGGCGACGGCAATCACATTGCGAATGCCCTTCCTGCCGTCAGCCCTCGGATACCCGCGCATGGTCACCGTTTCGCCTCGCTGTTTCCCGTATCAAGGACGTGACTAGGCAGGTAGTCGCTCGCGAGATTGTGCAAGTGGACATGATCGCCCGGACTCACGGCAACCGTCATTGATCCGATCGGGGCCCCGTATTTGCGCACCTTGGCGCCAATCGCCAGATGGCGTCGCGACACCTTATGCCCCATGGCGATCGCTTTGGCAGCACAGACGGGTTGTCCTTCGATCAAGAAGATGTCGCCCGCCGCGATGGAGGAACAGCACACGAAAACGTCATCCTCGGGATGTAGCAGCATGAGTCGTGCGTCTGAGGTCATGCAACAGCATCCATGCTCTCCGGTGATGCGCCAGTGTGAAGCCGCGCCGCCCGCGGCACCGCGATGCCTGACACCGGCAGCCGGAGGCACGCCCCGTATATCTCGCTACTTTCTCGCTTCGGCTTACGAATCAAGCGAAGGCTCCCGTAGTCAGGATTTCATGTATGATAACAATCTCACATATGAAATCAAGAGCAACGAGAAGTCTCTATGTTCGAGCGCTATGTGGCGGCGCCGGATTGGTGTCGTGATCATCGCGTCACCTGAGGATTTCCGGATCGCGGCGCAGCGTCGGCTGCCCCGGTTCCTCCTGGACTACTTAGAGGGTGGCGCCTGCGGCGAAACCACTCTCGCCCGCAATCGAACTGACCTGCGACAGGTATTGCTACGCCAGCGGGTGTTGCGCGAGGACGTCTCTCAAATCAGTCTTGAAGCACGGCTCTTTGGCAGAGAGTGTGCCGTGCCCATTGTTCTCTCGCCGGTGGGTATCGCCGGCATGTACGCGCGCCGCGGAGAGACGCAGGCGAAGCGGGCAGCCGATGCCGCGGGGGTCCCGTTTTGCCTGTCCACGGTGTCAGTGTGTTCTCTTGCCGAAGTGGCGCAGCAGGGTACGGTCCCGCCTTGGTTTCAGCTTTATGTGATGCGGGATCGAGGATTCATGCGGGATCTGATCGAGGAAGCGGGCAGGCATGGCGCGGGCGCTCTGGCATTCACGGTGGATATGCCGGTGCCCGGGATCCGGTATCGAGACGCGCATTCCGGGATGTCCGGACGGTTCGCCGGGCTGCGTAAGGCCGTTCAGGCCCTCACCCATCCAGGGTGGAGCTGGGAAGTCGGCATTCACGGCCGCCCCCATGTTCTTGGAAACATCGCCCCGGCGCTCGGCCGAAAGACGAGCTTGAACGACTTCATGGGCTGGATCGGCGCGAATTTCGATCCCACCATTCGCTGGAGGGACTTGGACCTAATTCGTTCGCTCTGGAAGGGACCCTTGATATTGAAGGGTATCTTGGACCCAGAGGACGCCATACAGGCCGCGCAAATCGGCGTTGATGGAATTGTGGTATCCAATCACGGCGGTCGGCAACACGACGGGGTCTCGTCTACGGCGCGGGCGCTCCCCTCTATTGCGGATGCGGTTGGGCATCGGCTCACGGTCATGGCTGACTCAGGAGTGCGCAATGGTCTTGACATCGTGCGAATGCTGGCGCTCGGGGCCAAGGCCGTTTGGATTGGACGCCTTTGGATTTACGCGCTCGCGACCGATGGTCAAGCAGGCGTCTGTCAACTCATCGACATGCTCACCAAAGAAATGAGAGTTGCGATGGCATTGAGTGGCTGTCGCGACCTTAAAGCGCTCGACCGAGAGATACTGTTATAGATGCGCACCCGTTCGCGGCGCAGGTCATTCCTACCACTGAGCTCGACGACGCACCGGCAGCGACTATCTACGACGACTCGCCGCCCGCGAGATCCGTCGCGATTTCCTTGGCCGCCAGCACCACCTGGGCCACGGTTTCCGCCGCCGTCAGCGACTGGGCGGTCCTCACATACGGGGTCGTGAGCGCCGCCGCGACGCTACCAAACTGCATTACCGGCGCCGACAAATCGATGACCCCGTCAACCGCGGTACTCTCTACCGTGACGTACCCCGCCTTGCGGGCCACGTGCCCGCGCTGCTCGAAATTCACCCATGCCCGACGACTCAGGCCTTCGAAAAGGCGCGCTTTCCACTCTATTCTGAGCAATTCGGGTTGGAATGCGTAGAGAACGAGCCCCGACGCCGATGAAATCAGGGCGATCCGGTAGCCGATTCGTACGGAAAATCCAAGATCACCTGGGGCCTCCACTCGGGCGACTACCACCATCTGATCACCCGAGGAGACCGCAAGATGACAGGACTGACGAATGCTTTCGCTCAGTCTGCGCATCACGGGCAGTGCCGCCTCAATCAGATCCTTCGTGGGTGCGCGTCTCATTCCGATTGCAAACAACTTATTGGTCAGCACATACCCATCGCCAGAACCCGCTATCGCCACATAACCGCGAAATTCCAGGACTTGAACCATTCTGAATAGTTCACTGGTAGAGCGGTCCAAGGTGGATGAGATCTGATTTAGAGACAACGGCCGACGGGAGCCCGCCAGCAATTCAAGAATGTCCAAACCCTTTTCAAGCGCTGGCGCACGATATTTGCGATCAATGATGTCGCTCATGTCGCAATGATGACTCAGTACCGTTAGGTTTCGCTAGTAAAACTTGTTGAATTACTAATAAAACACGTTGCGTCCGTGAAATCCCGGTGTCAACATGGCAGCGTCGGACTAACTCGCGAGAGAACGGGTCACCAGACGCTTGAGTTCGGCATCATCGCCGAGAAAGACATCGTTTCGATTGATCAGCAGCGGAAAATATGAGTAACGCCCACCAACAAATCCATCATCCGTCTCCAATATCCCCAGGATCGGGCGGCAATTTCATAGCGGCTTTCATTCTAGTGACCAGTTTATTTTTTATGTGGGCGATGGCGCACAACCTCAACGATATTCTGATCAAGAAATTCGAGACGACACTTGAACTGACCCGCGGTGAAGCCAGTTTCATCCAAGTGACTTTTTACATTGCGTATTTCGTATTTGCACTGCCGGCCGGATACGCCATGAAGCGTATCGGCCTCAAGTGGACGATGATGCTCGGCCTCAGTTTGTACGGGGCGGGTGCTATTGGGTTTTATCCAGCCGCTGAGATGGGTACCTTTGGTGCTTTTCTTATCGCGCTTTTCGTCATAGCAAGCGGCATCGTCTGCCTCGAGATCGCGGCGGGGGCCTTCATCGTACTGACCGGTACGTCCGAACGCGCGGCCTTCCGGATCAATCTTGCGCAGGCATTCAATGGACTCGGCGCGGTAATCGCGCCGATGATCGGCGGTGCGTTCATCCTTTCCAGTCATGAAAGAACAACCCAGGCGGCCATCGCGCCCTCACCCGTTCGAGCGGCTGGTGCACGAGCCGTCGAGTTACATCAGGTGCAACTAACCTATTTGCTTATCGCCCTGGTTACGGCCGTGCTCATAGTGCTGATGGGTATTACCCAGTTTCCCCAGGAACGCCATTTTCAGAAGGCGAAGTCGGTTTCCTATTCCTTATTATTTCGTCAGCGGGTGTTCACCGCCGCCGCGGTTGCACAGTTCCTTTACGTGGGTGCGCAGGTTGCTGTGTGGAGCTTTTTTATCGATTTCGTCAAAGATGCGCGCCCCGGGACTACCGATAGTACGGCCGCGTACCTGTTGTCGGCGAGCCTGTTCCTGTTCACGTTCGGACGGTTCACCGGGTCCATCGTAGTCCGGCGGGTGCCTGCCCCTGTTGCTCTGGCGATTTACGGCGCGCTGGCGTGTATTACGCTATTGGGCGCCGTCATGAGCACGGGCGATTTGTCCGTCATGTGCCTCATGGCAGTTAGCCTATTCATGTCCATAATGTATCCTACGATATTTGCGCTTGGAGTTACCGCGGCGCGCGAACAAGGTGAAATCGGGGCGTCCGTATTAGTAATGACTATCGTGGGAGGCGCCGCAGTACCGCCTGCACTGGGGTTTGCCGCGGATCATTTTGGGCTGCGCTCCGCATATCTCATTCTTCTGGCATGTTTTTCGGTCGTAGTGTTATTTGGGCTGTTCGCCAGACCTGGTCGAAGCTCCAGAGAAGCCATCCAGTAGTGCGTCGGAGAGACTGAAACGGTTGTTGGAACTGTCCTTCTGGTCCGCTGATATTCCAACAGCTGCCGATCTTGACCTTGCCATTCGAGCCTGGGGACGCCGATTTGCGCCCGCTCGATTTGCGGTCGCGCGGTTCGATGCGATGCGAATGGAAGGCGGTCAGGGACCTAGCAGGTTGCGCCGGATCCATTGGCTGCCGTCCGCCAAGGTCCGCAAACCGCTATCGCTCTCGCGAATAAGAGTTCCGAAGATGTAGCCGAATAAACTCAAATGAAGGTCTTGGCGGCTGTTGCCCTGTCCGCCACCGACTTTTATCGTGGACACGAGCGTCGTTGCCTTCAGCAAATACACTTTTGAATTGGTCTTGCACTGGACGACGGCATTATAAAATGTCCTCGCGTCGTCACCGCTGGCTAGTGCCGCGCGAGGCCCCGCAAACCACGCGTTATCGCTCACTTGTTCGTGGCCTACGATCATGCGGCAGCCGGTCCCCTCGGTTAGCGGCACGCCGTCGACGGTCGTGGCTAACATCACGTCCGCTGCGGCGAAAACCTTCGATGGGTCATACCCAAAATGAACGGCTGTCAGGAAATGGCTGCATTGGTTGTTGCTTTTTCAGCCATGGATCCTTGAAGGCCGTGCGAAAGCCTTCATCAGTCCATTGGTAGAGGATTCCGGAGAAATGCGTCAACCATGGGTATGCATTGTCGGTACTCGCGGCCAGGATTGTCCCAAGGCGCTTTTCGAGCGGAAATGAACCGGAGTTGGCATCGTCAATTTGAGCATCCTCAAACAGCGCTGCCAGCAGCTCGGGGTAATCTATCGGCGTCCCGCTCGCGTAGCCCTTAGCAGCTTTGATCGCACCTAATCGACCCGCGATGGATGCCATGTTGCCCCTACTTCACGATCGAATTATCGCTACCGGCGCCAGTGTGCCGACGGCGCTCGCGGACGATTCAACGCTGTGATTTTACTCGCCTACCTGCAGCTAGGCGAGTCGTGGCGTCGACCTTGTCGAATGCGCCACTCGGGACAGCCTCGTCCGCCCGCTCGGCCTGCTAGGGTGGTACGAGCGTGCTAAAGCGCGCGCTGGCGGCCGTAAGCTTCTTGCGCCTCAATGGCGTCAAGTCTCGATGCCTGTTCGCATCAGGCTGGCCAGGTGACTCTTTTTCGCGGTCCCAAACGTCCTAGTTACAGCAGACACAAACACGGCAGCAAGCCGGTGAGTGCCGCTGGGCGCTCCTCGATAAAGAGCGAAACCAAAGGAGAGACCGCAATGATACTTCTCACAGGAGCGACGGGTACGGCAGGTTCCCTCATAGCGAACGAATTCGTTCGACATCGAGTGCCTGTACGGATTTTAGCGAGGGATAGAGCCAAGGCGGCAGCGCTCGAAAACATTCCGACCGTCGAACTGGTTGATGGCGATATGTCTAAGCCAGGCAGCTTGGGACTGGCCCTAGAGGGCGTCGATCGAGTCCTCATGATCTCAGGCCCCAGCATGGATCTGGTCGAAACGCAGTGCACTTTTATAGACGCTTGCAAGTCCGCAGGCGTTCGCCACGTGATCAAATTCTCGGGTCTGGACGCGCGGCCTGAGACCACGTTCCCATTTGGTCTCATGCATACGGAAATTGAAGAATATCTGGAGAACTCCGGTCTCGCGTGGACTCATCTGCGCCCCACGGGTTTTATGCAGGAATATTTGCGGGAGGCGCCGAGTATCGTCCACGAGGGCGCGCTCTACTTGTCACTCGGCGACGTGAAGCTCAATCCGATCGACTTGGTCGATGTCGCCAAGGTCAGCTTTCTGCTCCCGCGTGACGGTGCACATGAAGGTGCGCGGCTCCCCATGACCGGCCCCGGAAGCGCTGACCATGACGGAAGCGGCCAATCGCATTTCACGTGCAAACGGAAAGACGGTGGGGTACGTGGCAGTGCCTCCGATCGCCCGGCGACAGGCGTTGATAGCGCACGGTATCCCTCCGGAGTTTGCAGACGCTCTCGATAGACAGGTTGAGGAGCGACTGAAAGGCGGGCTTGAGTCGCAGGTGGACCTTTCGACCCATCAGTTGTTCAATATCAGACCAACTACGTTCTTGGAGTTCGCGCAGAGGAATGCAGAGGCATTCGGTAGAGCCGCCGCAGCGGCTTGAAGGCTGAGGCGCTCGGTACCGGTGCGCCGCCATTTAAGATGGTGGCCGACCGGTCCGATCTGAACGTCAGGCTGTCCGGCGTTGTGGCAGTCGAACGTAATTTAATGGCGTACGAACATTGGTTTCTTATCGAGAGTGCAAGTGGAAGCTGATTCATCAGGCCACTGAACAGTCAGGGTATTAACATGCGGAAAATTATCGAATATTGCTTGGTTTCCACAGACGTGGTCTTTGACGATCCCGACCCCAGCCAAATGGGGGCCCGGGCCTACCAGGACGACGCCTGTACTGAAGAAACTACGTCGCGCGGGAAACGGTGACTCTTTTCCGTGTGTCTAAACGTCTAAGTTCAGTAAACACAATCACAGGAGCGGGCCAGTGAGTATCAAGGACAAAACCATTGTCGTGACCGGCGGCAGCCGAGGCCTGGGCCTCGGGCTCGTCGAGGCCCTGGTGGACCAGGGCGCCAAGGTGACTGTCGTGGCGCGCGGCCCGGCCGCGCTCGCAGCGGTGAGTCGGAGACTCGGCGTCGCCGTAATCACCGCCGACGTCACCGACCCTGGGGCCGCCCAGCGCATCTTCGCTGAGGTACGCCCCGAGATCGTTGTGCTGAACGCCGGCGCGACCCCGCGCATGGGGCGGCTGGACCAGCTGAGCTGGGCAGACTTCAGCGCGACGTGGGAGACCGATGTGAAGGGCGGCCTCTACTGGATACAGGCTGCCCTCAATCTTCCTCTTGCGCCCGGCGCTCGCGTCCTCGTGGCGTCCAGCGGTGCAGCGTTGCAGGGCTCGCCGCTCTCGGGCGGCTACGCCGGTGCCAAGCGCATGCTGTGGACTATGGCCAAGTACGCCAATGGGGTCGCCAAGCAGAAGGGGCTGGGCATCCACTTCCAAGCGATCGTGCCTCAGCAAATCATCGGCGGAACTGGGGTCGGCGACGCGGGCGCCAACGCCTACGCTCGGGCGGCCGGCATTGGGACCCAGGCTTTCCTGGCGGGGTTCGGCACGCCGATGCCGCCCCGCCAGTTCGGTGAGCATGTGGTCGCGGTACTGAATGATCCCCGGTATGCCACAAGCGTCGCCTTCGGTTTGAAGGGCGATACAGGGATTACGATCCTCGAGGGAGAGGCGGCTTGAGCGCTGGCCCATCCTCGCCGCCGATGGAGCGCCAGGCACAGTTCCTGGCGCTCGCCGGCGAGCTGAGGCCGGAGCTTCACCGCTACTGCGCGCGCCTGATGGGCTCGGTGATCGAGGGCGAGGATGTGGTGCAAGACACTTTCACTCGCGCGTACGTCGCCCTGGACGAATTGCAGGACGTCCCGCCGCTGCGCGCCTGGCTGTTCAAGATTGCCCACAACCGCGCGATCGACCTGCTGCGCGGCCGAGCGATTCGCGCGACCGAACCCATCGAGACGGTCCGCAAGGTCGTCGATCCAGAGAGTCCAGATCCTGAGGAAATACTAATGCGGCGTGAGGTCGTCGAAACTGCGGTGTCGCGGTTCGCGGAGCTTTCGACTGTGCAGCGAAGCGTGGTGATTCTCAAGGATGTGCTCGATCAGTCCCTGGAGGAAATCGCCGCCTTGCTCGACCTAACGGTCAATGCGGTGAAGGCGCACCTCGCCCGCGGGCGCGCCCGGCTTGAGGCTATCGACGCTAAGACGCCGACCCGTTCTGCGCCGCGCCCGCCGTCGCCCGCCGTCGCTCGCTATGTCGCTCTGTTCAACCGGCGCGACTTCGACGGTCTGCGCGCGATGCTGGCCGACGACGTCCGGCTGATCCAGTCGACCTACCCGCAGCGCACCGGCGCCGCCGACGTGGGCATGTTCTTCGGAATCTACTCGCGCAGCGCCCCGGTGCGCCTTGCCCCCGCCTGGCTCGATGGCCGCGAGGTGATCGCGGTCTACGAGGCACCTGAACGCGTGAAGCCCAGCTATCTGATGTGGCTGGAGTGCACGGCCGACCGGATCAGCTTCATCCGCGACTACCGTCATGTCCGCTACGTCATCGACGACGCGGATCTCGTCCTGTCAACTGATGCGACATGTGTGGGCGAAGGCACCGGCCACGGAGAGTTCGCTTAACGCGAAGACTAACAGACATGGGGTGCACACTGTCTCCAGGATATTGTGGGGCGGTCTCAAGGGGTCGGCGAAACACCTTTAGCTAAACTTAGCTTAGGAGGTGTTTGGCATGAAGATCGGACGCCACTCGATGGTTACCGACGCGCAACGCGTCGAACTCTGGCGAAGATACAGGGCTGGCGAGACGGTTCTCAGCATCGCCAATGAGCTCGGTCAGCGATCGAGCAGCGCCCGGGATGCACCGAATGTCCTTTCGGACACATAGGTTACAGATCATTCCGGACACATAGGTAACACTTTCAGGCTTTTGCGGGAGACGCAAAATGCCGTGGCA
>Ga0302325_10030858_pt1 | contig 11044 bp, 7 predicted proteins | sample Palsa_T0_2_FD_201948 | JGI IMG/M metagenome (GOLD analysis project Ga0302325, IMG submission 201948) | Peat permafrost microbial communities from Stordalen Mire near Abisko, Sweden - Palsa_T0_2 | ecosystem: Environmental > Terrestrial > Soil > Palsa > Peat permafrost | place: Sweden: Abisko... | reverse complement strand
CTTAGGGTCAACCTGCCATTGTCCACTTGGATCGCTCCGCCCAGGTTATTGAATGGCACCGAGATGGTTGTCGTGTTGGTGCCGCCGCTTTTCCAGACCAATCCCTGGTTGTTGAAAGCCTGATTTCCGCGCCCGCCGCAACAACCGTCACTGTAAACGGTGCTGTCGGTAGTGAACTCAAAAATGCTTCCCGGTAGATTGTTAAAAATATCGCCAGGTCCGCTTTGACTGAAATCCAAGCCGTTGATGCCGCTGACTTGCACCAGGCTTTGATTAATGAACGTCGCGCCTTCGTTCAGATAAGCCGGGCCGCCTCCTGCGATTACGACGATGCCGGCGTTGGTGACGGTCCCGTTATAGAATGTGCCGCCGCCCCAGACGAAGAGATTGTTGGTAAAAGCCAGGGTCAACGCCGGGTTGGGAAAAATGTTACCGCTGCTTAAAAGCACCTGGCCTGCCCCGCTGCCGGTCAGTTGTCCCGACCACTGCGGGTTGGAACCGCCAGTCAAATCGAGTGCCGCCTCAGCGGCGAGGGCGAAAGTCGCGTTGGAACTGCTGCCTCCGTCACTCAGAGATAAGAGGCCATCGTCCACTTGGATCGTTCCACCGAGATTGTTGAAGGGCACCGAGATGGTCGTCGTATTGGTGCCAGCGCTTTTCCAAACCAATCCTTGGTTGTTGAAAGCCTGGTTTCCACGGCCTCCACAACAACCGTCGGAATATACTTGGCTGTCGATGGCGAACTCAAATGTGCCCAGGTTGTCAAAAATATCGCCAGCGCCGCCTTCATAAAAATCCAGGCCGCTGACACCAGTAACTTCCACCAGGCCTTGATTGATAAACTCCGCGCCTTCGTTCAAATAGGCAGGGTTGCTTCCGCCAATGATCACCATGCCTGCATTAGTGATTGTCCCGTTGTTGAATGTGCCGCCGCCCCATTGGAAGAGGCCGTTGGTAAAGGCCAGGGTCAGAACCGGGTCAGGATAGATATTTCCACGGCTTAGCACCACTTGGCCTCTGCCGCCGCCGCTCATCTTCCCAGTCCAGGAAGGGCCGGAGCCGCCGGTAAGGTCCAAAGTCGCGTCCAACGCAACCGTGAAGACGCCGTTGGTACTGATGCCACCATCGTTCAGCGACAGCGTCCCGCTATCCACCCTAATCGTGCCATCAACGTTATTGAATGGCACCGAGATGGTCGTCGTGTTGGTGCCGCCGCTTTTCCAGATCAATCCCTGGTTGTTGAAAGCCTGGTCTCCGCGCCCTCCACAGCAACCATCGCTGTAAATACTGCTGTCGGTCGTAAATTCAAACTTCCCCAGATTGTCAAAAATATCGCCGGCGCCGCTTTGATAAAAATCCAAGCCGCTGGCGCTGCTCACCTGCACCAGGCCTTGGTTGATAAACTCCGCGCCTTCGTTCAAGTAGGCGGGGTTGACTCCCCCGATGGTCACCACACCCTCGTTGGTGACCGTCCCGCCAACGAAAAATCCGCCACTCCATTGAAACAGGGCATTTGAGAAAGACAGCGCCAGGGTTGGATTAGGACTGATCGCGCCGCTGTCCAACAGGATTTCCCCCTGGCCAGAGGCATTGAGCTGTCCGCCCCAATCGACCGTATTTCCGCCAGTCAAATTAACAAAGGCCCCGACGGACACGTCGAGCGTGCCGTCCGAGCTTGTGCCGTTTCCCAGCAAAGTCAGCGTGCCCCCGGTGACGGAAATCGTTCCAGTGCCCAAACTAAGCTGGCAATTGGCGGCGAAGGAGGAGTTTGTTTTCACAATCAGCGTGTCCTGGGGAATCGCAAAGACCTGCGCGCCGCTGGCGGCAGCAAAAATCAAACTTTCCACGCGCGCGTTCACATTCAACGTCACAGTGTAATTTCCATTCGCATCGATGAAAACTGCATCGGATGCAGCCGGGAGCCCATTTGGCGACCAATTGGAGGCGGAATTCCAATTTCCGCCCGCAGTATTTGTCCAGGAAATCTGGGCGTTACCAACGTGCGTCAAGTTTAAGGAAAGCAAAATCGCCATCCACTTAATGCGGGGGTTCAACCTGGCGAACGGAATTGTCATAACGGAAAAGCCCGTCCGGCAATATGCTCCGTATCACCAGTTGGACAGCTTTCAGTGAATCATGCCTTCGGATCGGAAGCAACTTATTTGAAGAACCTATTTGATGGGGCGGGCGTAAATTTCAATCTCCGTGTATTCGTTCATCTTGCTGTCGCTGCTGCCGTTGGAATAAAGGCGGACAAAACGCGCGCGAACGCCTTTGGCATCGATGACTTTGCCTTGATTGGTTTCAAAATACTGCCTCTCCGCGCCAATCCCAAAACCAGCGCCATTTTCCCGGTCGTTGTTAAACAGGGTGCGCACATTGTCCGTAAAATCAGCATCGTCAGCCACTTGGACAATGACTGAGTGATAAATCTTGGCTGTGTCGAAAGCGTGCCAGACAACAATCGCGTAAGTCTCGTGCGGGCCGCCCAGATCAAATTGCACCCATTGCAATCCCTTATGCAGAAGCAAGATGCTGCTTTCCTCGGCTTCCTTGTCACCGTCGGACAATTTGGCTAGATCACCCGTCGTGACACTCCTATCGCTGCAGGTAATTCGTTTGCCGGGCGCAACATTAACGGCGTCCTTTGGTATGAGTAGAGGGGGTTGCGGTTTGGGAGATGGATCCACCGTACTACCGGCCGGAATCGTCTTGGGTGTGCCAGCGTCTTTGGCGGCGGGAAGTTTGAGGACAAGTGGCGCGAGATCCTCGGCTCTAACATTCGCAAGGCAGCCTGCCAGTACCATGGACAGCCCAAATAGGACGCAGCCTGCGAAAAATGGAAAATGCGGAGTCGCCTTCATCTGCTTCTAGGATTTAATCATGCTGCGATTTCTCATCGTACGCCAAGCCCATTGACCGCGTCAGGGCAAAAAAAACCGGGCTTAGTGATCAGAGGGTGACCAAGAAGCCCGGGGAATTTTCGAATTTAGTACAAACGTAGGATTAGGGGTCTCTCGGACGATGCTGTACAAGACACCGACCGAAATCGTCACGGGCTATCAAAGAACAATTCAAACAATGTGCCCGTCTTAAAAAATCTTCCGGCCTAATCTGCCACTAACAGAACATGGCTTGCTACTAATGTCAAAGACTATTTTCAAAAAAAATCATTCAAAATAATTTCACCTTTTTTTCAATATTCCTCAGATTCCTATTTACACAACTATCCCGGTTGCTAGTATCTGATCCTGCGCCGCGCGCCCATGAAAAAAATCGATGCCATTATCAAGCCCTTTAAACTGGAAGAGGTTAAAGAGGCGCTGGCAGGGGTGGGCGTGCAGGGGTTGACCGTCTCGGAAGTCAAAGGCTTTGGCCGGCAAAAGGGCCATACCGAGATTTATCGCGGCAGCGAATACACCGTTGATTTTCTGCCGAAAATAAAAGTCGAAGTCGTCGTGGCCGATTCCCTGGCCCGCCAAGCCATTGACGCTATTGTCAAGGCTGCCCGCACGGGCAAGATTGGGGATGGCAAGGTTTTCGTCAGTAACGTCGAATCCGCCATTCGCATTCGCACCGAGGAATCGGGCGAAGAAGCAATTTGATTTTTGTCCCTGCCGGAATTTCCGCCGCAGGGATTACTTGTCTGCGGAAATAATTTAAAATCACCATTGAGATGAAGGCGACGGGATTGAGCACTCCAAAAACCATTATAGCGACTGCCCTCAAGCAGGGCGCGAAAATGGTGGATGTCAAATTCGTCGATACCTTCGGCGCCTGGCAACATTTTAGCGTGCCTATTTCTGAACTGACGGAAGATGTTTTCGGTGACGGCTTCGGCTTCGACGGTTCCTCGATCCGGGGCTGGAAATCCATTGAAGTCTCCGACATGCTGGCCATGCCGGATCCCACTACAGCCTTCATGGACCCCTTCTGCGCCGTGCCGACGCTGTCCCTCACCTGCGCCATCGCCGAGCCGGGGTCCAAGGAATCTTACAATCGTGATCCTCGCGGTATCGCGCAGCGGGGCGAGAAATATCTGGCCTCAACAGGTTTGGCGGACGCCGCTGTTTTCGGTCCCGAAGCCGAGTTCTTCATTTTCGACAATGTTCAATTTGACAGCAAAGCCAACGGCACTTTTTATTTGATTGATTCAGAGGAAGCCATCTGGAATACCGGGCGCGAAGAACAACCCAATCTAGGCAGCAAAATTCGGCACAAGGAAGGCTACTTTCCAGTCGCACCCAACGATACCCAGCAGGACATCCGCACGGAGATGTGCCTGATGATGGAGGAATTGGGCATTAAGGTTGAGCGTCAGCATCATGAAGTGGCGACGGGCGGCCAGGCGGAAATTGATTTCCGATTCGACACGCTGGTCAAGACCGCCGATAACATGATGCTGTACAAGTACGTCGTCAAAAACGTCGCGCGCAAACATGGCAAGACGGCCACCTTTATGCCCAAGCCTCTCTTTGGGGACAACGGCTCGGGCATGCACACGCATCAGAGCTTGTGGAAGAAAGGCAAACCTCTTTTTGCGGGCTCTGAATACGCCGGATTGAGCCGGATGGCGCTTTATTATATTGGCGGCATCCTCAAACACGCTAAAGCGCTTTGCGGTTTGTGCAGCCCCACGACCAACAGTTATAAACGCCTTGTGCCCGGTTACGAGGCGCCGGTCAACCTCGCTTATAGCGCGCGCAATCGCAGCGCGGCCATCCGCATCCCCACTTTCAGCGAGAATCCCAAGACCAAACGAATCGAGTATCGCCCGCCGGATCCGTCCGCCAACCCGTATTTATGTTACACAGCCCTGCTGATGGCGGGCTTGGACGGAGTGATCAACAAAATTGATCCCGGCCAGCCGATGGACAAGAACATGTATGAATTGCCCCCATCGGAATTGGCGAAGGTGCCGCAGGTGCCTGGCAGCCTGGGCGAGGCCTTGGACCATCTGGAAAAGGATCATGCCTTTCTGCTCAAAGGTGGCGTTTTCACAGTCGATTTTCTAGAAATGTGGATCGGCCACAAGCGCAAAGAAGCGGACGCTCTGCGTTTGCGCCCTCATCCCTACGAACTTTATTTATACTATGATGTTTAAATCTTCAGCTATTGTAAACGTGGGATTTTTCCGAGGGAAACCATCGTGGAAAGCCTGATACTAAAGGGTTTTCTCGATGTGAATAAGTCGTTAATAAGAGTTAATATGTTGTGCTCGTCAGGTTCGGCAATGTGGTTTAAAACACGCTTGCCAGCACGAACAAAAAAAGACAATTTCAACGACGGCAGGAAACGAAAAGTAATTAACAGATCAGACCGAATGCATTTTATTCAATATCAAGCACTTACAATCAACCTGCCAAGCCATCAGAATCGGCAGGATCGAAACGGTTCTTTCGCGGGCAAAATTACCTCGGTGACCCGTATTTTTTCCGAGGGAAAAGCCGTCGAAAGCGGGTTGGAACGTGCCGGTGAATAATTGTTGAGAATTAGGGACTTGCCACTATTGGCAATAATTGACATGCAACTATCCGCCGACACCGTTTGGGGGGCGGCGCAGCAACAACTGCGCGCCATGCTGAACACAGATATCTACAATCTGTGGTTCCTACCGATTAAAGCCACCGCGCTGGTGGAAGATACGTTGACGTTGGAAGTCGCCAACGATTTCTGCGAAGTCTGGCTCAAGGATAACTATCTTGGGCTGATCCATGATGTCCTCGTGCAAGCCGCTGGCCAGAGTTTAAAGGTTAAATTTCTGGTCAATCCGGCTGGTGCCGGCGCGAACGGTTTGTCATCCCCTGACCAAAAAGCTAAGAACAAGCCTTCGGCGGAGCCCGTGGACCGCAACGCCTCGCCTGCTCGCGAAGCTTCTTTCAATCCCAAAAACACTTTCGAGAGTTTCGTGGTGGGTGAAAACAACAATCACGCCCACGCCGCGGCGACAGCGGTGGCTCAGTCTCCGGGCAAATCCTACAATCCGCTTTTTCTCTTCGGCGGAGTGGGCCTGGGTAAGACTCATTTGCTGCACGCCATCGGCCAGCATGTGGCGGCGAGCAAAAAAAACTCTCGCGTGACTTATCTTTCGTCTGAGAAATTCACCAACGAATACATCGACGCCATTCAAAATAATCAACTCGTCCGCTTCCGCCGCAAATACCGCCAGGCCGACGTTCTTTTGATTGACGACATCCAATTCCTGGCGGGCAAGGAGCGGATTCAAGAGGAATTCTTCCACACTTTCAACGCCCTGCACGAGGCGCGCAAACAAATCGTCTTGACGTGCGATCGTCCGGCGGCGGAAATCCAGAATTTAGAGCACCGGCTGGTGTCGCGCTTCGAATGGGGTTTGGTCACCGAAATGCAGCCCCCGGATGTCGAGACCCGCATGGCTATTTTGCGCAAGAAAGAAAAAGCCATGGGCGTGGAATTGCCCGATGATATTATCAATTTCCTGGCCAGCCGCATCCGCACGAATATTCGCCGACTGGAAGGGGCCTTGATTCGCGTCGCCTCCTTCGCCTCGCTGACGGGCAAGAAAGTGACCTTGCAAACAGTCGAAGGATTGCTGCGCGAAGTCCTGCACGAGGAAGGCCGTTACACGGTCAACATCGACATCATCCAAAAGAAGGTGGCCGAACATTTTGACCTGCGCCTTTCGGATATGAGCAGCAAGCGCCGGCCGGAGAACATCGCTTTTCCGCGGCAGATCGCCATGTTTTTGGCCCGGCAAATGACGGAAAGCTCGCTCAACACCATCGGCGAAGCTTTCGGCGGACGCGATCACGGCACCGTCTTGCACGCGTGCAGGCTGGTCAAGGACCGCATGGAAATTGACGCCCACGTCCGTCAGGTTGTTAAATACCTGGAAAAGCAACTCCTCCGCTGACTAAGTGGAATGCCTCTGATCGAAGTTCAAGATCTGACCAAGGCGTTCCGTACCTACAAGAAAGAGCCGGGATTGCGTGGGGCCGTCCGAGGGCTCTTTCATCGCAAATACGAACAGACCCTCGCGGTGGATCATGTCGGCTTCACCGTTGAGGAAGGCGAGTTGGTCGGTTTTCTCGGCCCCAATGGCGCGGGCAAGACCACCACGCTAAAGATGCTTTCCGGCCTTCTGCATCCCACCAGCGGCACGGCGCGCGTCCTGGGCTTTGTGCCTTGGGAGCGCCAGGACGGTTACCGCAGGCAATTCGCGCTGCTGCTCGGCCAAAAGAACCAGCTCTGGTGGGATCTCCCGGCCCGCGAATCGCTGGAATTAAATGGGATGATTTATGGCCTGCCCAAAACAGCCTACCAACGCACGGTGGACGAATTGACCGATTTGTTGAAGGTGCGCGATAAATTGGACGTCATGGTCCGCGAACTTTCCCTGGGCGAACGGATGAAGATGGAGTTGATCGCTGCGCTCCTGCACCAGCCAAAGGTTCTTTTCCTCGACGAGCCGACCATCGGGCTGGATGTCGTCTCGCAAAAAGCCGTGCGCGAATTCCTTCGCCACTACAACACCAAACAGAAAACTACCATTCTGCTGACCAGTCATTACATGACGGACATCCAGGAATTGTGCCAGCGCGTCGTCATTATTGACAAAGGGAAGATCTCCTTCGATGGCCGGCTGAGCGAAATCATCGACCGCTTTGCCGATTTCAAGATTGTCACCATTTCATGGCAAACGGGGGCCAGTTTTCCCGCCGTGGATTTCAGCCGTTTCGGAGAACTGGTTGAACAGAGCGCCAATCGCATCCAAATCAAAGTCAAGCGCGACCACGTCATCGTCGTGTGCAAGGAGTTGCTGGACAAAGTGCCTGTGGATGACATCGACATCCAAGAGGTCCCCATCGAAGACGTTATCCGCCAAATCTTCGCCCGGTAATGCAACCTCAGAACTTACTGGTCAAAGCGGCGAGCGAATTGGCGGCGCAGGCGGATAAACTCCGCTTCAGCGCGCCCGTCGCCTATGTTCATAATCCCCTGATCTATGCCTGGGACCCGCACGAAATCTATTTGCGGCGCTTCGGCGCGGCGCCCAAAGAGGTGGTGTTCCTGGGCATGAACCCGGGGCCGTTCGGTATGACGCAAACGGGCGTCCCTTTCGGCGAGATTGCGGCCGTGCGCGATTGGATGAAAATTTGCGCGGCCATCAGCCGCCCCGCTCGTGAGCATCCCAAGCGCCTGGTGCTCGGGTTCGATTGCCCGCGCAGCGAAATCAGCGGCAAACGGCTGTGGGGATTGTTTGCCCAACGCTTCGGGACACCGGAGAAATTTTTCGCGCGCCACTTCGTCGTCAACTATTGCCCGCTGGCCTTTCTCACTGATAGCGGAGCCAATTTGACGCCCAACAAACTCCGCCCCGCTGAAAGAGAGGCTTTGACCCAAGTCTGCGACACTCATCTACGCCGAGTCCTGGAAATACTAAAACCCAAATGGATTGTCGGTATTGGCGATTTCGCTGGCGAGCGCGTGCGCACTGTCACGACTGATATGAAGTTAAATGTTCAGGTTGGCCAAATCCTCCATCCCAGCCCCGCCTCGCCCGCCGCCAATCGCGGTTGGGCGGAGAAAGCCACGGCGCAGTTGGAAGCGGCCGGAGTTTGGTGACGGCCGCAAGTTCTGATTGACAGCCAAACAAACTGATCAAATGAATCTCTTTACACCGTCTTTGGCTTGATCGTCGCCGGCAGATAGATGCTGAAAACGGTTCCTTCGCCGGCTTTGGAATGGACGTGCATGCAACCGCGCGCTTCTTTGAGCAGGCGGTGGACTATGGCCAGGCCCAATCCAGTGCCTTTACCAGGCGGCTTGGTCGTAAAATAAGGTTGGAAAATTTTAGGCAACACATCGGACGGGATGCCGGGGCCGTCATCCATGACCGACAACTGCAACAGCGGCGGCGTGTTGGAAAATCCTTGTCCGAAAAGAATCCGGTCGCACGGCCCGTCGTGCAGATTGGAAAGATCCACGCCCGATTGCAGAACTTGCCCCGAAATATCCACCAGATGCGGATCAGGCGAACATTGCAACGCGTTAATGGCCAGATTGAGCAGAATTTGAATGAGGTCGGTGCCATTGATTTGCAAATCAATGTCATGCACCAGGGCATGAATCTTCAAGGTGTTCTGCCCTTTGCTGGGATGAACATTGAGCAATTCGCGCAAGTCGTCGAGGATGAGATTGACGTTGATGCGGATCGGCGCGGCGGGCTGCTGCCGCATGAAACTAAGGTAGCGGTGCGATATCTCAATACAGTTGCTCACTTGTCGAGTGATGCGGCGCAACCGGTCTTTGACCATATCCATGTCATCCCCTTCCAACTTTTTGGAATCGCCCATACGCTGGTTGATGATCTGGATGAAGCCGGAAATAATGGTCAAAGGGCCGTTAATGTCGTGGATGATACTGGCGTAAATTTCTCCGCGCGTGCGCGTGATTTCCTCCTGCAATTTCTGGTCGTGCAGTTCGACTTGTAAGGCCGCCAATCGCTCGTTGTTGCCCCGGATTTCATCGGCGAAGGAATGCCGTTCCATGGCCGTCGAAACAGCTTTGCGGATGCTGGCGACATCAAATGGCTTGTTGAGATAATCGCACGCTCCAAGCCTCAACGCCTGGCGAATCGTATCCACCGTCTCATAAGCCGTCAGCATGATGACTTCGACGGCGGGTTGTATGACCTTGAGCTTTTCCAGCACCTCGGTGCCGCTCATGCCGGTCATGCGGATATCAAGCACGGCGGCGTTGATCTTATGTTTGCGGGCAAATTCCAAGGCTTCATGGCCGTTGGAAGCGAGGAGCAGTTCGTACTCGTCCTTGAAAACGACGCGCAAAGATTGCCTCGGCCCCTCTTCGTCATCCACGATGAGCAAGGTGCGGCGCGGTCGATCCGCCAAATCGCTGCCACTTTTAGAAGTGGTAGCCGAGGTTGATGGTAAGGGCATTGCTAAAGAATTCGTATTTGCCATCAGGAGTACCGCCGGCGGTGGTATCTCCACCGATGCCGCGGGGCGGACCCCAGGCAAATTGGTAGGCCGCGTCCCAACTGAACTTACCCCACTTCTTTCCAACTCCAACACTAAAAACATGACGGTCCGAGTCAGGCACCAATGGGTTGAAACTGGACTCAGGCACCGAATTTTCGCTGTATATATAACCGGCGCTAATCCTCCAATCGCCCGGCAAATAGCGCGTCGCGCCCAGGTCAATCATCCAGCTTGGGCGCCAATTGAAGTTCAAAGCTTCCGGCAACGGCACGACCTGCACACTGCGCAAGTTGCTCCAATCGGAGTAATTTCCGTCGGCCTCAAAATTCCATCGTTCATTGGGCCGAAAAGAGTAACCAAAGGTAAGGGTGGAGGGGAAATGAAAGTCGGCCGAGGCAGAAGTATTGCCTGTAAAAGGCGGAGCGGGCACGGTGGCATGCCCATTATAATTCATCTCGGTCGCGCTGCGGTAGCTGATGCCAATATAATGCATCTCCGTAGGATGGAACAAAACACCGGCGGTGTAACCCGCATCGGTAGCCCGGCCCCGAAAATGATTTACGAAACCCGGGAACTCCTTCAAATCCACGTCGGAATAGTTCAGCGTGGGCCCGGCGGCGACGGAAAGGATGGGCGCAATCTGCCAGGAAATAATCCCTTGCAAGCGCCAGTAAGAAATTTCTCCCGTTTCGCCGGCGACCACGAACGGCGCGGTTGTGGGCCAATTCATCCGCAGACCATAAGGGACAAACGCGCCGACGCCGAAAGTCAGATTATATTGGGACAGGTTATAGGTCGAAAATAATTGCGGGATGCCGGTCCATTCCGTCTTGGCGTTCACCGAACCGCCAGGGCCGGTGTAGCGGTCACTATAGACAAGGCCATAGCCGCCGAGGGAAATGTCGGCTCCATCCAATTGCGAAATACCCGCCGGGTTGTAAAAAACAGCGGACGGATTATTGGCCGTGGCGACAAAGGCGTTGCCCCGGGCCGTGGCGAATGCATCCTGATCCGGCAGGGCGATACCAATGCCAAAAACCGAACTCGGGCTTGCGGCTACCCCA
>Ga0302325_10030854_pt1 | contig 11045 bp, 9 predicted proteins | sample Palsa_T0_2_FD_201948 | JGI IMG/M metagenome (GOLD analysis project Ga0302325, IMG submission 201948) | Peat permafrost microbial communities from Stordalen Mire near Abisko, Sweden - Palsa_T0_2 | ecosystem: Environmental > Terrestrial > Soil > Palsa > Peat permafrost | place: Sweden: Abisko... | reverse complement strand
GTGCCTGTTGCGGGATCCAGCGCATAGAGAAAATTCATTACCCCCGCAAACAAACGGCTTTCATTTCCATCGTGCCAGTACGTAAGGCCTCTGGCCGGCTGCGTTCCCGCGACGCCTGAATCGAAAGTCCACAGTAGCTTGCCTGTCCCCGCATCGACGGCAATTACTTTCTGGGAAGGCGTGTATCCGTAAAGCGTTCGCCCCACGATCAGCGGGCTGCCCTGCATCCCGCCCTTCTCGTGCGTGTCGTAGGTCCACGCTATGCGGAGTTTTCCTACATTCTTCGCGTTGATCTGCGTCAATGCCGAATAGTGATTGTTTGCGGTTTGCCCGCCATAGACTGGCCAGTCGGCATTGCGCTTGTTCGCGGGCACACGCTTCGCGGCTTGAACCGTCTCTGCCGCGCGCACATCGTTGTGGGAAGTTAAGCACAACACCGCCGCTGCCGGTAAGACAAGCGCAACGGCGATTGCGAAACGTGCGGCTACGATTGCTTTGACCCTGTCTCCACCGGACATCGCGAACGCTATCCCTTCACCCACGCACCGTCGATCGACCGCCAAGTATCGGCATTCTGAATCTTGTTACGCAGAACAGCCGGCAAGCGATCTTCACGCACGCCATCGTAGCATTGCAGCGTGGCAAACCGCGTCAGAGCCGCAGGAATGCCCACCGAAGTGAAGCCAGGATGAGAGGTTGCCGGGAAGGGGCCGCCATGATGCATCGCCGGACTCACGGCCACTCCCGTGGGCATTTTGTCGTTCAACAGGCGGCCGACCTTCTGTCGCAGTAAAGGCTCAATCTGCGCATAAAGCTCATCATCCGCGCCCGTCTTGGCGGAGTAGATGGCGCCGGTGAGATTGCCTTCGAACAGTTCCAGAGTCGATACGAGCTCTTCCAATCCCTCCACCGTAATTGCCATCGTCACATTGCCAAAAACCTCGCGCTGCAGTTCGTGAGGCCGGGCAAGGAATTGTTTTGCAGTTGCGCGAAGCAGCGTGTTAGCGTAACGGTAGCCAGGTCCATCGACGTTATGCCCACCCGCAACGAGCTCGGCGCCTGCACTGGTGAGCGCGGCCACTCCAGCCTGAATCTGACTTTGTCCTGAAAGAGAAAGCAAAGGCTGCGGTGCGCGTTCGCTGAAGGTCTTGGCAACGCTCGCCAGCAAGCTCTCCGTATTGGCGTTGTCCCAGAGCAAAATGACGTTGGGACTGGTGCAGAACTGGCCAGCGCCGGCCAGACAGCTATCGGCAAGCTCACGCGCCAGCTTCTCTCCATCCTCAACCAATGCGCCGGGAAGAAAGATGACTGGGTTGATGCTCGACATCTCCAGATAGACAGGCTTTCCCGCTTCTTCCGCAGCCTTCTTGAGAGCCAGGCCTGCTCCACGGCTTCCAGTAAATCCCACAGCGCCGACTCGCGCGTCGCTGACCAGCTTGAGGCCGTTCGCATTGTTGATGTGATAGATCATCTGCGCGGCGCCGCTCGGCAATCCGGTTTCTACAGCGGCTTTGCGCGCCTCTTCCGCCAACAGCCGCGTGGTGTTGGGGTGCAATGGATGGGCTTTGGCAATCACCGGATTGCCCGCAGCGATCGCCGCTGCAAAATCGCCGCCGCTGATGCCATTGAAGGCAAGCGGAAAGTTATTCGGCCCAAACACAATCACCGGCCCAATCGGCGCAAAGCACGAACGGATATTGCGTTCCAGGTCGAGCGTCGCGCGCTTCCAAGATTCTTCGCGCGCCGCGGCCGCGGCCTGCCGCAGTTGATTGGTCGTTCGCGGCAGCTCAACATCCTTAAGCCGCGGAGATGCAGGCAAGCCGGTTTCCTCAGCGGCTGCTTCTACAATTGCTGCCGAAGCCGCTTCGATGTTGGCGGCATAAGCCTCGAGGAATGCAGCCAGTTGTTCCGGAGCGAGTTTTCGCAATTCAATTGCCGCGTGCGCCGCGGCCTCAAGCGCCAGGTCGCAGTCGGACCACTCGCTGACAGGGAAAGGCGTTGCGAGAGTTTCCCCGGTAGCGGGATTCGTCGCATGAAAGGTAGCTTCCGCCGTTGCCGTGCGCCATTTACCATCGATCAATATCTGAGCAATCTCCATCGTCAATCCTTCCGCAGAGCTTTGGTGCATTGTGTCCAGGTCAATCGCGTGTTTAGGCAACATGATTCGTCAGCGTGCCAATTCCGCTGATCGTAATGTGAATCTCGTCGCCGCTTTGCAGCGTGAAAGCGTCGGGCGGAATAATGCCTGTCCCGGTGAGTAAAAAACATCCATGAGGAAAGCTTTGGTCTCGATACAAATATTCGACCAGGGTTTGTGGATCGCGCTTCATCTCGTTCAGTCGAATCGTCCCGGAAAACTGCTCGCTTCCCGCGCGCAAAATCCGCATCGAGATCTCTGTACTGGCAGGCATGGGCTCGCTTTGAATCAGAATCCCCGGACCCAGCCCGCAACTGCGGTCATACACCTTGGCTTGCGGAAGATAGAGCGGGTTTGCGCCTTCGATATCGCGCGAGCTCATGTCGTTGCCGATCGTATATCCAACGATCTCGCCGCGCGGATTCACGGCGAGCGTCAACTCCGGTTCGGGCACTGACCATCTCGCATCGCTGCGAATCCTCACCTCAGAGTTTGGACCGGCAACCTTGTGCGCCACAGCCTTGAAGAACAACTCAGGCCGCTCTGCGGAATACACGCGATCGTAGAAATCTCCTCCGCCCGTATCTTTCGATTCTTCAATCCTGGCGCTGCGGCTGCGGTAGTACGTCACGCCAGAGGCCCATACCTCCTGATGCTGGATCGGTGCTTCGAGAGCAGAAATCAGCTCCTTCGCCTGCGGGCTTCCTGTGGCAACAACGGAAGACAAGTAGCCATGCAAATCGTCATGTGCGAGCAGCGTGTCGAGCGAACTCTCGCCTACGCTGTAGACGTCACCATCTTTCTCCGCGAACAGACCATTCTTGGTGCGATACAGAATCAAGGAAAATGCTCCTTTCAAGATCAATTGCAAAGCGTTTTGCTCAGTGTGCCTCGCCGGTTCTACTTCCTTTATCGAGCAGAGCGATGATTGCGTCCGGATCGTACACGCATCCGCCCCAGATGCCGCCGCTTGCCTGCACCAGCGCAGCCCACAGCCGCGTATCGTCCGGTAAATCGGGATGAGGGCGCAGGTCGGGGCGAGCTTGTCTCTGCATCAATTCGAGCTTGCCCTGCTCTGCGCCGAATTCCTCGGTTGAGCTTCCTACAAGATCGACAGTACCGGTCAGATTGTTTCGATCGATTACGATCTCGATCCGATCGCCATCCAGAATTTTGCCGATGTGTCCGCCCGCCAGGGCCTCGGGAGAGATATGTCCGATGCACGCGCCGGTGGAGACGCCGCTGAAGCGCGCATCCGTCAGAACCGCGACATGCTTGCCAAAGGGCAGCGCCTTCAATGCTGCCGTGATCTGATAGATCTCCTGCATCCCCGCTCCTGCCGGTCCACTGCAAACGAGCACCATCACATCGCCAGCCACAACCAATCCCGTTTTGATGGCTTGAATCGCTGCTGCTTCGGTAACAAAAACCTTTGCGGGGCCGGTGTGCCTGTACATGCCGTTGGCATCGATCAACGCAGGATCGATAGAAGTGCTCTTGATCACCGATCCCTCGGGAGCCAGGTTGCCTACGGGGAAGCAAACTGTAGAAGTAAGCCCTCGCGACCGCGCGCGATCCGGGCTCATGATTACATCATCTGGGTCGATTCCATCTCGCTCCAGAAGATTCTTCCTGAGCAACTGCCGCCGCGCGCTGTGCTCCCACCAATCCAGATTTTGATCCAGCGTTTCGCCGCTCACGGTTACGGCATTGGTATTCAGCAGCCCCGCTCGACGCAAATGCAGCATCACTTCCGGCGCGCCTCCCGAGAGAAAAACCTGCACCGTTGCATAGTTTCCAGGACCATTCGGCAGTGCATCCACCAATCGCGAAACCTGGCGATTGATATGAGCCCAGTCCGCGGCAACAGGCCTTTTAAGCCTGGCAGCGTGGGCAATCGCCGGCAGATGCAGCAGCAGATTGGTCGATCCGCCAAACGCGGCATGCACTGCCATTGCATTCTCGATTGCAGCCTGCGTGAGCACGCCGGCTGTTCCTATGCCGAGCTCGCGCAATCGCAGCACAGCTCGCGCCGAGCGTCGCGCCGCATCGAGCCAGACAGGCTGCCCTGAAGGAGCCAGCGCGCTATGCGGCAATGCCAGTCCGAGCCCCTCAGCAATCACCTGCGACGTCGCAGCGGTGCCTAAAAACTGGCAGCCACCGCCGGGAGTGGCGCAGGCCCGACAGCCCATCTCCGCAGCGTATTCCAGCGTGATCTCCTTCTGCGCATAGCGGGCGCCAATGGTTTGCACCTTGCCGGCATCCTCGCCATCCTCCGGCAGCAGCGTTACGCCGCCGGGTATCAGTACGGTCGGAATCTCTCCCGAGGAAGCCAGCGCCATCATCATCGCCGGCAATCCCTTGTCGCAGGTCGCAACTCCGAGCACGCCTACTCGGGTCGGCAGCGAACGCATCAGCCGTCGCAGCACAATTGCCGCGTCGTTGCGATAGGGCAGGGAATCGAACATACCCGTCGTGCCCTGGGTGCGGCCATCGCAGGGGTCGGTGCATGCGCCAGCGAATGGCACGGCATGCAGTCTCGTCAGCTCGCGCGCAGCCTCGGCCACCAGCAGGCCCACCTCCCAATGTCCCGTATGAAAGCCAAGTGCGATCGGACTGCCGTCCGGAGCGCGCAGCCCGCCATGAGTGCTCAGAATCAGTACTTCCGGCCCAAGCACACGCCCTGGATCCCAGCCCATGCCGACATTCATGCTCAGGCCAAAGAGATTGCCCGAGGGCTGCGTCAGCAGCATCTCCGGAGTGATCGGCAGTTGTCCTGAGGGCCCCGGAGCGTGGGTCGCAACGGCGCTCCAGTCCTGGTCTTCAGTCTCCAACACAGAGATGGCGGTTATCGGCGAAATAGCAGCGCTCCTCATCCAAAGTGTAGTTGACCGCTTCGAAGTGTGCATCGAGTCTCAGAAACATCGCGTCTCAGTCTCTTAGCAGCTCCGGAGGCAGAGTCGACAGAGTGTCGCTTGAGGCCATGCGCATGTAAAAAATCATGACACCCGAGAGCACCAGCGATACGGACATCAACAGAAAGCCCGCGCGCGAGTTGCCTGTGCGCGCCTCCAGCAATCCCACCAGCCAGGTTCCGGCAAAGCCTCCAAGCGCACCGCAACTATTGACCAGCGCAGTGATTTCTCCAGCCACATTTTTCGGCAGGATCTCGGGCACAATCGCAAAGAATGGCCCGTAGGGCGCATACATTGCAGCTCCGGCGACAATCAGAAACCCATACGACCACCAGAAGCTATCGCCGGCTGCCAGGTACGATCCCAGCAGCGCAATCCCCGACAAAATCAGAAATGGCCAGATGAAGCGCTTACGCCGAAAGCTTCGATCGGAGAAGTGGCCCACCAACAGCATGAGCAGAATCGCAAAAACATACGGCACTCCGCTCAATAATCCAGTGATGGCGATACCTTTCGACGCACCTTTCTGAATCACACTCGGCAGCCAGAGCACGAAGCCATAAACCCCCAGGCTCCAGAAGAAATACTGCACCGTGAGCAGAATGACGCTGGGATGGCGCAGCGCAGAGGTAAAATTCGCAACCTGCGGCAGCAGCCCTTGTTCGCGGTTGAGTTGATTCAGCAGTGCGCCACAACTGGCCGAGTCCAGCCATGACGCCTCTTGCGGATGATCGCGTACCACAAGCAGCCAGACAAAGCCCCAGAGGATCGACGGAATGCCCTCAAGGATGAATGTCATCTGCCATCCGAAGGCTTTGATCAGATATCCAGTGGCCAGCGACATCCACACCACCGTTACAGGGTTGCCGAGCAGCAGCAAGGTGTTGGTGCGCGACCGCTCAGCGCGCGTAAACCAGTTCGTGAGCAGGATCAGCATGGCCGGAAGAATGAAGCTCTCCGCAGCCCCGAGCAGCAGACGATCCGCGGCCAGCAGCCAGAAATTTCGGATTACCCCTGTCAGCGACGCCAGAGTGCCCCAGCTCACCAGTGCAAAAAACACCAGGAATCGCGCGCTCCTCCGCCGGGCAAACGATGCGCCCGGAATCTGGAAGAGGAAGTAACCAAGAAAGAAAAGCGAGCCCAGTAGAGCCGCCTTCGAGCCGCTGATGTTGAGCGTCTTGGCCAGTCCTGCGGCAGCGCCAAAGCCGTAATTCGCCCGATCGAGATAGGCGAGGCTGTAGGTTACAAAGACCGATGGCAGGATATAGATCCATCGTTTCCGTAGCACGGTATTCGCGTGTATCGCATCGGTATTCATAACGTCCGGGTCTTGGCAATCCGCAGTGCTTTTCATAAGGGAACGACCGGTATGCGAGAAGTTTTCTAGGGTTGGAAATTCATAGCGTTCAAAAGCAGCATCGACCGATTCAGATGGGCATTCCGCGCATGCTCACATCGGGCCACGTGTATTGACACCTCTTCAACTCAGACCTTATCTTTCTCCCGAAAGAGGATGAGAGGAATCGATGCATCAGTTCAACTTGAAATGCACGATGGCGATAGGCATCTGCTGCTTCTTTGCGGCAGCAGCGTCCCTTGCGCAGCAGGTGGATCACTACACTCCCGATGCGCTCCGCGAGCAGGCCAAGCCCTTGCAGGAAAAAGCCGCGGCCACCTCCGGTTCGGCCAGTGAAACGCTGCAGAAATACGGCGTCGACTACACCATGTTGTCTTTTCGAAGTAAAGATGGGGTTGCCGAGCTTCACGAGAAGTTCGCCGACATATTCATCGTCGTCGATGGCAGCGCTACTTTGCTTTCCGGTGGCGAGCTCGCCGACCCAACATCGGTTGGCAATGGCGATATGCACGGAACTTCGATCCTCCACCCCACAACGACCAGCCTTGCCAAGGGAGACATTGTTCATATTCCCGCCAACACTCCCCATCAGTTGCTCATTCCCAAGAACGGTACACTGACCTACTTCGTGGTTAAGGTGAAAGAGATAGACTGACCGTAGCCGTTCGCAGTCCGTGAAATAGCATGTGGGCCGATCTGAAGAGTTGCATTAGATCGGCCGCGTAAACATCCCATAAATCGCTTTATTCCAAGGAATGCGAACGGGAACTACTCTAGCCGCCCCGGCTATCCTCTGTAAATAGAATTTGCCCATGGGGTTGAAAGTCCAAAGCAGGATGCACTCTGACCAGTGCGAGAAATGTGGCGCCTGCCGCCCCGGCATGCCCTAGACCTAATCTTGCGCCGCTTGCAACCACGCAGCAAGAAACTCGCGCAACTGCCCTGGCGGGCGCAGCCACACCGGCGCCGCTGTGGGTCGCCATTCCCGGCGCACCAGGACCGAAAGCCCTCTCGCACCCAGGGCCGCAAAGGCATGTTCATCGGTCGCGTCGTCTCCAAGATAAGCGACAGGAGCATCATCGCCAATCTCAGCCAGAATCATGCGCACCGCGTCGCCCTTGTGGCGGCCTGTACGCAATTCGAGACCGCCATCGAATTGCAGCAGGTTCATGCCCTCCATGCCGGCAAATGGGCGAAGCAGTTGCGTGGCGCGCGTCCGCACGCTTTGGATGGAGTGGGGTGACTTGCCTCGCCAATGCACCACCACCGCATTTCGCTTTTCCTCGATGCGGACCCCCAGCCGCGCCTCATGCACTGCGGAGCGAGCATCTGCTAGCAGCACCTGCTCATTTCCGATCAGCTCTTCCTCATCGAGACGGCCATCCGGATAAAGTCTCTCCGCGCCGTGCAATCCCCAAATCTCCGGCGTATGGCGCAGCCCTAGTTGAGAAGCCACGTCAGCGGCAGGCCTGCCGGTAACAATGGCAACGCGCGTGCGGCCGGCTTGTTGAATTCGATCGAGCAACCCCACAATTCCAGCCCATGGCCGCACCTTCCGGGGATCGAGGCGAAAAGGCGCAAGCGTTCCATCGAAGTCCAGCAACAGGGCGCACTCCGCAGAAGCGGCCACGGACCTGAAAAAATCGTCAACCACCATGGATGCTGACCGGCGATCCTCCGCAGTCTCTATCTCGTCCTCACAACACCCGATCGAAGTCGCCAAGCGTTCCATCTCCTCGCTGCAATCGCAATACCCGTCAAGAATTACCGTCAGGCCAGCTTCAAGTGCGGCTTCCGTGGACTGCGCGCCAGCACCTCATCCTCGATGCGCACTGCGCAAAGGTCGGTGAGCACATTCGATGCCCATCGATAGACATTATGTTCCTTGACCTGGGTTCGCATGCGCTCCATGCGCAATCGCCGCTCGCCCGGGCTCATTTCCAGACCGGTTCGAATCGCCTCCGCCACTTGCTGCACATCGTAAGGGTTCACCAGCAGAGCATCTCTCAGTTCCTGCGCAGCCCCGGCAAACCGGCTCAGGATCAGCACGCCATCGCAGTCGGTGCGCGCGGCCAGGTACTCCTTCGCCACCAGGTTCATGCCGTCATGCAGCGAAGTAACCAGGCAAATGTCGGCCGCTTCGTAATAGCGCCGCACCTCATCATGACTGCACTGCCGCTCGATCAGAATGACCGGCTTCCATCCGGAAGTGCCATAGCGCCGATTGATCCGTTCCACCGTCTCCTGCACCTGCACGCGCAGGCCTGCATAGCTGGGAATGCGGGTGCGGCTCGGAGCGGCAATCTGTACAAACACCACTTTCTCCAGATACCACGGATGCTCTTCCAGCAGATGTTCGATCGCCAGCAATCGCTCCACAATGCCTTTGGTGTAGTCCATGCGGTCCACACCCACAATCATCTGCTTGCCCTCAATGCCAAGCTCGCGATGTAGTTGACTGTAGGTGTTTTCCCTGTCTTCATTTGGCGGCATGCCTCTAACAATCGCAGGCCGGCCAATGGGAAGATCTCTTTCTTTCGCATATTCGGCACGGTCCATCGCACGTTCATCCCAGGCAACGCTGATCGGAAAAGGCCGTACCTGCGAGAGGTGCCCATTGCGCCGGATGCTGAACTGCTCCCAATCGGTTCTTGCCTCAAGCACCCTGTCCACCGTCTCCAGAAAGTTGTTGCAATGCGACTGGATGTGGAAGCCAATCACATCGGCGCCCAGCAATCCGTCGATCAGTTCAGCCTGCCAGGGGCATATCCCGAAAGACTCGGCATTGGGCCAGGGGATGTGCCAGAAGATCGCCACGCGCGCATCCGGACGCGCCTTCTTGATCATCTGCGGCAACAAGGCAAAGTGATAATCCTGGATAAAAACCACAGGGTGCTCTGTGTCGCGCATCTCTTCCAGCAGCACGTCGGCAAACTTCGCATTCACGCGCTGGTAGTAGTCCCAGTCGTTGGCTCGGAAGATGGGGCGCGTATGCGCGATATGGCAAAGCGGCCACAGCCCTTCATTCGAAAACCCCTCGTAGTATCCCGCTTCCTCTTCTGCGCTTAGCCAGACTCGCCGCAGCGTGTAGCGCGGCTCATCGGGAGGAACACGCAGCCTGTCATTGGCATCCACAAAAGCCGCGTCCTCATTGCCGCTGCCATGAGCAATCCAGGTGCCGTCGCAAGCCTGCAGGATCGGCTCGATCGCAGTCACCAGCCCGCTTGGCGGCACCACGCACTCGACCCCTGCGCCTTGTCGAACATGCATATACGGTTCGCGATTCGACACCACAAAAAGTTTGCCGCTGCCAAGTCGTTCGCGCACGTGTACGGCCAGTCGATGCGCGGTCCAGACATGCTCGGCGGCATCGCGCAATCTGGCCTCAGCTTCGGCTGCAGCGCGCGCGCGCGTCAGGTTTTCAGCAAGCGAAGTCACCTCATTGGCCAGCGGAATTAAATACCCAAATTCCTTGGCGCCCTCGCCGACCTCCGCGTTGCCCTGCCGCAGCCTGCGCAGCCACTCCGCCGCGCGAGTCACAGGCTGCAGCAAAAACCAGCGCACCATCAAGAGCGTAACTACGACAACCAGAATCACCAGCGCCACAATGTTGAGAAAGCTGCGCCGCCAAACCTGCATTCCATCCAGGCGGATATAGTCCGCATCGGCAACCATAACCAGAGTGCCTACCGTCTCCTGCCCATTGTGCAGCGGTATCGCATCCTCATACCAGAGCTTGGCCGTGGTATTGGTTTGAGCACGATTTCCTGCAGTTGCAGGGGTCGCTCCCGCCGGTCTCGGGTTCTCCGCTGCTTTGACAAAGGCCGTGGCCTCCTTGCCTTCATTCAGCGGTCGTTTCAGAAAATTGGCAGGCAGAGTTTGCAGTGGCAAAATGTCGCCTGCGGCTGCGAGGAGGCTTCCCTGCGTGTTGTAGATCGCCATGCTCGGTTGATCGGGATACTGCCGCAGGCGTTCGAGCAATTTCGGCAGTCCATCGAACTGGCCGGCTGCCATTTGCTGTTCGATCTGCGGCTGTGCGCCTGCGCCAAACCACTGCGTCCTCCGCGCCAGATCGCTTCGAAGGCTGTGCTTATGCGCCAGGACATCGAAATAAGTAGATCCAACCGAAATCAGAGTGATCCCTACGAGCAGTGCGGCGACCAGACGCAGGCGAAAAAAATGCATTGCTGATGCTCCTTTTCAGAGGGAAATACACCTCTTTTGAGCGATCCACGAGACGGTTTATATACTGGATCGGCGTGCCAAATCGATCTGCCAATCACGGCCACTGAGGCACGCAAGTTGCCACACTAAGATCTATCGATTGGATGCACATTGCACGCCAGCGGGCTTGCTGGAAGTGGTCTTTTTTGCGCACGCGGGTAAAAATTACCTGGACTACTCTGCATAGATTCCTTCGGCACGCGCCTGTGAGCCTGAGAATCCACCCGCAAAACTGCTGATACGATGGGTTCATTCATTGATCTTCATCCACCGACCAGGGAGTCTCCCATGAACCGTTATTGCATGGTCGCCGCATTTTTATTGGGCCAAATTGCTCTCGCTCAGGCGCCAACAGCCACGCTGCCCGCCACGCCCTCGACGGTCGTCTGGGGATATTATTCCGCCAAGGCCA
>Ga0302325_10030851_pt1 | contig 11046 bp, 13 predicted proteins | sample Palsa_T0_2_FD_201948 | JGI IMG/M metagenome (GOLD analysis project Ga0302325, IMG submission 201948) | Peat permafrost microbial communities from Stordalen Mire near Abisko, Sweden - Palsa_T0_2 | ecosystem: Environmental > Terrestrial > Soil > Palsa > Peat permafrost | place: Sweden: Abisko... | reverse complement strand
TATTGTTAGAATAGAGAGGGAAGAAGGGGGGGAATAGGGGAGACAAACGAAGTAGGTTATGTGGTAACCGAGCTCGAGTAGGTCTGCTTCACAGCCGCATTCTAAACGATGGTCACTTATAGAACTCGTGAGTTGTTGAATATGGGATGACTTACCTGCTGTACATGAGGAATATGGAGGCCGCATGTAAGTTGGGATTACGCCGAGAATGTTGCGGAGAGCCATCTCGTTCTTGTACATTTCGTTCTTCCGTTGTGCAGAGGTTATATTACATAAATCCGGGTGGGACCAGGTATGTGATGCCACTTGGTGGCCAGAGCTATAAATACGTCTGTTGGGAGTAAGTATATGGAAAAATGACTGAACTCTGGTGCTCACTTGATGAGTGCAGGCCACGGCAGACTTGTATTATCAATCTCTCCCTTTCCTAAATTGAAGTTAACATTAAGTTCAATGTAATCGTTCTTGAAAAGAACTCACCATTATTATTACCAGTAATAAAGAATGTTGCAGATGCGTTGTACTGTTCAAGTACGTCAAGGATATGACTGGTATAAATGAAAGGGCCATCATCAAATGTCAAGGCCATATCACCAGGGTTAACACAGTCATAAATTCCATCTGACCCGTAGAGGACTGATCCAAGTTTAGTTCTGGGGATTGAGGATGTGTTGGTTCCAGCGGGTATCTTGTTTGCGTCGCAAGCTGGTCCGTAGTTGAATTGGCAGTCGGGAGCTTCACAGTAATCTGCGAATTATCAGTTAACATATCAAGAATGGGATGAGAGGTCAAACCTTCTGTGGTCCCACAATATCCGGCCAGTGAGCAACACTCATTTGAAGGACATGTTCCAAAGCCCGGTCCACATTGCCCGTTCGTGCTGGTTCCTCCAGTGCCAGGATTTGAGGTAGTTGTGCTGTTGTCACAAGTCCCGTATGCAGACTGGCAACCCGCTGCTGCTGAACAGTAGTCTGTTGTATTCCCACACCATCCACTGATATGTCGTTGATTATTGAATCTAAAGAAAGAAGGGAAGGACGTCTGAGGTATTAACTCACTTTCCGGAACAACATGGGCTAGCTGAAGAGCAGGTATAGCCATACACACCAGCAGCAATGATTCCACAAGTCTCATCCGGACTTATGGTGCCAGCTGAAGGAGCCGTGCAATTTCCAAAAGCAGCTTGGCAGCCAGCAGTGGTTAGGCAGTATTCGTTTGTGGAACCACAGAAACCATTGACTGAACAGCATGGCAAGCTTTGTGGACAAGTATAACCATCAGCTCCTCCCCCAGTCCCATTCTTTCCACACGTATTGTCTGGAGAAATGGTTCGTGCTGAAAGATGCTCCAGAAGCCCTGCAGAAACTATGCTGAGGCTGCTGACCAGCAACGTAATGATGAGAGTCACCAGTCGCATCTTGGACATGCAGATCAGTTGACCAGACACAAAAATTGATAGATCTTTAGTATTTGATTGATGGGAAAGAATAGGCTAATAGAAAAAACGAGCGTAAAACCAAACGAAGGCAAAACCCATGGATCAATGAGGGAAGAGAAAGAGAGCAGTCAGAGAATATAATAGCGTTGCCAAAAGGAAATGGCAGAGACGTGGTCATAAATACAGCCCGCCATGATCCAGTCCCGGTTTGAAAATTCTAAGCATTTAAACACTGAATGAAACTATCTAACGAGAGGTCGGACCCGGGGCCCAGACGAATGCTGATCGACGAAACGGAAGCTGATGCTTGCACAGATCTTTCAGGGCTCATCGATGACGACGTCCTACAGTAAGATTGTGTCAACGCATTAATGTGCCTGCTCGCTTCCCCTCCACAGGATGGGGATGTTGGTGAGCGCTTGGCTTGACTACGAACAGTGCAGCGTTGAGGCTGAAGCAGGACATGGAACCCTTGGTCTTGATCAAGATATCCGGGACGCAAAAATAGAAGGTGCCCGTGTCTTTGGGTGTTCGTTGGTGTCGGCGAGCTTGGCCGGACGTTTCAGACTAATCCAACTCTGTCTGATCAGGCGAGTCACGTGTTTACATTCAGTTTGACTTCCAATTGTTGCATGTCGCGATTTAAAAATGTGGCGCTAGAATAATGGCGCTGAAAAGTGTAAAAATGATAAGGTGGTTTTGAATCTGAGGTTTTCCCCGCGAGGAAGTTCACAAATGGACGTGAGTTGAGGAGATGTAGACTGCCTTCCTCAAATGCTCTTTCTAAATCTAGGAGTTTATATCAGGCCTCACATCAAACATAGATGTGCGGTTGACAAAGGGATTCGAGGTATCTTTGCCATAAGGTAAGGCTTTTCTTCCTAGTTGCAGAGGCAGATGAACTTGTCGTTTCATTGGATTACGAGAGTAATGTTCTCCTTGGAAGTATTTACAAAATTCTCTTCCACTGTCTATCATTATGAATTATGAATAAATACACCATGTTTGCCCCCCCAAAAAGTCACCTATGCAATGCTCCTTTCTTCATAACTTCATTTACAACGCTACAGCTAACCCCAAGAACCCAACGGCGCCAAGAATACCAACAGAAATAGCGTTTGTAGGGGCAGCAGCTTTGCTCGAACTCGACGGCGCTGCTGAGCTGGAGGTGGCCTTCGTGGTGACGACGACGGCAGATGTTGTAGCGGCTTTTGATGTAGTAGTGATTGTGCTATTCGAGTATGAAGTTGTCTTTGGCGCAGTTGTTGATGGTGCAGTTCCCGTTCCGACTCCAGAGATGGTAGTTAAGCCTGCAGCAATCTCAAGGGAGACAATCTCCGAGACGATGGTTTCGGCCTTTGCAGCGATACCAATAACGTAGGATTGTGCGTCGGATGGAAGAGCGGAATACCATGATGGAAGACCATTTCCATTAACCTGACTCTGGAGCATGGCTATTCCTGAGGGATCATTGAGAGCAGATGTGACGGAAGCGGGGACGCCGGTCAGCCTAAGAGAGGAGAGTCAGCATTCTCATACTGAGTTTAGTATCAGCCAAGAATCTCGTCCCGAGTTACATGGATACACAAGAATATATCAGGATTCGCGAGACTAGAAACTAGAATATAAACTCCACTTACTCAGCAGCAATAGATGAAGGTGGTAATAGCTCTGCCTGGAGAGAGGATATCTCGGCGAGGACGGAGGCGAGAGAAGGACTGTTCCACAAGTTAGTTTGGGGATTTCGAATATTCGCTGCCGTTACGAGTTACATACTTTTGCCTCTTGGCCAGTTCTGGGGTAGCGAAAACTAGGGCACAAAGGCCAGCAGCAAGGGTAAACAGAGAAGCGTACATCTTGAGCAGTTGATGGTTGAGTTTTGAGTACCGCTGTCTGGGTTGAGAGCAGGCGCGATAAATATGTAAACAGTGAGGCTGGAGGAAAAAGATACCAAGAACTGGGGAATTGGGTGAAATAATAATAAAGCTTGTCAATTTCCACAAGCTAGGGCCCGATGGCAACGCCCAGAACTTAATTCATGGCCCCTGGTCTCACCTGCTGCCTGCAGCCACTAAATGTAGAAAAGCAATACTTCGTACGGAGGTATTCTCATGATCTGTGGCCTGTATTGGAACATCTCATTTTAGCCATTTTTGTGGCTGATCACTATTCACAAGAAGACGTGATTCGTGAAGAAGGCGAAAAGAGGCGTCCGAATGAACTTCGTGGGGCAGGATGGAAGCTTCCGAAAAGTGACCGTTACACTAAGGGGTTACGCAGGGATAGAAATGATTTCTTTCGAGAATCGCAGCTGATTCGCTGACAGATCAGTTATCGTGTGATGTTCCAGTGTGATCCGTTGCTAAGACCAGTTGAGAGCAGCTGTGGAGCTCAAAGTTGTGGAGAGTCGGAGACGCGATCCGATGTGTCTTGTCCCGTTCAGGGATATTTATTTTTAGAAATACATTTCGAGGCTCGCTTGACTAGATCTGGCGAAGCCGTGGCAGCACGGCCCTCCTAATATTAATGCGCTGTACGAAGTACAAGGCACCTTGTACACTTTCTGGATGTCGGAGATCAGAATGAGATCTTTCTAATTGCTTATGCATGGTAATTTCAATGTGATCCTTATTCTACGGAGTATGGTAAACATCTCCTGGGGGGATCTGGTAGATGTCCCCGGAGTCGTCGAGGCGGTGTTGCCTCCGCAGTTCGAATACCGTACTGTATTAACTCAATCAACCACAAGGTTTTTTTTGGGCAGTGGTCGCTTATAATCGAGATGTAGCGATTGGAGGGTTGGTTTCCCACCCGGTTGCCAGGCTGTCCGCATTTACTTACTCTCCCCCCCTTAATAAACGTTAATTCTCAAGAATTGCGGGTCTGAGGCGTCAACGACCTGCGGTGAGTGGTAGCAGAGCCCTGCCAGCCACCTCGCACAGGCCAAAGCTGGTGTATTGCAAAAGCTAGGGTGGCTATAGAAGGTTCCAGAGAGTTGTTCCTCCCTAGCAGTGGCCAAAAACACTAGATTTTACTGGCTAGACACCCTGGAAATCTACCCACACAAGGACCACTTTTCATGAGATTTAACGTTTATTAGGGGGGGGAGAGTAGTAACGTTTGCTAGCTTACCACTCAAGAAGCTTTGTTATTATAAGCGAGCACTGCGCAAAGAAACCTCGTGGTTGAGTTAATACGGTACGTTTGTAAGAAATAAAAATAAAATAAAGGAACAAATCTGCTTTTAGAACATTGGTTCCGGCGGGTAATGTACGATGCTTTTCTGACGTAAAAGGAAATTGCTGCTTCATGAATTGTGTATTACTAATTAATAGTCTGCAAACCCGGCCCTACATATGCAAACATGCCCCAAAACTCAACTCTTATGCCCACCCGAAACCCCTGATATCAAACGCCTTGTACTACATTTTCATCCGCTTATCGATCGTTTCGTTGTTCGCTCATTCATTGGGAAAAGTTTGATGCGGTCCTGCAGTTAACATTAACACCACATCCTTTCAGTTCACAGCCTCTGACTGCCTTCTTCACCAGCACCCAGTGCATCCGCTTCATTTGCCACCACTCTGTTTCCCGTTCCGCTCTCCATATCAGCATTATCCACCTTCGAATCGGTAGTCTCGTTGCTGCCAACATAGTTTCCTACACCGACACCGGCCCAGAAACTCCTGTCTCTGCTTCGAGGTCCCCATGACCATCCTCCACCCTGAGAGATTGGAAGATGATAGTACTGGAATGCAAACACCGACGTGATCGTACCGATGAAATATCCGAAGAGGATATCAAAGCCGTGGTGTTTGAAGTCGGAATAGCGCGTTGACGAAATGTAAATAGATGCGAAGAAAGGAATGATGGCGAAGATAAGGAGATACACGGGAGGTGCCGCAGCTTGATTGCGAGCAGCAATGATTGCGTCGTTGTGTCCCGATGGGTGCTGGATCTGGTTGCTGGTGTCTCTCAGATCTTTGTCTTGGCCTCCTCCGATTCGCTGTATCTCAATGCTACTCTTTTCAGCGCGTGAGGGGAATGCTGAAAATCTGGATCCTTTTCGGCTGTGGGAGCTCGGTGCCAGGAAGGGGATGGTGATGGCAAGTTTTGAGGCGAGGAATAAACTGACGTAGACTAACCCTGCCGCAGAGAAGGAAGAATGGCCACTTGGGAAACTTCTGAAGCCGTCGTTAAGAAGAGACTTGTCGGATTGCTGGCAGATAGCCGCAGAGACAACATTGAAACCCTCAAGAGCATTTGGAAAGCCTCCCACGGCGTATTGTGCAACATTCTGGAGATCTGGGTTGCAACGTGAGAGAAGGTCTGGTCGAGGTTTGCCGAAGAGGTTTTTCATTCCATTGGTGATGAGGAAAGCAGCTGCAAGAGACAATCCGAGTCCCAACCAACCCGTATGCCATTCCCACAGCTTTCGCTGCCATACAAGAGCCTTCGGCGTGGACTTGGGAACCGTTGGACCTGGGACAAGGAGGAGGCAGACCAGAAGGATGATAACAGCTGGGGCTACAAGCCCACAGAGGATCAATGTCGCTGTGGATATCTTCTCTTTGGTGACGTATGGATAACTGATCTCCGCGTTGTTGAGCGAGAATGGTCGTTTATTTGGTGTAATGGCTGAGAAGATCGCACCAACAACAGCGGCTAGGATGATGATGATCCAGTCAAAGACATATGAAAAGATTAGGATCAAGGAAACTCTGCCATCACTGGCACGAGACCTCATTATTTGCATCATTGCTGCAGTAGAGGGTGGGCAAAACAATGTTGAATGATCAAGATGAGTTCAACTTGGGATTGGGGAATAGGGTTGTTGATAAGCACTGCACTTGCAAGTGAGACAAGGAAAGTGAATCGAGAGGCTGTGTTGATTTAGTGGCTCGGTGAGTTTCTTGCACACGTAGTGAAAGTCATCTAGAGATCTGATGATTGGCGCCCTCGGCACATGCCAAGAGAACTTAACGTCTGCATCCGGAAATGACACACGCGACGCCCATCTGGTGGGTGCAAAAACAAAATTCCAAAAAGAAAGACTTAAGAACAGCAGCGAAGAAGCCCTCTATTAATGACAGTCCGCAACGGGGATTGTTTCGCAGTCGCGTCGCGCTCAAGCTGATCTAGAATGTTCCTCTAGAGTCAGATCTCAGTGACCCTCAGTGGACCCGTTACAGAGTAGCTTGAAGAACGAACGCTTGTTCAGGGGAAGGATTCCATTTGCCACGCTAAGAATAATCACGGAGGCGTTGGAGAGGGCGAATTTGAAGTGGGGGAGGTTTTTTTACAGTACTGTAGGTTTTCCTTTCGATGTAGTGTAATGTCCTGCCTGCCGATGACGACGGCTCGGGCGATCTGAGCAAGGTTGTCAACTTATCGCCGATACTGGTAGGAAGTTGAGGCTCCATGACACTCGACTGTTTTTATTGGCCAGGATGTCACTGTGGCAAACGAATTCCGATGCCGATTTGTTCGCCCACGGGATATTACTTACGGAGAACTGTACTTACTGACCAATACAGTATTCCCCACTCGGAACAATAATGTTCCAGTTATTTCTCCGTGCAAGTTCACTCCTCCCGCACGGAACGTCATACACCACGATTCGCTGTCCTGCCTGAGTAACTACTCCGTAGTTCAGCAAGCCGTGGTTAAGGTGCTTACGGTTTTACTGTACTGTATGTAAGGCTAGAGGCTAAACCCTGACCGATTGATAGCACATTCACATGAACAAAAGTCAAGATTGCAATGGTATCACGAACAAAATTCTGCTTCTTATTATTATATCCTATCATTATATTTACCAACGCCAGTTGGATTGTGAGCCCACCGTCCATATAAAACGCCACAACGATTCCATCCTTTAACTAATAATTACCAGCCGAAGCACTCTGCATGTAAGTACACTCCCTGGGCACCAGTCCCCTTGTGCACAGCTCTCTCATCACTACATCTTACAACCGTCCTCCTTACATCACTGCTCAATCCCAGTGGCCCACAAACAGCAACCCCTGTCTCGCCTTCCGCATTTTCCAATAGACTCCAAAGCAACTTATAGAAATCCGGTCTGCCACTATAGAATTCCGCACAAGGAAGAACCCCTGATTTCTTCCCTGACTTGATACTTGATGATTGCGATCTCGATTTGACGTTGATCTGGGCTTCTTTGCTGTTCACGGGTTGGCCTTTTTCGTCAATAATATCGCGGATGGTGTCGTTGCCATCATCGGCGTTTACAAGTACGCAGCAGCACGGACCCAGGCTCTTGTCGCACTCACAGCCGCATTCCGGACTGCTTTGGTCCTCTTCCCCGGTAGTAAAGGTATCATCGCATGTCACATGGACTTGGATGGAGAGCTCAATGCCTGCTGCACAGAGAGCGGCTGCCGCGGAAGTCAATTCGCTTGAGATCCAGGAGGTCCAAAACGTGGCTTTGACGACCCAGAGGAAAACTATTCGCTTTACGGGGAGTCGTATTTTTTGGATTCTGGCTGCAATGTCGAGGAGAATTGATAGGGTAAATGTGGTACCAGTAGATCCTGCCACTAGGAGAACAGTATCGAATGCGGCAAAATCATTGTGCGAACTTCCATAAGGTCCATCAATTAGAGCCCTTGAGAACGTTAGTAGCTGTGTCAAGAAAATATTTGAGTGTTTCTTACAGATGGCTTATTTGTATAGTCGAAGCAGCGATGCTAGACCCCTTGCTTGATGTTGGGAGCAGTAAATTTGCCGGGGTTGATGCAGATTTGTGAAGCCGAGACGTGAAGCCTTTGTGTCCTTTGAGAATGAAAACAAGCTCTCCGTTGTGGGAGGTAGGGGCCGATGCAATAGTTGCCGGGTGAGATTGGACGATTCCGAATTTAGGAATGGAGAGGAATACATGCGAGCCAGGGCTCCATTTCTTGATTGCTTTGCTCGAGATGCAGACTTTCGTCACCCCTCCTTCAAGAGCCGTTAAAGTGGCATGGCCGGGTCGGACATTGTTCCAGACATATCTTGCAGTTCGAGCTATCCGGTCCAGGAGGTAAAGTGCGATCGGAATGTATATGTAAACTCTAGAGTACAGGGCTGTACTCGGAAGATGCATCATAACAGCGATGATGAACCCAAAGAACGTGATGATATGTTGGACAACGAAAAATTCGTACGAGAAATTCCGGATGGGTGCTATTGTGCTGATGTTCATCCAAATCAAAATTGCGTACACTGCCCAGCCGGTAGGGATGCAAGAATCTGTGGAGTATTCCAGAGGACCGAGGTCGTATGCGTTCCATGAGACGTGCAAGAAGATCATGTGAAGAGTGACGAGGAGCAGTAACATCCTTGAGACCCATCTGTGCAGGACGTTCAAGCGTTCGTATGAGACGCCACTGACAGCCCCAATCAAGTTGTTCTTGCCGGCAAGTAAGATTAACAACGGCACCTGGGCAACCCCCAACCAAGCAGCTCGAACTCCCAAAGACGTATAGTGTTGTGCTCCGTCGACATTGTTGTTGACGAATTCGAGCAACAAGACCCAGGCTAAGTAAACCACTTATCGTACCAACTGGTGGGACTTTCAACCACTTGCTACTCTTGGGGGTATATTGGGCGTAAGTTGCTTCACGACCAATAGCCGTGATGCAAGCAACCGCCTTCGAGAACATGTTGGAGGGTTTGGCAGGCCGTAATCGATTTGCGGCAGCAGCTCGCATTCTAGAATAGTTAGTGAAGGGTTTCCTTGGAAATTGACGGGTTAAAAATACCTCATTCTGAAGGTGATTTTTTGTGCCATATTGAAGAAAGTGCATGTTCCAATAACTGCGCAAACGCCATACCAGAAATTTCTCGCATACATATTCCCATCGACTTGAAATACGGCGTCGTCCAGGATCTCTCCCAGGAATATCGAGGCCTGAGTACTGTTGGAGAAATCGATCCCAGAAGCGTTTAACGGGGAATCTGTTGGGGCTCCGCCCATCATCATTGTCGATCCCATATCCATGCTGGGCGGTTTTCAGGATGTCCTGACGATTCGTGAAGATTGAAGTTCACCGGGAACTCTTTAGAGGGGTGTGGGGAAGTGAAGGAAATTATTGTCGACGCTGCAACATGAAAGAAAAACGAGCAAGTGCAAATGATTCAATTAAAGAGTGAGAATACTCGAGTTTCCGGCTGTACTTGAGAAATGACGAGTCTTGGCTGGTTTATATGTGCTATGGCCAAAAAATTAAATTGAAACGCGCTCACAACGGCAGGTTCGACCTCTTACTAGAAAGGACTCGATGCCAAACGGCCGACAAACTTGCTCACCTTAAGTCGCTGCTAAAGTACTTACATCTGCGTTATGCTAGGATCTTGCAATCAGCTCTAATCTGATGCATTTCCAATTCCCTGCTGGAAACACTTCCGGAACGAGAGCAGATCCCCATATTTATGTCCGGCGATGGATCTGCAGCCTTTCAACGCCAATTGCGGAGCTAGGGCTTGAAATTGCTTGTCATTTTTCTTGCGCATATGGGCGCATGTGGGCGTCGTTTTGTTCCGGTTTGGAGCTACTATCCCCCCCCTAAATAAACTCTAAATTTTCTACTCCGTATGTGATTCCGCGTAGAGCAGGGGTGAAATAAACCAGGGGGGTGGTTGGGGGAGGGGAGGATAGTATGGAGGGGTAGTTGAGAAGATATGAGCATGTTTCTGACCGATCAAGTTAGGGCTGCCGCGAGCGCCGCCACGCCAAGCATCCACACCACACCCATATGCACTTGCACATGCACATGTAGGTAGTGAGTTCCTTCCCTTCAGCCTTGTGCGCTTTGCAGGCCCATCGTGGTGCTCAGTGGTTACTGTAATCGCGAATAGACTTCCTTCCGCGGAGTCGGAGAGTACGAGAGATGGATAATTCCAACATTCGGATCGTCATAAGTCGTACTTCAGAATTCTAGGAGGATGCAGTGTTACATTTTCTGTCAGATCTCCGGTCGTCTCTCCAAACCCCAACAAGTCAGAGTGAGGAGCAGATTACGTTTGTTGTTTGCAGTATTTGTCTGAGCTGCTGCTGAGCTTGAAGAAAAGTTCTTACTTACGTTATTCCGAGGAAGGCAAGGTGTTGTAAACGCGTACATCATCAGAGCAGAGCAGTCCTGTAGGCTGGAATACAAAGCAACGCGCCTGATGCCTTCACACTGTACGCGTGCTGGATCAATATAACCGTGGAAAGAATTCCGGAAAAAGCACATTTTTCGATCACCGGAATGGAATCTCAACTCTTCCACGTCGTAGGTATAATAGTGTCTTCTCTCAATATCAAACAAGCCTCAGTCTACTCTGGCACCTATAGCAATGCATCACTAACGCCTCCGCTGAAAAGCCTCTGCTGTCAATAAGAGTTGTTTAGAACACCACCCTGAGACCTCACCACTACCTACTAAAGACCAAGTTCTGTACATCAGACCACCCAATACGTGACCTGTGCCCTTGCGCCGAGACGAATTTTTCATGAGAGAAATTCGGGGAATCATAGTACAAGCAGAGACGAAATTAAGCTGCCTTTTGTCGGCTGACAAATTTGGGGTCGCGGTGGAAGACAGTCTTGAATTCCTGGGTATATC
>Ga0302325_10030850_pt1 | contig 11046 bp, 13 predicted proteins | sample Palsa_T0_2_FD_201948 | JGI IMG/M metagenome (GOLD analysis project Ga0302325, IMG submission 201948) | Peat permafrost microbial communities from Stordalen Mire near Abisko, Sweden - Palsa_T0_2 | ecosystem: Environmental > Terrestrial > Soil > Palsa > Peat permafrost | place: Sweden: Abisko... | reverse complement strand
AGCTGTTCGACATCGACCTTACTCTTTGCCATCTGCCTTCCAAATCTTCCCAGAACAGATACACACCCCAGGGTACCCGACATTAGCACCGCGCACGCTCCATATAAGCCCCTCAAAACCCCCGGGAGGCTCCCCACTGATACCTCGAAATCCGTACTCTAAGCAAATGTCCCTACCATACCACCCGCAGTCTCAATAATCCCCAATCCCAAAAGAAGTTTCTCAATCTCATCTTCACGCCCAGGTTGCCCCGTAACATACCCTTCAATGCATCATACGTGCCGGCTCCAAAATTCCCCACTACCACAGCCGCAACTAACATTTCCCTTGTGGGTGCAAGTGCCATATACAAGACTCCTGTGCCCCATGCCAGCACAGAAGCACTGACAATAAAAAAGTCTACTTCTGGCGAACAGTTGTAAAACAGAGGTTTAATTACTGAAGGAATGGTAGAGAGGGATAAGAAGACGATGAAGGAGACGAAGGTTCCAAGCGAGGTGACGGCGCTTGCATCTGCGAGGATCCAGAAGAACATAAGAGAGGACCATTGAGTCAAGATGCCGTTGATCGCTGTGGCGAATGCAAGGCGGAAGTAGGTGAGCATTGTTGCGGCAGAACGTGGAAGAGTGGATGATCGCTTTGAAGAGGGTAATAGTGTGGGTTATGTTCCCTAGCAGGGAGCGGCTGACTGTAACGAGTACTGAAGTCTTTTCGATCATCGGAGCAAGAAAAACAAGACTCAAATGAGATGCAATTCCCTTGGATTCGGGCTCTATGTGGGTAAAGAATGTGATCTTACAAGGTATCAATTTCCGATTCGTATATGCATGCTCTCATTAGGGGTTTTCTTTGCTACTCTACAATAGGCCCTGCTTTTCAAATGGGTTGCTTACTTCTAGAATGCCCTTGAGTGTTGGAGAATGCTGGAGCTGTTCTTACCCCTTTTCCTTAAGCGAGCTCAAATTTATGCGATATAAAAAAATTCATCAACACCCATTATTAATTAAAATTTGTGACTTTGGAGCAAATGGCAAAAGAATCCGTTAGGACCAGAAACTCAGCTTACGCTTGGTTTGCTGTGGCAGAGCATACCTCGGTTTTCGTCATCATGTTATCCCAGGCTGTCGGGCTTCCTAACATGGCAACTTAACCATTCTCACCTTGGTTTGGGTTAGACATGTTATCCCAGGCTGTCGGGCTTCCTAACATGCTAACTTACACCAGGCTTAAGGCCTCTATTTTAAATGATTTTGTCTTATTTTGATACATAACACTCGACACCGAATTCGCTTAAGCGAGGTGTCTACATGCGCCGCATCGCTCACCCGAATCCCGTACCCAAAAACATACAACTCGCCCCCGACGCCCCTAAAAGACATAATATTGTGAAGGATGAAATTGAAGAACAATCTTTTCGGACCAAAACTCAGCCTTGCGTCCGGGTAATTTGAGGCAGGGGTTGCTTCGTTCTGTGTAGAAGCAGGGAGTGAAGTCGCTGCATTTGCAAAACTTGAAAGTCACTACTTGCCTCCATCAAAGCCATCTAAGTGATCAATCCAGTTACAGTGACGACTTTCTTTTCATTAGATTTCTCGTTGTATAACAAAACCAAGCCAGCTCTAATAGAATAACGCCCAGCGCCCAAAGAGCATCTCATGGTATCCATCCAGTCCAGGCCGCCGTTTCCACTCCTTCACCGATCATGATTCATACAATACTAGCCACATCCCATCTAGTACTCATCAACCGCACAATTAGGGTGGAGAACATAAACTGTTTTCTCCGCTGTACTTGCGCTGCCCTCTCCATCCTCGCCCACTAAGCCTTGGCCTCTAATAGCCATTAGGATGTTCTCCTGTTTGTATGATTAGTATTTTGAATGAAAGACAGGAAGAAATCGGAACGTACCTTAACCATCCTCTTAATAATCTTCTTCGTCAATGCCATCTCAGCATGATAATCCGCTTCACCATTCAACTCGCTCTCCTTCTGCTCCAAATACCATTCAACAAGTGTCTCACTATCGACGCCCTCCCCGTTACTCTTTTCGTCTTCATTGACTCTCTGGACGAGTAAGTTGACCACACTGATGTACTTATCATACGTGATCTTCGTCTTCTGTTTATTGCCGTTAGCAGCTACAGGAGCAGCTGCGCTTGGTCCAGCTCCACCGTCTGGTCCATTATCACCATCCTCATCATCATCTGCATCAGCCATGGGAGAATCGCCATCAGTGTCTCTACGGCGACCATTCGTGCCGTTTGCGAGCGCACCTTCTTCATCCTCCTCATCAACCTCAACGTCGTCTTTCTCGACTGAGATGATACTCTGTCTGAGAAGGTTGAATGCCTCAATGACCATAGCCGGAGTAACTTCTTCAACGCAGTTGGCTTTGGCAATAGCTTCTGAGAGTCGGATCATGGACTCCAGTTGACGGACGGTGATTCTGTAACTATTTCGGCCGATTCCTCCCTGAGCATCATCGCTTCGAAGCTCCTTGTACTTCTGTACCAAGATCTCCTTTGCCTCAGGGGAGAATTCTGGCTTGAAGGTTTTCGCGAAGCGGATATACCGCTGGAGTTGCTCCGTAGTGAACTCTGGCTGAACGGCTTCGTCACGAAGCTGGTGAATACCAACGATGTGTTCAGCAAGATGACGGTCTACAGTCTCGTTGCATTCATCCAAGATGACGAAGAACAGATCGAAACGTGACATAATAGGAGCAGACATGTTGATATTGGCTCGTAGCGTGGTTTTTCGATTGTATCGGCCTCCCACAGGGTTTGCTGCTGCCAAAATTGACGTCCTGGCGTTCAAGGTTGCTTGAATACCGGCTTTGGCGATGGAGATAGTTTGTTGTTCCATAGCTTCGTGGATAGCAACTTGATCGCTGATATCCATCTTATCGAATTCGTCAATGGCGCAGATACCATTGTCTGCCAACATCAAAGCACCAGCTTCAATTGTGAATTCTCCAGTCTCCTCATCCTTGACCACAGCAGCAGTGAGACCAGCCGCTGAAGATGCTTTACCAGATGTGTAGACAGCTCGGGGTAAGAAAGAGCAGATGTACTTCAGGAACTGTGACTTCGAGGTTGAAGGATCTCCCACAATGCAAATATTGATGTCACCTCTAAGTGCCATGCCTTCTGGAGTAGTCTTGCTCAGCCCGCCCATCAATTGAAGGAGAAGACCCTTCTTGACAATCTCGTGACCATAAACCATAGGGGCAAGGGAATTGACGAGTCGAGAGTATATATGATCACTGTGAACCATTTTCCGAAGATCTTCGATTTCAGCGTGGGTCATGGATGCAAGAACAGCTTCTTGGGCGTGGTCTCCAGGCTCATTTGGATCGATTGGAGCAGTTTGGTTGAGTGATGCTAGAATGTTGTTGTTCTGACCATTCAACTGTTGGCTGACGGCTGATCCTGTGGTGGAGGTATCTGGAGTTACCATGCAAGCCAGGAAAGCAAGTCTGTAAGTAAGATCCCGTACGCCAAGAGCCTTCAGACCACTAACACCACCAGCATCTCCGCTCCTGTTCTGGTTGTCTCGAACAGCTACTGGTCGGACTCCTGGAAGACCGAGCTGACTGACATCTGGAATAACAATGAGAGCTCCGGTGAAGATGCATTTTTCTCCAGCCTTTGCTCGGTCGACAATTTCTCCACGTAGGATGACATCCATCGTTCGAGGCATGCTACCAGTTGGGATTTCCGAACTGTTCTCCTGGACTCGGACTTTCTGCCAGTCAACGAATGTACTTTGTCTGATATCCAGTCTCCATCCTTGACGGTTATTACAAAGCTCGTTCGGGCATTGTGTTGGTTCGGTATACTTGAAAGTCTGCTCTACATTTGGCACAGCATTTCGGCAGGCCTCGCAAGTGAAAGTGGCAAGGGAAAGCTCAGGTCGGACTTCCGAAGTTCTGGTGACTGTGCCGGAAATGGAAAGTAGTTGTCCAATGTTTTGAGTTCTTAAGTGCCGAACCCGAGAAACAAGAGGAAGGTTGTAGAAAGCTAAAGCAAAGAGCTTGTCGGTCTGCTGGTTAGTCGTCTTGTCACCTTGGAAGTCGGATTGGCTGGCAGAGGCCGCGTTGCTAGCACCTGAAGAGGTCTGGTTGCTAGAGGCAGTAGGCTGGCGATGGTCTCGGAAGTATCGTGGTTCATACTTGGCGATCATATTATGTAACCCCTTGGTCAGGAAAGGCAGGAATCTGTAGTATTCCTCAACAATACCATCTGCCAAGGCACCACCCTTGTATGAAGAGAGATGCGTGTAGTCGACGTAGAGGGTCGAAAGCTGGTACGTCCTCAAGCCGTGAATCTGGGCAATATAATATTTATCTGTGGTCACTGCGCTTGCTGGTGGTGCACCGGATGACGAGGGCTCCTCGACGAAGCTGCAAATCGGTCAGAGCTGTTATAATGAGAATGGAACTTCTCCTTACTTTTCCAGGAAATCCTCGAAGTTAACCTGAACGTATTGTCCGATTACATCCTCCACTCGCGGAACTGGACGATCCTTTCTCTTTGGTCTGCCTGTCCCGCCCGGGACTTGGTCATCTGCGAAACCTTCATCGTCGCTCAAAGGCGCAATGCTCTCCGAGGGAGGACCGCGAGGTCTGGCTGAAGAACCCCTTTGCACTGGACGGGCTCGTGGTGTACCATTTCTGCTGGAGGGACCAAGCTCGGATTCGGGCGCATCAGACATCATAACGGAGGCCATGGTCAGCGATTGAGGAGTGTTCGTGAGTAAATTGTAATGTTGATGTGCGCTGGGGAATTTCAGGAGGTTGAAAAGTGCGGGCGTTTAAACACGAGAAATTCGCGTCGAAACGCGCGCGATTGCGCGTTCACGGTCACCGGAATAAAGTGGTTTTTGGCGTGAGAGAGGTTCATTTTGACACGTGACTATAGTGAGAGAAAACATTTATTTTTATCCTGTAATGCGTTAAAGTGCCCCGTTGATTGTGGGATAGTAAACTGTATGAAGATAAGTTTTAGAAGCAAAAGTTAACGTGCGTGTTGAGGTAGAAACTCTTTCCCATGCTCGGGGTCTGGACGACGTCATTAACTTGATTTGCCCTTCCCCCAACTCTCCACTATCTTAGATAGCATTCTTTTCTGAGTTGAGTGAACATGTCTGCCTTCACGAAGCCTCCCAAATCTCATTTGATGACTTATCGAATTGGCCGTGGCGAGCAAGGTGTTCTAACCTACGAACCTTACAAATCATATTTACTCCCTCACTGGCGCTTTCGTACCGTCCAAATTGCCCGCAACTCTTCTGACACTCTCTGGAACAAATTCCTCGAATTCTACCAACAAAAGGATTTTGTTGGTATGGATATGACTAGAAAGTTTATCCAGATGGGCATGACGAGATCAAAAAGATATGCGAACTACAAAGGCGGAAAGAAATATGTCGATGGCAAGGAAAAGGGTAATATGATTCAGAAGAGCAAGGGTCATAATGGCAGAGAAGAAAAAGAGGAGGCGAGTAGGATATTTAGAGAGGTGTGGGAGAGGTGTAGAAGCCATGGAGGCTATTTGGAGTTGAAGCAAGAGTTTTTGAGAGAGCAAAAAGAGTGGTTGAAGGCGGAGGATCGAGTCAAGCTCGAAGAAGACCAAGAGACAGAGGATCACCCGAAGAGAAGAAAGAAAGTCCGAATCAAGATTGAACACGAGTATGGAACGCAACCACCAGTCTCCAGGCAAAGGATCAAAACCGAACATGATTGAAAGAGGTTCATTATCCTGGTATAACGAACGCCATGCCATGTATTCAGAACACCACAGACCCACACCTTCTAATTCTTCGATATCTCGTCCTTCTCGTCCGTGGAGTTGATCTGGCTATGTCAGATTGGACTCCTCCAAGGCTTGGGAAACATACCTGCTCCGCGAGAGCAATCCACTCTTCAATACCCCTAATATATGGATCCGCAATTTCATCCGGCAGAGCCTCGTGCCCCCAAAGCATTATATGATCAAATTCCGATTGTTCCTCCATAATCTTCACATCCACCTCCTCCTCTATCTCGACCACATCATCATCCTCGATTGGGGGCGCCGTTTTGGGCAGTATTCGGTCGGTAGACGAAACAACTACTCCTCGATATCCTTTTGGGACCTTCATTTGCTTCCCATGTAGCTTCCTGCCTCGAAAATATGCCACCGTCTTGCCGTCTGCATGGACATCAGTACAAGAGATAGGCATCTCAGCGTGCTTATTACCTGGCACTTTGGTTGGATTCCAATATCTCTTCGAGGCGTCAACTGGTCCATTATGATTAATTCGACAAGGCAAAACATTAGGCATACATTTGCCTTTATGATTTTTACTCTTTTCAATCGCAAGCATCGTGAAGTCGTTGTGATGGTAATCCAGCTCTCATTTGGGATATCACGCGTTTCAATCTACCTTTATGCACGCGACGACGCGTTGGCGCTAGGGCTTCGGCAATCTTTCCGCCAGCCACCAGATCCAATTAACCTTAATCTTGAGGTATCAACGAGAGGTGCCAATCCCATTGAAATGGATCTCAGAGCCTCAAAAGATTGATCTCCATTTCGAAGGGATGCAACAATCTCCTCATGGAAGCCTGCAGCTCTCAGACCCCAAGACTCACTCACCGCTCATCAAACCATCCTGCTTTAAAATCCCAGTTGGTGCCGGATGCATCTCTGTGTGGACCAATGTTTCAATACCAAAGCATGTTGCAGCGGTTGAGCACACTTCCGCCTTTGCGCCAGAAGAAAGAAGCTTCAGCCAGTCAATGCGGAAGTCATGATGGACGATCATAACTGGGCTTTCGGCGCAGCTACAAGGGCAAGGTGGGGAAGGGTGATATTCGCTTGCTTCATGATCCTTGTAGATTACATACTCCATTTCTCCCTCTCTGCGGTTTTGAAGCTGTTGATATCCTTGGCGTGGACTTGCGAAATCGATAGATATAAGACCTAAATTCGGGTGCCTCGGCCTTCGTACTTCGGAGGTATAAATTGTCCGAGTCTGTAGAGATTGAGAGGAGGAAGAAGAAGAAGGAAATATCATGATGTCAAAGACTACAGAGACATGTGCACACAATGAGATTATTGAACATGATACCAGATGTCTCTGCAATCGTCGTATGGCCCTAATCGGCTCCATCCCTATCAACATGCAACGGGGGATTACTGCAGCCAAACACTTCATCATTGTCGGTATCATGCCAGGGCACGGAGCTTCCTCATTGGTTCGGCCGCTCATACAAGCCTGTACATTTGCACCTCGTGCGCCACCAACTCCTCTTCTTGAAGCTCTCAAACCTTCGCATTTCGCATTCGCCAGTTTCTCTTCCATGCTCAATTGAGAAGCGGGCGAGAGAGTCACAGTGAGAATTTTGCAGTGAATGAAACTCCATTTCCGTGGAATCCGGCACCGAATCTCGCAAAGTCGATGCCCTTTGCACAGACATCGTTGAGAAATCCAAAAATGCACTAGTGGTGGGGTAACCTTAGCATGCACCAGATGCATTAGGTCCACCGCCATGCCTTGTCCCTTTGCAGGCAAGGCTGGATTTCGTCATGGCATGGCAAGGCAAGGTCCCTGAGAAGCCATAGCATCGCACCGGTGCCGGAATTCCATCAAATTTCCAAATGCGCCGTGTCTTTTTCTTTCTCCGTCTGTCACTTACATTTCTCTTCCTTTATTTTCCTTTCCTACCGTCTGCCGTGCAAGTTCGTCGTCGGCCGTCGCTCTTTCCCTGTTAGATCTGGAAGTGGTTGTACTTCTTACGATTTTGCGTGAGAAGCACTCCCTCACTCCCTTTTCCAGTTCCTCAAATCCCCAAAACACTCGAAACAGCGCCTCAGCGAGGACGCAATTCCATCGAGGAATCTGATCGAGAGGGCAGTATACGCAACCCTCCAATATGGCCTTTTCCTATCTCCCCTCAGCTGTCACCCAGCCATTGGCGCGGGGAACGGACCTTCTACGCGGCGCAATTGGTGGAGTAACATGGGGACCAGCTCTCACTGTCTCTAAAGCAGCTGTTACTTCGATGCTGTCACGGATCGAAATCGGGCAATTGAAAGTAACAGACCAGACAACGGGGCAGACCACAAGCTACGGCCAGAAGATCGCAAAGGAGCACTCAAAGATGAGCAATGGCATCAATGGCACAAAGAAGTATGGACGGGTGACGAGAGTTGAGTTGGTGGTGAAGAGAGAGGCTTTCTGGGTTCGATTATTTTTGTTTGCAGATATGGGGTTTGCGGAGTCTTATATGCTGGGCGATTTCGAATGCTCGGACTTGACGGGGTTCTTTGAGGTAGGCGACTTTTCCGGCACTTCCCTTGCGTACTTTGCTGAAATGAATAGCTTTTCATCCTCAATCGCGATCAGTTGGGTAATGCGACGACGTTGACCTCCTCCATTGCGGCTACGATCACTGGGCTTGCGAGAAGTACGAACACCCTGTCCAATTCGTTGTTGAATGTTTCGGCGCATTACGATATCAGCAATGAGATGTTTGCGGCGTTTCTTTCGGACGATATGACCTATTCATGTCCGATATGGAAGCCCCAATCGAGTGCGGATGAGGAAGACGAGACGCTAGAGGCGGCCCAGATGACAAAGTTGAATAGATTCATAGATGGAGCACATATCAAACCGACCGATCATGTCCTAGAGATTGGAACAGGCTGGGGTTCTTTTGCGATAGAGGCTGTCCGAAAGACTGGATGCAGAGTCACATCTTTAACGTTGTCCATTGAACAGAAGGCACTAGCTGAGAAGAGGATTGCCGCTGCCGGGTTCGCAGATAGGATTGAGGTACTACTGATGGACTACCGAGCCCTCCCAACACCAAAAGTGCTTTATGATAAAGTCATTTCGATCGAGATGTTGGAGGCTGTTGGACGAGAATACTTAGAAACGTATTTTGGCTGTATACACCGACTCTTGAAAAAAGACGGTATTGCAGTCTTCCAGTGTATCACCATGCCGGAAGGCAGATACGAAGCGTATGCAAAGGGTGAAGATTTCATTCGAAAGTATATCTTCCCGGGAGGTCATCTGCCATCTATCAGCCAGCTCGTGGAAAATATCAGCAAGGCATCCGAGGGAACGTTGGTCGTTGAAAGGATCGAGAACATTGGGGGTCATTATGCGAAAACATTGCGATTATGGCGAGAGGCGTTCATGAAGAATTTTGACTCAAGGATTCGGCCAGCATTAATGATGGAGCACAAAGATATGGGCGAGAAAGAGATTGAAGTTTTCAGAAGGAAATGGGAGGTAAGTCTCGGAATCTACCCCGTTCTCCTAAACTGCCCTCGCGCCCTCTTTCGGATGCTCCCCGGCCTTAAGGCTTCCGGCAAAGTCTTTTTCTTTCAGTTTGAGACTGACATCGTCTTAGTATTATTTCGTATACTGCGAAGCTGGGTTCTCTACCAAAACTCTGGGAGATGCGATTATCACCGTTGGCCGTGAGGGCGCGATGGAGTTAATGGAAGGGATCCCCTTGTGAATTTCCCCATAGATTTCGTGGATCTGATTTTCGGAGCGTAGGAGTCGGTTCGTATGTTGTGGTTGCTTAGCTAGATTTCTCACATCTGCAAGGTTATATGCAGTAGATGGTTGAGCTTATTCACCACGCAGCTCTTCCTGCAATGGCCGCCATTTCTCTCACTCCAAATTTGAGAGGTATGATTTCGAAAGTTCAACGTTTTGATTTCTTCTTCTTCTTGAGCTTCGGTTTTGAGCCTCCAGCAGATTGAATTTGCGGTGGCCAACGCTTGGCGTGCTCAATATCGAATTCGGACTTGTGTCTCCGAAAAAGAAGCATGGTTGCTCTGGCATCCTCAATACTTGAATGCTCTCCTCCCTGGATATCAACACCCAATATTTCCTTCGCCAGCTTTTTTAAACTTGGCGTCCTTCCTGCGCTATACTTCCTAAATCCCGAGAACCTCGACGTATCCCGGATATCCCTCTTTGGATGGCCTAACATCATTGCTTCCAAGTCGTTCTTGATTGCATGTCCCACAATGACTCTATCCTTCATGATTGCCGCGACATCCTCCTGTACCTGCTCGAAAGTCCTCGCGGTCGCCATATTCTTCGGAGAAACGCCACTAACGTGGGTCCTCCAATCCGTAACAAACTCCTTCGGCTTGACAAACGAGTCATAGACCTGTGTTCCATGGAAATTGACGATACTGACTCGAGCCAACACTGATCGATCCTCTTCTCCTCCCACTCCCACCATCTCACAGTCTATTCCGACATATTTGCCGATATCCACTCCCTCAATCAGTCCTCCGTTGATGACATCTGCCTTAATTCCTTGAATAGTTGTATCCTTCAAATTTCCTCCATATGCCTCTGCGAGATCCTTTGCTGAAATATCATTGTCCTCCGCCCATAATGCCAGAGACGCAGAAGGTGCATTTTCAGCTGGCTCTGGTGATTCGGTACTGGCCGCAATTCCCATTGTCCTCTTCTTTGCAAAGCTTCTAGAATGAGGCACAGCAGCTTTGATCGGATTCCCTTCCAGCCTCCGACGTTTCGCGATGGTGTTCTGCTGTCGTTCTGTAGGAACAGCCTTTCGTTTCCGTTCCGAACCAGCCTCCGACTCTTGCTTCAAGGTAGCCTGTAGCTTCTTCCAGTTGCTAGAGAGTTCCGGTGCCATTTCGTGGTATTGGTGCTATAGGATCATTTCGCCTTGTTGCTGTGGCGTTATCTTGAAATTCTCGAAGCCGGAAGAGTTCAGTCATCGATTTTTAGCGACAAGGCTCTCAAAATCTAGCGCTAAAAGTCATCCTCAGCCTCGCCTCTACCCCTCCAAAAACATCAACATCACATCACTCGATCAATCCCGCATCAATTGATTTCATCAAACAAATCGCGATTTTCATCATGGCTGGTGGCTCACAGCCTCACGATGCTGCTGTGGGCTCCCCAGCACCGAAACAGATGGGTAGAGCGACTGTTGATACTTTGAAGTGAGTGCCACCCCAGTGATTGCGACCGATCGCTAACCTCGCTGTAGGA
>Ga0302325_10030849_pt1 | contig 11046 bp, 8 predicted proteins | sample Palsa_T0_2_FD_201948 | JGI IMG/M metagenome (GOLD analysis project Ga0302325, IMG submission 201948) | Peat permafrost microbial communities from Stordalen Mire near Abisko, Sweden - Palsa_T0_2 | ecosystem: Environmental > Terrestrial > Soil > Palsa > Peat permafrost | place: Sweden: Abisko... | reverse complement strand
GCCCTGTCCATCGCCAATCAGGCGAACCAGTCGGTGCTCAAGCTGTTCAGCTAATCCCTTCCTGAACAGGCCTTTGGCGAAGGCGGCGGGGCGGAAACGCCTCGCCGCTTTTTTGTGTCAATAATTCATTCTTAACAGCGAAAATGGTACAAAGACTCGCAGGCAAACGCGCAAGCCAATTGGCTGTGAAAAGGAATTTCTCGATCATGCACTACGCCAGCAAGGCCTATGCAAAGACCGCCAGGGAAACGGCGGGGCCGCGTGAACTGGAGGCGAGCCTGTTGCTAAAGGCGGCCGCGAAATTGCAAGCGGTCTACGACGATTGGCGTGAAAAGCCCCATGGTCTCACTGACGCGATCACGTACAATCGCAAGCTTTGGACGGTGTTCGTCGACGCGGTCACGCGAGACGACAACAAGTTGCCCCTGCCCGTTCGCCAAAACATCGCGAATTTGGGCATGTTCGTCATAGGCGAGACGTTCTCCCTGATGACCAGGCCACGGCCCGATCATCTTGCGTCGCTGATCAAGATCAATCGCAGCGTCGCCGCCGGCTTGCGCGATAAGGTTTAGCGATCACGATCGGCCCGGAGGGGCGGTACTCACGGCCGCCTACCGGAACTGCGCGAAACCCGGGCGACTATCTGTTCTGAAACGAAACGATTTGTTTACCACATTTTTTTAGAATTGACTTACCGGGCCGGGCGACTTCGGTTCTGCTCGCAAGCTGGCGGATAGCCACGCGGGAAAAGCATAGTTGGCGATGATCGCCACGCTCCCATCGGCAAACCTCGAACATCCAACAAGCGCCGGCCGGGAAGAAGCCATCATGACCGACGTGACCCATTTGATTGCCGGCGACGACCTGAAGGCGGCCGCGCTTAAATTCGTCGACGAAATGCGGGTAAAGGTCAGAAGCGAACAAAACGGCTTACTGAGCATCTTCGACAGCTGGTTTACGCGCGTCGTCAGAAGGTTGATACAGTTCGATCCGACCCGCTCGTGGGAGGAGTGTGTACGCGAAAACGCAGCGCGGTCGCCCGCGCAAGACCAGAGCCTGCAATGGGACCTGCTGCGGCTGCGGCTGTTTCTGGACCGCTGGCGGCAGGGGCGTTTCGTGGAATTCTCCCGGCGCGAGAGGTCGGGAGGTCACTATCATCCACGGTTCGGCACCGAATTCGGTATCGACGTGCTCCTGACCTGCCAAGGGGCACCCTCACTGATGCGCTGGCGCGGCACGCCGTTGATGAAGAACGTATTCGACTTCGCGATGTACCCGGCGCTGATCGCCGAGCTCCGGCCACAAGTCGTATTCGAAATCGGGTCAGGCTTAGGAGCTAGTGCGGTCTGGTTCGCCGACAACCTGACGTTTTGCGGCATCGAAGGCCGTGTTCATTCGGTTGATGTCGTCAAGGCCGGGATGAAACATCCGGGTGTCAATTTCTATCAAGGCGATTGCTCCGATCCAGAACGGCTCTTCGATCCCGATCTGTTGCTATCGGAACCGCATCCCTGGCTCGTCGTGGAAGACGCCCACCACAATGTCGTTGCGGTCCTGGAGCAAATTCACAAATTCCTGTCACCGGGCGATTACCTGGTGGTCGAAGACAGTGATGTGAAGCGCGATGCGCTTCGCCAATTTCTCGGCACGCGTCCGGGCCACTATCTGGTGGACACGCGTTTTACCGACTATTTCGGCCGCAATGCGACTTGCGCCGCCGATTCAATATTCGTGAAGACGGTATCTTCGGCGAGTGACGCCTAGAATCAACTATTCGTTGTTTCGTTAGCCGCTCGACGGCGCGAGATAATTGACCAGGCTGAGCTGCGCGAGCCGCGCCGTGATCGACATCGACGCCGACAACGTGTTTTGCAGCGTGAGGATCTGCTCGCCGATCTGATTTTGGCTCACGCCGTCGATATTCTGCAGCATGTCCTGCAACGTGGTCTGCGTCTGGGTGTTCAGTGTGGTGGCATTGCTGACGGTTGTCTGCGCGTTGGCGAGATTGGCCTCGATATCGCTGATCGACTGCGTGCCCGACGTGCCGGCCAGGTTCGCCTGGACCGACTGGCTGAGCGCCTGGTAACTTGCTTCGGCATTCGGATTGCTCGCCGAATAAGTGGTCGCGGCAAGCACGGCTACGTTGGCGACGAGGGTGCTAATGGCCTGCTCGTTGGCGCGCATACCGTAAGCGATGGTCGTCGACGGGCCGACCTGAGCGGTCGCGGTCTGGAGCGCAGGCGTGCTTCCGTTTTCGCCCGTGTACCAGAACACCGTATTCGCCTGGGTGCCGTTCTCCAGCGATGTGGCCGTGGCATAGTCCGGCGGACTACCGGCGTCGACCACCTGTGGCGGGTCCGCGTTGAAAAAGTTATCGGCAGCGGCCATGGCGGAGGCGGCCGGCAGCGCGGTCTGGGCGAGGTTCGAGACCGCGCTGGTGAGCGCCGTCTGCATATTGGTCGCCGTGGCGGTGGCGTTGGCGCCGATCGTGAATTGGTTCGCGCCGGGCGGCGACGCCGTGGTCGCTTGCAGCGTGACAGTTTGGCTGGAGCCGTCAGGAAGCGTGAGATTGAACGCAATTGAATCGCCGGCGTTCGGATTGGAGGCGAGATCGACGGAGATCGACGACGGCGAGCCGGAAGGACCGGTCACCGTCGCACCTGTCAGACTCGAATTCACGCCCGCGAGCTTGAAGCCGAACGGCGAGCCCGCGACATCGTCGCCGATCGAAACGGTCGATCCCGTCACCGGCGGAATGACAAGGCGGCCGAGCGGGGGGCTATCGGAACCCTCATCGGCCTGCAGCCGATTCGCGATCACCTGGGTGAGCCCGGCCTGCGCGCCGTTGCCGTTGAGAATATCGCTCGTGCTCGCGACCGACGGCTGGGTCGTTGAACTTCCCGAGAAAATGTAGTTGCTGCCGACCTGGGTATTGAGCAGCGACAGAATTTGATCGAGTTGGGATGCGGCGGCTTCTTGCGTCGAGGTTTGCCCGTTGTTGTCGAGCGTGAAATCATCTTGCTGTTCGATCGATTGCCCGACCGCGCTCCCGGCGCTGCCAAGCTGGGTCAAGACCGACTGCGCAAGGGTAAGCGTCGTCCCGACGTCAGTGGCGGTATTGCTGTAGCCGTTGGTGGCGGCAAGCTGTGCATTCAATTGCAGCGCGAGGCCCGCTTGCGACGCGAGGCCCGAATAGGTCTGCGCTGCCTGCCCGGTGCCCAACTCCTCGCTGAGAGTGTTGAGCTGATTCATCATATTGGTCTGCGCAGTCACACTGGCCGCAGTAATCGATCCGGGTCCGGTGATGCTCATTACACCCCTATTTGCAGCAAGGTCGACATCATCTGTTGAATCGTCGTCATCACGCGCGCATTCGCACCGTAGGCATTCTGCAGGGCGATGAGGTTCGACATTTCGGTATCGATGTTGACGCCGGACTGGGTATTAAGGCTTTGCTGCAACGCACTTACGACCGTGTCCTGTCCCTGCTGTAAATTGGTCGCTGCGTTTGCTGCCTGGCTTTGCTGGCTCGCGACGGCGCTCATATAGTTGGTCAGCGTGCCGCTATAGGGCTGTTGCGAACTGCCGATTCCCGTCGTCGGCGAATAGGTCAGCGAGGCTGTGGTCATCTGGCTGAGAAGGAAATCCGGACCCGTCGGATCGCCCGAGGCGGTATTCGACACGTAGGCGGCCAGACCGGACGCCGTTACTTGGGGATTGACGGCGATGGTCCCGGCGAGGCCCGTGGTCTGCGAGCCTCCTGCGGTGATCGCTCCCGTGATCGGTTGGCTCCCGTCGGTAAACAATGAGAGCTGCGGACTGGTGCCCGTCAGAGAGGTTACGGTCGACGTCGCCGAGAGCGAATCGACGACGTTGCCGCTGCCGTTGTTGAGCACCTGCAGGACGTTGCCGGAAGGATTCGAGAATTGCACGTTCGGGCCGAGCGCGGCATTCAGCTGCGACACGACCGAACTCATGCCACTGGAAAGATTGACACCGATCACCTGATCGTCTGGATTCGACTGGGTGCTTTGCGTCGGAAGCGTACCCCCCTGGCCGAGTGCGACAATCGTGATCGTGTGCTCGGTGCTCGAGGAATCCGTATAAGTCAGCTGCATGGTGTTGCCAGCCAGCATCCCGCTGGTATCAACGCTATATCCGCTCTGTGATCCGGATGTCACAGCCGTCCCGCTCGTCGTCTGGTTCGACAACGCCTGCGACATCTGGTTTGCCAACTCGTCGAGCTGGTTCTGCGCCTGCGGCAGGACTGTGTCGCGCATCTGCAGATAGGCGCCGATTTCGCCGGACTGAATGCCGCCGTTGGCGATCATGTCGGTCGTACCGCCTCCCGGCGCCGTGAGTGTGATCGTCCCGACCCCATCCTCGCTGGGATTGGCGCTCCATTGCGACGTCGCCGACAGCGTTCCGGAGTTGTTGAACGTCATTTGCGAAGCTTGCACGCCGCTCACGAGTTGCAGGCCCGTGCTCGTAAAGACCGAGATTTGATTATCCGGATTCTGCACCACGTTGACATTCATCAGTTGGGAAAGCTGGGTGATGTCCTGGTCGCGCTGGTCCTCGAGTGTCGCGGTGCTGCTGTCCGCACTTGCACCTCCGAGCTGCTGGTTGATCTGGGCAATTTGTTGCAGGGCATTGTTGGCGGTTTGAACGCCGCTGGCGATTCCCTGCTCGGCCTGGGTGCGCATCTGCTGGATGCTTGTCGTCATCGAATTGAGATTTTGCGCCACGGCTTGCGCCGAGCTGACCACGGTGGCTTGAGCCGAATACGAACTCGGTGACGCCGACAACGCTTGCAGCGCAGTGGTGAAACTGTCGAAGATGCCGTCGAACGAGGTCGAGGATCCCGGCGTGCCGTAGATTTGCTGAAGTTGCTGATAGAGCGACGAAGTCGTGTCTGCGTATGATCCGCCGGACGTCTCGGTCCACAATTGACTCTGCAACAGAGTATTGAGATCTCGATTGATGCCGGTCGTATCGACGCTCGTTCCGCCTTGGCCGGCGCTGCTGACCTCGACCTGATTGACGCTCTCGTCGACGTACCCGGTCGTGTTGGCGTTGGCCACGTTCCCGGCGATTACCGAGAGGCCCTGCTGGGTTACATTCACGCCAGCCAACGCGGCGGACAACGCCTGAGAGAGGCCCATGGCTCTAGCCGTCCACGCGGCTTACCGCTTGCAGCCCGAAGAGCCGGTCATCACTGGACGACCTGGAGCAGGCTTTGGATCATTTGGTCGGCGGTCGACATGACGCGGGCGTTGGCCGAATACGCCTGTTGCGCCACGATCAGTTGGCTGAACTGGGTAGCGATGTCGACGTTCGAAGCTTCGAGCGAGCTGCCGCTAACGGTACCGGTAGCGCCGAGGATCGGCGGACCCGAATCGACTGTTGCCGCGTAAGCGCCGCCGTTGAGTGCCTGCAACGCGTTCTCACCGTTGAACGTCGCCAATGTGATCTCCGCGAGCGGAATGGTCTGGCCGTTTGAGAACGTTCCCGTGATTTGGTTCTGGCCATCGACAGCGACCGACTGCAGCTGTCCGGCGGCGAAACCGTTCTGTTGCAGCGTGCTCACCTGCGCCGTACCGCTTGAATCGGCGAACTGGGTGAGCCCACTGGCGCCGAAATTGAGCTGAACGTTGCCGAGCGCGTCGCCGTTCACGGTCAAGTTCTGGAGCGTCACCCCGGAGATGGGCGGGGTCAGTTCACCGTTTGAATTGAACGTAAACACCGTGCCGACATTCTGCCAGGCCGCTTCGGTGCCGGTCGCGTTCGCGTTGCTTTGATAGAAGAGTTGCCACGAACCGCTGCTCGTCTCGGCCCAGCGGAACTGCATATTCACCGGATTGCCTTCGGAGTCATACGCGGTGATCGAACCGCCATCGACCGACTGGCTGGTAAAAGTCGAGGCGTCGTTGGCGATCACCGTGTCGTTGGCGGGGTAGGCCGCGGCGTTGTGAATGCCGAATTCCGACAACAGCGCCGTCGGGCTTCCGTCGAGAACGATGTCGTTGTTGGACGTCAGAGTGACGTCGCCGTTGGCGGTGTCCACGGTTCCCGTCAAGCCGCTGATACCTCCGATCGCGGTTTGCAATTCCGCGAGCGTCGCGACCTGGCCGGCTGCGGCGTCGGTTCCGAACGTTATGGTCGTCGGCGTACCGCCGACCGTAACGGTCAGAGTGTCCCCCTGCGACACTGCACCTTGCGTCAACAGATTGGTGGGTTCGAACGAGTTCGCCCCGGCGCCAAACCCGAGCGCGGCCGCATCGCTGCCGGTTGCGGTCACGGTGACCGACGCGGTGCCATTCGTGCCCTTGAGAACCAGATTGCCGTTGCTGCCACCGTTGTTGATGCTGGCCTGGACATCGGCAGTACCTCCATTGATAGCGGTCATCAGATCGCCCACCGTCGGGGCCGGAGGACCGGCCGGCACCGTATAGACCGTCTGATTGGTGCCGTCGCTGATGGTAATCTGGTCGCCCGCGCTAATTCCGAGCGACGTCAGCGTGGTCGTACTGGAGAGGCCGGCGACCGTACCCGTGCCCGTCGCAACTGCATCCGGCTGAAGGGTCGCGCCGGTGCCGGTTATGACCGCGGCAGCCGGAGCGCCCGCGAGCGGATTGGCTTCGAAATCAGTCCCAACCAGCAATCCCGAACTCGGCGTGCTCGGCAGGTTTGCCTGATACTGGATTGCCGTCGTCGCTTGCGCCGGCACAAAGTCGTTGCTGAATTGCAAAACCTGGGGCGAGCTGCCGATCGGATTTCCAGTTGCGGAATCGATCGGGATTCCCATCAGGTAGTAGCCGGCGCTATTCACAAGATTTCCGTTTGAATTGAGCTGAAAATCGCCGGCACGCGTGTAGTCGTCGACCCCGCTGAACACCGGCTGATTGTCTGCTTCCCCCGTCGGGTTCGACACGACGAACCAGCCGTCGCCATTGATGGCCATGTCGGTCGAGACCGACGTGCTCTGGATCGTCCCTTGAACCGTGTTTGTGGCCACGGAGGTGGCGGTAACGCCGCTCGACGTCTGCTGGTTCGCGGCGGCCGCGGAGACGAGATCCTGAAAGCTCGTGTCCGTTTCCTTGTAGCCGGTGGTCTGAGAGTTGGCGATGTTGCCGGAAATATTCTGCAGAGCAAACGATTGCGCCTGCAGACCGGCCACCGCGGTGGTCAATGCATCGAAAATACCCATGACATGATCTCCAACTCGATCGCAACTCGACTAGCGGCGACGGCTAAGTGACAGCCCCAACACCGCGCACGTGCACCCCGCAGCAAGCCCTGTGCCATTATAGTAATTGAGCTATTTCAGTGGCTTACGCCCGCACCAGAATTGTCGCCTGGTACGGATATGCCGGCCAACCGGCAGAAATTGCCGAGGTACGGCCACGCTCTTTCACTCACGTAATGGCGCAGCGAAACGGCTCGTGAAGCGCTTGTGAGCGTCAAGTCGGCGTGTTTAATCTCGCGCCGACCGTCACAAATTTAGGCGAGCGGATATTCATGCGTTTCGAAGGCACCAGCGCTTACGTCGCCACGGACGACCTCAAGATTGCGGTCAATGCCGCGATTGCACTGGAGCGGCCATTATTGGTCAAGGGCGAGCCAGGGACCGGCAAGACCGTGCTTGCGATCGAAATCGCCAAGGCCGTCGGCGCCCCGTTACTCGAGTGGCACATCAAGTCGACCACCAAGGCGCAGCAAGGACTCTACGAATACGACGCGGTGACGCGGCTGCGCGACAGCCAGTTGGGCGACGCCCGCGTCAAGGACATCCGCAACTATATCAAGCGCGGCAAGCTGTGGGAGGCCTTCGTCGCCGACGAGCGGCCGGTGCTGCTGATCGACGAAATCGACAAGGCCGATATCGAGTTCCCCAACGATCTGTTGCAGGAGCTCGATCGCATGGAGTTCTACGTCTACGAAACGGGCGAGACGGTCCATGCCCGGCGGCGGCCGATCGTCGTCATCACCTCCAACAATGAAAAGGAGTTGCCCGACGCGTTCCTGCGCCGCTGCTTCTTTCACTACATCCGCTTCCCCGACGCCGACACGATGCGCGCAATCATCGAAGTGCATTTCCCCGGCATCAAACATCGCCTGGTGGCGGAAGCGTTGCGGCTGTTTTACGAGATCCGCGACGTGCCGGGCATGAAGAAAAAACCGTCCACTTCCGAGCTGCTCGATTGGCTCAAGCTTCTGATGGTCGAGGATGTTTCAGTGGAGACGCTGCGCGAACGCGATCCGAAGAAGCTCATCCCGCCGTTGCATGGCGCGCTGATCAAGAACGAACAGGATGTGCACCTGTTCGAGCGGCTGGCGTTTATGACGAGACGGGAGGGCCGATGAGGCGGGCGCTCGCTCACCACAGGGGGTGCATGGCGAAAGTATAGGTCGCGCCCGCACCAACCGTGAGCTGGTTCGGCGAACCGCGTATGGTCACAAGCGGAGAATCGGCGGCGGACCCGGTGAGGCGCTCATATTCCACGATCGCGTGGGTCGACCATTGCCGGCTAAGGAAATATTCGATCTGCCCGCCGGCGCCGTACGAATAGAACCCGCCCGTCGCGTTATAGGGGGTTAATGGCGTCAGACCTGAGACACCGGAAGTCGCTGCCTGCCCGGGCGTGATGCTGAAATACGGAGACACCGCGGCGGTTGATTGCGCCGTCAGTCGCGGGCCGCCGGACAGCCTCCACTGACCTAGTGGCAAGACGGAATCCACATAGAGGTTGCCGGTCAGCCCGGTTTCACCACCAAATTCCCTGGCGAACTTCGCCGCGCACGCGCAGCCACGGCACCGCCCACCATTGGCCATAACCCCCAAGCTGCAGTGCCCAAGGGACTTCGCCCAATCCATTCAGCTGGTTGTACTGCCACACATACCGCGGGTAGTTGATCGTTGCGACAGGTCCGACCTGGAGCTGACCGTAGTCGAGAATGGCGAAACCGAACCCGTCACGCGCCCCAAAGAAAAACGGTGAGTCACCAGGCTTTTGAAGCGCAAACAGAGGCAAACCGCCCAGTGCAAACTTGTTCATCGGGGCGCCCGGCCAAGCGGGATCCGCACGAATCTCGGCGCCTATGGTGACCAGCCATTCGGCAGCTACAGGCGCCTTTGTTATCGGTTCGGCTGGCGGTCCCGGAAACGGAACGTCGGCTGCCAGGGCGCTGCAAGAAAGTCCAATAGAAAACGCTGCGACAGCAAGTCGCCAACCACCCAATACCATAACACGCCCCCTGCTCCGCAGATCGCCGCGGAGCTAGGACTCGTTATAGAGTAAACGCTTTGGAAGCACGATATAGCTACGGACGTTTTCCTGAGGGATGAGTCGGACCTCTCGTTCACGCTTTAGCTCGTTCGGGCCGCTTCCTCCGTCTCCACCGGTTATTGAGGGCGATTGTTGGGGGCGGCTCGTCAGCCGCAGCCGGGGCGTCGATCTCGGGAGGTGGGACAATCGAGCCAGCGCTCTCGTCGGCGCCGCCGCCCTCCTCTGCTGCCGGTGGCGCGCTTTCGCGGTTCGCCATTTCCGCTTCGCGCCCGCGGCGACGCGCCAACTCGGCGGCCTGCGCGCGCCGTTCGGAAATCGCGTCGCGCAGCCGCTTCGCCCAATAGTAGGTCTGCGTGATCGCGCGTCCGAAGATGCCGCCGGCCGCCACGAGTTCGAATGGGGTGAATTGTCGCCAGGTTTGATCGCCGTCAACGATGGCGCGGGCAATGAGGTTTCCAGCTATCGCCGTGGTGTTGAGGCCGTGACCGCCAAAGCCACTCGCCAGCCATACGCCCGGGCCGAGTTCGCCAATCTGCGGCATGCGGTGGATCGAGTTGCCCAAGGTGCCCGACCACACGTAGTCGACCGCGACCTTGCCGAGCTGGGGGTATGTCTTCTGAATGTCCGCGGTTAGCGTACGAACATAGCGGCGCGGATTTCGCGCCCACGTCGTCGACCGGCCGGACCACATCAGCCGGTCGCCGCCGACGATGCGATAGTGATTGTCGGCAAGCTCGCTGTCACTGACCGCGCCGTGATAGCCGATCGCTTCGGCGAGGCCCACACCGAGAGGAGCGGTCGCGATCACGTAGGTCGTAATCGGAATGAGTGTGGCGGCGATCTGCGGCATCAGGTCCGCGATCTGCAAATTCCCGCACAGCACGACATGGTTGGCGCGCAACCGCGCTTGCGGCGTGACGATGCGTTTGCGCACACCGGCGGGGTCGATGGACAATGCCGGCGTGTGCTCGAAGATGCGGGCGCCGGCACGTTCAGCGGCCACGGCGAGACCAAGTGCATAGTTGAGCGGATGGATATGGATCGCCCGCGGATAGTGGATGGCGTGAAAGTAACGCTCGCTGCGCAGCACCGCGCGCACCTGATCGGTCGGCCAACCTTCGATCTCGCCGCCGAATTCGCCAAGGATCCCGGCGAGGTGCGTGAGTTCGTCGCCGTTGTCGGTTTTCGAGACGTACAGCCAACCGTCCTGTGAATCGACCCCCGGCATCGCGTCGTCGCGAATGACGTTGCGGACATATTCGAGCCCGCTTTGCGACAGCGCCCACAAATCCTTGGCCCGTTCGAAGCCGACGCGCCGGATGATGCTGTCGGGCGCCGCGGCGAAACCCGGAAGCACGAAGCCGGTATTGCGTCCGGAAGCATTGGCCGCGAGGCGCTCAGCTTCAAGGAGCACGACGGACCAGCCGCCGCGAGCAATCTCGCGCGCCGTGGTCAAGCCGGCCAACCCGCCGCCGATCACACAGACGTCGACGTCAACGTCGCCATGAAGCTGCGGCCGCGACGGCGCATCCACCATTGTCGCGGCGTACCAGCTTTGGCCGTAAGCTGAAGTAGGATCGGTTTCGTCCATCACTCGATTTTTCGCGCCGCTCGCAGTGCGCGGCCCCACACTCTAAAGTCGTTTTCCAAACTAACTTCGGTTGAAGTTCCTGTGCGGGGTTTGCGCCCACACTATAGGAACTTCAAATCCACCGCACTAGACTACTCCGGTTTACCCAGAGACATTGGCAAATGC
>Ga0302325_10030848_pt1 | contig 11046 bp, 6 predicted proteins | sample Palsa_T0_2_FD_201948 | JGI IMG/M metagenome (GOLD analysis project Ga0302325, IMG submission 201948) | Peat permafrost microbial communities from Stordalen Mire near Abisko, Sweden - Palsa_T0_2 | ecosystem: Environmental > Terrestrial > Soil > Palsa > Peat permafrost | place: Sweden: Abisko... | reverse complement strand
CACGGCTTTCCGCTGCGCCTGGTGCCCTGCGGATGGGCCGGCGATTCCTGGGTCAAATGGGTTACCAACATCACCCTGCTCGACAAGGAGTACGACGGCTTCTTCATGAAGACCGCCTACCGACGCCCCGTGCATACGGTCGCGCCGGGCACGGCCGTGGATCCTGCGGCGATGACGCCGGTGACCGCTATCAAGCCGAAATCCGTGATTGCGAGCCCGGTCGCCGGCCAGCGCCTGGCCGCTGGACCCGTCACCATACGCGGCGCCGCCTGGGCCGGCGAATCGCCCGTCGCGCGCGTGGACATCTCCACCGACAGTGGCCGTACGTGGCGTCCGGCCAAGCTGGGCGCGGATCGCGCACGCTATGCCTGGCGGCTTTGGGAAGCCGACTGGACGCCGCCGGGCGAAGGCTCGTTCGTCCTGATGTCCAAGACCACCGACGAAAAGGGCGACACGCAGCCGATGGTGGCAGATTGGAACCCGTCCGGGTATCTTTGGAATGTAGTGCCCGCGGTGCGCGTGGAAGTTGGCGGCGGTCCGCCCGCGTTGCCGGCTCAACCTGCGGCAGCCGAAGTCCCGCCTTTGCCGGACAAAGTGAAGCAAACCTGCATCGGCTGCCACGGCCAGGATATGATCGCAGGCCAGCATCTCACCCGCCCGCAGTGGGAGCGCGAGGTGGATAAGATGGCGCGCTGGGGCGCGGAAGTAAAGCCGGAAGAGCGCGCGGATCTGCTCGATTTTCTGACGCGTACGTTTGGTAGGTAAAGTAAAGTAATTGTGGGGCAGGCCCATGGCCTGCGGCGGCCTCCCAGGCCGCCAAATAGGCGGGTCCAGGGGACCCGCGCAGGCCGCGGGCCTGCCCCACCATTTATGCAGACCCGTCACCACTAGGTTTACTGCGTAATCCTGCAGCTCTTTCTCAACCCGCCCACCAGAATCTCGATCTCGCCCGCGCTGGCCCGCGTGAGTGCAAACTCGACGGTCTTGTGCTCGCCCGCGCCGACCGGCACGCGTTCGAATCCCTGTAACTCCCGGACCACGCCTGGATGCTTCACATACAACTGCACCACTTCATCGCCCGCGCGCTTGCCGGAGTTCTCCACTTCCACGGAAACCTTAACCGGGCTGCCCGCGCGCGCTTCATCGGGCGCCTGCAGGTTGCGATAAGTGAAGGTCGTGTAACTGAGCCCGTAGCCGAAGGGAAAGAGCGGCTCGCCTTCGAAATACCGGTAAGTGCGGCCCTTCATGCTGTAGTCGTCGAAAGGTGGCAACTGATCTTCCGACTTATAGAATGTGACCGGCAGCCGGCCGCCCGGATTGTAGTCGCCGAACAATACATCGGCCAGCGCGCTCCCGCCGGCCTGGCCCGGATACCAGAGTTCCACAATCGCGGGCACATGCTCGCGGGCCCAGTTCACCGCCACGGCGCTGCCATTCAATAGCACCAGCACCACCGGCTTGCCGAGCGCCGATACGTGCTGCAGCAGCGCTTCCTGCACGCGCGGGATGCCCAGCCGCACGCGGTCGCCGCCGCTGAAGCCTTCCACCTTCACCTTCATCTCTTCGCCTTCGAGCCGCGGCGACAAGCCCAAGAACATGACCACCACGTCCGCCTGCCGCGCCATCTTCAACGCTTCGTCTTCGTAACTCGCATGTGGCGGCGCCCACACCAGCCGGATATCGGCGTCGCCGTGCACCTCGTGGAAGTCTACGCGAAGGGGGTAGAGCTTGCCCGCCTGCAGATCGACGGTTTCATATTCGTAGCCGCGCTCGTGCACGTTGTCGCGCTGCACCAGCCGCTTGCCGTCCAGGTACACTTCGTAGGCATTCAGACCGGTGGCCCCCAACTGATACTTCCCGCTAGCTGGCGGAGCGAGGTACCCGGTCCAGCGCACGCCGAAGTTGTCGTCGTCCATGTCGGCGCGCGGCGCGCCGTCCCACCAGTTGAAATCCACCTGCGGGTCCATGCGCGTGAACAGCGGCTGCGGATTCGCCGGAATTACGGCAGCCTGGCGCGTGGCGCGCGAGACGAATGCCTGGGTGAAGTAGGCCCGCCCGTTGAAATTGGCGGTATTGAAATACTCCGCTTTAAGGCCGCTCTGGCGATCCGCGCCATCGGTTGTGAACAGCGCGGATGCCGGCACGGTTTCGAGCAGGGGCATGCCCTCCGCCAGATCCGAGCCGCGCGCGTACAGCACTTGCGTGTCGGCCGAAACCTTCTGCCGGATGCCCGCCAGCGGAGTCACCGGCTGCGATGGCTGGCCGTTGTAATTGCCCAGCAGCATCTCCACGGAATCGGCATTCGGCCCGATCACCGCGATGGTCTTCATGTTGCGGTCGAGCGGCAGAAGCCCGCCTTCGTTTTTCAGCAGCACGATGGATTTGCGCGCCGCTTCGAGCGCCAGTTCGCGATGTTCCGGGCTATCGTTCACGCTGTAGGGAATCTGCGCCCAGCGTACCATTTCCGGCGGATCGAACATGCCCAGCTTGAAGCGGGCCCTGAGCAGGCGCCGCAGGGCCGTGTCCACGTCTTTCTCGGCCAGCAATCCCTGGCGCACGGCGGGCACTACGTTTTCATACTCCAAACCGCAATCCAGATCGGTGCCGGCCTTCACCGCCATGGCCACGCCTTCCGCGGCGTTCTTGGCGGTCTTGTGCCCCTGGTAGATATCGCCGACCGCGCCGCAATCGGATACCACGTAGCCGGGGAAGCCCCACTCTTTGCGCAGGATGTTCTCCAGCAGCGGCGGATTGGCGCACGCCGGCAGGCCATCCACGCGGTTGTAGGCGCACATCACGGAAAATGCGCCGCCGTCCTTCACGGCCATTTCGAACTGCGGCAGGTAAGTGTCGCGCAGGTCCGTTTCCGAAACGCGCGCGTCGAACACATGGCGCGTCGATTCAGGTCCGCTATGCACCGCAAAGTGCTTGGCGGTGGCCACCGTCTTCAGGTATTTCGGATCGTCGCCTTCCAGGCCGCGGATGAATTCGACTGCCATGCGCCCGGTCAGGTACGGGTCCTCGCCATACGTCTCCATGCCGCGTCCCCAGCGCGGATCGCGAAAAATATTGATGTTGGGAGTCCAGAAAGTCAGCCCCTGATAGATGCCGCGCTTGCCGCGCCGCACGAACTCGTGATGCTTGGCGCGCGCCTCGTCCGATATCGCGGTGGCCGCGCGAAAGAGGAAGCCGGTATCCCAAGTGGCCGCCATGCCGATGGTCTCCGGGAAAACCGTGGCGCGGCCCGCGCGCGCAACGCCATGCAGGCACTCGTTCCACCAGTCGTAGGCGGGCACACCCAGCCGGTCGATGGCCGGCGAAGCGCTCAGCAGTTGGGAAGCCTTCTCCTCCAGGGTCATGCGCGAGAGCAGGTCGTCTACGCGTTTGTCCAGGGGCTGGTTGGGGTCTTTGTAGGTCTGTCCGGCCAGGGGCAGGCAGGTGGTCACGGCCGCGAAGAGGAGGAACTGGCGCGCTGGGGTCATCGTTTCTATCATGCATCATATCGGATACACTGGTGCTGGAATGAAACAACTCTTAGTGGTACTGTTGGGAGCCGCGGCGCTCTTCGCGCGCCAGCCATTCGAGGGCCGTTGGGACCTGACGGTCAGCACGCCGAAAGATACCTATCCGTCCTGGATGGAAGTCACTGAAGGCGGCGGCCAGCCGAAGGTGCGAATCGTAGGCCGCGTGGCCAGCGTGCACCCCGCCAAGGATGTCAAGTTGGAGGGAGCGCGCCTGTCCTTCACGACGTCCGAGTGGTTCGATGGAGAGATCAAGGTCACTTGGGAGTTCAACGCTGCCGACGGCAAAATCACGGGCAAGCAGAATCGCGCCGACGGCGTGGAGGGCAACATCGTGGGCGTACCCGCACCTGCATTGAAGCGAAACATCGCGGTGAAGTGGAGCAAGCCCGAGCCGCTGTTCAATGGCAAGGATTTGACCGGTTGGGAGCCGGACGATCCTTCCCACAACCATTGGGTGGCGCAAGGCGGAGAAATGGTGAACCAGGCAGCCGGCGCCAACATCCGCACCACGCGCAAGTTCGACGATTTCAAGCTGCACATCGAATACAACTGCCCGAACGACGGCAATAGCGGCGTGTACCTGCGCGGACGTTACGAAGTCCAGGTGGAGTATGAAAAGCCGGGCGCGAACGACGAGTTCCACGGCATGGGGTCGATCTACGGCTTTCTGGCGCCGGCGGTAGCACTCCCCAAGCGGCCCGGCGAATGGGAGACCTACGACGTGACACTGGTGGGGCGCACCGTAACCGTAGTGCGCGACGGCAAGACTACCATCGACCACGAAGAAATACCCGGCATCACCGGCGGCGCCATCGACAGCCACGAAGGCGAGCCCGGACCGCTCTATATCCAGGGCGATCACACCGGCGGCATGAAATACCGGAACATCGCGATAGCGGTACCGGAGCGCTAAACTGGCCTCATGGCTCTGCAATTCACCACGTCGTATCTGGAAGACTCGCTGGCGCTGTTTCGCTACTACAAGAAGCTCGCCGAAAGCGCTATCGCGCAGGTGACGGATGAACAGTTGTTCGCCACCTTGGATCCGGAATCCAACTCGATCGCGATTATCGTCAAGCACATTGCCGGCAATGCGCGGTCGCGCTGGACCGATTTTCTAACCAGCGATGGCGAGAAGCCGGACCGTCACCGCGATACGGAGTTTGAGGATGCGCCGGCTACGCGCGAGGCGGTGATGGCATTGTGGCAGGCGGGTTGGGATTGCGTGTTCGGCGCGGTGGAGCCGCTGGCGGACGCGGACATTGGCCGCCAGGTTATGATCCGCGGAGAGGCGCACTCGGTGATGCAGGCCGTCAACCGGCAGATCGCGCACTACGCCTGTCACATCGGCCAGATCGTCCTGCTGGCCAAGCATTTTCAACATGCACAGTGGCGCTCGCTGAGCGTTCCGCGGGGCAAGTCGGCGGAGTTCACGCAGAAGGTGGTCGCTGGGGAGAAAAGCCAGCGCTAAGCAGCGTGGGGCAGGCCCTCGGCCTGCGGCGGCCTCCCAGGCCGCCAGCGGGTCCAGGGGACCCGCCGCAGGCCCTCGGCCTGCCCCACTATTTATGCAGAGTGCCTTGCCTCACTGGACACTCGCACGTGCGCCGCACTTTCCATACACCAGCCAGCCGGACAACTCCGGTTCATTCACCGGGCAGCGATATTCCGGCAGATACTTCATCACATCGAACCCGTACAGCTCCGGTGTGCCGTCACTGGCAAATGCAATCACTCGCGGGTCCGGCGGAATATAAGCGCGAAAGTCCGCCTGGCTCACCGGTTCTCCCGCCAGCAACCGGTCTGCAATGCCCCACATATAGTGCCGGAACTGGTGTTCCCCATAGTAGTGAGACAGCGGAAACCACGGGAAATACGCCTCACCGGGATGGCGGCTCAGATAAGCGCGCGCGGCTTCCTGTCCGGTCTGCGGCAACTCCCTGATTTTCGCCGGAATATCCAGTACCAATGGGGCTTCCGATATCGCCAGCGGCAGTATAGTCGCCACTAATACCGAAATCGCCAGTCGCCGCGTGGAGACGCTCTGCGCGCGCGCGATATCCGCTAACATCACAGTGAGTCCGCAAGTAAGAAAAAACAACGCAAAGCTCAGACTGTTGATATCGCCGCCGGTCTTCGCGCGTCCGGCGAAGGACAAAGGCAGCAGGACGATCCCCACCAGCAGCAGCGGCACGCACCGGTTCGCTGCTAATGCCCGCAGATCTTCGCGGCGCGGCCGGCCGCTCGCCCACAGATAGATCGCGCATGCCAGCAGCAGCACCGGCACCGGCATGGACTGGCGAATGAAGAGCCGCCCCGCCGTGATAAAGCCCACCACGCGCGAAGTGCCTACCCAGCTTGCATGCCCGGGCATCCAAATGGTGCAATGATACAGCCGCTGGGGACCCACCGCAATCATTGAGGCGGCGGCCGCCAGCCCCCCCGCGGCTGCCAGCCATAAGAAGTAACGCACCGCCGCCGCCCGCCCGCGTGCCACCGGCAAGTATAACAGCAGCGCGAGTGGCACAGGCGCAAACATTTGCTTGGAAAAAACCGACAGGACCGCGCACACGGCCGAGACTGGCAGCGCCGCTCGCCATTTCCCCCCGCCGCAATATAGTGCGCCGCAAGCTACCGCGCCGAAAGCCAGGCCTGGACCGTCCGCGTGAATATTGAAACACGAGTACTTCAGCGGCTCGAGATAACACATGAGTAAGCCGGCAGTCAGGAAAGCTAATGCATCGACGTAGCTCCGTCCGCCCGCGCACTGCGCGAAGTGCAGGAATGCCACGGCGGAAAAACAGAGAAGCACCGTAATTGCCGATCCTGCCAAAACCGCGCTGTTCGGAGAAGGGAACAGTGTGGCAGGCAGATATGCGATGGCGGCTATAGGCCCGTACTGGGTGCTGAAGAGCGGCCCGCCGGGCGGCATCAGAACATAGTAATTGAGGCCGTGCGCGAGAGCGAACGACGACATCAGGCGCGAGCCGTTGTAACTCCAGAAAGGCGTCTCCAGAAGCCGGTGACAGACGGTGAAGAACAGCACCAGCGACACCCCCGCCAAGCCAATCCTATATCGTACCTGCATCGGGTACTTTCACTATAACTTAGAAGGGAGTGGGGCAGCCCCTCGGGCTGCGGCGGACCCTCGGTCCGCCCGGCTTCATCCAAGCCATTCCGTTACGGAAATGCCGCCATCGCGGTTGCGGTGCATAAAGCGGAGTTGCCTTCCGTCCTCTATGCGCAAGGTGAGTACCTTTCCGAGGTGCACACTAACGAAAGAGCCATCGTACGGACACCATACCTGGCCTGAAAACGCCTTCAATTCCGCTTTCGAGGGATCGTCGCCGGGCTCGTCGCCATCTTGGGTGAAACAAAGATGATACTCCACCGAGATGGTCTTGCCGCGTCCCGTAGTGACCGTACCGGTTCCGCTCAGGCGTTTCGCGGGCCGCATTTTATTGCCCGGCGCGGTAGACTTCGACAGTTGCAGAGTGAAGATATCCTTCAATGGATTTTCCCCTCGGAATCTTGCCCGAAATCAAGTGCTATTTCAGTATAGCAGGATAGGCGAGCTTCGCTCGCGGTGCCGGCAAGAGTGCAAGAGTGCCGGCACGGCACGCCGAGGGCGTGCGCCACGCCGGTGGCCCGCTACTTGCGCGCCGTCTGCTTAACTGCTGTCGCCCATGGGCAGGTGTTTTGCCACACGTCCAGCGCGTCCAGGTTTACGTTTTGGTTCGCGCCGGGGGTGGCGTTGATGGTTATGGTGTGCGGCGCGCATACCAGGTTCTGGGTCACCCAGAGCTGCTGCTGCTCTTCGGTAGCTGTGGCGTGCAAGTTCACCGTCGTTTGGACTACGCCATCCAACAGCACCTGCGCCGTGCCGCCGGTTGTGCTTTTCTTGCCGATCCACTCCACTCCCGACCCCAGGAATGTCAAGGTGGCGGTGGCTCCCGACTGAGTCGTGCTGGCGAGCTGGATGGTGCTGGCGGCCGGATCGGAGACTATGTTCCAGGTTCCCGTGTAGATGATCGAATAGAAAGCCCCCGTTCCGAACTGGCGCTGTTCTTCCTGGCGGGCAGGCTCGGCCAGGTAGATCCAAGTGACGCCGCCGTCGGTCGATTTGTAGAGCCCCAGGTAGCTGGCTGCCACCACCGTCTGGTCCGTTGGGTAGCCGGATGAAACGGCTACGGCGCTGACAAAATAGCCGGGGATCGCAGTGATGGGAGTGAACGATTGGCCGCCATCGGTGGATTTCATTAAGCCCTGCTGCAAGGTCCCCATGAATAGCGTTTGATCGTTCGCAAAGTCCGGCGAAAGCGCAAACGAGAAGGCCGTTAGCAAGCTGGTGCCGGGAAGCAGATTCCAGGTGCTGCCGCCGTCGGTGGATTTGAAGATGCCGGAGTGAGACGTGCCGGTGAACACCGTTTGGTCGGTGGCGTAGGCCGGAGAACACACTACCGGCAGAGTGCCGTTATCTCCCTGCACCACGGTGATCGGTGAGAAAGTGACGCCGCCATCGGTCGACTTGAACAGGCCCGAAATGGAACTGCCGGCAAACACGGTCTGATCCACCGGATAATTTGGAGACATGCCGATGGAATCGACGGCGTCGCCCTCTATGCCTGTTGAATCCCAATTCTCACCGGCATTGACCGAGCTGAATAGGCCGCGGTTCGGCACGCCGGGCGGGCTGTCGTTCTGGCATACCACCATCGTAGGATAGGCCGCTCCGGAATGCGTTCCAATGAACATAGTCGAATCCGTGGCGAACCCGGAAGAGACACCCAGCGAGCGTGGAAAGGTCTCCTTGCCACACATCTCCATGGTGCCCCACGTCGTATTGGCGCCCGAAACTCTCTGCAGCCCGGAAGTTGTGCCGATCCACACCATCTTGTTCGAAGAGTAATTGGGCGCCATAGCGTTGGCGTCGGTGTACGAGTCGGGCAGCCCTGTGTTGCGGAACGTCCAGGCTGGGCCGCCGCCGGTTGGTGTCTCACCGCCACTGTACGACCAGAGCGTGCCGCCGCCGTAAGTGGACACAAATATGGTTTGATCGTTGGGATAATTGGGCGACAGCGCCAGATCCCGCACCAGTCGCGTGGGTATGGTATCGCAGTAAGTCCAGGCGGTGCCGCCATTGCTCGAGTTCCACAAGCCCTCGAACATGCCTACGAACAACGCGGTTCCCGAAGCCGCCTTGGCCGCCGCCAGGGTAGTGTAGTGAACGTTTGTCTGAGGCGAGAGCGGGCGCGGTACCGTCCCAGTCACAGTCCAGGAAGACGCCCGGTTGTGAGACAGGAACACGCCGGCGGTCGCGGTCGAAACCCACAGCAGATTATCCCCGGCGAAGCTCGGCGAAAGCGCCATCGCCGTGACGTTCAAATCCGTAAGCCCGCTATTTGACGGGCTCCAGTTTGCGCCGCTATTCGTGGACATATAGACGCCTTGGCCCTGGGTGGTGGCGAGGATCGTCTGGTCGGAAGCGTAGGCGGGCGAGAACGTGATGCTGGATACCTTCGGCAGAGTAAGGCCGCTGGTGGCTAGCGTCCAAGTGTGCCCGGAGTTAGTCGACACGAAAATCCCACTCGAAATGGTGCCTACCGAAATGGTCGAATCCACCGCATAGTTCGAAGAGATCGCCAGCGCACTCAGATTGGAGGAGAGGGGGCTCGGGGCGGTAACCGGCTCCCAAGTGCTGCCGTGGTCCGTGGAGGTGAACACATTGCGCGCGGTGATGGCGAACGCCACGCCACTCGTCGGGAAATTGGGCGCCACGACCACCGCCATCACGCCGGCGTCCAGCGCAGATCCGCCTACCGCGGCCCAGGAGCCACCTTTATTGGTGGTCATCCACAAGCCACCCTGTCCGGCCATGAACACGGTGCCGTCCGTGGCGTAACCCGGAGAAATCGCGATGGCGTGCATCGGCTGGTTGGGAAGTCCCGGGAGGACCGTAAAAGTGAAGCCTCCATTGGTCGACATCAGCGGAAGAAATTCGCCTACTGGCAGGGGCATGGTGACCGCGCTGGTGGCCACAAACACCGTCTGATCTTGTGCGTAGTTGGGCGAGAGCGCCACCACGTTCATGGGGTCGTGCGGTTGATGCGCCTCAAGGGGCTGCCATATCGCGGCCAGTCCCAGCAGTGCCCATCCCAAACGTACGGCATAAGGCTGCAGTGTGAAGCGTAAAAATTTAGTAATCAATCCAGGCATGCATTCCTCCGGGGGAAAAACCAGTGAGGTTTTCACTATAAAGCCCCATCCTCCACACTGTCAATCGAATGAGGACTATAGGGTACCATCGCCAGTGGGGCATATTACGATGGACATCACCGGATGAAGAACGTCATAGCCGGCACCGCCGGCCACATCGATCACGGCAAAACCGCTCTGGTGAAAGCTCTTACCGGCATCGACGCCGATCGCCTGGAAGAGGAGAAGCGCCGCGGCATCACCATCGACATCGGCTTCGCGCATCTGCAGTTGACGCCTGGCCTGCGGCTGGGCTTCGTGGACGTGCCCGGCCACGAGCGCTTCGTCAAGAATATGCTGGCCGGCGTGGGTGGCATCGACTTCGTGTTGTTCGTGATCGCGGCCGACGAATCCATTAAGCCGCAAACCCGCGAGCATTTCGATATTTGCCGCTTGCTGGGCATTCCCCACGGCATTGTGGCGCTCACCAAGGCCGATTTGGTGGATGCGGACATTCTGGAACTGGTCCGCATGGAAGTCGAGGAGTTCGTGGCGGGATCGTTCCTGGAAGGCGCGCCGGTGGTACCCGTTAGTACCATTACCGGCGCCGGCCTCGACGAACTGCGCCGCGCACTGCAACAGGTGGCCGCCGCCGTGCCGGAAAAGAGCGCCGCGGGACATTTCCGCCTGCCGCTGGACCGCGCCTTTACCGTAAAAGGGTTCGGCACGGTGGTCACCGGTACGCTGATTTCGGGAGCGGTCCGCAAGGAGCAGGAAGTCGAGCTGTACCCGACTGGCCGGCGTTTGCGCGTGCGCGGCGTACAAGTCTACGGCGCGCCCGCCGAACAGGCTTTGGCCGGGCAGCGCACGGCGCTCAACTTGGCCGATATCGAACCCGCGGAACTGGCGCGCGGGATGGTGCTGGCCGCCCCGGGCGTCTTCCGCACCACCACACAGGTGGATTGCGCGCTCGACTTGCTGCCTTCCGCCAAGCCGCTGAAGCACCGCGCGCCCGTACATTTCCACGCGGGCACGGCCGAGATCGAAGGCCAGGTCCGCCTGCTCGAAGGCGGCGCGGCGCTGAAACCCGGCCAGCGCGCCTGGGCGCGCATCGTGCTGCGCGAGCCGGCGCTGCTGCTGCCTGGCGACCGCTTCATCATCCGTATGTTCTCTCCGGTGGTCACGATTGGCGGCGGCGTGGTGCTGGACACGGCCGGCGTCCGGTATCGCAAGGGCAGCCGAGTGGCCGAGCGGCTGCACACACTGGCCGAAGCACCTGTTGCCGAACGCGTGGCGCTGCTGGTGCGCGAATCGAGATACGGCATGGGCT
>Ga0302325_10030846_pt1 | contig 11047 bp, 10 predicted proteins | sample Palsa_T0_2_FD_201948 | JGI IMG/M metagenome (GOLD analysis project Ga0302325, IMG submission 201948) | Peat permafrost microbial communities from Stordalen Mire near Abisko, Sweden - Palsa_T0_2 | ecosystem: Environmental > Terrestrial > Soil > Palsa > Peat permafrost | place: Sweden: Abisko... | reverse complement strand
TCTGTCGATACAAAAGTAATGGTGGGAAATTTCTCGACATCGAAGAAGTCGGCGCTCTTCAGATGCGCGTCCCGCTGCGGCTCGCGGGTGCTGATGCTGTTAACATCGATCACCATATCGATGCTCGACGCGCCCGGATTGGCTTCGTCATACTCGACCGTGCCGGTCACTTTATCGAAGTCTCCTTTCACGTTGGAAACCATCAGGTGGCGAACTTTGAATTGGGCGTGGGTATGCGCGGTGTCTATTTGGTATGTGCTCATGCTAAGTCCTAGATGCAATTAGCCGCGATCGGGATTCAACACGGCAATATAACCCAAATTCCGGTACAGCTGCTTGTAATCGAGACCGCAGCCGACCACGAAACGGTCCGGGATTTCGAAACAGCGGAAGTCGACCGGCACCTGCACCATGCGCCGCACCGTCCTGTCGAGAAGCGTGCAAATGGCGATCGATCGCGGCGACCGGCCCGCCAGCGTTTGCAGCAGATAACGCGTGGTCAGGCCGGTGTCGACAATATCTTCGACCAGCAGGACATCTTCGCCTTGAATCGGCTCATCCAGATCCTTCGCGATGCGGACCATCCCCGGAGTATCGCGGCCGAAGCTCGAAATCGCCAGGAAATCGATCTTCACCGGGATCTCGATGGCGCGCGCTAAAGCGGTCAGAAAAAAGACCGATCCTTTCAAAACGCCGACCAGTTTAATTTCACGGCCGGCAAACTTCGCGGTGATCTCCGCAGCCACTTCTTTGATGCGCGCGTTCACCTGCTCCTCCGTAAAGAGGATGCGTTCAATGGGCATGCTTGAACACCAGATCCTGCAAATCTTTTTGATAGAAGATCTGAATATTGACGTGTGGATAGATGGCCCGCAGCAGTTTGATTTTGCGATTTTTCTTGGTCACCAGCGCCTGTTTCATGGTCGTAAGTTCGACATACAAATCAATTTCGGGAAGGTAAAAATCCGGTGTGAACGCCTCCATCACCTTGCCGTCCTTGTCCCATTGCAAGGGGAAACTGCGGGGTTCGTACTCCCACTCAATACGATAAAAATCGAGCATATTTGCAAAGACCTGCTCGCTGGGATGCCCGAATACGAGGCGCTTCAGCTTGGCTTGTCCCGCGGGAACGATTCCGTGCTGCGCCAGCTGCAAGCGGGTTTGAAACTGCATTTGCGCCTCGGCTGCGCCGGAAAGCAAACCATATTCAATAAGATGCCGCGCGCAGCAGGCAGCGCGCAGAATCTCCGCGGCCTGCGGCGCGTCCATGGATTCCATGTTCAAAACGACGTCGAACGTTTTCGTGATTCTTCCGAAGCGCGATTTGCGAAGACGCTTCGCTTCGGCATCCAGCGCGTCCAGAGTTTTGAGAGCCGCGGGGCGTTCGAGACGCTGATCGACCATTACATTTCCAGCGCGCCGCGCTTCCGGCGCTACGATCGCGGCGCGCAACAACATCGGCAAAGGATTGAAAAGAGACTCGGCTCCGGCGATGGCGATTACCAGATGGTGACCGGTCGCCATGCGAGTGAGAATCGAAACGGCCGCTGGTTTCCAGGCTTTTTCTGGAATTTCCGTGCTGCCGAATTCCTCGGCCAGCCAAGAAGCCAGCCTGGATTCGGTAACGAGCTCGAATGACAGCAGTTGCGCGGCGGCGTGCGCGACTTCCTCCCAGCGCGACGCGGGGTCGCCTGAAACGGTCAAGAGTGCCATTCGCTACAATCCTACCAATGGTCTTAGGTGTCGATATCGGCGCGACGAAAATTGCGACGGGCGTGGTGAACAACCAGGCGGAAGTTTCGCGGACCCGCACCGTTCCCACGCTGGCGAACGAAGGGTATAACGTTTCCCTGCGCCAGATTTGGGGCGCCATTGAAGAGAGCCTGACCGGAGATATCACCGCCATCGGCATCTGCGCGCCGGGGCCTTTAAATCCGAAAACAGGCACGATTTTGAATCCGCCGAATCTTCCCGGTTGGCACAACGTGCAGCTGCAAGAGATGGCGCAAATTCGCTTTGGATTGCGGGTGCGCGTAGAAAACGACTGTAACGCGGCGGGGCTGGCCGAGGCTCGGTTCGGAGCGGCAAAGGGTTGCAGGAACGTGTTTTATGCGGCCATCGGAACGGGAATCGGAGCGGGAATTATTATCGACGGAAAGATTTATCACGGCAAAAACGGGGCCGCGGGCGAAGGGGGGCACGTTTCGATCGACTATCAGAGCGAAACGGTGTGCCGCTGCGGATCCCGCGGATGTATTGAAGCGCTCGCGTCGGGACACGTGCTGGAGAGGATGGGCGGCTACGATCTCAATAATTTGGCGATTCAAATTGGCGCATGGCTAGGCGGCGTGGTGAGCCTCCTCGATCCGGACATTATCGTGATCGGGGGAGGGGTGGCGCGGATTGGCGAGCCTCTGTTTGAAAAATTACGGACGATCGTGCCGGGGCGGACGGTGAATCCTTATGCGGCGGAGCTGCCGATAGTGCCGGCGAAGTTTGGAGTGGAAGCGGGGATTGTGGGTGCGGCGGCGCTGATGATGGGTTCTTAGTTTGGAAGTAGCCAGTAGCCAGCGTCCTAATACTGGCTACCGGCTACTGGCTACTGTCAGGCGTTAGACTGGCAGGTCGATTTCTACTAGCAGGCCGGGGGAGGCGTTCGAAGCTTTTAGTTTGCCTCTATGAAGCTCGACCGCGCGGCGGGCGATTGAGAGGCCCAGACCGACTCCTCCGCTTTTGCGGTCGCGGTCCTGCTCTACTCGATAGAACGGATCGAACAATCGCGGGAGAGCTTCCTCCGGTACTCCGGGGCCGTAATCGCGGACCTTTATTTTCGCCCAGCCTCCACCGTTTTCTAGCGTGACCTCGACTTTCGAATCCTCCGGCGCGTAGCGGATGGCATTGCGCACTACATTCTCAATCGCGCGGCGGAGCAGTTCGCTGTCGCCGTCGAGCGTCACCGAAGCGCTGGCTGCAAGATCGAGAACGCAGCCGAGAGCTTGAGCTTCGATGGAGCAATCGTCCACCAAGCCATGGACCAGTTCGTCGAGGCGCAGGTGCTCCATCTTCAGCCGCGACGGTTCGCCTTCCGTGCGGGTGACTTCGAGCATTTGACGGATCAGCGAGTTCAGACGGTCCGCTTCCCTCTGAATCCGGTCGAGAGACGGGGCGCCGGCTTCGTCGGTTCGCGCCAGTTCCACCGCGACGCTTAAGCGCGCCAGCGGGCTGCGGAGTTCGTGCGAAATGTCGAACAGCAGACGGCGCTCCGCGGCCAGCAAGGTCTGAATATGATCCGCCATGCGATTGAAGGAGGCGGCCAGATCGCCCAGCTCATCATGGCGCGATGCTTCGGCGCGCGCGGTCAAATCGCCGCGGCCCAGGCGATCGACCGCCGAACGAAGCTGCCGGAGCGGCGCTGTCAGGTAACGAGCGAGCGCGTAGCAGAGCATTACCGCCAACCCGATTACCAGGAAATGCGCCGGTTGGAGGAACCAGAAGAACCAGTTTTCCCGCACCATGATCAGGTAGTAGCGGCCGTCGCTGGACTTGCGGGCGAACAGATGCGACTGGAAAGACAAAGGAGAATGCACGAAGCCCTCGGCATACTCACGCATGCCGGAGTGGGACTGACCGGTGAGCACGTCGACTCCGTTGCGGTCGAGGAGCATGGCATCGGAAGCGTGGGTCACTTCGCGCAAACGCTGGAGGGCGCCACGCAGCTCGGCCGCGCCCCCGGTTTCCCAGGCGTGCGCCGCCTCGCGTGTTTCCAGGCTCAAAAGCATGGAGAAAGGCGCCTGGCGGGAAGAATAGGCATCATAGGTAAGCGCGCTGGTGACTAGCGTGGCTGCCAGCGTAGTTACGATAGTAACTACGAACCACACCAGGATTTTTGCGAAGAGAGAGCGCACTTGCTCTAGTGTACTCGCGTAGTATCCAGAACCAGGCCTAAGCCGACGTGGGGCGGACGCCCCGTCTGCGCTGGACCCCAGGGTCCAGCTCTGCAATCCCGCTCAAAATGAGGGCCGACCCCACCTTAATTCAGGACACCGGTGGTCCGGGTCTGCGTCAGAGGCACAGCAGAGCCGGCACTAAAGCCGGCTCGCCGCCACCATTGGCGGCCCCACATGTTCCAGCGATTTGCCCACCCGCTTCCTGACGGTTGCGGCTCCGAACGGATACTGAGCAGCTATGTGTCACGGATGGCGCCTCGGTCGGCGTATGAGCATTCGCTTCAGCGTGCGGATCTTTTCGTGGACTATGCTACCCAGGGTGCTGAAAAACTCGCTGGCAGGCGAAACCGCCTGCCCCACCGCTTGCAAATTGCCGATTATGCTCTGGTGGCGCAGGCGGTTCCGCCTGTTTTTACTGAGCCGCCATGCGTAGCATGCGGTGGCGTTCGCAAAGTAGTTTGGAGTTTTTCCGCAACCTGGTGAGCATGCGGAGAGGCGCGTACTTGCCATATCGGCGCTCCATTTGTTAAAGATGTGGGCATGCCTCCTACCTTTGGTAACGGTAAGATCTGCTACATCGAAATTCCCACGCAGGATATTGAGCGCTCGGCCGAGTTTTATGGCCAAGTATTCGGCTGGCACATCAGGAAACGCGGTGATGGGAGCGTGGCGTTTGACGACGGGGTGGGCGAGGTGAGCGGAACCTGGGTGCTCGATCGCCCGCCAGCGGCCATGCCGAGCCTGATGGTTTACATCATGGTTGACAACATGACTGCGACCATCGATCTGATCGTCGCCAACGGAGGCGAGATCGTGCAGCCGGTGGGCGCGGATCTGCCGTCGATCACGGCAAGATTTCGCGATCCGGGGGGCAATCTTATCGGCCTCTACCAGCACAGCCGGTGAGGATTGGTTAAGGATTCTTGAGCGCCGCGCAGGTGTAGGAGGAACCCGTGATACTTTTCCCAACCGTCGATTTGCTGGTGATCGATAGCCTTGCATCGGAGGGATTCTCCGCGTACTGGCAGATTTTTCGGGCGACGTTCTTGTAGATGCGCACTTCCGGATAGGGAGGCACATTTAATTCCGCAGCCGACCATTCGCTGATGTCGATGGAATTGATCTCCGGCGTTTCGACGCGGGCGTAGTCGGAAATCCCATCCGGCAGCCGCTCAAACAGAGGATTGGTGATGAAAATTTTCCCCTGGTTCCGGTTGCTGGTATACATGGCCGCCGAAAGGTAGTGATCCCAGAGTCCAAAGAAGCTGAGCGCGGGCGCGAGACCAAACAGCAACAGCGCCGCGATATGAAAAGGGTTCCGGCTAAAAAGGACTTGCCTCGAGGACTCGTTCGTCTTCCAGAACAAAATGACGACGGCCGCGGCCATGGTTACGTTCCAGGGCCATACGACATGATTGTAGTTTTGCCCCCACGGGCTGAGCGCGATCAAAATGAAAACGTGCATCGCGATGGCGACCACAACCGCGGGAACGCGAAATTTTCTGCCCAGCAGCGCGATGCCGATCCACAGTTCGATGAACGGCGCGGCGACCGATAAAGGATGCACCAGCGCCTGGGCGGCATGGGGCAAGTGGCGTAGAAACGGCTCCAGCATCCAGGGAAAAACGTCGGTAATGAATCCCGCGTTGAGTTTCTGCGCCCCGCTCCAGAAATAAGTTCCGGCCACGATGATGCGGCACGCGTTCGGCGACGCGAACGCCACGCCCAACAGCAGAAAGAAATATTCATAGAACCACGGCTGCAGGCGCGATTGATCGCAGACAGCCAGCACCACGGCCAGGGTCGCGAAGAAGGGGATCAGACGCGGCGTCAGCGCCGAGAGCGCTAGCGCGACCAAAGTTGCGCCGAACAAAACATAATCCCACGGCGACGGGATCGGTTTCAGCGAAGGGAACACCGGCGTCAGCGGATAGAAGCGCGTGCTCAGCCACAATTTATGCGACAACGCCATGCTCGCGATGGTCCCCGCGACGACCGCGACGCGCAGGTACAGCAATCGTCTTGGAGGTTCCAGCACTATATAAGGCACTATATAAGAATGCCAAAATTGCTCGCCGCCCTTGTCTGCACGACGATTGCCTTCGCACAGCCCCCCGACGCCGGACGGAAACAGTTTGAGAGTCACTGCACCTCCTGCCACGGAGGCGACGGCAATGGAGGCGAGTTAGGACCGGCGATTGTCGAAAGGGCCGCGCATCGCACCGATCAGGAAATCGCAGCAGTAGTTCGAGGAGGCATCCCCGCCGCCGGTATGCCGGCGTTCAAAGTGACGGACGAGGAACTAAAGGCGCTGATCACCTATGTCCGCACGCTCAAGGCGCGCGGCGAGGTACATGTTCGCATGAGCGTCCGAACAACGGATGGACGCACGCTCGAAGGCGAAGTCCTGAACAGCAGCTTCGCGGATCTCCAGTTGCGCGGTGACGATAACAAGGTGCATCTGCTGCGGCCGGAAGGCGAGCAATATCGAGAGGTCACTTCGCAAACGGATTGGCCGACCTATCACGGCTCGCCCAACGGGAACCGCTATACGACGATCGACCAGGTGAACAAGGCCAACGTCCAGAAGCTCGCTCCGCAGTGGGTGTTCAATCTGCCGAACACTTCGCCGTCGGAAACCACGCCCCTGGTGGTGGGCGGCATCATGTATGTTTCGAGCGCGAACGAATGTTACGCGCTCGACGCCGGGACTGGCCGGCAGGTCTGGCATTTCTTTCAGGAACGCACGAAAAATCTGAACGGGAACGCGGGCGGGGGATTCAACCGAGGCGTCGCGATCTCCGGCGATCGTTTGTTCATGGTGATGGATCGCGCGCATCTGGTCGCGCTGAACCGCTTCACCGGCGTGGTGCTGTGGGACATCGTGATGGCGGACTGGACGCAGAACTACAATGCGACCTCGGCTCCGCTGATTGTTGGCGATCTGGTGGTGTCTGGAATCGCCGGCGGCGACGAAGGAGTGCGCGGGTTTGTCGCGGCGTTCGATCAATCGACCGGAAAAGAAGCCTGGCGATTCTGGACCGTGCCGAAAAAAGGCGAGCCGCTTTCCGAGACCTGGAAGGGTCCGGGAATCGATCATCCGTCGGCGGCGACCTGGTTCACGGGAAGTTACGATGCGCAACTCGGACTGGTTTACTGGCAGGCGGGAAATCCCGGTCCCGACTATAACGGGGACAATCGGCTGGGCGACAATCTGTACTCCGATTCGACCCTGGCGCTGGATGCGAAGACGGGAAAATTGAAATGGTATTTTCAGTACACTCCGCACGACGTTTGGGATTGGGACGCGGAGCAGCCGGAAGTGCTGATCGACGCGGATTGGCAAGGGCAGCCGCGCAAATTGCTGCTGCATGCGAATCGCAACGGATTTTTCTATGTGTTCGACCGGACCAACGGGAAATTGCTGCTGGCCCAGCCATTCGTGAAGAAGCTCACTTGGGCAAAAGAGATCGGCGCGGATGGGCGTCCGGTGCTAAATCCGAACCATACGCCGACCAAGGAAGGGAGCGCGACGTGTCCGGCGGTGGAGGGCGCGACGAATTGGTTTTCCACGTCGTTCAATCCGTCGACGGGCTTTTATTATTTGCAGACGCTGGAAAAATGCAACATCTATGTGAAGTCGGATATTAATTGGGAAGCGGGGAAGGCCTTTTTCGGAGGAAATATTCGCGGAGTGGACAACGACAATCCGCAGAAGGTGCTGCGCGCGATCGATATTCATACCGGTAAAATCGCCTGGGAGCTGCCGCAGAAGGGTCACGCGGAATCGTGGGGAGGGACGCTCGCGACATCCACCGGCCTGGTGCTTTTCTGCGAAGACAGCGGAGCCTTCATGGCGGTGGATGGGGCCAACGGAAAAATACTGTGGAGCTTTCAGCTGAATGCGAACTGGAAGGCGTCGCCGATGACGTATGTGTTCGACCATAAACAATATTTCGCCGTGGCGGCGGGGTCGGATATTATTGCCTTTGCGCTTGCTAAGGAGTAATGCTGGCAGGCGAAACCGCCTGCGTTTGGGAAAAGTCTCTGGCACAACAGCGCTAAGTGGTGATAAGTTGAAGGACCTATGAGGCGACGATCTTTCCTAGGTTCAGTAGCGGCCGTTTCCGTGGGGTCGCGGCTCCACGCGGCCACTCCGAAAATGAAGATCACCCGGGTGCGGGCGTACGCGCCGCCGAATCTGAATATTTTATTCAACCAGAGCAACATGGTGATCACCGTCGAGACGGACGCCGGGGTCACGGGCATCGGCGAAGGCGGATCGAAGGATACCATCGAGCAATGCGCGGGGCGGCTGATCGGGAAAGATCCGCAGTTTATCGAGAAGCTATGGCAGGATATGTACCGGTCGTTTTTCTATCCTCCGGGAAGGGAGAAAATCGATGCGCTGGGCGGGCTCGATCTGGCGCTGTGGGATCTGAAAGGGAAAGTGTTGGGTCAGCCGGTGCATGCGCTGCTGGGCGGGTTGGCGCGGAATTATTGCGAGTGCTACATCACCGGAGGAGTCGGCGGCGGTCCTTCTAATAAGGAGAGAGCGCAGGCTGCCATCGCGGCCGGGTATCGGGCCTTCCGTCTGGATGCGGCCAGCGTCAAAAATGGAGGGACCACGTTCAACGCCCGCGAACGGATTCACCAGGTGCGGCGCGACTGCGAGGAGGTTCGCGAAGGCGTGGGCAAGGACGGCGACTGGCTGATCGATTTTCACCAGCGCTTCGATTTCGCCGATGCCTTGCGCGGCTGCAAATTGCTGGAAGATCTGGAGCCTTTTCTGGTGGAGGATCCGGTGCGCGCGGAGGCGTTTATCGAAGACATCCCCAAGTTGCGGCGCCAGACGACGGTGCCTCTGGCCGCGGGCGAAGAGTGGGGGCAGCGTTGGGATTTCAATAAACTGGTGGAGAATCACGACCTCGATTACGTTCGTGCAACTCTGCCGAATGTTGGCGGGATCACCGAGATGCGGAAAATCGCGGCTATTTGCGAGACGCATTTTGTCGGCATCGTCCCGCATTTTACCGGTCCCATCGCGGAGGCCGCGCTGGTGCATGTGCTGGGGACATTCCCCGGTCCCGTTTTGTTCGAGTACAACTACCAATCCCAGAAAATTCCCTATCTTCCCCTCTACGCGGATTTTAAGGATGGCAAGTTGTGGCCGAACGAGAGGCCGGGGCTCGGAGTCGAGCTGGACTTGAAGCCCTTGAAGATGGTGGCCGAGGTCACGCAGCCGATCACGGACCGCATTCTGTACTATCGGCCGGATGGGTCGATCACGAATTGGTAGTTTTTTTCATCCTGTTGTAATGGGACTCCCGTAACCTTATCAATTGCTTTTCCAGATTAGGGAGGGGAGAACTTGACACTTTTTGGAGAAACCGTTACCGTCGGCGCGGGTATTTTTCTACTCTTTGCGCTGCTGCTGGCGTTGAGCTTCGAGTTCGTCAACGGATTCCATGACACAGCGAACGCCGTGGCCACGGTTATCTATACGCACAGCTTGAAACCCAACGTGGCCGTGGTTTGGTCCGGCTGTTGGAATTTGATAGGAGTCTTACAATCGAGCGGCGGAGTCGCGTTCGGCGTGCTGGCGCTGCTGCCGGTGGAACTGGTGCTGAACGTGGGATCGGGCGCGGGATTCGCCATGGTCTTCGCGTTGCTGCTCGCGGCGATCCTCTGGAATCTCGGCACCTGGTATCTGGGATTGCCCGCGTCCAGCTCGCATTCCTTGATCGGGTCGATCATGGGCGTCGGTTTGGCGAATTCGCTGCTGGTCGGCGGACACGAGTTTGGCGAGGGCGTGAATTGGGCCAAAGCAGAGGAGGTCGGTATGTCGCTGCTGATCTCTCCGATTATTGGATTCTGTCTGGCGGGTTTGTTGCTGCTGTTGTGCAAGGTATTGATCAAGAATCCGCAGTTGTACGATGCGCCGGCTAAGGATCAACCGCCGCCGATGTGGATTCGCGGGTTGCTGATCTTTACGTGCACGGGCGTCAGCTTTGCGCATGGCTCCAACGACGGCCAGAAGGGCATGGGATTAATCATGCTGATTCTGATTGGAATTCTGCCCATGACTTTTGCTGTGGATCTGGGCACCAGCCAGGCGTCGCTTGAAGAACTGGCCGCCTCCGCGCAGACGATTTCCTTCCAGATGGATCGGCACGCGCCGGGCGTCGCCATGGCGGGACAGCAGACGGCGGCGGATGAGTTGTCGGCGTACTTGAAAACGACGGGCCAATCAACGGAGCGGACATTCGCGGCGATCGGCACCAAGTGCCGCGAGATCCAGACGATTCTCGACGGCAAGAAGCAGTTGAAGGATCTGGACGCGGAAACGCGGCGCACGTTGCGCTCGGATCTGTATCTGACGGCGGAGTCGCTCGGCAAGCTGGTAAAACAGCACAAACTGGAAGATCCGGCCGAACAGGACGCGGCGTCGACCTTGAAGAAGCGGATGGACAAAGTGACCAAGTTCATTCCTGTGTGGGTAAAAGTCGCGGTGGCGCTGGCGCTCGGCTTAGGCACGATGATCGGCTGGAAGCGCATCGTGGTAACGGTAGGTGAGAAAATCGGCAAGACGCACTTGACCTACGCCCAGGGCGCTTCGGCGGAGCTGGTGGCGATGGGCACTATCCTGGCGGCGGATCACTACAATCTCCCGGTGAGTACGACGCACGTGCTGTCGTCCGGCGTGGCTGGAACGATGGCGGCGAATCATTCCGGGCTGCAAATGGATACGCTTCGGAATCTGCTGATGGCCTGGGTATTGACGCTGCCGGTTACGGTATTGCTGGGAGCGGGAATCTTCGCGTTCGGCTTGAATCTGCTGTTTCGGCTGGGAATTAAGTAAGGTTGGAGGAAAAAATCGGCGCCGCTTTAGTGGCGATCACGGCTTGGTGACAGCGGCATAAATGAAGGGCACAAGTGGCGCGCGCCCCCAGACGTGCTGTGTCGAGAGTCGTCTCGACATTTCGGAAATCCCCTCCCTGACGGTCGGGGTTCAGCCGCTGACACCGAACCCCGACTGTAAAGGAGGGGACACCGCGGGAGTAGAATGTTACTGACATGCGCTGGACTCTGGTGTGTCT
>Ga0302325_10030842_pt1 | contig 11048 bp, 5 predicted proteins | sample Palsa_T0_2_FD_201948 | JGI IMG/M metagenome (GOLD analysis project Ga0302325, IMG submission 201948) | Peat permafrost microbial communities from Stordalen Mire near Abisko, Sweden - Palsa_T0_2 | ecosystem: Environmental > Terrestrial > Soil > Palsa > Peat permafrost | place: Sweden: Abisko... | reverse complement strand
AAACGAAGGTATTGGGCGTGAAAGGTGGATGGCTGACACACCCTCCAGGGAGATCAAGAGTATGGCAATTTTTGTGCTTGTGAGGCTCTGGAATGGCTCTCTGAACCTTTATATACATGGATTTTCTGAGGGTCACGTGGTTTCGGGGAAACTTGATACCCCTCGGCTTCAGTGTTCGGCAGTAGGTTGAACCTACGATACCTATACCCCTTATAGGTATGTAACCTAACCTAAGAAGGTTCTCATAGGTAGATAACCTGTAGTTCATAGATTCTGTAGGTTAGATATATAATTTCCACGTGATTCACAGCACACTTTCACTGGATGCGCATATATACTAAAACCTAAAATCTTTTCCTAAAATTGATAATAGTATCAACCATCTCCATAATTACCAGCATTCCCCTCTGCCGAAGTACGTTGTTTTCTTATTTAGCAGCCCCTGTACTGCGTCCCATAACCCTCTGACCAAATCCACTTTTTATAACCATACTCTCAAAATTTGAAGCTCTCAAGATGAATTCTTTTCTAGAGGTCCTGAAGACGACCAGTTGGCAATCAAGGCAGCTCTCTAGCTACGCAATGATATTGATCTTAAGCCTCCTTCCTTCGTTCTTGATGTTGCAACAGCACATGTGAAAATTACAGGTTTAACCTACACTAACCTATGACCTGTACTGTACAGTAAGGGAACCTAACCTATTTAAACCCCTTAAATAGGTGGCTTTCTATAGATTACCTAAGTTCGACCTATATAACTCGGCCTAACCCGGAAAATTGCTCAGCTTCTCAAGGAGCCAAAGTCACCTTCTCATCTGGAAATGTGGCAATGTTCTATGATTTTCGGGACATTCAATTCCCCAGAGATGGAATGTTCTGGAGACTGTGGTACATTGCGGGTACCTTCAGGCAAAGCGTCAAGACGTTTGACCTCTCTGACATGTTTCTTCATTGTTAGCCAAATTCAAAAAACACGAATCTATCTCGACTTACAATCGCATTTTCGAGCAATTGATATTGGCAATTCCGAGCAGTAGTCAAGCACTTTTCTCGCACAGCTTTGTATTTATTCTCGGTTACCGCAACACTCGGCAAGAACTCCTCGGTCAACCTCGTCGCGTACTCATTGTTGAACAGAGCCCAATAATTCCAAATTGCCTCACGTTCAACGTCTCGCAACAGACTTTCCCATTCTCTTATCTGGAGGGTCTCGTCATTGCCGTCCAGTCCTTCTTCCTCTGCTCGCTGAGCTCGAGCTTGCTCCTTTGTCAATCGTAATCTCTTCGGGGGTTTTTGAATTTGCGCAAGGGCTTCTTCCCGCCGAATGGTGTAAATTCCCAGACATGAATGTTCCAAAAGTAATCAGAACATTGCTGTGAAACTGGAACCTCTCGTATTCCCAAAGAGTCGAACAAATCTTACTCCTTAAATTCCTTTCAATGGCTTTTGGATAGTAAAATGTTCTGGAAGATGTGGGGCATTCAAGATTCTGTTGTCATTTTGGGTTTTGATTTATCGGAGTTGGGTCGTGGTGGAGTTGCGTTTTGTATTATTTTGTGCTCGCGGAGAAAGGCAACCTCAGGGCAGGATCACGCCCCCTTTTCATCCTCGCTTAGGTAGCGAACCCAGCTCAAAAAATGCAAAAACCTTCTCTACATCCTAAACGCAGTACCAAAAAGAAAGAATTTTAGGATAGATAATCAAAATGGCAAAAGAAATCCGAAGACCCAGAAACTCAGCCTCGGGGCTTGGTTGTCTGTAGCAGAGCATACCTCGTGTATTGTCGGTTGTAGTTAGTGCGCAACACCTTAGGAAGAAAATGTGCGACATTCTAACTAACAACCACGGGAAGGCCTCTATTGAAACACAATTGGCTTATTTTGATAGATAAAGCTGCCTTCGGGATACGCTAAGCGGCTATTCACCCGCGCCCGTAAAAGGGGGGCTTAAGCGAGCAATTCCTAGCAGGAGCTTTCTTTCTGCTAGATAAATAATCATCTAGGAGAGAGGCGGCTCGTGTTCAAATCCTGGACGCGCTGCTCCGTAGACTTCTCAATGATATATATGTTTTAGCTATGAAATCAGGGGCATTCTCCCCGACATTCTCCTGGCACCTCTTCCAAACCTCGTCTAGTCATTCTCTTCCCAAATCAGAATCATGTTTGACCCCGCCTCACGAATAAGGTTTGACTTATTGAGGAAGGTATGATGTCTGACGATGATACCTCAAGCGGATTTTCAAGCAAAATGGTTGTACTTGATGACCATGCTCTTGGGGTCAACCTTGAACAGCCTTAAACATTTCTAGCTAGGAACGCACGAATCGCCACGATTAGCACCTTCCTCAAAGCATTGAATTCGATTGCGGTGCACCACTCCGCACGTATATGACGAGCTATCTCTTCCGTCAAAAGATCACCACTGCTCAGTGGAGAACAGTGTTGAGAAAGGCATGTCTGGGCCTTGGGCCTAGCACTTTGGCGACTGAGTTTCATTTGTGGTGACAGCTACGGTTTGTGAAGCCATTTTAAGCCGTAGGGAGCGTTGAAAAGATGCTTGCAGGAAAATCGTCCGATGTTGCGATATTCAGACGATTTTTGAATGAATATACCGAGAGTCTATGATTTCTCACCCTACCATATCTGTGCCTGAGAATCAGTAGCTCAAAATAAGAATTGTTTGTCACCACTGATCAGGAAACATGTTCAAATGGTCAATAGAACAGCAACTACTCTGACAGCACATGGAGACGAGCAAGCAATTCCAGCCTTCTCGACCGATGAATACTCGGTGAGCTGCGGGTTAAAGGTGAAGTATCTTGCGAGGTGTTGATGTCTTTTTACGGGTTGATTTTAACAATTTCAGTGATTCACAGCTTGTGAGGCATCTGAAAGTACTTGCAAATCACAGAATATTCAAGATTAACGGCACCTGAATGTTCCACAACTCGTCTAGACAGCCAAGGCTGAACCCCGCACTTCCCATCAACCAGGTGACCTCCTTGCAGCCCCTTTCTTAGCGACCTTCCCAAAATAGAAGCATGCACAACAATCAATTTTTGGGATGCGGCTATTGACGATCATTTAGCCCGACCAATCGTCTTCATCAACCTGGATTTCATTACACAGAACAGGCTTACAATTTCCCCGTATACAACCTTTTTCCTCAACTTAGAATCAACTACACAAAGCGGAGTTATAGTCTCCCCGTATTATGTGCTTGGCTGCGACGATCTTTTAAGGTTTAGAGATCCAGTGCATGACATGGTAGGGCTGAAAAGAGGGAAATTGAAGTCATTGGACGGAGGTTATATTAGGGAACATTGGCGATCCTTCGAACTTCAGATGCATGGGTTACACGAGTGAGGGGGACGCTACTTCTATTTTGAGGCAAATACTTGAATAACATGCTCTTCCAAGTCCCATTCCCCATTCCTCTGTCAGTCACATCTCAATCTAAATTCTCTTCTCCATCTTCACAAATCCCCAAGCACAGAATACCCCCAAGAGTCCCCCCAAAATGCACTTCCTCCCCCTCCTCGCTCTCCTCCCAACCATCCATGCAGCTCTCAACGGCCACTGCACCGACAACTCCAAACCCCCCCTTGGTCCCGGTTCCTGGCCGGCCGACGGAATCTGCATCCACACCTCGACCTGCAAATCAGCCGGCGGCGTCTCCGCCTCAGGCTGGTGTCCCGACGATCCAGAGGATATAAAGTGTTGCTATGTGAACACGTGTGACAAGAGCCATGGGGAAGGGTATAGTTATTGCGAGTGGACGGATCATAGATGTCCTACTGCTGGGACGAAGGGGTATTTTAAGAGTGGTGAGTTAAAAAAGGGAGCGTGTGAGAGAGTTGAGACTGACGGAGATAGGGCTTTGTCCTGGGGGCGATAATTATAAGTGTTGTGTTTTTGGCCCGTGAGAGGGTGCGAGGGTACGCTGATGTGTGAGAGTGGGTGAAGGGAGTGCAGGAAAAGAGTGAAATTGCAGTTTTCTCTTTGGGTTCTCGAATGTTAAGGTAGTTATTGCTTTAGGGCAGAGTTGTATTTGCAACCTGAGGACTAGTCTGCGAAAAGCAACAGTAGAGACATCACATGTTATGATGCTTTGAAGGATTGATGCCTGAGATCTCGCAATAATTTTTGAGTACCTTGATTGAAACAGTTCAAGAATTTTAAATCCTCCAGGATTGTGTTCCTTGGACCCGAGATAGAAAACTGGATTAAAATTCGGAAGGGAGAGCGAGCTTCCAGACCGAGATAGACTACAAAACGTCGTATCAATCACAGGCTCGATACCAATATCACAAGTAGAAGCACACTTAATCTAAGTGGAGGAGTGAAGTAAGCTTAGGCATCGGGGTATTCAATTTTTGCGCCAAAAATTCAGCATACAACAGAATTAACACGCTCTTCATTTTTCCATCCCCCAAAAAGAAAAAACGCCGAGATTTTCAAATGCAAACGCCTCGCACATGGAACAGCAGGTATTCATACAGGAGGTGCGTGCTCCATGCCATTTTTCCCGGGCCCAACTCCACAAATTTGACTCCGCAGAGGTTGTGGTGCCGAATAAACACACTGCTCGCTGCTATGCTATGAAGGAGAGAAAGGACGTTAACGACGTGAAAAGCAGCACATGATTCCTGAGCGTCCCAGAAACCACAATGCGCCAGCAAATCGAACACAAGAGAGGACAGCCGTTGCGTACAGGAGGATTGTGAAGAATCGTTGTGTACGAACAGATGCAGATTCCTAAGATTCATTAATAAGCGATTCATTTGAGGGTGGGGTGAAACTAACCGCGAAGCCAAACTTGTCGATACTGTCGCTTGTGATGATTACTGCCAGGATAGCATTCGAGAAGATCCAGGTGATCAAAAGCTTGGTCCTGAAGGACTTGTAAGAATCCTCAAGCGTCCTCTTCTCGTTTTCCACTACTGGTACGTATGGCTTCAGTGCCCGCTTGACCGTTGCTTCAAACTGGCTGTCAATATCCTCTTGAGGTCTATCGATTTCTTCGATTTCTGCAATGTTCCCGTCGGCCTTTGTTGTCTTCGCGGATGGAAGAGCATCTGCCTTATCGGAGCCCTTGGTACCCCACGAGACATCGTGCCAGTTGCTGAAAGCATAGACCATGAGGATGTTGATATAGGAAGACATGAGCAGCAAGTATTGACCAAAGGAAGTGAACATGTGCCATGGGTCGAGGTACAGGAAGGAGGCCACAAAATAGAGACCGAATGTAGCCAAGAGCGCGATGATGATGATTCCACCTGACGCACCAGAGTTTCCGAAGAAGCTCTTGAAGAAGTCATCCACACTGTCGGTCTGGATGGAAGATCCAGCGATACCGCGAACAGCCAAATACATCGACAGAACGATCAAGTATGCGTTGATGACACCGAAGACCATAAAGGACACGATGTAAGTAGCCTTTGAACCCTTCGGTCTATTTCCAAGTGCGAGAACGAATTGCACGAGGAGGAATGCAAGGTACAAGTACTTGAGAATGGTGTTGACAATGGGGGTTGCGGTATCACCAAATGGCCATCCATGATGCTCAGCACTGGTCGAGGATGCAGGGGTTGGGTTTCCAACAAGATCCATAATAACAGTTGTCGTAAGCCAGAAAGATGCCAACATGAACCATGATAGAAAGACGGTGAAGATGTTGTAGATGAGCTGGATGTGGAAGAAGAACATTCGGATGATGTTGTGACCGCTCTTGTACCTGTAAAAGATTAGTTCTGGTCCCAAACGCGATTGAGTCAAACTTACATTCTCCCGAAATGCATGATAGAGTACATGCTTGCTGCAAATGAACCGTTCAACCATCTTCTTCGTTGACCAATGAATTCAGCAGCTCCCTCAGGAACATCTGTCTCGCCCTTGGCAGCCTTAATATACGTCAAGTGCCACTTCGAGCCGGCTTTGGCTACCAACTCGAAACACAGAATTCTGTCCTCGGCCAAGAACATGTTCTTCTTGAAGATATTCATACCCTCAATTCCCTTCTTGCCGTACTTCTTTGACAGCGTATGATCACCGTGGAAATATTGCTCCAGAGGTCGACCCATAATGGCACGGAAACGGTAAGCGGAGAAAGCTCCGGGTAATACACTTACATATCCGAAAGAACTCTCCAGGGGTTTGTCGAGAATGTTGCTGATCTTGTACTCGAAATTCTGAGCCGCAACTAAGGGGTTGAGCAGTTTGCGGCCACCCTTCACTTATTGTTAGCTTCAAACCAACTCAAACCTTCATCTCCATCTCACGTCTTACCTTTCCCAACATGGCGTGAATTTCACCACAAGCTCCTCCAAGATCCTTGTCATTGTAGAACCCCTCCCACAGTGAAAGCAACGATTTTGGTCCAGGCTTTGTACCAGCATCAAGCAGAATGCAGACTTCAGGGTTCAGAAGGCGGCCGAAAGCGTTGAAAAGCCATCGATGAGAGTTAATCTTCTTGCTGTTCTTCTGCTTCAAGCAAAACATCATTTGCACAGGAGGTAAGGTGTTAGAACTATCATCTTGAGGACGGATCAACTGCTGACTTGCTGTGACCGAGAGCTGTGTCGTGTATTCGAAAATGTGTGCAACTGTCTCCTTCCCGTCAACGTCCTTCTTCATGACTCCATCTTGATATACTCCAATTGTGGCCAAGATGTCTAGTGTATCCTTGTCGCAAGGATCAATTCCGTCAAAAACGAGGCAGACGACAATCTTTTGCCAGGCTGGGCCCCCAACATTCCAGAAATCAGACTTCTTCAGGTTTACGATGTCTCGAATGTTTTGCATAACACCATGCAGCGTTCGAGCTGTCAATTGCTTGTCTTCGTTGTAATAAGTAATGGCAATTAGCAGTTCCGTGTGGCGATTGTACATTGCAGGTCGTAGATTGTAGCCGTTCTTGAGTGTAAATTCGTCAGGATCACAGGTGGCTGCTGTATACCGCATAGTCGTGAATTCTTCGCTCCCGCCCTCAAGGTCTTGCCTGTACTTGGCCTGGATGGCATTTTTGATGGCAGAGGGAACTGGATGATCAACACTCAGGACAGCGCCTTGTACGAGCTTCACTTTTCTGGTTGCATAACGCTTAAGATTTGTAGCATTTGGAGCTTGCCGCTGCCGCCATGCTTCGGTGGAGCTCGTTTCGGCCCTGGAGTATGGCGAATCCGACCTTTGATGCGCAGGAATCGCAGGATCCTCCAGCTGGTGGCCATATTCCGTTGCAGCTCCGCCATATTCGTTATTATAAGAAGGAATCACACCACTACCGGGGACAGCGTAAGATTCCGTTAGGCTATAAGCTGACACGGGTCTGGCTGGCGGGGTACCGTGGAGAGTTCTCGCTTGGGCGTCAAAGGGATTGGCACCACTGGGTGGTTCGTGTAGTAGAGGTATGTTGCCGTCTTCGTCTTCTTGCGGTGGCATATGGTACTGAGATTCTCAAGTTAGACAAAGCATGGGAATGTTGGGTTGTTGGTTGACTTACACTGCTACCGGGTGGAAGGTCCTGCAGTTTGTGCTCCTGGTACCCGCCATTGCCGGGATACGCCATGATGAATGTTTGTAGTAGTGATTTATCGAAAGCTCGAGGCAGGAAAGAGGGATTTTAGTTTTCCGGATTGAAATGTTGACAATGGGCTGTTTTCGAAGTTGGAAACTGGAATGTGAAAATGTCCAGGGGTATGCTGGCCGTGACGCAATGAGCGTTGCAAAAAGCGAGTGATCGGCAGTACAATAGAGAAAGGAAACGAGGTATCCGGATGATGGATGGAAGATTATGTAGGAAGGAGAAGAAAGAGAGGAGATCTGAGATATCTAGGAGAGGTTTCCCGGGTTGGGTTGAGATCGGCATATGCTGGGGAACGCGCGTGGCGGAGAAGTTTTATTTCTGGTTGAGTTGATGGTGGACACAAAAAGCGGCACTCATTTCCAATGTCCCAGTTAGACCATTTTAAATACTTGGCTTCTTTTCCCGCGGTGCGTTCGAGTAATGGCACACTCAAAGTAATGTTTCCCTCATGTTTATGATTATCTGGGGTACTAAAAGATCAACTTCCTGGCCGTAGGTAAAAGTTATTCTGAGGCCATTCGATATTCAACGTGGCTCAGGGGCACTGGACTCGGGTGCCGCTTTTTGGGTCTATCACGAGGTTGTACAGAGTGGGTCGACCAACGATACCTCTCAACCCGGCTGCTCCATGGTGATTGACTTGATTCAAGTGTTAGTCTCTTGGGCTGTGCTCCAACAACCTTTGCTGAAGGCTGCATCTTCTGCGGGCATGGCATGATGGCATGCAGCACTTCGTATTTCTGGTGGCGCTTGTGCCTGACAAGTACCGATGACAGGCTCGGGCGCAATTGACTACTCCGCACTTGAAACAAGCCAACTCTTCGTCAAACAAAGGGTCCAGCCACCGCCATCGCCTCATGTCCACGAACCAAGCGGACTGCTGGTGAGAAAAGTCTCAAGCATAGGGAGTTCATAGTTGATTCAAAGTTCTTTCCTCCTCAGTCACGGTCACGGGTCACGGGTCAAGCACATATACACATATTTCCTTTGCTGTCCAGAGTTTTCTTCGCCACAAGTTCCTAGAGAGCTTTGCTTGGGAGTTGGGAGTTGTGGAGGCGCCTCTAAAAATATGATTGCTCCACAGGCGGGCGCCGGGGGCGTCTGCGGCTGCTGTCCCGACGTTTTCAGTGGGTCAAACTTGCCTGCCGGCTGAAAGAGAGGCAAAAAAGTGACTCTGGCAGGCGTGCAGGCTTCAGGCTTGGAAAACTTGAACGGGGAATTGTTCGGGATGAAGGTCATAGGAGGGCTTCACAGGAACAATTTTGACCTTTGTAGAGTCAACATTATCAGACTGCACGTGCCGTCGAGTGATATCACGTGGACACGCCTCCCACCTCCTCCCTGGGTGCCGGACCCTAGGTGGCTTTGCATTTGGGATAGAGTGGTCTCTTTTCTGTCTCTGGTATGAATATCTGCTACCGATCATCTTCGTAATAAAAACTCCTGCAGTGCTGCCAAATATGCCAATGTGCGAGATTTTCCCTGCCATTTTCAGAAGCTTACTATAGGGGAATGCCTGCAACAATTCCGAGAGGGCTTGGTGTTGCGTCCATTTTAATTGTACGAAACAATACCAAGAAAACCTACAAGATATCCATCAAATTTATCAGATGAAGCAAAACCGCATTCAACCTTGATAACGGCATTCAAAAATTGAGCTCCTTGCCTCTCCTCCAAACCACAATTCCAGTAGAAGCTGCAAAGTCCCCGTTCAAGATCCTTGATAGTAATATTATACTTCGTAAGATAAGCTGTCTTCACCTAGACACGACTGGCTCTTCAACTACAACTCACCGCAACGAGGCTCACTAGGTCGAATCTGACGCACCCCTAGCCGAGGTCTCTGGCTCGAGATCTAGTCGAAAAGGTATCGTTTGAAGATACGGATCTCCAAAACATAATGCTCGTGATGTGAGACTTTGTGCGCCGGAACTGGTGGTGGCTGTGTCCCTCAACCTCCCGCTTCAATTACTGAAGTTCTGCTCAAATATATCATTCGAAGCGGCCCCAAATTGCAAGAATAGCACGATCCAACAATGAATTTTCTGTGAAGGATAGAGACTTTGATGGTCATCTTTTCCGCACCTGACAATTAATCGAGGAGCGCAGGAATCAATATAACTCTCTCCACGTTCATTGGTCCAAGCGCTCACCCCCTAATCAAAAGGCGCTCAGCTACGCCGGAATAACACTAGCCCCAGACACACCACCTTCCGCTGAGATCTCAAGTGCTCATCTGGTCGATCGTTCTCCTCAACCACGACCACTCGACGATCCACTTCAACGGTGTCTCGACATCTGCGCTCACTGTCGGTCTTCAAGCCTCGCGGCCGATGTCAATGTAGTTGGGCCGTTTCAACTACGCTTCACTGCCCAGAGCTTGCTCTCTACCACACTCGTTATCTCCCGAATCATTCTGCGACCGTAGCCTACGACTGCGGTCCCGGCAGCCAGGAACTCACAGCCTGGAACTCACAGCCTCCCAAAGAACTCTTCCCTTCGCAGTCGACTCTTGCGTCAGATATTTTCGTCACCATATCAGCGATATAGATTTGTCACTGGCACTTCGTGGTCCTTCGCCTACAATCCTATTTACGATCCTTCGAGGTCAGCAATCAATATTACAAGCCACCTTCAACAATCGCCATTGTATTCCAGCCTTCAGCTAGTATCAATTCCAACGAACAATCGAATACATCAGAGACTTTATTGTCTATTGCTTTGATTGATACGAATCCGTTAAGATGGCTTACAACTATGGGTCGAGTTCGTTATGCCTCTTATCTTCAACATTTGTTTCATCTTGCTGACCGGTACTTAGTGTCTTTCGACCACCTTTTTAGACGATGTGTTGGATGTGACTACCAGATGACACCACAATGTCCTGTAAACCCTTCTTGTGAGGAGCAGGGCAAGACGTGTGTATTTGTTCCACCAACTTGCACCGCATGCCAGAAAGTAGAGTGCGTAGCTTCAGCTGCGTCGACTGCAACATTAACCCCAATATCAAATTCAGAGGCAGGACCAAATGTGGGAGCGATTGCTGGGGGTGTCATTGGAGGAGTGGTCGTGATCGCCACTCTCACTTACTTGGTATGGCGATTTTGCATAAAGACAAAGAGACAACAGTATGAACAAGAGAACTGGGTTGAGGAAGACGAGACCGAACCTGTTGAAAAAGACTTCACAATGCGAAGGGACGCAAGGGCTTCTACGCACACAGTTGCTTCAATCGCCTCGACAGTGTTGACACGCGCCTCCAATATCATTCAAATTGCTTATATCCCTGGAGTCACGAATCGATCAGCGCCCTCAACACCTGGCTTACTTGTGCCTCCTGTTCCTCCGATCCCAATTGCGTTATCGTCCAACAACAGCACGCCGAGATACGAACAAGAGCACTTCTTCATGCCTGGCGATCTTCGAGACTCAACTTACTCTGGTATTAGTGACCGAACATCCTA
>Ga0302325_10030841_pt1 | contig 11048 bp, 12 predicted proteins | sample Palsa_T0_2_FD_201948 | JGI IMG/M metagenome (GOLD analysis project Ga0302325, IMG submission 201948) | Peat permafrost microbial communities from Stordalen Mire near Abisko, Sweden - Palsa_T0_2 | ecosystem: Environmental > Terrestrial > Soil > Palsa > Peat permafrost | place: Sweden: Abisko... | reverse complement strand
CGGTCATCGTCCACGCAGAGAGAAGCCCGACCGTCTCTCACCAGGTTGCGCCCCTTCACCGTGCTCTCGCCGGTATTGAACAAAAGCGCGCCATCATCGTCTACGTCGTACCAGATCGGAGCCACATGGGGCCGTCCGTCGGCCCGCACCGTGGCCAACTTTCCGGTGCGTGCCGGCAACGTGGTGAGGAACACTCTGATCTCGTCTTCGTCCATCGAATGAGAGGGCATAGGAAGCTCCGATGTTCAGTGTGTTCGATCGGGCCACATCGTGGCGTGGGCGGCGAACTCCTCGGGCGACTGCACGCGCACGACACAGAACAGGAGGCCGGCAGGATCCCGCATGACCCACCAACTCTCAATCGCCTCGACCCGGCTTGCCCCCAACCCCTCCAATCGGTGTACCTCGGCTTCCACGTCATCAGTCTCAATGTCGACGTGTACCCGCGCCGAAGCACCATCACCGATTCTCTGCACCATGACTTGCAGGCCGGAGGTGAGCCCGTCCAGGACCGCATAGTCGGTGTCGACCTCACCCAGACGGGCCGGGCGCCCCAGGGCATCTGACCAGAATGCCGCTTCAGCCTCGAAGGAGTCCGCCGGGACATCGAAGAGGGCGCTGGTCATCCGGCTGCGGTGCACACTCCTATCGTGCCCTATTCCGCGCCGCCACTGTTGGCCTTGTACGCGGCCAGCCAATCCACCACGACCGGTCCGAAGTTAGCCGGGTTGTAGGCATCCTCCTCATAGGAGAACTGCATATCGCCGGCATAGTGCAGGACGGTGATGTTGTGCGCCTGGTGGACCGAACCGTCACCCGGGTCGCGAAACCGATTCTCTATCCGGCAGATCCACCACCCCCTTTCCTCATCGCACACACACCAGGTATGGGGGAAGGAGGTCATGGCTCGGTTCGGCCACTCGGCCATGGTGGCCGCGATCCACGTGTAGATCTCCTGGCGCCCATTGAACTCACCGAACATGTGCTCGACATAGCAAGCGTCCTCGGTGAACAGGTCAGCCCAGGCGCGCCACTCTCCAGTACTGGCGCAATGGTTGGCCGTATCCATGAAGTGCTGGTGGGCCTGGTCCAGCTCGTCTCTGCTCCATCTCTTGCTCATGACTTGAGGATCCATTCACTCATGGTGACACTTCGCATCGTTGCCAGTTCTGTGAACGCCGTGATCTCTTCGATCATCTGCGTGATGTTTGCCGTCATCTTCTCCGGATCTCCGTCGGCACAGAAGAATTGCATGGGATCGGTCACGTGCTCCAGGGATGGCCAGGCCTCCTCCACAATTCCGCCGAGCGGCGCCGCGTCCTCGGTCAGCGCGCGGAACACCGCGTTGCGCACATATCGGCAACGCGGCTGAATCGACTCGGTGATCGGTGAGATCCGGCTGTGCCATCGGGAAATCCACTCGTCGAATGTGAGTTCGGGATGCTGTTGGAGGAGCGCAACCGTAAGGACACCGGGTGAACGCTCACCGTCGGGCCACCGCCTCGGTGAGGACCATTGATTTCCGCCATAATCGCGGTAGAGCGACTCCACCACCGAATAGCCGGCGGTCCGGGCGGAGTTTTCCAGCAGAACTTTCTCGAACGGCACACGGTGGTCTACGGCGTCCAGCCACAATGAGATCACTCCATGGAGGGGTGTCTCACCAACAGGCGTCGGTACCGGGGATGGGATATCGCTCTGCATGTCCCACATGTCCATAGTGAGTCGTTGTGGTCCCAGGGCCAGCAGTGCCGGAGCGATCGTGGTGAGCATGTGCTGACCCACGTCTTCCCGGGAGGCTTCCGACTCCAACCAGACCAGGTAGATCACCTTTTCCATTGGCCCCCCACCACCCTCACCAGGTCAGGCCCAGCGCCTCACGCATGGCGACCTCGAACTCGGCGTCGCTCAGGGAGCGCCTGAGGGCGAGCACCATGGCAGCATCCTGACCGACTTCCACCCGAAGTGGCGTCGTCGGATCTTCCAATGCGTCGGCCACCGCGTTTCCCACCAATTCCGGTCCCGGCCGTCCTGCTGCACCGGTCAACTTGGCATCAGTCCCATTCCACTGCTCGTGCAGATCGGCATAGGTCGCCGGGCCCATGTGATCACCGGAGTGCTTCATCCCCGGCGCGATGTAACCCGGTTCAATGATCACGACTCGAATGCCGAAGTGACCAAGCTCGAAGTGGAGCGTCTCGGAGAGTGCTTCCAAGGCGTGCTTGGAAGCTGCATAGGCCCCTTCTAGTGGAGTGCCGATCTTGCCCTGCACTGAGCTGATGTTTACCAGCACACCGCTGCCCCGCTCCCGCCACTGTGGAACGACGGCCTGAGCCATGCGCAATGGCCCCAGAGTGTTCACGTCCAACACCCGGTTGAACTTCTCCAGCGGATAATCCTCCAGCGGACCTCGGCCGTTCAGGCCCGCATTGTTGACTATGGCGTCGAGCTCGCCGGCTGCCGCCAAGGCATCGGCGATGGATCCGTCGTCACTGACGTCGAGAGGCAGAACCTGGTCCACCGCAAGGTCGCTCAAGGGAGCCACGTCACGAGCAGTCGCCACCACAGAGTGGCCCCGCCCCGTGAGGACCTCCGCCGTGGCACGGCCTATCGCCCGGGATGCTCCGGTAACCAGTACGCGCACGCTAATTCAGCCTGCGCTCACGAAGCCTGGCCACCCAGTTGTCCTGCACCAGCCTTTGAGAATGCGCAATGGGTCTCCTGTCCGGTGACGATCGGCCGTCAGCATTCCACAACGTTCGCCGCCAATCGCACCCTCCCGGCCGCCAGGTACACCCGTTCCAGACCGATCAGACCAGGTAGAACCAAGAAATGGGTCGAATGGCCCATGACAATCGGGCCCTGCGCCAGTTACCTTCAATGAAGAGGCACGAGGCTGGACCAAACCAGGCCAAGTGATGAAGGGGGGAAATCATGGCGAGCCTGGTGGGACGCGCCGCGCGGACGTTGAGTCATCCGAACGGAACGACGTCGGGACGTCCCGCGTTCGGACGGGGAGATCGCCCGGCCCACCCCACCATGGACCATGCGTTCACCGAGGTCTCCCGCCAGGCTGGCGACGCTCGGTCGCAGGCTCCTCCCGTCGTTCGACCAATGAGGAGACGGTGGGGCTGGGAGGTCCTGCTTGTCGTCTCCCTGGCCGGAATCCTCCCCCTTCTCGGTGCGGCGCATTATCACTCGCTCGGTCAACCAACGTCTGATGACTGGTCGTACCTACGGACACTGGCCACCTTTTCCCAGCACGGCACATTCAACCTGAACCATTGGGGCACTGTCTTCGAACTGGGTCAGGTGGTGGTCGTCGCTCCGTTGTATGTGCTCTTCGGAGTGCACCCGGTCGTGGCCATGCTGTGGGTGGAGGTCGTCGGTGCCATCGGCCTTCTCGGCCTCAGCTACCTCGGACGGCACTGCGGCGTGAGCCGAAACGTGACCCTCCTCATTGTCGCCACGGTGGGGCTTTGCCCATTGTTCTTCCGGCTCGATGTCTCATTCATGACCGATGTGCCGTCCTTCACCCTCATGATCATCGCCCTCTGCCTGTGGACCGGGTGCCGTCGCACGTCACGGTACGAGTGGCGGCGTTGGCTTGCTCTGGGGGTGGCCGGTCTTGCCTTCACGTTTCGCGAGCCCACCGCACTCGTCGCCGTACCCATCCTCATGGAGCCCCTGGTTGCCTCCCATCGCCGCGGGGACCGGTCCGGGCTGCTGCGCAACGGTGTAGTGGGCGCTGTCTTTTTCATGACGCTCGGGACACTCTGGGTCTGGCGGCAGTCGATCACGTCGAAAGGATGGGAGGACCCGTTTCGCCTGACGCCCTCTCCTCTCCTCCACGTCTGGGTCACCGGGTGGCTGCCGGCGCTGCTCGGCCTCTTCATGCTCCCGGTCTTGCTGACTCTCTCCCCGTGGAATCTCGTACCGGCGGTGGCGCGCCGCCGGCCCAAGACGGTGTTCGCCATTCTCTCCTTCGGCGTTCTGCTCCCGCTGGTGTGGTCGGAGCTCACGCTGGCCAAGAGCCCGTGGCTGTTCCAAATTGGGAACTTCGACGCCGTCGATGCGTCGTTGCCCCCCATCTTGCGGGCAGCCATCTACGTTGTTGGCCTCCTCTCCTTTGCCACGTGCGCCGTGATTGTCCTCGGTGCAGCCCGCTCGGGGTCCGCCCTGTCCGCCGCCGATCGGCGCACGACCAACGGTCTGGTGGCGGTCGTCATCGCTTCTGCCGCGTTCATTTTGGGCTCCTGTCTGATCGGACTCCCGACGTGGGATCGCTACTGGTTAGTGGTGGTCGCGTTGGGCGGCCTGGTGCTGGACCGCGCCGGCGCCGCCCTTCGGAGCGTCTTGGACGTTGTCCCCTCCCGCCCCCTCCTGCGCCGATGGGGAATCGGCGGCGCCATGGCGCTCGTCGCTCTTTTCGCCGGCGCCATCTACACCGATTCGGCCGCCGCCAACGCCGGGGAATGGAACTTCGCCACCACAACAGCGGCCCACCTGCCGGGCGGACAAGGAGCGCAGGACCTCAGCGCCCAATGGACGTGGGACGGCAATCTCTTCTCCGGCCCGGCCCTGGCGGGCTCCACCAGCACGTCGAGCTTGCATGGGGAGGCCGGAACGTACATACAGACCACGCACGACGGAACAGGGTCTGCCTTCTTCATTGATCACCGCTACGTGGGGACCTGCGCGCCTTGGACGGTTGTCGCCACCGGTGACGGGGTCGCCGTGCCAGCAGGTGCCGTGCTGATCAGCCAGCCCAGTCGGGGCCTGTTCGCCTCATTTCGTTTTGTTCTCGTCCACAAACCAATAAAGGAGTGCACCTATGTCGATCACCACTACGACCTCAAACCGTGACACCGTTTCCTTGCACTACAAGAACAAGACGGTGCTCGTCACCGGCGGAGCTTCCTTCATTTCGAGTCATCTCGTCGAAGAGCTCGTGGCACTCGGTGCCGATGTCCGGGTCGTCGATGATTTCAGCTCCGGCCGGATAGAACACCTGGCCAATGTCATCGATCAGATCGCTGTCGGACGGGGAGACCTTCGAGACCGCCAGGTGGCGGCCGACGCCGTGGAAGGGGCCGACATCGTCTTCCACCTGGCGGCCGATCACGGGGGGCGGGGCTATATCGACACGCATCAAGTCGAGTGCCTGGGGAACATGGGCCTGGATCACACAGTGTTCACCGCAGCCGGTCGGGCCGGTGTTGGCCAGATCATCCACGCCTCTTCGGCGTGTGCCTACCCCACCATTCTGCAGAATGACTCGAGTTTTCGTGGGCTTCTGAGCGAAGAGCAGGCGGGGTTCGATGTGCCCGGGAGCGCCTTCTCGGACGGCGCATACGGTTGGGCCAAGCTGATGGGTGAATACCAACTGGCAGCGGTGACCGAACAGTTCGGATGCCGGGGCGTCTCGTGCCGGATCTTCACGGCCTATGGCGAACGGGAGAACGAGAGTCACGCCGTCATGGCACTCATCGCCAAGGCTCTTGGACGGCTCGACCCGTTCCCGGTATGGGGTGACGGCAACCAGACCCGCAACTTCACCCATGTGGCCGACACGGTCACGGGCATGCTGCTGGCCGGCGCCCATCTCCCTGTGCGTGGGTCGGCACGATTCGACGTGGTCAATGTGGGCACGTCACATCACCACACCATCAATGAACTGCTGGAGGAGATCTTCCATGTGGCGCAATGGCGACCACGGTCTATTGACTACCAACTCGACCAACCGGTGGGCGTCAAAGCTCGGGCGGCAGACTGCACCAAGTGCGAATCCCTCCTTGGCTGGCACCCTGAAGTTTCACTGGCCGATGGTGTGGCGCGCACCTACCGTTGGTACGAAAGGGCCCGGGAGTCGGTCCGGACCCTCGACGACCTCCTGATGGTCCGATGACCAGGGTCCGCCGCACCAAAGTGGAGCTGGTCCTGCCGGTCCACAACGAAGCCGACACCATCGAAGGAGTCCTGGAAGGGTTCTACGAACACGCACTGCGGGCAGGCGGTATCGATCTGCGCTTCATCGTGTCCGAAGATGGATCGCGGGACCACACGGCCGATGTGGTGAGAAAGGTGGCCGAGCGCCTCCCCATCACGCTCATCTCGACCCCCCATCGAAAGGGGTACTCACAAGCGGTGATCGACGGCCTGTTGGCTTCGACCGCTCCGGTGGTGGCCTGTTGCGACAGTGACGGGCAATACGATCCGGCGGATCTGGTCGCCCTCGTCGACAGGCTGACCGGCCACGACGCCGTCTGGGGCTACCGCAACCCGCGCCATGATCCACTGGCCCGGGCAGTGATGTCCCGTTCTTTCCGGTTCGCCTGGGACCACATCCATCATCGCCAGTTCATCGACCCGTCGTGCCCCTTTGTCTGTTTCACCCACGCGGCGGTGGACCGGATGCTGGGCGACGGAGCCCACGTGCCCCTCATGCCGGAAGGCCTGTGGTGGGAGATGAGCGCCCGCGCCGCCGGCGTCGACCTCAATGTGGTGGAGCATCCGGTGCACCACCTGACCCGTCCCGGTGGCGGCACCCAGGTCTACAAGCCCCAGCGCCTGCCTCGCATCGCCACCGACAACCTGGCCGGTCTCTGGCTGGTCAGGCGTGACCTGGCCTATCAGCGCAGCCGACGCCAGCTTGCCGAGGCGCACTGAGAGCAGGGAGTTCGGGGTCGTTCAGCGCCAGGCATCACGGTCGACGACCAGTCCCGTCTCGGGTGACACGAAGTGTCCGCTCAACGTCCGCTCCGAAGTGCGCATGCGCCACTGCAGGAGTTCCTGCGCGCCGTGCCAGGCCAACTCCTGCCACTCGTGACCCGGCCCGCCGCAAAGGTTGTTCACCTGCTGAGGGTCGTCCTGCAGGTCGAAGAGCAAGGGTGGCAACACGTCGGCCGCCGCGGCCCATTGCACGTATTTGTGGGTCGGGCCGCGGGATACGGCCAATGAGCAGTGGCTCATCGGTATTCCGAAGAATTGCTCGGCCAGGTGATGCACCGGATCGGAGAAGTCCCATTCAAAGTGGGCGGTGGTCCGCCAATGCTCGGGGACGCCTTCGCCGCGGGTGAACGGCCCGAGTGACCATCCGTCGGCCTGGAGAGGGACCTCAACACCGATGTAGTCGCAGATGGTCGGCAGAATGTCGACCGACTCGGTCACGGCGTCGATCACTGAGCCGCGGCCGGCATCAGCAACATCGCGAGGGTCAACCACAATCAGCGGGACGTGATAGCTCTCGTCCCAATAGCCCAACTTCTCCAATAGCCAGTGATCGCCACCCATTTCGCCGTGGTCGCTGGTCAAGACGATCAGGGTCGACGACGCCAGACCACTCTGCACCAGAAACTCGAAGAGCTGGCTGAGGTTGTCGTCCACTTCCCGCTGCGCGCCGTAGTAGGTGGCCCGCACCTGCCGGCGGTCCCGCTCGTCACGGGGAGCCTGGACCCGAGGGATGGCCAGCGCCAGCGCGGCGAACGGGTGGCTGGCCGCTTCCTCCTCCGGGGTGGAACACCCGACGAAGTCCGGAATCTGTTCGGCGTCGTAGAAGTCGTGGTAGCCGATCGGATTGCGTCGGGGCGGATGGGGGCGGATGAACGAGGCGTGGATGAAGAAAGGCTCACCACCATGTTCACGAAGCCAGTCGACGACAGCCTGGCGGACGAAGCTCGTCTGGGAGAGTTCCGAGGGGAACTGGGCCGGCGCCCAGGTGTCCCCGTGCTCGTCGGCTCCCGGAAATCCGTCAATCGGTTCGTACAGATCATGGGGATTGCCCGGCACCGTTATCCCCTGGGCCGCCAGCCAACTGCCCCACATGGGGCTCCCCTCTTCCCAGGGGTCCCGGATGACCTCACGGAAGCCGGGAAGTATGCCCTCGTAGGTGAAAAGACGAGGATCGTCGGCGGAGACGGTGCGCGGGTCAACCGAAGTGTCCGTGTAGCCGAAGAGGACCGGGTCGTAGCCCCGCGCACGAGCCAAGAGAGCCACGTTGGTGAAGCGGGCGTCGAGCGGGGTCCCGTTGAGCACTGAACGATTCCGGTGCTGGTAGGTACCCGTGTAGAGGCAGGCGCGGGAGGGCCCGCACGGCGCGGCATTGGCCCAATGGTTGGCGAACAGCACGCCGCGTTGGGCCAATGCGTCGAGCGTCGGCGTGGTGACAACCGGATGACCAAGTGCCGAGAGGCAATCCCCTCGCCACTGGTCAACGGTGATGAACAGCACGTTTCGGTGTGGGGCCATGCCCTCACTCTTGCCGATGCGTCCCCGGCCGGGCGATGTCAGCCGGGAGGACGTTGGCGACCCGAGACTCAGGAAGTCCGGATGGAAGTCCCGCCCATTCTGGTGCCGGCCCGGATCAGCCAGGCACCGACATGGTGGACGATCGGCTTGTGTCCCATCTGACTTCCGGCGGTCCTGAACTGCGCGGCCGCGCGCTGCGTCGTCACCGATGTCGCGGCAGGTACAACCTCACGCTGAGCGTGGCTGGACCCCTTGCGGCCCGGGGAGAACGCAGCCAGATCGCGGCGATGCGCCTCGGCCATTGCTTCTACTGCCTTCATTTGGAACATCTGATCACCTTGCTTGGTTTGCACGCACCCGGTCAGCCCCGGCTTCGTGCTTGCCATTGTAACTCATGGTTGACATGAAATCAACAATATCCTAATATAGCTGTATGCCTATGACGTCTGATGAGTTTGAGGCCCCGCCCGCCACCGCACCCACCCTTATTGCGGCACCTTCGCTGGCGTGTGACCTTTCATGGATCCTCTCGGTGGCGGTCCGCCCGTCATGGCGTCCCAAGTACCCCTTACTCACTGAAATGTTCGCCGGCCGGGAGGAGTTGGCCGAGCGGGTGCGGAGCTTCTGGTCCGATCAGAAGCCAGAGACCTGCTTCACCGAAATGCAGGTGCTGGCCCATCACGCCGGCGCCCTCGGCGAGACCTCCCCCGCCGCGTTGTGGTCAGCACTTGAAGGAGCCGTCGCCACGGTTCCGACCGAACTCGGCCTCGAGTCCGAGACGGCCGAGGAACGGGACATCTTCATCAACCGACTGCAGCAATTGAAGGCCTCGCCCGCATTGGTCCGCTCCTACATCGACCTCCTGCGCGAAGTTTGGGAACCGATCAACGACATCTGGCAGGCCGCGCTCCCCATGTTGGAAGAATCTGGTCGCATGGTGTCCGCACAATTGGCACGGGGCCAGTCGCTGGGCGAGTTGATGGCGAGCGAATGCGAGACGTTCCGATCCATGCTGCCCAATATCACCGCCCGTCTGGAAGCCGGGCAACCGCTCCTCGTGGTGCCGTGCTTCTTCTTCGGCAAGAGCCTCTATCTCGAGTTTCCCGGCCTCACTCTGATCGGCTCCGGTATCAGGCTGAACGACAAGGGTGCCCGGTCAAAGACGGAAGCGTTGGCGCGCCGGCTCAAGACGGTGGCCGACCCGACCCGGTTGGCCCTCTTGCACTATCTGGCGGCCACACCAAGCACGGTGGGCGATCTGGCTCTCTCATTTGGCCTGGCTCAGCCGACAGTCAGTATGCACATGAAGCTGCTGCGTGAGACCGGGTTGGTCCGGGCCGAGCGTCAGGGCGGACGATTTCAGCTCAATGCCGATCCCGATGCCGTCGAAGCTCTCCTGAGCGACCTACGCAGCGCGATCATTCACGGCGCCAGCACCACGGGCAGCGTGCGGATCCCGGCCACGGTGGTCGATGCCACCCGTACAGCCGGACCCGTGATGGTGTAGTTCGGATACCGGGCCAGCAGCTCCTCCAAAAAGATCCGGCCCTCCATGCGGGCCAGGCTGGCACCCAGGCAGACGTGTTCACCGAAGCCGAAGGCGACGTGCATCGGGTTCGCCACTCGCCTCACGTCATAGATGTCGGCATCCTGCCCGAACACGCGTGCATCGCGGTTGCCCGAGGCATACAGCAGGCAGAGATAATCGCCCTGGCCTATCGATTCGCCGCCGACCACGGCATCTTCGGTTGCCGTCCGGCAGAACGCCTGGACCGGGGTCACCCAGCGCAGCGACTCCTCAATCGCTCCGGCAATGAGGTCGGGGTCGGCGGCCAGTGCAGCTCGTTGGTCCGGGTGCTCATGGAGCACCAACGCAGTCCCCGAGAGCAGAGTACGCGTCGTCTCATTTCCAGCCACCAAAAGGGTGAGTAGGAACATGAAGAGCTCCTCCTTACGCAAGGGGCACCCATTGACCTCACCCTGCAACAGCACTGATATCAGGTCGTCACCGGGCTGATCCCGTTTGGCGCGGATCAGCCCACTCAAAAAATTGGCCAACTCACCGAGTGATTCGAGGGTGGCTTCGGGAGGCAGGTCGGGCGACTCAATGGCGGCATCGGACCAACGACGGAAGTCGCTCCGGTCCGCCTCCGCAATGCCAAGCAGCTCGGCGATCACGCCAAGCGGGAAGGGCGCACTGAGTTCGCTCACGAAATCGATCTCTTCGTCGGCGGAGGCAGCGTTGATGATCGAACGGGAGGATTGACGCACCAGGTCGGCCAACCCGGCCAGGGCCCGCGGGGTGAAGCGGCGATTGACCAGTCCCCGGAAGGCCGAATGCTCGGGCGGGTCCATGTGCAGAATGGACGGCGTCGTCATCGGGTTGACCTCACCGCGCAGAGGGTCATTAATCAGAGCGCCCTGGCTCGAACAGAAGTGTCCGGGATCGCGACTGATGTCACGGATGTCCTCGTAGCGCGCCACCGTCCACATCCCCGGGGTGCAGGGGAAGACCGGCGCCTCGTCCCTCAGCCGGGCGAGGACCTGGTGGTAATCAGGTCTGGTGAAGAACCCGGGGTCCGTTGGATCGATGCTCTCGTCCATCGGCATCAGCTGAGCGTACTGTGCACCCGTACGCGGGGCAGATAGCCTGAACAAACGGTGCGCACCGAATACGACTCTCTCTTCTTCGGCGGCCGTTGGGAGCCATCGGCGGGCAGCGACCGCATTTCTGTCATCTCACCGCATACCGGCCTGCCCATCGGGTCAACACCCTACGCGGTTGAAGCCGACGTCGACCA
>Ga0302325_10030839_pt1 | contig 11048 bp, 12 predicted proteins | sample Palsa_T0_2_FD_201948 | JGI IMG/M metagenome (GOLD analysis project Ga0302325, IMG submission 201948) | Peat permafrost microbial communities from Stordalen Mire near Abisko, Sweden - Palsa_T0_2 | ecosystem: Environmental > Terrestrial > Soil > Palsa > Peat permafrost | place: Sweden: Abisko... | reverse complement strand
ATAAGAGTGGTTGCGCCCGCGCTCGCCGGTATCGCGACCGCCGCGACTCCCACCGCTACAGCGGCCAACGTCCTGGTCCGTGAGGTCAATTCGGTTCCCTTTCCCTAGTCCCGGATGGTGGCTAAAGGCCACAATCTTGATCTGAATTACGGGATCACTGTACCAAGAAAGAAAGCTTCTCGATGCATCTGGTTGAAAAGGACGGGCACTGAGCCCCTGGCCGGGCGGCGTCAGCCCGACGCGCGCGCCAGGTACAGCCGCGTGGCGAGCGGGAGCGTGAGCCGGCCCCCGTGGCGGTCGATCGTCGCTCCGACCTCCGCGAACAGCGCTTGGCGGCGCTCCTCGGCAAGCACGAGATAGGTCGAGTGCGTTCCCATCAGGCGCAGATACCCGGCCGTGCTGTAGTCGAGGCTCCGCCGGTAGGTCTGGAGCTCCACCGGTCCGAACCCGACCGCCGCGGCGTGGCGCGCATCGCGGTCGCCAATCGCGTCGGTGATCTCGCTGCCCGCCGGATCCAGCGGATCCTCGGAGCCGGCATGGCCGGCGCGCCGATAGGCCTCGGCGAGCTCGTCGCGCAGCTCGCACTCCTCCCATACCGGGTTATTCCAGAACGCGGCGAGCGCCCCGCCCTCCCGCAGCGCGGAGCGCGCCCGTGCGTAGGCGACCTCGGGCGCCACCCAGTGCCAGGCCTGCGCCGAGAACACGAGCCCGAAGCCGCGCGGCTCGACCGCCCATCGCTCGAAGTCCGTCTCCTCGATCCGGACCTCGGGATAGGGGGCGCAGTTGCGCCGCGCCTCGGCCGCCATCGCCGCGCTCGGTTCGATCCCCAGCACGCCGAACCCCCTCGCGGCGAACAGCATCGTGGCCTTGCCGGTGCCGGCGCCGACCTCGAGGACGCGCTCGGGCGGGTCGACCCCGGCGAAGGCGATCACGTCGTCGACCAACGCCCGCGGGTAGGAAGGTCGAGCCTGGTCGTAGAGCTCGGCCACCCCGCCGAAGGCGAGCCTTCGCTCGCGGTCCGGTGACATTGCCAAAAGGTTAGGGATTCACTTCGAACGCGCTCCCCCGCGCGCTGCGCTAGGCTCTGCGCCGATACAGCCGATTGCTCGCGAGAGGCTTGGCGTTTCGCCTTCGGGCGGACCGCGTGCACGGGCTCCGAGCAGGCATCCTGGCAGCGGTCCAGCCGCCGGGTTGCTGGTCTGGCGCCGTAAATGCATGTGGTGGGGTAATGCGTTAGAATGCGGGGTCTATGCGTTGTCGTAGTGGAAGTCACTGCCCCAATTCGGCCGAGCCAGGCCGCCGGTTCTGCGCGGATCACGCCGCGGAGCTCGATCGCATGCGCGAAGAGCTCAAGGACGCGGCCGCTGCGCGCATCGGTCGAGGCCGCCCCAAGCGCTCCTCGACCTGTTGCCGACCTGGGTGCTATGAGCCGCGTGTCCCGCCCGCCGCGTACTGTGACGCGTGCTCGGCCGCGGGGTACGTCGAAGAAGCCGCTTAGCACCCGACGCCGCCGGTGGAGACCGGCAAAGCACTCATCAGCACGGCGGGAGGAACCCCGGCGCGAGGGTGTGCGGGCTATCGCGCCGATGTAGACTCAGCGGGCGCCTTGCTTGTAGACTTGTGCTGTGAGCACGACGATCAGGGTGAGCGAGCAGACGCGTGATCGGTTCGCCCGGCTGGCGGACCTGACCGGTCGTCCGATGACCCAGCTGCTCGATGAGGCCGCCGACGCGCTCGAGCGCCGAGTTTTCTTCGATCAGTTCGCGGCGCGCTACGAGGAACTGCGCGCCGACTCCACCGCCTGGGACGAGATCGAGGCCGAGCGGGCCGTCGAGAGCGGCGCCGTCCGTGATCGCTCGTCGTGACCCCGCATCGGGGCGAGGTCTGGCTCGTCGACTTCGGTGAGCCGGTGGGGCGTGAGCAGTCAGGCCGGCGGCCTGCGGTCGTGGTGTCAGCTGATCCGCTGAACGAGAGCCGCGCGGGCATCGTGATCCTGGTACCGACCACGACAGCGCCGCGTGGGTTGCCTTCGCACGTCGAGATCGAGCCGGGCGCCTCCGGGCTTGACGATCTCAGTTACGCGAAGTGCGAAGACATCAAGTCCGTCTCTGAGCAGCGACTGATCGCACGACTCGGGTTGGTGCCGGACACGGTCACGTTCGCGATCGGCCGGGCTTTGCGGTTCCTGCTCGACCTCTGAGGAGCGCAAGATGGCCTCCCTTCGCCGGTCCCGGCCAGCCGCGCCCTACTCTACCGGGCGCACCGGCAGTCCCGCCCGCGCCAGGTGCTCCTTGACCTCGGCCAGGGTGTGCTGGCCGTAGTGGAAGATCGACGCGCAGAGGACGGCGTCGGCGCCCGCCTCGATCGCCTCGACGAGGTCGTCGAGGCCGCCGGCGCCGCCCGAGGCGATCACGGGGACGCTGACGGTGTCCGCGACCGTGCGCGTCAGCGCGAGGTCATACCCGGAGTTCGTGCCGTCGCGATCCATGCTCGTGAGCAGGATCTCCCCCGCTCCGCGCTCGACGCCCTCCTTGGCCCAGGCGACCGCGTCGCGCCCGGTGGGCCGCCGCCCGCCGGCGACGTAGGCCTCCCAGCTGCCGTCGCCCTGCGCCTTGGCGTCGATGGCGAGCACGACGCACTGGGCGCCCAGCGTCCCCGCGAGCTCGTCGAGGAGCTCCGGCCGGGCGAGCGCCGCCGAGTTGACCGAGATCTTGTCGGCGCCCGCGTCGAGAACCGCCTGGGCATCCTCGACCGAGCGGATCCCGCCGCCGATGGTGAAGGGGATGAACACGTCGTCGGCGGTCCGGCGCGCGAGGTCCACGACCGTGTCGCGTTTGTCCGAGGTCGCGGTGATGTCCAGGAACACAAGCTCGTCGGCCCCGGCCGCGTCATACCGGCAGGCGAGCTCGACAGGGTCTCCGGCATCGCGCAGATCGAGGAAGCCGACGCCCTTGACCACGCGGCCGCCGTCGACGTCCAGACACGGGATCACGCGCTTACAGTGCATCGCTCGCCTCCTGTGCACGGCCCGAGCCCGCCAGCGCCGTCTGCGCCTCGGCGATGGTGAAGCGGCCCTCGTAGAGCGCCTTGCCGACGATCACGCCGGCGAGGTTGACTTGGCGCAGGCCGGCGAGCGCTCCGAGGTCGGCGACCGAGGCGACCCCGCCGGAGTACAGGAAGCGACCGCGCACCGCGCCCGCGACCCGCCGCACCTCGTCGAGGTCGGGGCCCGAGAGCATCCCGTCCCGGTCGATGTTCGAATACACGAAGCTGTGCACGCCACGCCGGCCGAGGCGCTCGAAGACCTGCTCGGCCGGGATCTCGGTCTGCTCGAGCCAGCCGGCCGACGCGAGGCGCCCGTCCCGGGCATCGACCGAGACGACGACGCGATCGCCGTGCTCGGCGATGACGTCGTCGAGGAAGTCGATATCGGTGTAGGCCGCGGTGCCGAGCACCACCCTGGTGACTCCCGCCCGCACGGCCTCTCGGACCGCCGCCACCGACCGCAGTCCGCCGCCGAGCTGGACGGGGACCTCGACCTCGCGCGCGATGCGCTCGACCTGGTCGAGGTTCACCGGGCTCCCGCTGCGTGCCCCGTCGAGGTCGACCACGTGGAGGACGCGGGCCCCGGCCTGGACCCAGCGCCGCGCCGCGTCGAGCGGATCGGCGTCGTACACGGTCCGCTCCTCGAAGTCCCCACGTGCGAGACGAACCGCTTTACCTTCGAGAATGTCGATCGCCGGGTAGAGGATCACGCCGCCACGCCCTGTGCGTGCCTCGCGCAGACCGACGCGAAGTTACGCAGCAGCGCCAGGCCGTGCGTGGAGGACTTCTCCGGGTGGAACTGGACGCCGAAGACGGCGCCGCGGCGCACCGCGGTGACGAAGCGCTCGCCGTACTCGGAGGTGGCGAGGACATCCTCGTCGTCCGCCGGTCGCGGCACGAGCGAGTGCACGTGGTAGAAATGCGCGCCGCCGGGCGGAAGTGACTCGGTCAGGGGCGAGGAGCGCACGAACTCGACGCGATTCCACCCGATGTGGGGCAGGCGCAGGCCGCCCGTGCGAAGCGGCGTGACCTCCCCGGCGATGAGTCCGAGTCCCGCGGTCTGCTCGAACTCGACCGAGCGCTCGAGCAGGACCTGCATCCCCAGGCAGATCCCGAGCACCGGCGTACCCGCCGCCGCCCGCTCCACGATCACCTCGGAGAGGCCGAGCTCGTGCAGGTTGCGCATGGCGCGGGGAAAGGCGCCGACGCCGGGGACGACGAGCCCGTCGGCGGACGCGAGCACGTCGTGATCACGAGTGATCTCCGCTCGCGCCCCTACGTGCTCGAGGGCCTTCTCGACCGAGCGACGGTTACCCATCCCGTAGTCGACGACGGCGATGCGCGGCGCCGCGGTCATGCGGTAAGCGTCCCCTTCGTGCTCGGCACGCCGTGCTCGGTCGGGTCCAGGGCCACGGCGACGCGCAGCGCTCTGGCGAAGGACTTGAAGGCCGCTTCGATCATGTGGTGGGCGTTGGTCCCCGTCTCGATCACGAGATGGAGCGTGAGCTTCGAGTTGAGCGCGAGCGCGCGGAAGAACTCCTCGGCCAGCTCGTGGTCGAAGTTGCCGATCGCTCCCGGGGGCAGGCGGGCCTCGAAGGCGCAGTAGCCGCGACCGGAGATGTCGATCGCGCACAGCGCACGTGACTCGTCCATGGGCACCGTCGCCTCACCGTAGCGGGTTATCCCGCCGCGCTCGCCAAGCGCCTGATCGAGGGCCTGGCCGAGGCAGATACCGACGTCCTCGACCGTGTGATGGGCGCCGGTCTGAAGGTCGCCGGTCGCGCGCACGTCGAGGTCGAGCCGGCCGTGGCGGGCCAGGAGGTCGAGCATATGGTCGAGGAATCCGACCCCGGTCTCACGCATCCCGGCGGCGGCGCCGTCGAGGGTCAGGGAGACGTGGACGTCGGTCTCGCCGGTCCTGCGGTCGATCACGCCGGTGCGGGTCATGACGATCCATTCTGGCGGACGCGTGCCTCCATCGACCGGGCGTGGAGCTCGAACCCCTCCGCGCGGGCCACGGGCGCGGCGGCACGGGCGAGGGCCTCGGCGGCGGCGCCGATCCTGACCTCGGAGAAGCGCCGGCGAAAGTGCGCCGGTGCGAGCGCCGACGCGAAGCGCGCCGCGCCGCCGGTGGGGAGCACGTGGTTGGAGCCGGCAATGTAGTCGCCGAACGCCGATCCCCCGGCGGCGCCGACGAACAGGCAGCCCGCGCGCGCGACGCGCGGCGCGAGCGCCTCGGCGCCCGGGCCCAGAAGCTCGAGGTGTTCGGGCGCGAACACCTCGGCGAGCGCCAACGCATGCTCGAGGTCCTCGACGACCACGAGACGGCGGATCGCTCCCGTATCGGGCTCGCGCTCCATCTTCTCGCCGACCGCGCTCAGCAGCTCGCTCGAGTCGGAGATCCCCACCACAAGCGTCCCCGGCCCGTGCTCCCCCTGGGCGAGCAGGTCGAGGGCGACGAGCTCGGGGTCGGCGCCGGCGTCCGCGATCACCACGAGGTCGCTGGGACCGGCGAAGCCGTCGATCCCCACCTGCCCGATGACCTGGTGCTTGGCCTCCTGGACGTAGAGGTTCCCTGGCCCGACGATGACATCGACGGGGGGCACCGACTCGGTCCCGTAGGCCAGCGCCGCGATCGCCTGTGCTCCGCCCATCCGGTACACCGAGGACGCGCCCGCGATCCGGCAGGCGGCGAGGATCACGGGATCGATGTCGCCGCCGGAGCCCGGAGGTGCGCACACGGCGACATCCTCCACGCCGGCCACGCGAGCGGTGACCACGCCCATGATCACCGTGCTCGGGTACGGCGCCCTCCCGCCCGGGACATACACGGCCGCACGTCCCACGGGGACGCCGCGCAGGGCGACCTGATACCGCGTGTGCGCGCCACCCTCGAGGGTCACGACCTGGTCGGGCACGAGGCCGGCGGCGGCCACCCGGCCGACGTTCTCGGCCGCGCGCTCGAGCCCCGAGCGGACCGCTGGGTCGAGCCGCTCGCCCGCGGCGTCGAGCTCGGCGTCGGAGACAAGGAGCGGGCCCGGGTCGGCGCCGCCGGTGTCGAAGCGCCGCGTGTACTCGCGGACGGCGCCGTCGCCGCCGGTGCGCACCCGGGCGATGATCGCGGCGACGGCCTCCGAGACCGAGCCGGGATCGGGCACGAGCGCGCGGAGCTCGGCCGCGAGCTCCGCGGGATCCCCCCTGAGCACGAGGGGGTCAGGCACCGCGGACGCGCTCCAGTATCGCGTCGATGGCGCGGGCCTTGAGCTTGTGGGCGACCGGGTTGGCGATCAGGCGGGCGCTGCACTCGGCGATCTCCTCCCGTACCACGAGACCGTTCTCGACCAGCGTCGTCCCCGTCGCGGTCAGGTCGACGATGGCCTCCGCGAGGCCGGTCAGAGGCGCCAGCTCCACCGACCCCTTGACCTCGACGATCTCCGCCTGGCGGCCGGTGTCCAGGAAATGGCGGGCCGCGATGCGGGGATACTTGGTGGCGATCCTCACCACGCCCAGGCGCCGGAGCGCCTCGGCGCCACGGTCCTCGCCCGCCTCGCTGGCCAGCACCATGCGGCAGTACCCGTAGCGGAGGTCGACGAGCTCGTAGCACTCGCGCTCGGACTGCTCCATGAGCACGTCCTTGCCCGTGATCCCGAGGTCGGCCGCCCCCGCCTCGACGTAGGTGGGGACGTCGGAAGGGCGCATGGTGACGATCCCGGCGTCCTCGAAGAGCAGCTTGCGGTCGTTCTCACGGACCTCGGCGGTGTCGAGCCCGAGCCGGTCGAGGAGATCGAGCGTGTCTCCGAACAGGGCGCCGCGCGGGACGGCGATGCGCAGGCCGTTCACCGTCCTTCCTCGCCGGTGAGCGCGATGTGCAGCTTCTCGACGCCGAGCGCGAAGCCGACGGCGGGGAGCGGGCGGCCGAACTTGCCCAGGAGGTCGTCGTAGCGGCCGCCGTTCCCGATCGGTACCCCGAGGGCCGGGTCGTAGACCTGGAACACGGCGCCTGTGTAGTAGCCGAGGCTGCGCACGAGACCGAGATCGAAGATGACCCGGGCGGCGGCGTGGGGCGGGAGCAGGGCGTGGACCGAGCGCATGCCCTGCACGGCGGCCTCGAGCGGCTCCGGGACGTTCTCGAGCACCTCGGGACCGCCGCGGATCTGCGGCACGCGCAGGAGCAACTCGGCCGACTCGTCGTCGATCCCTAGCCCTGCCACCTCGCGCTCGACCCCGACGAAGTCGCCGGCGACAAGTTCCTCGACCAGCGCCGCGCGCCGCTCCGGCTCCACCCCGACCCGTTCGAGCAGGGCAGGGAAGAGCGAGGAGTCTCCGAGGCCCACGCTGTAGGTCTGGAGGCCCACCGCGTCGAGCGCCGCGCATAGCAAGCTCAGCGCCTCCGCCGTCCCTTCCGGCGCCGGGGCGCCGACGAGCTCGACCCCGGCCTGGAGGAACTCGCGCGGCTGGCCGCGCTGCGGGCGGACGCGGCGGTAGGCGTGCGCGAAATAGCAGAAGCGCATGGGAGGCTCGGCGGCGGCGTAGCGCGTCGCCACCAATCGCGCGATCGGCACGGTCATGTCCGAGCGCAGGGCGAGGACCTCTCCCTGCTCGTCGAAGACGCGGTAGGCGGGGATCGTCGCGCTGCTCACTCCGCGGGCGAGCGTGCCCTCGTACTCGAGCGCGGGCGTGTACACCTCGCCGTAGCCGGCGCGTTCGAACTCGGCGCGCAGCCGCTCGGTGATGGCGCGAAGCTCCCGCATCTCGTCGGGCAGGACGTCGCGGGTGCCGCTGGGAATGCGATCGATCATCGTCGGGGCGTGAGCTTACGGACTCGGCTCGCCGGGGCGAGCGCCCGCGATCACGGGCGCTTGAGTGCGGCGGCGCGCTCCGAGATCAGGCGGGGACAGGAACGTCGTCGACGCGCTTGATCCGTGCTCCCAGCTCGCGCAGGCGCTCGTCGATCCGCTCGTAGCCGCGGTCGATCTGGCCGATGTTGCCGATCTCGGTCACACCGTCAGCGCACAACGCCGCCATCAGCATCGCCATTCCGGCGCGGATGTCGGGCGCCGGGACGCGCTCGCCGCGCAGGCGGCGAGGCCCCACCACGAGCGCGCGGTGCGGATCGCAGATGGTGATCGCCGCGCCCATGACCTGGAGCTTGTCGGTGAAGAACAACCGGTTCTCGAACATTTTCTCGTGGATCAGGACCGAGCCCTCGGCCTGAGTGGCGAGCGCGAGCGCGACGCTCGTGAGGTCGGCCGGGAACGCTGGCCACGGCCCGCTGTCGACCTTGGGTTGGATGCCGCCGGCATCGTTGCGGATCACGAGCTTCTGGGCGCCCGGGACGATGACGTCGTTGCCCCGCAGCTCGCTGTGCAGGCCGAGCCGCTCGAAGACGATCCTGATCATGCGCAGGTCCTGAGGCAGGGTGTCCTTGACCACGAGCTCGCCGCCCGTGACGCCGGCGAGGGCCATGAAGGAGCCGATCTCGATGTGATCGGGCGCGAGCGTGTGCTCGCAGCCGCCGAGGGTCTTGGCGCCGTGGACGGTCATCACGTTGGAGCCGACGCCGTCGATGCGCGCGCCCATCCGCTCGAGCATCCGGGCGAGATCCTGGACGTGTGGTTCCGAGGCGGCGTTGCGGATCACGGTCGAGCCCGGCGTCAGCGCCGCGACCATGAGCGCGTTCTCGGTCGCCATGACCGACGGCTCGTCCATCAGGAAGTCGCACGGCCGCAGACCGAAGGGCGCCTCGATGAGGATGTCGCGACTGTGCTCGACGGTGGCGCCGAACTCCTTGAAGGCGTCGAGGTGGGGATCGAGCCGCCGCCGCCCGATCACGTCGCCGCCCGGCGGCGGCATCGAGGCGCGCCCGAAGCGGGCGAGGAGGGGCCCCGCGAGGAGGAAGGAGGCGCGGATCCGCTCCGAGAGCCCGCGATCCACCTCGCAGTGGAGGATGCCGGAGGCGTCGATGGCGACCGTGTTCGGCTCGCGCCACTCCACCCGTGCCCCGAGCACCTCGATGAGCTCGGTCATCGTCTCGACGTCGGAGATCCGCGGCACGTTGCGCAGGACGACCTCGTCCTCAGTGAGCAGGCATGCGGCGAGGATCGGCAGGGCGCCGTTCTTGTTTCCGGCGGGCACAACGGTGCCGGCGAGCGGCACGCCGCCTTTGATGATGAACTTCTCCATGGAGGGCGTAGGGCGGCGGGTCCGGTCTGAAGGAGCGGGCCCGGGGCGCTGAGCTAGGGTAACAGCCATGTCGGGAGAGATTTCGCGCACGGAGGCCTGGAACCTCCTTTGTGATTGGACGGAAGGGGAATCCCTGCGCCGGCACGCGCTCGCGGTCGAGGCCGCGATGAGAGCCTACGCGGCCCGTTTTGACGAGGACGAGGAGCTCTGGGGGGCCACGGGCCTGCTCCACGATCTCGATTACGAGCGCTACCCGAGCCTCGAGGACGGCCACCCCAGGTACGCAATGCGCGAGCTCGAGGCCAGGGGTTATCCGCCCGAGCTGGTCCGCGCGGTCGCCTCGCACGCCGAATACATGGCGGTGTCTCGCGATACAGCGATGGAGCGGTCGCTCTTCGCGGTCGACGAGCTCTCGGGATTCGTGCTCGCGTGCGCCTACGTCCGTCCCGACGGCCTGGTGGGCATGACCCCGAAGTCGGTCAAGAAGAAGATGAAGTCAGCGAGCTTCGCCGCGGCGGTCAGTCGTGATGACCTGCGGCGCGGTGCGGAGGAATTGGGGGTCGACTTCGACGAGCACGTCGAAGTCGTCATCGCTGCGCTCGAGGCGAGAAGCGCCGAGCTGATGAGCAGCGGCGGAGGGGCCTCCTAGAGCGCCCGTGCGCGCCAGCTACGGCTCCATCCTCCGCCAGCGGGGCGCGCCGCGGCTGGTCATGACCGCTCTGCTTGGGCGGATCCCGGTGGGGATGAACGCCCTCGCCGTCGTCCTCCTGGTCCGCCGGGCGACCGGCTCATACGTGGATGCCGGCATCGTCGACGCCGGGCTGGCCGTCGGCGCCCTGCTCATCTCCCCCGGCCAGGGACGGCTCGTCGACCGCTTCGGGCAGCCCAAGGTGCTGATCCCTTCGGCCTTGATCAGCTCGGCCGCCTTGCTCGGACTCGACCTCGGCGTGCATCGCCACGTTGGCATCGCCCTGCTCACGCTGTTCGCCGCGATCGGCGGCGGAGCGCTGCCGCCGATGTCGGCCTCGATGCGAGCACTGTGGGCCTCCCTGATCTCGGAGCCCGATCGCCGGGACACGGCGTTCGCCCTCGAAGCCGTGCTCACCGAGCTGTACTTCATCGTCGGACCGCTGCTCTCCGGCCTGATCGTCGCCGTGGCGAGCCCGTCGGCGTCGGTGATCACCTCGGCCGTGCTCAGCGTCGTCGGAACGACGGCGTTCGCCGCCTCGCTCCCCTCGCGCCGGTGGCGAGCGGTCAGGGCCAAGCGGACCTTTGCCGGTCCGCTCGCCAGCCCAGGGATGCGCACCCTGGTCCTCTCGATCGTGCCTATGGGGCTCGCCTTCGGCACGCTCGAGGTGGCGATGCCCGCCCTCGCGATCCGGCGCGGAGACCCGGCCGCGGCGGGCATCCTCTTGGCCGCATTCTGCGTCGGGAGCCTGATCGGCGGCCTTCTCTACGGAAGCAGGCGCTGGCGGGGATCGGCGGCGCAGCGTTACCTGATCCTCAGCGCGCTGTTCGCCGCCGGGATGACGCCCCTCATCCTCGCCGGGTCGATCCCGCTCATGGTCGTCCTGATGGTGCTAGCCGGCCTGACGCTGGCTCCGGTGACCGCCTGCATGTTCACGATGATCGAGGAGGTCGCGCCGCCCGGGACCACGACCGAGGCGTTCGCGTGGATCTTCACCGCGAACATGACCGGGGCGGCCGCCGGGGCGGCCGCTGCCGGGGCCTTGATCCATAGCTCGGGCATCCGCGCCGCGCTGCTCATGCCCACGTGCGGGGTGGCAGCGGGCTTCCTCCTCTCGCTCGTGCGCCGCCGG
>Ga0302325_10030837_pt1 | contig 11049 bp, 5 predicted proteins | sample Palsa_T0_2_FD_201948 | JGI IMG/M metagenome (GOLD analysis project Ga0302325, IMG submission 201948) | Peat permafrost microbial communities from Stordalen Mire near Abisko, Sweden - Palsa_T0_2 | ecosystem: Environmental > Terrestrial > Soil > Palsa > Peat permafrost | place: Sweden: Abisko... | reverse complement strand
CATACGCCGCTTCATGCATCGCATACGGAAAGATGAGGATTTGGCAGAGGAAATCGAGTCGCACCTGGCTCATGAGCAGGACGCGAACGCCGCGCGCGGTCTGCTTCCGCAGGAGGCACGCCGTCAAGCTCGTCTGCGCTTTGGAAATCCTCACGCCACGCGGGAGCGCGTATGGCGCTATCGATCCTTCCCCTTGATTGAAGATGTATGGCGCGACCTGCGCTTCGCGGTGCGTTCTCTTGCCCGGACACCCGGGTTCACCGCGATAGCCCTGCTGGTCATCGCCGTCGGCATCGGCGTGAATACCGCGGTCTTCTCGGTGATCGATGCTGTACTCCTCAAGCCGCTGACCTATCCCGACCCGCAGGCGCTGGTACAACTGGAAAATACCAGCAGCCACGGACCGTATCCGGTCGCGAGCATCCCCAATTACAACATCTGGCAGCAGCAATCCGGCATCTTCCAGCAGGTAGCGGCTTACGACTTGGGCGGGGCCGGAATGAACCTCACTGGTGGAGATCATCCAGAGCAGCTGCTCGCCAGCCACGTCACCGGCGGGTACTTTGCTCTGTTCGGTGCGGCGGTCGTTGCCGGACGCACATTCACCGCGGCGGAAGATAGCCCAAACGGCGGCCGCGTTGCCGTGCTGAGCTACGGCCTGTGGAAGAGGCATTTTGGAGGCGACCCCAAAATCGTCGGCTCCACCATTCAACTCGACGGTCAGCCCTGGCTGGTTATCGGCGTCATCGGCCGCAACTTCGTCACCGATATGCCCGCCGATGTGTGGGTGCCGTTTCAGTTCGATCTAACCTCGCATGAAATGGTCCACGGCTTCTTCGTGACAGCGCGGCTCAAGCCGGGCATCACCGCTGCTGCGGCAAATGCGCAGCTCTCGTTGGCTGCGGAGCAATTCCGCCGCACTTATGGCAGCAACGCAATGGAAACCGGCGGCAGCTTCCGGGTCGTGCCGTTGCAGGAGTTCATGATTGGCGATACCCGCTTCCCTCTCATGGTTCTGCTCGGAGCTGTAGGATTCGTGCTACTGATCGCCTGCGCCAATGTGGCCAACCTGCTGCTTGCGCGAGCCTCCATTCGCAAGCGCGAACTCGCAACGCGTGCGGCCCTGGGGGCCGGGCGCGGACAGATTATCCGGCAACTGCTGACCGAAAGCCTTGCCTTATCCCTGGTGGGCGGCCTGTTGGGTTCGCTAATGGGATTCGCCGGCCTGCGTTTGCTGCTGAGCATGGGCCCCAGCGCTATTCCTCGAATCGGAGAAAGTGGCTCGGCCGTCGTGCTCGATCTCCGCATCCTGCTGTTCACCGTGGGCGTCTCGATGCTCACCGGCATCGTCTTTGGCTTGGTGCCCGCAATTTCCGCGTCGCTTCCCAATCTTGCCACCTCGCTCAATGAGAATTCCAGCCGTTCCGGCCTGGGCTTTCGCCATGGCAAGATCCGTTCCATCCTGGTCATCACTGAGATGGCTCTTGCCCTGGTTCTGGTCATCGGAGCCGCATTGCTCATTCGTACTTTCCTGAAGTTGCAGGATGTGAATCCGGGTTTCACCACCCACAACGTCCTCACCGCGACTATGTCCATCAGCGGCAGCCGCTTTCAGACGACGGCGCCCGTTGCCCAGATCGTTCGCGACGGCCGGGAGCGTCTCATGGCCATTCCCGGAGTGCTCGACGCAGGCGCCAGCAATGGCCTGCCGCTGGACAGCGGTTTCGGGATGATCTTCAATATTTTAGGACGCGCCAGAGGCGAGACGCCTTTCACCGGTGGAGCGGGCTTCTACTCCATCTCGTGGAGCTATTTCTCAACCTTTGAGATTCCTTTGTTGCGCGGTCGCGCCTTTACCGAGCAGGATGATGGCGCCGCGCCCGGCGTAGTCATCATCAACCAGGCGATGGCTCGGCAGTATTGGCCCAAAGGCGACCCGCTGAAGGACCGCATTCAGATCGGAGCGGGGGTCGCCGGGCCAGCGTTTGCCGAGCCGCCCCGCCAGGTGGTTGGCGTGGTGGGGGACACGCGCGATGACGGTGTCGATCGCGATCCAGATCCCAGGATGTTCATTCCTATCGCGCAGATGCCGGACGCAGAAACTGCGCTCAACTCAAGGGGTGCACCGCTCTACTGGATTGTCCGCAGCCGGGTAAGTCCGTACTCCCTGCGGGCAAGCATCGAAGCTGCGCTGCGCGAGGCCAGCGGAGGCTTGCCGATCGCCCATGTGCGTACCATGGCCGAGGTCGAAGTGCGCAATACGGCGCGCCAACGCTTCAATATGCTGCTGCTCACCGTCTTTGGAGCGGCAGGATTGATGATGGCCGCCATTGGTGTCTATGGGGTGATGTCTTATTCCGTGCAGCAGCGCACCCAGGAACTTGGCGTGCGCATGGCGCTTGGGGCGCAGGCATCGAACCTGCGCAACATGGTCATCGGCCAGGGCATGATCCTCGCCGGCGCCGGCGTGGCCCTGGGCATCGGCGCAGCGTTCTGGCTCACTCGCTTGCTGGCCAGCTTCCTCTTTGGTGTCAAAGCGTGGGATCCGGTCGCGTTCATCGTCACGCCGCTGCTGCTCAGCGCCGTCGCCCTGCTCGCCGTCTGGATTCCGGCGAAGAGGGCAACTCGGGTCGACCCGATGACCGCGCTTCGGCTCGAATAGCAGGGGGAAGCAATTTGGCGAATGCTTGCAAATCCCTCGCATGGCCATCCATAGTGATCCCGGTTTTGATGCTGGGACTGCTCGCCGGCGCGCAGAGTGTGACTACGTCGCAGTATGACAATGCGCGCAGCGGCGCCAACCGAGTCGAAACCATCCTGACTCCGCGCAATGTAAATGTTCGCCATTTTGGAAAACTATTCACGCTGAAAGTGGACGGAGACGTCTACGCGCAACCACTCTTCCTCGCAGGATTGGAGATACCGGGCAAGGGCCGGCACGATGTACTGCTTGTTGCGACCGAGCACGACAGCGTATATGCGTTCGATGCCTACGGCCACCCCGCCGGGCCGCTGTGGCGGGTGAACTTTCTCAGCAAGGGCGTCACGAGTGTTCCTGAGGATGACGTCGAATGCCCCTTTATTGCGCCGGAAGTCGGAATTACCTCTACACCCGTAATCGATGCGGATACTGGAACGCTTTACGTGTTGGCACGGATCAAAGAGTCGACAGGGTTGGCTTCGAGTCATTACAGGCAGCGTTTGCATGCGCTGTCGGTGACAAGCGGGCTGGAAAAGTTCGGTGGTCCGGTCGATATCAAGGCCACGATCGATGGGAAGGGAACCGGTAGCCAGTCGGGAAAAGTGGAATTCGATCCGTTGCGCGAGAATCCTCGCGCTGCGCTGCTGCTGGCGAGTGGATCGGTCTATCTTGCCTGGGGGTCTTCCTGCGATGTTGGGCCGTACCACGGCTGGGTGATGGCGTACGACGCGCAGACCCTTAAGCGGAAGGCCGTTTTCAATGCTTCTCCCGACGGAGATGACAGCGGCTTTTGGGCCGGCGACACAGGACCCGCGGCCGATGAAAGGGGCAATCTGTTTCTCGCGACTGGCAATGGACGGTTCGATGCAGCCAGTGGTGGGCGTGATTATGGAGATAGTCTGTTGAAACTGGGCGGGCTAAGTCTGAAGCTCCATGACTATTTCGCGCCGTTCAACGTCGCCGAACTGGATGCAAAAGATCAAGATCTGGGTTCGGGAGGGCCAGTGTTACTGCCAGGCCAGCCGGGACCGCACCCAGAGCTAGTGGTGATTGCCGGCAAGGGCGGGACCATCTACCTGATCGACCGCGACCACATGGGTCATTACCAGCCAAAGAATGACAGCCACGCGGTGCAAACTATTCCCAGCCCCGGTGGCGGCGTCTGCGGCTCAATGGCCTACTGGAACCATAACCTTTACGTGCTGAGCAACAGCGCAAATGACGCTCTGCGCCAGTTCACCGTGCAGAACGGAAGGCTCTCGCTCAAAGCGGCAAGCGGTTCCCGTTTCCCAGCTCTCTGCGCAACCCCGACTATTTCGGCGAATGGTTCACGGGATGGTGTGCTTTGGGTGCTGCACTCGAAGGCATGGAACGCCGACGACACGAACGCGGTGTTGTTCGCCTTCGACGCCCTCGATCCCTCCCGGTTGCTCTACGTCAGTGAGCAGAATCCGTCTCGCGACCGCGCCGGGCTGGCCCTTCGGTTCAATATTCCAATCGTCGCAAACGGCCATGTCTATGTGGGGGCAAAGGGCGAAGTTGATGTCTACGGCCTGTTGTCTCACGAGACGGCACGCAAATAAACAGGCAGTGGGACGGAGACCATGAATAGACGGGACAATACCTCTTCTCGCGCCTAAGCGATTGATGATCGTCTCGTCCCCCCTGAATGGTGAGCAGCATCCGTCTCGCGACCGCTCCGGCCTGGCCCTCCGGGCAATTTAGCGAAATGCGCTTTTTCAGTCACGACACAGGATCGGTTCCGAATTGCCCATCCCACAATCATGAGATCTGTGTCTAAACTGTGTTGTGGAAGGGGGCAAATCCCCCTCCCAGGAAATGATATCGATTTGTCAAGACACTGCTATGACACCCGACCTGGACAACCTTTATCACGAACTTTCGTGCTACACGTTGGCGCATCCAGATCCTTCGTTCGTCCATCAGCACATTGTGGACGCGTATACAGCTCAACATGCCGATGACGCTACAAAGCCAATTGCTCTGGTCTTCGCGCTGATCGGATTGTACTTGCACGTCGAGAAGAACTTCACCGGCAGACAGGTGCAAAGGTTTCATATGAAGTTGGCGAAAAATCGCAGGCTGTGGATCAGCCCTCAACTGCCGAAAGAGCGGGGTACTATTACGGTTCAGCATGTTTTGGCGGCTGCCGCAGGTCCATCAAGAGACGCACTGATCGATAGTTGGTGCGCATCGGTTTGGGAGGCCTGGAACGAAAGCCATTGTCATATTGCGAATTTGGCCAAGAATGAGTTGGGTATCCTTTGAATGTAGCTTCGAGACGGCGTTTCTGACCTTCATCTTAAGACTCCGTTCGGTGCGGCGACCGTCGGGCTCTCCATGCTTCAAGCCAATTCCTTCGCGGGTGCGGTGACCGCTCTCTTGCGATCGTCCTTGCCCGCGACAGTCCACTGGCTCGATGCCTGGTGGCGCCGCTCACCAGCCTGGCCGCCGCCGCACCGCGTCTGTGATGGTAATTAGGAGCGTACGACCAAGAGCAGTTGTACCTATTGCCCTTCGTCCTGGCCTTGCTCCTCGCTGACTCCGGAAACCGTTCCCGTGAACTCCCCGGTAGCGGCAAAGAAGACGGGATTATGTAAGGCATCGGCCAGCACCGGCACCGACGTCTCGGTAAACGTAAGGGTACCGGACGCATTCTTGAAACGGCCGGTTCCCCCGGTGATTTGGAGAGTCAAAGTGCAATGGCCCTCGTTAGCCGCGAGATCTATGCAATCGTCCCCGTGCGTGAGACTGAGCTTCAATAGACTCCCATCTTCGAAGCGGAATACGACGGCGCCGGCGGATTCCAAGAAGTAGAGCTTATTTGGGCCCGAGCAAGTGCTGGACGGCGTCGGAGAATTTGCGATCGCTCGTACATTACGAACGGTGAATGAGCCCAGCGTACCCTTCCCGGCGAAATTGTCTTCGTCGTTACTCGTATCGGGTTGTTGGAGATTGACCGTGCTGGCCGCGGAAGTTCCCGAAAACACCATCTTTACGGGATGCTGTTCTGCGTAAACGCTTGCGACACCGAGATTGAGCATCAGCGCTATGGTTGCTATGTGTTTCATCTGGTTTCCTGCTTTCTGGAGGGAGATCATGGTGAGACTTTGTTCTCCTTCTGCCAGTACAGGCGGCAGTGGCCCCGCAAAAGCGGCCACGGTTTTTGTTATATTTTTGAAGCCCACGGGGAGCTGGGCTATCCCATCGACGCACGCTCTGCGGAAATCACGAATCTGCTGAAAGCCTGGGGAGGCGGTGACGAAGCGGCCCTGGGCCGTCTGGCGGAGCACGTCTATCCTGAACTGCGTCTCATGGCCCGCCGCTACATGAAAAACGAAGCCCGGGGCAACACCCTGCAGGCCACGGCGTTAGTTCATGAGGTCTTCCTCCGCATGGTGGACGTGACCAACGTCGAATGGCAGGCGCGCGCGCAGTTCTATGCCATCGCTGCCCAGATGATGCGGCGCATTCTGGTGGACGCCGCGCGCACGCGCGGTTCGCGGAGGCGCGGCGGAACACCCTCAAAAGTGAATCTGGATGAATCCGCCCTCTTGTCGCCGGCGCCCGACCGATCGATCCTCGCTCTCGACGAGGCCCTGACGGCGTTCTCGCAGGTGGCGCCCCGCCAGGCCAAGGTGGTCGAGCTGCGTTATTTCGGTGGCTTGACCGAGGAGGAGATCGTGGCGGCCCTGAAAATTTCGCCGCGCACCGTCAGGCGCGATTGGGACCTCGCTAAAGCATGGCTGCTGCGGGAGTTAAGCCATACAATGGGAGAACAATCGGGACTCTGATATGACTCCGGAGCGTTTCCGGGAGATCGAAGAGCTCTACCACGCGGCTCGCGAGGGCACTGCCGATGAGCGAGCGGCGCTGATGGCGCAGGCGGATCCCGAATTGCGCCGCGAGGTGGAATCGCTCCTGATAGAGCCGGCGGGCGGCGAATTTCTCGATCGGCCTGCAATCCGCAATGCTCCCCACCTGCTGGAGGATTCGACTCTCGCCGGATTGGCTTCGGGCGCGCGTCTGGGACCCTACCGTATCGAAAGCAAGCTGGGCGAGGGCGGCATGGGCGAGGTCTTTCGGGCCATCGACACCCGATTAGGCCGTGCCGTCGCCATTAAAATCACGCGCGAGCAGTTCAACGCCCGCTTCGAGCGCGAGGCCCGGGCGATTTCGTCCCTGAACCACCCCAACATCTGTATCCTTCACGACATCGGGCCCAACTACCTGGTCATGGAGCTGGTGGAAGGGGAGACGATCGCGGCCCGGCTGAAAAAGGGCCCGCTGCCCCGAGAAGAGGCAATCCGTTACGCCCGGCAGGTCGTCGCCGCGTTGGAGGCGGCGCACGAGAAGGGCATCATCCACCGCGATCTGAAACCCGGCAACGTTATGCTGACCCGGTCCGGGGCGAAGGTCCTGGATTTCGGGCTGGCAAGGCTGGAAGGAGACCAAACACTCACCGGCGAACGAATGGTGATGGGCACGCCTGCCTATATGGCGCCGGAGCAGCGGGAAAACAGACCGGCGGATGCCCGCACCGACATCTACGCATTCGGCTGGGTCTTCTACGAAATGCTGACGGGCGAGCAAGTCACTGTCCAGCGGAGGCCCATCCGGCCGCGAAAGCTGGAACAAATCGTAAAACGCTGTTTGCAAGAAGACCCGGGACGAAGGTGGCAAACCGCCGCAGAGTTGCAGCGGGAATTGGCGGCAGTCACCCTGCCAGCACGCGGGACGCGCTTGGCTGCGGGCGCCGTGGCCGTCGTGGCCGGCATGGCATTGTGCGCCGCTGGGTACCTTTATCTGCACCGGGCGCCGAAACTCAGCACCAGGGACACGATTGTCCTGGCTGAATTCGAGAATAAGACGAGCGATCCGGTCTTTGACCAGACCCTTCGTCAGGGGTTGGCGGTGCAGCTGGAACAGTCCCCATTCCTCACTCTCGTTTCGGACCAGCAGATCCGGCAGGTACTGCGCTTCATGAACCGTCCTCCCGAGGTGCGGCTCACTCCAGAGGTCGCGCGCGAGATCTGCGAGCGAACCGGGAGCGACGCGATTCTGGAAGGCTCGATTGCGGGCCTCGGAAGCCAGTACGTCTTGTGGCTGCGCGCCCGGAACTGCCGCACTGGAGAGGTCCTCGCTGAAGAGCAGGCGCAGCCGGAAAAGAAAGAAGAAGTTCTCAACACGCTGAGCCGAATGGCGGTTCAAATCAGGACCAGGCTGGGCGAGTCGCTGGCCACCATCCAGGAGCACTCGACGCCGCTGGAGCAGGCAACTACGCCCTCGCTGGAAGCTCTGAAGGCGTATAGTGCCGGGCGGAACGCCTTATTCGCCCATGGGGTTGCTGCCGAGGTCCCTCACCTTCAGCGCGCCATTGCCATCGACCCTCAATTCGCGATGGCGTACGGGGATCTATCGATCGACTACTGGAACATGGGCCAAACCGATCTATCCGCCGAGTACACCCGCAAAGCCTATGCGCTTCGGGATCGCGTGAGTGACCGGGAAAGGCTCTGGATTCTTTTCCTTTACGACCGCCAGGTAACGGGAAACCTGCAGAGAGAGTTGCAGACTCTCGAATCATGGGTGCAAACGTATCCACGCGATTGGGTCCCTCTTTCTGTTATGGGAGGGTGGGGCACGCTGGGCACGGGCCAATATGAAAGGGGAATTCAGGCTGAACAGGAGGACCTTCGGCTCAATCCGGACGATACATTCGCGTACGGCGGTCTCGCTCAGCACAATTTCCTGCTTGACCGGTTCGGGGAGGCAGCGGATGTCTTGCGGCGAGCTGCGGAGCGCAAACTGGAATTCCCGGAATTTTTGGTCCTTCGTTACTATCTCGCGTTTTTTAAAGGCGACCAGGCAGGAATGGAGCACGAAGTTGCGCGCGCCCGCGGACAGCACCGCGTCGAGGACTGGATGTGGCATAATCAGGCCCTGGTGCTCGCGCGTTCCGGTCGAATGCAGCAGGCGCGGATCATGTGGGAGCGCGCAGTCGCATTGGCGCAGCAGGACGGCGATCGCGAAACGGCCGCGATCTACAAGAGCGCGGAGTCTGTATGCGAAGCGCAATTCGGGAATGCGGCTGAGGCGAAACGGGACGCTGCGGCGGCGCTGGAGCTGGCGAAAGGGCGCGATGTGGAGTATTCCGCGGCATTCGCGCTGGAGCTCTCGGGCGAGTCCTCCGCGTCTCAAAGGCTTGCCGTAGACCTGGAGAAACGGTTCCCTGAGGATACCCCGGTGCAATTCGAGTATCTTCCCACGCTGCGCGCGCTTTCCGCACTCACTCATCGGGCGCCGTCGGACGCAGTGGAGTATTTGGAACGGGCGCGTCCTTACGATCTCGCGCTGCCGGGCACGGCGTTCTTTGCCAAATTCGGAGGCCTCTACCCCGCGTATATCCGCGGGGAGTCGTACCTTGCAGCAGGACGTGGCCAAGAGGCCGCGGTGGAATTTCAAAAGGTTCTGAATCATCGCGGCATCGTTTCCGCCGATCCTATAGGCGCGCTGGCGCACCTGCAACTGGGCAGAGCATACGTTGCCTCGGGCGACATGGCCAAGGCCAAAAACGCCTATCAGGATTTCCTTGCCCTCTGGAAAGATGCCGACGAGGACATCCCCGTCCTCCGACAGGCCAAGGCAGAATACGCGAAGCTTTAGTTAGTCGTTCGCTGTGACACGGTGGAGTTTTGCGAGAGGTTCCGCCACCTTCCTACTGGTAATTCCCTATAAGTACGAAGGGCGCCCAATAGTAGGGATGGGAGTAGGAGGCTGTCACGGGCGTAAGCGGTATTTCGAGTTCAAGTCCGCGACGGAGCTCAGCAGTCTCTGTTCGATCACTATGCAGCATGGCGATCTGAGCTTGCCGCAGGGCTTCAATCTTGGTTGTGCCGGAACTTTGAAACCAGCGTCCATAGAAGTCAGCCATAAGACGGCTGGTGCTCTCATCGTTCACGTCCCACAGCGTAGCCAGCACGGCGGCCGCATCTTTATCTTGTGCGACCATTCCTAACGAATCAACCTCGCGGCCATCGGGTTGCTGACTGCCTGTTCCCGTGGAGCACGCGGAAAGGGTCAACAGCCGGGTTTTCGAAAAGTTAATCGTCGAATCCTGTAGAGCCGAAAGTGTTAACGGGCCGCCGCTCAACTGCAGGTAGGGTTCCGTTCCCAGGTCTGAGCTAACCACAAAGTGGCTGGCAATATGTACCAGCACATAACCCTGGCGTAACTGCTGCTCAAATGCTGTCAGAGTGAATTGGTCATCCAGGAGCAGACGCCCAGCAAGTAGCCCATGGGACGTCGGCACGGCGGGGTCGTGAACGATCGCTTCCAACTCCGCAGTGACCCCAGTCAAAGGGGGAAGACCTCCGTAGCTCTTCGCCAGCCCCATCGCCAGAGCCATGCCGGGCGCTTGCATCCCAGCCGTCGCCAAATGGACATAACTTTCCGGGGTAACGATGACGTTGGCAAACTTTTCGACCATATACTGCCTGCCATCATAGAGTGCCGCTATCGGGAGATAACGTAGGACGCCGTCCAATGACCAGAGAATCGTCTGCACCGACCCATTCCTCAGATCGCTCTCGATCGGCGCTACCAGCAGCTGGTAGAGTTCAAATAGATCTTCCTGCGGGTGAGATGTTGGACTCTTCAACTCCTGCCTTATTGCCAACACCTTGCTGTTGAGATCGCGACTGGGAACGGCAACTTCATATTTGAAGTACCCATTCGCGGTTACGACGATTACATAAGTATGCTCGCGACCAACTAAGGTGCGTATTCCGACAACCGTGGGCCCAAGGCTGCGGAGAGTATTTTGAAGCTGGCTCACGTCGCGCTTGGTGTCGGCCAGCCGTTCATTCGCATCGGCCGATGTTGCTGCCAGCTCGGGATAGACCGTTTGCTCCAGGAACAACCGCAGCTGTCTTCGGGTATCGGCGATCTTTGCATCCAGAAGCTGGTAACGTTTTTCCTCGTCCGGCGTGCGCGCGGCCTTCGCCTCCAGCCCGGCGTACTCAACGCTCATGGTTACCACCCCGCCGGCAAGCGCTTCGGGCTCGTCCAGCTGACCAGCCACTTTTTGCTGCGCCGCGCTCAGCGCCACGGGTTGCATTTGTCCCCGGCGACCGTCAGCGCCGCCCCGCACCGTCTCTTTCAGTTCTTCCAGCTTGAGAAGATCGAGCACTTGCTCGGCCTCGGCGAACCGATTCTGCGACACCAGCAGCTCTGCCAATTCGCGGTATACGCCGGACTTCGAGTGGAGAAAGCCCGCCTGTATGTCCCCGTCCAGACGATCCATGCTCCTTCGCAGCTGCTGAAAG
>Ga0302325_10030835_pt1 | contig 11050 bp, 4 predicted proteins | sample Palsa_T0_2_FD_201948 | JGI IMG/M metagenome (GOLD analysis project Ga0302325, IMG submission 201948) | Peat permafrost microbial communities from Stordalen Mire near Abisko, Sweden - Palsa_T0_2 | ecosystem: Environmental > Terrestrial > Soil > Palsa > Peat permafrost | place: Sweden: Abisko... | reverse complement strand
GGGAAGCACGAAATGCAGGGACTCCTTCATTTCCGCGTGCTGCTGCACGATCGTTTCGCGATATTCGTTGTAGATGCCTTCCACCGTCTTCATCAGCCGCTCTTCGGCGAGCTTGTAATCGCTGTCGGGAGAAAGCGTGAGTGCCAGCTCGCGCCAGGCATACTCGGCGCCCGGAAGCTGCTTGTAGAAAGCGGTCGGCTGGAAGAGCACCGAGTTGGAAAAAACCGCGACGCGCCCGGTCGGCTGCAGGTAGACGTGCGAGCCGCCAAGCTCCATGAGATAGAGTCGGAAAAGTCCGATTTCGATGACGTCGCCGGTGATTCCGCCGATGGTGACGCGATCGCCGACGCGCACGCCGTAGCGTCCAATGAGAAAAAAATGGGCCGCGCCGGATAGAATGATAGTCTGCAGTGCGACGGCGACGCCGGCGGTGAGCAGGCCGGCGTATGTCGCCAGCGACGCGAATTCCGTTACGACGCCGCCGATGAGAATGATGATCACGAAGCTGCCGACGACGAGCCGGCGGACGACGAGGAACTGTCTTCGCCGCCGGATGTCGGTCACGTAGCGGAAAGTGATCCGCCGCCACGCCTTCGAGATTCCCATCAACACGAGCAGGGCGAAGGCCATCGCGCCCAGGCGGACGATCAGCTCCGTGAGCACCCGCTTGTAGTCGCCACGCTGCAGGGCCTCGCGCCAGCTAATCAGGTTCTCGTGCGTCGATTCCAACACCACGTTCTGTTCACCCAGCGGCACAATCACCGCAGTGAGCAGCTTGTAGCGGGCCGTAATCGCTTCAATTTCCTGCCGCTGAGCGTCGAGGACCGCCGGATCGTTTGAATCACGCTCCTTGGCCAGCACGTCGCTGCGATGAACCGCATCAAGCAGCGCGGCCAGTATCGGATCACGCAGCGCCTTGTTGGCGTCGGTAAGCGTCTCGGTCTCATCCGCAAGACTCTGCAAGTCGCCCATGCGATGCTGCAGATCAAAGAGCAGACCGACCAGTCCGATCACCCCGATCGCGTGAGGGGCCAGCGTCTGTTGCGTCGCGGGGGGGATGGGCGATGGGGCGTCGCTGGCGCCCGACGCTTCGGGGACGGCACGCTGCAGATCATCGACTTGCTCGGCGAGGGTCTTGTTACCCGAGTCTGTCGAGAAGGCTTGAAAATCCGCGATGACCTGCTGGCGCTCCTGCGCCAGGTTCAGCGCCGCCTTGATCTTGTCACGGCGGGCGTTCAATGCCGGCTGCGATGTCGGGCTGGCGGCTTGCGCCTGTTGCTGGGCGTCATCGAGCTGGGATTGAAGCAGTGCGATGCGCTGCGCCGCCTGCTGTGCCGCCCGTTGGATCTTGCCCGCGGCATCAGTCTTCGTCGTGGGGGACGCCGCCGGTGCTCCCTTTTGTGTGGCGTCGAGAAGATCGGCCTCGGCATGCGCGAACGTGAAGCCCGACCGCGTCGTGAAAGAGCACCTCGTCGGTGTTGACCGGCGACTGAATGAAAGAGATGACCCGCCGGTACCAGTCGATTGTGGTGTCAAGATACTTGACCACCTCCTCGCTCGGATCGGCCGGCGCGTTGCCGGCCCGGGCGAGCATCGCACCGATCATCAAAACCAATATCAACGACACAAATCCAGAACGTTTCCGACGCATCAACTGCCCGCTTCCTCTAATAGGATAACCGCCCCGCAAGAGTTCGACCGCGAAGCGTCGCTATTCAGGGGAAGAATGCAAGCTCGGCGTGTCACCCATCGACCTATCCCGGTGAAAACGCTTTGTCCTTCGGATTTCCGCCGGAGCGGAGATAGGCGATGAGGTCGTCGATCTCAAGTGCCTCAAGATTGTCGATCAATCCCTGCGGCATCGGCGAAAGCTTGGAGAGCTGGCGGCGGGCGATGTCCTTCTTCTGCACCGTGGTCGTATCGTTGGAGAAGAAATTGGTCAGAAGCGTGATCGCGTCATCGGTCTCATTCTGCAGTCGGCCGACGATGACGTCGTGATCCTTGGTGACGATCTCGGTGTTGGCGTATTGATCGGCAACCGCGCGGGACGGATTGCACAACTTGGCGGCGATGTCCGCTGCGCTGAAGCGGCCGCCCACGCCGGTAAGATCGGGGCCGACGCTGCCGCCGGTATTGCCGTAGCGGTGACATTGCGTGCAGCCGACCGTTTCAAAAATTTCCCGACCGTTGTCGAACGAACGGCCTTCCGAAACCCGATCGATTTGCGGCAGCAGATCTTCAATCTGCCAGTTACGGACAAACTTTCGCGGCTTCACCTGCGCAAAGGCCGCCGGTGCCTTTTTTGCGTTCAAAAGGTCGGCCAGGGACGTCTTCTCGGCGGGGGAGAGCGTTTGAATCGCCTCCGTGCGAATGCGGGCAATATCTTTTTGCAGGCTGGCTCCGCCGGTGAAATCATTGGCGCGATTCAGGGCGGTGAAGTAGGTCTTGCGCTGATCGAGAGTCCACCCGTGTTCGACATTGCGCAGAACATAGATGTAGAAGAACTGCTCCTCCTGGCTCGTGGCTGCGCCGAGTTGCGCGAGTGCCTTGGTGACCAAATCGGGCGGGTCGAGGTAGACGAGCATTCGGCAAAGCTCGCGGTTGACAAATGTATCGTGCGAGGGGAAGAGCGGATCGAATCGGGAAATCAGTGCGTCGCGCTCTCCGTCTTGCGGAGGGCCAAGACGCGTGAAGATCAGACCGTCGGCTCGAAGCAGCGCGATGAGCTGCTGGTTGGAGAGCCCCCGGACGGGAATGCGGTTGAGCGATTCGAAAATCGCGTGGTGAAGCGATTGGTCACCCATGTGGATCAGAGCAATCAGCGCGGTGATCGCGGCGGTCGGATGCGTTTCATCCAGCGCCCTCTGTTTCCACGTTGCCGGATCCTGCGATTCGATGGCGACGCGGGCGGCCGTGTTGAGGTAGCGATCGGCACTGCTCAGCCACGGCCAGGCAAAGTCGACCGCCTTCGGATCCGCGTGGCCGTGGTAAGCCTCAAGCTGATGGCGGACGCTCCGCGCTTCCGCCGATGTCGAGTCATTTTCCGGCGGCGCGGGCGCCGTCGAATCGTTCCCCACATACGTGATCCGGTAAAGACCAGACTGCGATCCGCGTCCGCCGATGATGACGTACATCGCCCCATCGGTGTTGACGATCACGTCGGTCACGTCGAACGGTTTCCCCTCCACAAACGGCTCGAATGTTCCAGTGTACCCTGCGCCTTCGGGGGCGAGGTAGAAGATATCCAACTTCCCGTAGGCCCAGTCGCACCCATACAGCGCGTGCTGGAACTTTGCTGGGAACTTCGCGTTGGTTCCGAACTCGATTCCCGTGGGGGAGCCCAGGCCGGTGTTGACCACCGGCGGAAGCGTATCGGGGTAATAGTCGGGCCATTTCCCCGCTCCGTAGCGCCAGCCAAACTCTGCACCGGAATTGGCCAGGCAGAGGCGCGTCGGTCGATACCACGATGTGCCGATATCCCATTCCATGTCGGCATCCCAGGTGAACAACTCGCCCTCGGGATTAAAGGCGATGTCGTAGGGATTGCGGAATCCGCCGCACAGCAACTCGCGATCATTTCCGTCGGCATCCATGCGGCAAACATATCCGCCCGGCGCCAGAACGCCGGTCATGAACCCGCCTCCATCGGGCTCTCGCTGGATCAGCTGGTCCTCGGAGTAGTGTTTGTGGGCTGACGTATCGGCAAGATCCTTGGGAAGATGCGTCTGGTCGCCGCAGAGGAGATAAATTTTATTGTCCGGACCCAGACGCAGAGCATGCGGCCCATGCTCCCCGCCGCCCCCCTCAAGGGGAAACAGTTGCTTGACGTCATCAAATTGGTCGGTGGTCGGATTGTAATGAAGTCGATAAACCCCGCTGCCATGACCGCCCAGACCACCGCCGTTGACGGTGATATAGAGGCTGTCGAACGCCCACAGAAGCCCCTGTGCGCTGCTGATCTGCACGTCGAGCTTTTCCACCTTCGTCGAGTCGGCATCAGCACCGGGAGTGACGCGGAACAGACCGGCCTTTCCCTGATCCGAAACGATCAGCCGGCCCTTGGGATCGTTGGTCATGCAGACCCACGAGCCATGGGTTGCACGCGGGACGGAGTAGAGCCGTTCGATCTTGAATCCCGGCAGCGTTGTCAGCTTGTCGGCGGGCGTCGCCTCAGGCACCGCGGCCAGCTCGATCTTGCCCCAGGGACTCATCCCGTACGCCCCGAGAACCACCGGCTTGCCCCACGAAGTGTCGTTAAACGCCGCCTTGTTCCATCCTTTGGGTCCCTTGCTCGAGACGCGCCAGGTGGAGTCGGTGGCGATTTCCTGTGTGGAATCATCGTTGAACGTCACGCGCAGCTTGGCGATCAGACCAGCAGCGTCGGTGTTGTTGGTCGCCTTGACCGCGATGACATTGGTGCCGGAATGGATGATACCCGTGAGGTCCTCTACGGTGGCCGTGCTCCATGCTTCGCTGCTGCCGGTCGGCTCGCCGTTGACGAGGGATTCGAACTTATCGTCACAGGTGATCCAGAGTGCCGCCGCCTTGATCCCTTGCGATGGGGAGACATCAAAACTCTTGCGGAAGTAGAAGACTTCATCATTCTTCGGCGGCGACCCACCCCAGAGCCATTGCGCAACCGGCGGCTTGGCCGCATCCGGCATCACCAGCGAGCCGGCATGCGCGCGGCCGGGCAGAAGGGTAAGAAATAATGCACTGATGAAAAAACGCCGCCAAACAGAAGAAGTCATATCCCTCCTCGGGGTTGGTTCTAGATACTGCCGCCGCCAGGGAAGCGTTGCAAGTGAGCTTCAGTCAGGGTTCAGGGTTCGGGGTTCAGGGTTCAGGAGGGGAAAGAGTGAAGTAAAGGCGTGATAAAACTTCACTCTCCACTCTCGCCTTTCCTGAACCCTGAACCCTGTCCTAGCTCTTGCCGATCACGCGCATGACCGCGCCGCCCAGATTCAGATTCTCAAGCACGGCCAGCGCAATCCGCGACGCCGGCGGCGAGGACGCAAGAATCCCGCCGGCCCGGCAGGCGTTGCGCCGCAGCGACCAGGCCGCGCCGCGCGCCACCGCCGCCATCCGATGCCCCCCGCGGCCTCGCTGCCCGCTCGCATCCAGCAGGGCCGCGACGGCCAGCTCGGCGCTGCGGAGCGCGACTCCCATTCCCTCGCCGCAGATCGGCTCCATTGCAGCCGAGCCGTTGCCGACGCGAACGACATTGGCAGCGATCGCCGGCTGAGTGCCAAACCTCGGCACCGGCGACGTAACCCATGGGGAGACCCGGGTGGCACTACTCATTCGCCGGCGCAGCGTCGGATTCTCGGCCGCAAGCTGCCCGAACAGTTCGTCGAGCCGACTCCCGAAACGCATCAGGCGCGAGCGGGGAACGGAAAACGAGACATTCCACCGCTCCTGCTCGATGGCGGCGATTCCGCCGTAACAATCGGCGCAGCCAAACATCTCGATCGCATCGCAAGGGCCGGCGATCTGCACGAAATGCGATTTGATACCGAAGTCGCCGGTGTGGCGCGGCGACTTGCCAGGCAGTGAAGCCTTTCCGTCGGCCAGGATCACATGCGACGCACGCAGAGTCTGCATCTGGTTGGTGATCAAGTCCCGCACGCGCACCAGCGCGCGCGGAGCCGGCTCGATCTGTTCGCATCGCACGCGGTGGCGGACGATCGCGCCAGCGCTGGCGGCGGCGGCCAACAAATATGCATCGAGCAATTGCCGTGAAACTCCCATCATCGGGCGCGGCAACGCCATCGACATCGTCCGTCCGTTAACCGCATGCAGGTTGACTCCCAGCAGAGCGTTGGGCTGATGCGCCATAAGCCCGTCATGCAGCCCCACGCGGCGCAAGACATCGATTCCCCGGCTGCTCAGGCACTCGCCGCAGACTTTATCGCGGGGAAAGGCATGCTGTTCCAGAACGGTAACCCCCCAGCCTGCGCGCGCCAGAAGCAGCGCACTGAGACTCCCGGCCGGGCCGGCGCCAATAACGATCGCATCGTTCACGGGTGATTACGCCGTCGCCCCCGCGGTTGCCGGCTCGGCGGAGCGCTGTCGCAGCGCGTCCATCTTCTCCTTCACTTCCTGAGCCGCGCGTGAGTTGGGAAAATCCCGGATGATTTGTTCGCCGGTCTTAATCGCCTCCGGCCATTTATGATCGCGGATGAAGATGGAGAACTGAGCGCCGAGGTTATTGAGCTTTTCCTTGAAGACGCCGCGAGCGGTCTCCTGCATTCCCTCGGCCTCGGCGGGAGTCAGATAGGGATCGAGCTGGCGGAGAATCTCGATGCTCCCGTCCACATCGTGACGCGCCACCGCTTCCTGCCAGCTTTGCAGAAGCTGCTTCTTGTGAGCCTGGCGGCGAGCGTCGATCTCGTGGGGGAGGTTCTTGACCTGTTCGTTGTCCGGGAACATCCCCATGAGCTTCTCGGCTTCGCGCATCGCCGCGTTCCACTGTTCGGCGCGCGTGTTGCGGTCGATGACCGCGACCACCTCGTTGATCTGTTTGCGGACGCCTTCCTGGCGCTTGTTGCGGATCTCGTTGCGCAGCCGCTCGGCCTCGGCGCGGTACCCGAAGGTGCGCTCGACATCGTCGGCCAGCGCGAACGCGGCTTCCCAGTCCGCTTTGGCCATTTCCTCGTTGATCGCTCGCCGCAGCGCCTCCCGATCCTTCTCGCGGAACGCCACCACTTTGGCCCGGTCGCTGAGCAACTGCTGCTCGCTCATCAGGTTCATCAATATCGACATTTGATCGATGCGATCGGTCAGGGGCTGAAGCAACTCTTCCGTCGCAGTGTTGTCCAAAACCTTGGCCGAAGCCACGATCCGCGCCAGCGGCCAACTCACGCCCAGCGCCACGAGGCTCGCCGACCCCGCGGCCAGCATGCTCCAGTTATGCGGCGGCATCGCCGCGAGATAGATGCCGATTCCGAGAATGAGCAGTGAAAATACCGAGGTGAGGCCGTACCAAACAAGAAGCGGGGAGTGACGCTTTTCCACGGATACCTCGATGATGTACGCCAACGATGGGTCTCTTTGCCAAAGCGTATTAAAATGGGGGATTTGTGTCAATATATGAATGGAATTTACCTCCAATTGACATCCGGCCGCGCAGACGATTATGCTTCAATGCCGTCTTTTACATGTGATCCCCCGGGAGGGGCGAGCATGACAGATACAGAACGAATTCGGCGGCGGCGTGATCGCGCCTCTGTCATTTCACGGCTTGTGCGAGCGTTGCCTGTCCCGATTGTTGTGGAGCGGCTGGAAGCCCGGTGTCTGCTCACGACGATTGTCGTCACCTCGACGGCCGACACCGGCGCCGGCACGCTGCGCAATGCCATCACGACGGCGATCAGCGACGGCGGCGCAACCATTAACTTCAACATCTCCGGCAGCGGCGCGCATGTGATCTCGCCGGCCTCCGCGTTTCCCTACATCTCCGTGCCGATCACGATCGACGGAACGACCCAGCCGGGGTACTCCACGACGACGGGGAAGCCGCTGATCCAGATCGACGGTTCCTCCATCCCTTCCAACGCCGGCGCGGTCGACGGACTCGATATCGACGGCGGCAACAGCACCATCAAAGGGCTGGACATCACCCGCTTCTCGCAGTTTGGGATCAACATCGGATCACTCGGCGGCGATGTGATTTCCAACGATTATCTGGGCGTCGATCCGACCGGCACGATCGCGGAAGGGAACTCCTACTCGGGCATCGGCATCTACTCCCCTTCGGCCAACGACCAGATCCTCAAGTGCGTGATCTCGGCCAACGGCACCACCAGCAATTCCGGGCCGGGCGTGCAAATCTATGGCTCGAGCGCCTCGGGGACAGAGGTTGAAAACAACTACATCGGAACGGATCTGACCGGCACCGTTGCGCTGGGCAACGCCGGCGATGGCGTGAATATTTCGGGCGGCGCGGCGGGCACCACCGTCAGCGGGAACGTGATCGATTCCAATGCCAATGACGGCGTGAACGTCTTCGGCACCGGCACGAACAACACCAGCATCACCAGCAACAAGATCGGCACCGACTCCACCGGCGCCAAGGCTCTGGGCAATGTCAACGCGGGCATCGGAATCTCGCAGGGCGCAACCGGCACGTCCGTCACCAGCAACGTCCTCTCCGCCAACGGAACCGGCATTTTTCTCGACGGCTCCGGCACCAGCAAGAACACGGTCAGCAACAACATGATCGGCACCGACTCCACCGGCACCAAGGCGCTGGGCAACATCGGGGACGGCGTGGTCGGGTCCAACGGCGCCTCCAACAATACCGTCAGCTCCAACGTCATCTCCGCCAACGGAATCGCCAGCAATTATTCCGGCGTCTATTTCTATGGCACCGGCACCACTGACAACCTGATCACCGGCAACAAGATCGGCACGGACACCACCGGCACCAAGCCGCTGGGCAACGGCGGCGTTGGCGTCCTCTTCGACACCGGAGCGGCCTCCAACACGCTTTCCTCCAACGTGATCTCAGACAACGGCAGCATTGCCGGCTACGCTGGAATCGACATCGAGGGAACCGGCACCAACGACAACGTCGTGCAGGGCAACGAGATCGGCACCGACATCACCGGCTCGGTTGCCATGGGAAATAGCGGCGTCGGCGTCTTCATCCTCGACGGAGCCCAAGGCAATCTGATCGGAACCAATGGCGACGGCGTCAACGATTCAGCCGAGCGAAACATCATCTCCAACAATGCGTACCAGGGCGTGGGAATCCAGGGAAGCGGGACCAACGACAACGTTGTCGCCGGCGATTTCATCGGAACCGACGGCACCGGCACCAAGCCGATGGGCAATCAGAACAACGGCGTGTGGATCCTCGATGGCGCCGAGGACAATCGAATCGGAACCAACGGCACCGACGCGGACGTGGCCGGCGAAGCCAACGTCATCGATTCCAATGTATTTTCCGGCGTCGCCATCACCGACTCGGGTACCAGCGGCAACATCGTCGCGGGAAATTTCATCGGAACCGATCTGACCGGAAAAGACGCGCTGGGAAACGCCCTCAACGGCGTGCAGATCAGCGATGGCGCAACGGACAACCAAATAGGCGGAGGAACCGCTGGCGGCCCGGCCAGCCTCGGCAACACCATTACGAACAACACGGACCAGGGCGTCGACATCTACGACGGCACCGCCAGCGCCGGCTCCACAATCGGAAACACCGTCCGGTTCAATGACATCTCATCCAACGGCATTCTCGATCTCGACCTCGGAAATGACGGAATCTCGCCGCACCTGCTGGACGTCTCCGGGCCCAATGACCTGATCAATTATCCGACAATCACCACCGCTACCCCCGGATCGACCACCGCTGTTTCCGGCACCTATCTCGGCGTCGCGAGTCACACCATTGCCCTCGATTTCTATTCCGACACGGCCCCATCGCTCGTCGGATTCGGCGGCGGGCAGCATTATCTCGGTTCCCTCACCATCAATACCGACAGCAACGGTAACGCCACTTTCTCCGGCACACTGAGCGGCGCGACCACGTCCAGCCAATGGATCACGGCAACGGCAACCGATACCAGCACCGGCGACACGTCCGAATTCTCCCTCGCCCGCCAACTTCCCGCGACCGCAACCAACGCAGCGCCCCCGATCGTTGATCTGATGGTCCTTTACACGCCCGCGGCCCTGTCGGCCGCCGGCAGCGTCAACGCATTACAGACGATGATCAACGAAAGTCTGGATCTGGCCAACCGTTCGTTGAATCTCAGCGACATCGATATGACTATCCGGCTGGTCGACACCAGCGAGGTCAATTACACAGAATCGGGGACGCTCCTCGGAGATTTGAACAACCTGTCGGCGCCGGGGTCTCCGGATTTCCCGACGCTCTTATCGCTGCGTGCCGAATATGGTGTCGATGATGTGTGTCTCATTGCCAATGAGCCAAGCGCCCAAGAAGGCGGAGACGGGTATGAGCCCTATTCCACCGGCGGCCCCGGGAACGGGTACTGCGTTGTCGGGGAAGACGCGCTCGGCCCCACCAACCTGACGATGGCCCACGAGTTGGGCCATACGCTCGGGGCGGGACACGAACGGGGAAATGCCAATCCGACCGGTCTCTATTCCTTCTCGCACGGCTACCGGTTCACCGGTTCAAACGGCGTCACGTATCACGACATCATGTCTTACGATCCGGGTATCGTTCTGATGCGGTACTCGAATCCCAACATTGATTATGACGGTGTTCCGCTCGGGATCGCCGATCCTTCCCCCGACAGCGCGGATCTGGCTTCGACGTTTTATTACACCGGCCACCTCGACGCATCGTTCTATCCCACGGAGGTCGCGGACACGACGCCGCCCAAAGCGACTTTGTTCCAGACGACCGACAATAACGGCACGATCACCGCGGTCATCCGCTTCACCGATGATGAATCGCTCAACACCTCAACGATCACCTCAAACGCTTTGAGTGTAACCGCCGCCGGCGTCACCGTTCCGGTGCAACTGCTCGGCGTCGATCAGCAGAGTAACGGGTCGATCCGCTTCGCCACCTTCCAACTGACGCCCGCCCCCGGCACGAGCATCAGCTCACTGCAATATTCCATCGTGGCGAATCAGGTGAGCGATCTGGCCGGCAACTTCATGCCCGCCCAGCAATTGAGCGGGCCGACAACTGATACGACCGGCTGGGACTACGCCAACGCCGACAACGCCGGAAATGTTGCTCCCGGCGTATCAGCCATCATCTCCGGCGACAACCTGAGCCTGAGCGATACTTATCAGATCACCGTCACCGCGACATCCACTCTCACCCTCAACCTCAACGGGTATACCGGCGTTCAAGATCTGTATCTCGAGCAGGACACCAACAACAACGGCCAGTTCGATTCCGGCGAGGCGCTGCAGTCATCCACCAGTTCCGGGAGCAGCCAGACGATCACGACGAGCGTCACCCCTGGCGTCTACTACATCGAGGTCGGCAGCACGACTCCTTCACCATTTACGCTTTCACTCTCCGTTCCCCCCGGCACCCAGGCGGCGACCACCACCA
>Ga0302325_10030834_pt1 | contig 11050 bp, 7 predicted proteins | sample Palsa_T0_2_FD_201948 | JGI IMG/M metagenome (GOLD analysis project Ga0302325, IMG submission 201948) | Peat permafrost microbial communities from Stordalen Mire near Abisko, Sweden - Palsa_T0_2 | ecosystem: Environmental > Terrestrial > Soil > Palsa > Peat permafrost | place: Sweden: Abisko... | reverse complement strand
ACCCCTTCACCCACGCCACCGACCTGTCAGGCCGCAGGAAGCGGTATTCGACGATCGAGTCGCGCGCTTCAGCCGCGGCCGCCTTCCACTCCGCGGCCACCCGTTCCCGATCGTCAGGGTGGAGCGCAGCCGACCAGCCGTCCCCGAGTGCCTCCGCGAAGCCGAGCCCGGTGAGCTCGCACCAGCGCCCGTTCACGAAAATGCACGAACCCCTGGAATCGGAGACGAAGACGCCAACCGGTGTGTGCGTCGTCAGGGCGTTCAACAGCTCCGGCGCCGATGGTCCGCTCAACACACCCTCGGCCCAGTCCGGTAGCGCTAGGTTCCGCACGGAGCTCACCGGTCCCTTATCGGCAGCCTCGTCACATCGCTGAACGTAGCGAAGCTGGCGCTCCGCGGACTGAAGACACGCCTTCGCCTCCGGCGCGGGGTTGCCGTTGCTCGCTATGCCGGCGAGGAGGCGACCCGGTCGGCCAAAACGGCTGCTGGGCGGTCACACGGTGCTGTCGGTCACACGGTGCTGTCGGTCACACGGTGCTGTCGGTCACACGGTGCTGTCGGGCGAGCGTCCGGTGCCTCGCATGGGATGCGGCACGGATCGCGGGAGGATCTCGACGCTCAGCGCCCGGACGTGGGCGTCACGGCACATCCCCGGTTGCTGTGCTGCGCCGTCCAGGCGGCTGAACCACGCCCGCGGCTGGCCGACACCGTCTCTTGGCGGGCGTGCGGGTACCGCCCGCACGGCGATCGAGACAACGGCGATCGAGACAACGGCGATGGAGACAACAACGACGCCGAGGAGCCACCAGCGAGCACGGGTCGACGCGACCCCGGACCCCTCGCCACCGGCTACCCACGCCGGACAGGCTCATCGCAGCTCCTCCACGGCGCTGCACTGACCTGCATGGAGTTGCGCGGGCAGCACTACAGGCCGCCGCTCACCCCGGTCGAAGCCCTGGTGGCGGTGTAGCGGAGGCTGACCCAGCCGGGGCCGGCGGCGTCGTTTTCGACGACGTCGAGGACTCGCGCGCCAGCCTCATCCAGGATCGCCAGCACCTCCGCGCGTGGGACCGCGTTCATCTCGACAGGCGTGGAAAGGCGGTGCTGGACACGTCGCACGATCCGCCCGCGCAGGGCACGGAGGCGACCCCCGAGCGGACGGACCTCGACGGCGCCCCCCACTCGCGAGGCGGGCGTCGTCGACCCGGGCGTCGCAGGGGCGGCCGTTGACCGAGCGGGCACGGAGAACTCGTTGCCAGCTCCAACGCTGACCAAGACCCGGCCCGGATGGGAGCCGCGCTCGGCAAACCACGCGATCCCCTCCTGAACGAGATCGAGTTCAAGCACATACTCGCCCTGTAGGGCGGGAGCCTCGACCGAGAGCTCGAACTCGGCCCGACCGCCCGGGGCAACGTCGTGGGGCAAGTCCGCGCGCCCGTCATCCTGCACCACCACCGTGGCTTGATCCAGCCAGTGGTTCCCGAGCCGCACCGCCCGCCGCGGCAACCTCGCCCGCCAGGTGCAGTCTCCCCGGTTTCGAACCACGACACGGATCGAACGGGCCTCCGACGGCTCAAGACGAAGCGGTGCCGAAGGCGGCTCGATCTCGGCTCGGAACGCCGACCAGGGAAGCTCGGACGCCGTGTCGCGCTCGCTCGGAACCTGAAACACAAGCAGGCCGCCCGGGCGGAGCACCCGCACGAACTCGCGCAGGTAACCCCGCGCGTACGCCTGATCCATGTGCTGGAGGACGAGGCTCGAATACACGAAGTCGAAGATGCCGTCGTCGAAGAGCCCAAGCGAGTCCGTGTCGTTGACGCGGAAACGGCACCGTTCCCCGCATCGGTTCAGCCTCTCTGCGAGCGCGACCATTCGAGGCGAGATATCTATCCCGTCGCACCGCTCGAAGTGCTGCGCCATCGCCTGCGTCAGCCGGCCCGCCCCGCACCCGAAGTCGAGCGCGCACCGATGCTGACGCGGCACTCCGAAGGCTGCGCTCTCGTCGAGAACAGCGCTGATCTCACGCTCGCCGTAGGCCAAGAATCGCTCGACATCGCGCGCCTCGCCGCGCGCGAGCGGATCGTAGATCGCGCCCAGCGGATCGCGCTTCGCAAGCGCCTCCCACCGCCGCTGGAGCGCATCAAGCTCCACACGCCTCAACCTACTCGATCGATGACCGGACTCGCTTCCCGGCACCCGCGGCGAGCAGGGACGGGGCGTCCGGTGCGATGGCGCGAAGACGGCGTCGCGGCTTGCAGGCTCACAACAGGGGTCGGGCGGTACGAGCTCGTGATCTCGGACAGAGGGCTCGCTGCCGCAGCGCTCCTCTCGCGCGTTTTCGACGGAGCGCTACGGTGTGCGCCGAAACAGCCGCGCGAAGTTGACGGCGTAGCCCCAGCCGAAGGCGCGCGGCGTGAACAAGCGCCGCTCGGCCGGATTCCACCACCGCTGCCTCAGACGTGCTTTGTAGCCGTCTCGCCGCCAATCGTATGGCACCCCGAGAAACGTGCCCGTACGTGGCTCCTTGCCTGGAACGAACATCGCACGCCCAAGCGTACTCCCGCACGCGTTTCTCGCACTCGGTATGTTCGCCCAACGGGAGCGGGACCGTCGAGGTGGACCGTCGTCTGATTCCATGACCGAACGGCTCCACACCTCACTCGGCCCTCGCCGCAACCCGGCGTGGCCTTGACGCTGCCGTTGTGCGGATCGTAACGCCTCGTCCGGACCCACCCGATGCCCGGCCCGCGAGGAAATCGTGGCGTCAGGTCCGGAAGCCACGTTTCCCTGCGACTAGTCGCCGGTGAGGCTCTCGAGGTCGCCGAAGAGCTCGTCGAGCCTGTCGAGCGCCGACTGTGGGAGAGGGCCGCGTGTGAGCGAGTGGACGTTCTGCTCGAGGTGGGCGATGTTGCCGGTGCCTGTCAGCACAACGTCGCTTCCCGGCTCGTGGCGGGTAAAGCGGTAGGCGGCCTCGACGATCGACTCCGCGGCGCCGTTCTCGATCAGGAACCCGAGCGGATCGGTCGTAGCGATGGCGCTGTCGAGGTAACCCTGTTGCGCGAGTTCGCCGATCGTGATCCGGAGCTTCTCCGGGTCGCTGAGAGCGCGCCTGACGGCGAACATGATTTCGATCCCGATGTTCTTCTCGATTGCGCGCGGGAAGACGTAGCGCCGTGCGCTCGGGTTGAGCAGATTGAATCCGACCATCATCACGTCCCAGTAGTCGTCTTCGAGTGCGCGGCGTAGCATGCGGTGGCCGGGCTCGCTGACGAAATGTTCGGAGATCCCGAGAAAGCGAATCAGGCCGTCGCCACGGAGACGGTCGAGCTCGGGCACGAGCTCGGAGACGCAGCGGTCGTACTCGCCCACGCGCACGCCGTGGAGATGGAAGACGTCGACGAACTCGCACCCCAGCCGCTGCAGGGAGGCCAGGAGTCGCGAGCGGAGCTCGCGCGGTTTGACGGCGTCCTCCCCGGCGGTGATCACCCGCGCCTTCGTCGAGATGATCACGCTGTCCCGCTTCCCCGTGATCGCCTTCCCGACGATCGTCTCCGTCCCGTAGGCCTCGGCGGTGTCGAGATAGTTGATCCCGAGCTCGAGCGCGTGTTCAACGACACGGATCGACTCGCGCTCGCTGGCGCCCCGCGTCTGACCGAGTCTGCTCGGCCCGCCGCAGCCAAGCCCTGCGACGCTGACCCCGAGACCTGTGCGGCCGAGAACCGTCGTCTCCACGCGACGATCGTACGCGGCGGATGGACTACGGCCCTCGGTCGGGCTCGCCGGGGCCCTTTCGAGAGCGCGCCGTGCGAACCAGCGAAGCGGACCCACGTTGTCGTCACGCCGATGACGGCGTCGCCCAGGCGGCGGATCCACTGGCCTGGCTCGTGGGTTCGCTCACGTTATCCGTCGCGAACCGTGGGGCCGTTGCGTGCGTCGCCGCGTACACGCGAAACTCTCCTTGGGGCGGGCGCGTGCGTTGGCGTACGCGCGGGAGCGACCACGTTCAGTGGGTGAGATCGCCTCCGTCCAGCTTGAGCTTCCAGCCTTTCGACGGGCTCCCGATCACTTTGATCGGTACTTGGACATCGATGGTCCCGTGGGATCCGGTTTGCTGCGGCGGTGGGAAGCTGATGGTCGTAGGTCCGACGCCGAGGTGGTATGGGCTGATCGCGACGCCGCTTGTGATCGAGCCGCCCCTGACCTCGAATGTCGACCCGGCGATGTCGAGTCCGCGTCCGGCCTGGATTGTGCCGTGGGCATCGAGCACGAATGTCCCGGCCAGGGCGAATGCTCCTTCGCCTGTGACCTGAACGCTGCCCTGATCGACGAACACCGGCGAGGTCCCGGCGAGCCCGAATCCAGGTGCGCGGGAGTAGACGAGGCCTGTGTTGGTGAAGTGCTGGACGGAGATCTGCTGGGTGTACCCGGCGGCGCCGTCGCCGAAGGTGCCCGTGTTCGCGAAGGTCGCGCTGTCGGAGAACGATGCGTCGTCGGTGGTTGGCGTCCAGTCGATCGTTCCTGCGTTCCCGGAGCCGGGCCGGGCGGTGACGCTTGAGCTCAGAGCGAGCGTCCAACCCTTCGGCACGATTCCAGAGAGTGTCGTCGGCACCTGAACGTCGATCGTCCCCTTCGAGCTCGCTGACAGTCCCGCCCCGAATGAGATCGCTGACGGGCCGACGCCGAGCCGGTAGGGGCTCGTGAGTACACCGGTGGCGACGGCGCCGCCGCGGATTTCGAAGGTGGAACCTGCGATGTCGAGCGCTCCGGCGGCCTGCATCGTGCCTCCCGTATCCAGCACGAAGGTTCCGGCAAGTTCGAACGAGTCGTTCCTCTCCACCTCGACCAACCCTCGATTGTCGAACTCGGGCGAGGTTCCCCCGATCACCAGTCCTGTGGATCGTGAACGGACGGTGCCGGTGTTCAGGAAATCCGCGACGTCGATCTGCTGCGTGAACCCGTCGGATTCGTCCACGAACGTTCCGGAATTGTCGAACGTTCCCGGGTCTGAAAATGAGGAATCGTCGGTGTTCCATGTGAACGTCCCTGCATTACCCGACCCCGGTGCAGCCGACAGGGCGGCGCCGCCGAGCTCGTCCACGCTCCAGCCGGAGGGGATCGTGCCGGTGAGGCCGCAGGTGCCGATGAACTTGTTGTTGTCGCCACCGAGCGTCAGCGATCCGGTCGTCCCCGCATTCATCGCCTGGGTCACATTCAGGGCGCCGTACGCGGGAAGGTCACTCGTGCAGTTGATCGAACCGCTACCCGCGTCCGCGGTCGCCCGTACCACGCTGAGGAAGAACGCGAACGCGAACAGCGCTGTAACGACGCCGGCTAACCGAAAAAACCGCACAAAGGAACGCATCGCCCCGCCTCGCCCTCGCTCTCTCGACGCCTCAACGGAATGCAAACCTAGCCGTTTTGGCCTCGGCGTCGTGGACGGAGCCAATCGGGTCTGCCGACTGCCCCGGCCTCCGCGAGCGGCTCGAGCATCGCCGTCTCGACGCGGAGGCTGCTCCCTCCGTCGCGTGTCCCGATACGACGTCCAGACTGGTGCCACGCCGCCGTCGTTCGCGCAGGCCCGATCGAGTTGGCTGGGCTATCCGTGCCCCACAGGCTGCCGGATTTACCCGAACCGATACAGCGCGCGCGCAGGTGAACCTTGCCGGGACCGGTGGAGTTCCCGTCGGTCGATCGGCGCGCGATCAGGCGCCCACCGATCGGCGCTGGGGCCGAGAAGATCTGCAACCCGGAAACCGGCTCGTCTGTATCGCTCTGCGGCTCGTCGTTTCGAGCGTGGCTTGAGGCTCGATTCAGTTCAGAGATCTCGCGATCTCGCGTACCTTGTGCCGATCGCGATCCCGGTCGTCGACGACGATGCCAGGCTGCGGAACGCGCTTCGGGGCGTGCTGGCGTCGATGAGGTTCGATGTCGAGCGAGCCGGCGACGAGGCACTCGAGCGGTTGCCGGCCCGCGCGTCCGACGCGGCGGTGTGCTGCGCCGTCTTGTCACAACCGAACCCGCCATCCTGGCGCGCCGTCCGCGGCAGCCACTTTGCGCTCGTCGTTACCGATCTCGCGCAGCGCCGCGAGCGCCGACGTTGTTCCCCGGCCGGTGGGGCGGACGCGGGCTCAGGCCCAACCGAGCCGGGCATTCGGTCTGGGCGCGCGAAGCCGCTGCACGGGGTCGATTCGGGCCGGTGTCATGCGGCGAGCGCGCCGGCGCAACCGCCAGTGCGAACGGCCGACGCCTCGAGCAACGTGACGAGCTCCTTGGCGGGCAGCGGGCGTGAGCACTCGTATCCCTGGATCATGTGACAACCTGCGGCGGCGAGTCGCCGCCAGGTCGCTTCGTCTTCGACGCCCTCGGCGACGACGCGCTTTCCCAGGTTGAGAGCGAGCTCGATGGTGGCCTGCACGATGGCCGCGTCGGCGGCATTCGAGCTCATTTCGGCCACGAACGAGCGGTCGATCTTGACCTCGCCGATCGGGAGGCTCTTGAGATGGCCGAGTGATGAAAAACCCGTCCCGAAGTCGTCGAGCGAGAGGGAGACGCCGAGCTCGTCGAGGCGCACGAGAACGTCGCGGATGCGCTCGAGATCGGAGAACACGGAGCTCTCGGTGACCTCGATGACGAGCGCGGCCGGTGGCAGTCGATGACGCTCGAGGGCGGCAGCGACCTCGACGGGGAGCTCCACGTCTAGAAGGTCGGCGACGGCGAAATTGACGGCCACGTGGAGGTCGAGACCCGCCGTGCGCCATCCGCTGCACTGCTCGAGCGCGAGGTTCATGACGTGCCGCGTCAGAGCCCGCATGAGCCCTGTGGTCTCGGCGAGCGGAATGAATACCTCGGGAGGAATCACCCCATGAGTCGGGTGCCGCCAGCGGGCGAGCGCCTCCAGACCGAGGATTTCCCGGCTTGCCGCGTCGGCCTTCGGCTGGAAGTAGAGCTCGATCTCGCTGCCGAGTAGAGCCCGCTCGAGCTCGGCCGCCAGCGTGAGACGGTCACGCGAGTGCCGATCACGCTCCGGCTTGTAGAGCTCGGCCCCCGATCGCCGTGACTTCGCCTCGTACATGGCGACATCCGCGCGCCGCAGGAGCTCGTCGGCCGTGTCGGCGTGCGCCGGGAAGAGAGCGATGCCGACGCTCGCATCGACGCGGAGCATGAGATCCTGCACCCCGAACGGCTCGATGAGCGCGGAGCGGATCCGGCCGGCCAGCTCGACCGCGAGCGCCACGTCGGAGGGTGCGTCGAGAACGATGCCGAACTCGTCCCCGCCGAGTCGGGCCAGGGTGTCGACGGGTCGAATGACGCTCGACAGGCGAGGGCCGATCTGACGCAGCAGCACGTCACCGCTGTGGTGGCCGAGCGTGTCGTTCAACTCCTTGAAGTGGTCGAGGTCGAGAATGAGAACGGCCATGCCGTCGCCCCTCGTGCCGGCACGGGCGATCGCCTCCTCGAGGCGCTCATGGAAGAGACGCCGGTTCGCGAGCTCGGTGAGATCGTCGGTGAACGCCTGACGGCGGGTCTCGTTGAAGGTGCTCACATCCCGAAAGGCCAGCGCGGTACGGAGGAGCGCGGCCAGGACCGTGAGCAGCGCCAGCGCGAACGGCAGCATGCCGAGATGCTCGAAGTGATCATAGGCCAGCACCCCGACCGCGGTGAGCGCGAAGGCCCCGGGGACGATCAGCGTCGAGACTCCATCGGTGAGCGGTATCTGGGAGCGCTCGAGCGGCTGCCACGCGGCGATCGCGAGCAGCGCGACACCGGCCATGTAGAAGAGGTCAGCGAGGTTGCTGGAGGTGGTCAGGCCCGCCGCAACCTGTCTCAGGTAGATCGAGTCGGCAACCGTGAGGACGAGAAAGCCTCCGCCCAGAAACGCCCAGCCCCGATCCAGGCGCCAGCCCCGGAGTGAGAGCACTCCCACGACGAGTGCCGCCAGCAGCAGGTCACCGATCGGGTAGGCGAGGTTCGTCGCGACTGCAGCGGCACTTCCGGTCGCCGTGCGCAACACCGGCCCGAAGACAACCGCGGCGCCGACGGCCGCGATTGCCAGGCCTGCCACGATGCCGTCGAGCCAGACGCCAGCCGGGATACCACGCCACTGGCGCCGTGCGAGGAGCGCGATACCGAGGTAGCTCGTCGGGTAGAGCGACAACCAGAGTGCGTCGCAGATGGACGGAATCGGCGGACTGGCGACGTGCTCGAGCCAGAACGCCCAGACGAGATTCCCCGCACCGTACAGTGAGACACCGGCCGCGAACAGCATCCAGGCTCCCCGAGCCTGTGGGATCCTGGCCGCGCGGAGAACGACGGCCGCGGCGACAAGGACGTACACGGCCGAGGTCGCCCAGTCGCGGATCGGTGCGTTGAGACCGTTGCCGCCGATACCGACGAACAGATGCACCGCTGCGCCCGCGATGATGACCACGATCGCCGTGATCGCCACGAGGAGGGCGTGACGCTGTCGTGCCGGGAGGGCTCCGGCGAGAACGAGCATCGTTGAGCATCGGCATAAAGGTCCGAGCGCACGAGTCCCGGTATCAGCCGACTCGGGCCGCGACCCGCGCGAGAGGGATGCGACGTCGGGGAACGCACCCCGGTCGGGGCTGTCATCCCCTTCCCGGCCGGCCGAGCTCGGGCACCGTGCGCCTCCGCGGAGCCGGCGAGCCCGGAAGGCCGAGGGCGCCGGTGAGCGGTCGGTCGCGTGTCAGAGGCCGACCCGTGTGCCTGTCGGGAGTCGTCTGCTGTACTGATTCCGTGTTCGTGATCGACGACCCGGATGGGAACCCTCGATGAGCTTTACCTTGGTCGAGAGCGAGCGCGGCATCGCAGAACATCGCTTCGAGGTGACGGTCGATGGGGGCTCGGTGCCAGGCCTGCTGTGGAGGCCGTCGGGCGACATGAGGCCTGAGGTGACGGTGCTTGTCGGTCACGGCCGCACGGGTCACAAACGCAACCCGTTCCTGCTTGCTCTGGCTCGGCGTTTTGCGGGACGCGGGTGGAATGCCGTCGCCATCGACGCCCCGGGCCATGGCGATCGTCGGGCTCCCGACGCCCAGCCGACCTGGCCACGACCCGATGCGAACGAGGTCACCCGGGACTGGCAAACCGCCATCGATTTCCTGCGCGACGCGGCCGACCTCGACATCGGCAGGCTCGGCTACTGGGGCCTGTCGATGGGCACGTCACTCGACATCTCGATGATCGCCGACGACCAGCGCGTGCAAGCGGCCGTCCTCGGTCTGATGCACCCCAACTGGCCGTCACCGCCAGGGTCGCGCATCCGCAGCGACGCTGGACGTCTTTCCTGTCCGGTGCTCTTCCTGGTCAATTGGGATGACAGTCTCGCTCCTCGCTCGCAGGCATTTGAGCTCTTCGACCTGATCGGAAGCACGGACAAACGGCTTCACGCCTACCCCGGTGACCACGGTCAGCTGCCGGATGAGGCCCTGAGCGCATCCGAACAGTTCCTCGCTCACAACCTCGAGATACCCGGTTAGCAAACAGTCGGCTGGTTTGGTCGGTTCGGACGCGCGAGGTGGTGGTAGCAGCCGCCTCGCAGGTGAGACTGAGCAAGCCAGCTGGCCCCGAACGGACCTCGATCGCGCCGGCCGTGGCGCGGCGTGACGACGCCAGGCCTGAGCAGCCGCCGGGAGGCCTTCGCGCGTCGCGAAAGCTTGACGGCTATGGTGGCTGCGGTCGTCCCGCGAGAGGTGGGGGTGATGGGTGCGTGATCCACTGGCGCCACCGCAACGAGCAGGAAACGGTCGTCCCGTCCGCCGACATCGAGACGACGGCATTCGACACGATGTGGTTCGGCGACGCCAACTTCCCGCTGAGCGAGGAGGTGTTCGCGGCCCTCCTCGAGGGCGGAGACAAGCACGTGTTCGTCATGCCGACGACGCTCCGTCGCGCACAGGTCGCCCCGGCTCACCGCTACGGGCACTACGACCCGCGCCTCAGCCGCGCGAATACGCACTGGCGCGATGTGGACGCGGTCGAGCTCGCCCGGCAGGTGATCGCCGACCACGAGAAGTGGGACTTCGGGACGCCCTGGGTCTTCTCGAACGAGATCTCGTACTCCCAGTGGCGGGCGCAGGCGATCGAAGAGTATCGCCGCTGGACCGTGACCTTCGCCCAGACCCTTGCCGAGGGCGGCCTTCTACCGGCCCTCTACTCGCCCATGGCCCGCCCGCGCGCCGAGCGCAACGAGTGGTCGGCGCTTGCGGTGAGCGGCTACGTCGCGATCGAGGGCTACCTCGACGCGGCCATGGTGCTCGCGGCGCGCGACCCTGTCGGCTACAGCGCCGGGCAGTACGCGGATATCCGTTCCCACTTCGAGGCGCAGGGGGTCGCGGTCGACCGCTGCATCCTCGTCGAGCACTACTCGCAGACCCCGGCCACAACCAAGTGGGGCCGGGGCGGCCTCTCGCTCGACGACTGGCTCAACGTCATTGCGGCGCGGATCGCCGGTGCCCGCAAGGCTGGCTTCGCGCTGCTCGGAAGCTACGGATGGGGCTACAACCGCATGGGCGTCACCGACAACGAGATCGTCGAGACGGCGAGAGCGTACGTCGCCGCGTCCGACGAGTGCTTGTGAGGCTGCCGCAACGCGACGCCAGGATCGCCGAGCTTCCTCGGCGGCTTCGACCGCGCTCCCATCATCGACGTCTCGTGCAAGGTCGACCCCCGCGAGCCTGAGCATTGTCCGGCGGGAGCGCTGGCGATCGGGTGCCCCGACCGTCGACGTGCCCGTGCTCCGCGCCGCAGGCGAGACGGCCTTCGCGACGACACATCAAAGCACGACCGTGAGGTCTACCCGGGCGGTTCCAAACATCTCGAGCAGGACGTTGACGAACGAGCAGCTTTCGTACTCGTCCGACGCGAGCCATTCGCCGAGGAGATCGAGGATGGCGAAGTGGAGGCGTCCGCACGAATCGACGCGGATGGCTTTGGGGTTCTCCCGCCTTTCTGGCGCGCTGTCAGCAATTTTTCTGGCGGTGTCACACGCGGGCCTTGTGCGGCACCGTTGAAGGTGTGAGCTCTGATG
>Ga0302325_10030832_pt1 | contig 11050 bp, 9 predicted proteins | sample Palsa_T0_2_FD_201948 | JGI IMG/M metagenome (GOLD analysis project Ga0302325, IMG submission 201948) | Peat permafrost microbial communities from Stordalen Mire near Abisko, Sweden - Palsa_T0_2 | ecosystem: Environmental > Terrestrial > Soil > Palsa > Peat permafrost | place: Sweden: Abisko... | reverse complement strand
AGCTCTTGCCCCTTAAACACCAAGGAACTTCAAGCACGCGCGAATCTCCCGGCTCGTACGTCGAATGGCTGCACCCCAAGCGCACATAAGGCCGTGCACGTACGATTCCATTCCAGGAACAACCGGGTGGCCTCAACTAGCGGTCAATTGATTCATTCTTAAGAACATATTCAGAACGCGCTTTCCCCTCTCCAACCATGCCCAGTACGAGGAAAATCCTTGCCTACCCATGTAGAACGCTTTGTCCTCGACCGCTCATCCCTTACCTCCGCCTCCCCCGCGCCGGGAATGAAAGTGTCTCAAAAAGTGAACTCACCCCTCAGATTTTGTGAGCAGATGTTCACCTTTAATCAGCGTGCTCCGCGCGCGTAATCAGCCTACTCTATGCGCGCAAAACCGCCGCGCAAGCATGGCTCATCCCCCTAACTCGATTATTTCTCTTCTGTGAATGTTACGAGTGGCGAAGAGTTTCGGCGATTTCGTTGGCGATCTGTCGCGCGCGCGCAAGATCCTCGGGATTGAGGCTGATCGCCGCGACCCGCGCATGGCCTCCGCCGCCGTACTTCTCCGCCAGCGTGGCCAGATTCACATCCGCATCCGTTTCTTTCCATGGATTAGTTCCGATGGAAACTTTCGCGCGCGTGGGCGAAGCGCTGACACCAACCGAATAGAGGCACTCCGGATGCAGATAATAAGGAATGAATTTATTGTAGCCTTCGAGATCGAGATCGCTCACATCGAAAAAAATCACGCCGTCCCGCGCCTGACCCCGCTCGCGCATAATTTCGATCGAGCGCCGGTGCCGCTCGAGCAGCGGCCCCAAATGCTTTGCGACGATGGGAAGCTGAATCATCTCAGCCAGCGAAATCTGCGCGAGATGCGGAATCAGCTTCGGCACGAGATCGGGCTCTGGGGCCGCCTCGATCACCAGCGCCAGTTGCATGGCCGGCTCTTTCAATCCCACCGCGACTTCCGGCGAAGCGAACTGCGCTCCATCAATGATGTCGCCCCAATGAATCAACTCGGCCAGCGGCTTGGCGTCGAATTCGAATTTCTCCGATGCGATCGTCGCCAGGAATTTCGTGCAGGATTTGTACGTCGGATCGTAAAACTTCTTCCCCGAATGATCGGCGCGAAAATTTGCGGCGTCGGCCGGCGTGAGGAACGCGCTCTGGTGATGATCGAACCACCACGTCAGCCGCGGCGAACTCGAATACTTGAAATCAACGATGGCGTTCTCGTCGCCGTCGAAGACATCTTCCTCGAACGGCTTCGAGGCCCTGTGCGTCATCCCCGTGTAGCGAAATTCGGCATGCGCATGAATTCGCTCGCGATAAAATCGCGAAAAAATCGCGGCCGACGACGCGCCGTCAAAACACTTGTCGTGAAAAAAAACTCGAACGATCAACTTCACTCCCGCGGCGCCCATCTCTCAGCGCGCCATTACCAACAACGTAAAACCAAAAAGAATGGACATACCCCGCAGGAATGTCAAGACCCAAGCACTGTAACGACTACCTCGAATCCCGATGTCCTTTTTGCCTTTCGGAGGGAGCCCCCGCCTCCGGGACCAATGTCAATGAAACGCAACCCATTCGCTAATGATTCTCAGCCGCATGCCCAGCAATCACCAATCCCATCACCGTCGGCCCCGGACTCGCCGCCGCCGCCGGAACCGCCGCGCGGAGGAACAGCACCCACAAATCGCCTTCGGCAACATGCGACAACGCAGGAATCGCCACCGGCGCATTCTCCGCCGGCACCAAACTCAAAATTGCCGGATGCGTAGTGCCCGTCGTCTTGCGGCTCGCGTCGAGAAGATCCGTCTCTTTCATCAATCCCGGTGTGGCGTCCACGCTGGATGGAACCAACAGCAGAAAATCGCGAAACGGCGCTGTACCCTGATGATTTCCATCCGTCGGCTGCAAATCGTAACGCAAGGTATACACGCCAGGATTGATAATTTGATTCCGATAGTCGTTCGCGCCGCTCTCGAAACGAATCGCGCCGATCAGCGTTCCCACGGCAAGCTGTGGAAACGCGATTCCGATTCCTCGATTCAGCGTCGTGCCGGGCGGAATGTCTCTTCGCAGCCAAAGATGGCAGAAGCTGCCATTCGCACCGATAACGTGCAGCGAATCCGGATTCAACGCCTCACGCACCGCCTGGCTCAACTCCTGCGGCGGCGGCGCGTCCGACGGCTGCACCTTATATGTGGTCGTAGCGGAAGTTTGCAATCCAAACGAAGCGCCAACTGCGCCCGCGCCCCAAGCTCCCGAGAAAAACGCAAGCGACCCAACCAGAATAAAAGCCGCGATCGCCCGCCGACGAACTACGACTTGCCAAAACATATCCCTCATCTCATCTCGTTTCGTTTCCTGACGCCTCGTCTCATCTCGTTTCGTTTACCGGAACCGACGTAGGGGCGGGTCTCAGACCCGACCGGCGTTTCCGGTTCTCAATACATGTCAGTTCATTGACCACTGCCATCCGGCAAGTTCGTTGCCCCGGCACTTGTAGCGGCCGGCTTCAGCCGGGCATCTTCGTCTTCTCTCCCGGGTCGTGTCGTGCGCAGGAAGTTATGCTTCCCAGCTCAGCTTACCAATTCCCCAAACTCATCGGCCACGGTCTCGGAATTGCCAGCGTCATCAGCACAAATCCGAGCAGCCCCATGTTCTTCATAAAATTGATCATCTCCGCCATTTTCGCCTGCGGATCCTTAACTGCCCAGAAATTGTGCATGCCGAACGAAACGCCCAGCAGGAATACCACCAGGATCGCCGCTCCAATGGTCGGATGATATCCGAGCAGCATGCTTGCGCCTCCCAACAAGAGAAGCAAGCCAGTCCCGCCGACCGCGACCTCAGCCGCTGGCGTCCCTTTGCTTTTGGCGTATCCAGCCATCATTTTAAGTTTTATAAAATGGTTGAAACCGCCCATCAGGAAATATCCGCCCGCAATGACTCTTCCGGCGAGGAACGCGTAGAAAACAATGTTATTCATAGCCCCTCCTTCTATTTGCGCAACCGAAATACTCGGTCTGCCTGTCTAACCCAACCCGTCATTCTGAGGAATCCCTCCTGCCTTTCGTCCGTGCCAAGATCGAGTTTCCGGCGGCCAGCAATATACACCGGAGTGGGTTCGCGTGTCCCACGGGTCGCACTTTCAGTCTGCGCGAGTTTTGCATCACGTGAATTCAAGAAATCGGACCGCTTCCCGCGACTGCGCTTAGATTCCAGCCCTTCGTGGCGCGGGCATCCTGCCCGCGTCTCTCCGTACGCACTCTGTGATCACTGAAGAAAAGCAGACGTTCGCGGCCAGCAAGCTTGCGCAAATTGCCAAATTATTTTGCCGCTTCCAATTTCTCCGCCATTTCAAGCATCTCCACCACGCTATTCCAATTCCTACCCGTGCCGGGAGTCCCAAGCGCCTTATTCACCGCCGCCCAAGACATTTTCGGCCGCGCCTGCCCATTGGGAAAATAAATGTAGAGTTCGCGGCCATCAATCCGCAGCTCCTCAGGCTCAGTCTTGATCCGTAGCACAGCGGCCCGCGCCTCGGCTCCGGGATCGCTCTCAAGAAACACAACCAGCAGCTTGCCCGGCTCGATCCCGCGCCGCTTCGCAAACGGATTCCGCGCAATCACGTCTCTCATTTCCGCGGCTGTGCGGCAAATCACATCGGTAGTGCAGCCAAATTTCCGCTCGATTCCGCCCCGCACGCGCTTCGTCACCACCGCTAGATCGCGCTCGTCCGTCCTGAAAATCACGTTCCCGCTCTGCACATAAGTCTGCGCATCCCGCAGCTTCAGCGACGCGTACAGCGCCCGCAGCTCCTCCATCTTGATTACGTTGTGGCCGCCAACATTCACGCCACGCAGCATCGAAATAATCACAGCCATGTCACTCTCCGTTGCATCGGGCCGATGGTAACACCCGGCCGATAATTCAGCGCCGGCACTTGACATAATCCACTTGACACCGGAAGTATTGAGAATGTAGATTGCCGCCATCTTCGTTAACCTATTAGTACCTTAGCCCGAAGATAGAGACCCCCGGAATCTATAACGCTCGCGCCCCGAGAGGGTGCCGCGAGCCGGAGTAAGTCACAAAGGGAGGTACCACTCTATGCGGATATCAAATGCGTTCCGATCTGTCTTCGCACTGTTTCTCTGCGTTCTGCCCGCGCTTGCGCTAAACGGCGCGGAGAACTCTCACCTGCTGAAATACACCGTTACAGCCGTCCCCGGAAATCTCCAAGTGAACCGCATGCCCGGGACAAATCCGCCTCGTTCGTATAAGGAAGTCTTTACCTTCACGGTCACGAATACGACCCGAACTGACTACAGTGGACAGTCGTCATCCTGCAAAACGTTCGACGTTAAGGTGATTCCCGGCACTCTGCCCGACCAGCCGGTTTGGGTATGGTCCAAGGGACAAGTGTTCTGTCAACACACCACGACTGTCAAAATCCCGGCAGGCAAAAGCTGGAGCAAGACGGTCACCTGGGCGTTCACGACCGCCGAAGTAGCGGACGGAAAATACCAGGCCATCGGAACTTTTGTCCCAGAGAACGACAGCAGCGCGACCGCCGATTTCGAGATTACCTCAGTGCAGTAGTCGGCCAGCGGGCAGACGGCGGACGCGAACCGCAGTCTTAATTAGTACGAGAGCGCGCCGTTCCGGAGCTTTCACGGCGAAGCTCGTGTCAGTTCCGCGCTGAGTACTGGTCCCCTTACAGATTTCTCACTTTCGCACTTTCCTACCACATGCTAACGTTTACTGTGTGATAAAATGAAAGGCATCAGCTATAACAACCGCGAGCCCGCTTCTGCCTTCCGGCCTCTTCCGCTAACCAAAAGCCACCCATTTCTAATCGTTAGACCAAAACGATTAGAAATCGCCGTAACTCTCTCAAAACAAACGACAGCCGGCATTTCTAATCGTATGAAAAACAGGCCCCTTCAAAAGTCCGATTTTCGCGTTCACCAATTCCTATCAGAGCCGGGAGGCCCCCGCCTCGCGGAGCCCGTGCGCAACAATCGGAATCTGGTGAGCCACAGCGGCGCCGCACGCGGGCGTGTGCCGCTACGCGCGGCGAGCGTGAAACCTGAAACGGCGCGGCGTCGTTTCCACGAACACATCTTCGAATCCGGCATTTTCCAGACGCGCCGCGAACGTATCCGGATTCACCAGATTGATCACGTCGCCGATGTGCAGCAGCTTCATCATCCAGCTACTTCGGCTATCCACGCCTGCAAACGTCGCGCCCGGCTTCAGCACGCGCCGCGTCTCGCGAAGCAGCTTGTCCTGCAGCTCGGCCTTCGGGACGTGGTGCAGCATCGTAAACGACACCGCGCCGGAAAAACTCTCATCGGAGAACGGCATCTCGGCCGCGTCGCCCTCGACCACTTCCACATTCGATCCCCGCATTCGCGAGCGCAGCGAATTGGCAAGCCCCGGATCGATTTCGAGCGACGTGATGTGCGCGATTCGCTCGCGCAGGAAATCCGTCGTGAGCCCCGGTCCCGGACCGATCTCGAGCACGCTCTCGCCCAGGTCTACGCCGCGGAGTGCCCAGGGCATCACGTCGTTCCGCAGCGTCTCCCTCCACGAATTCGAAGCGCAAAACCAATGGTGAATTCGATTCATCGGAATTCAGGCCGAAATAGATTCGCCGGTCAAATCGCGGAGGGCTTCGCCGAACGCACGAGTATGCAGATCAACGTCGGCCTCGGAAGTCGCGGGCGACATCAACGCCATATTGTGGAATGGCGTCAGCAAAATGCCGCGATTGAGCGCGTGGAGATGCAGGAATCGCTCGAGGGGAAAATCCATTGCCGCCGCAGCTTCGGAGCCGTTACGCGGCCGCGTGGCACGAAACTGATATTCCGCCCGGCAGCCCAGCCGCGTGACGTGCCACGGCATTTTGGCCCCGGCAATCGAGCTTGCCACGCCGCGCTCGAATCGCTCGGCCATCGGGATCATGAGTTCGAAGGCTTCGGGCACCAGAACCGTCTCGAGAGTCGCGCGCATCGCCGCGAGAGACATCGCGTTGCCCGCAAGCGTGCCGCCGATTCCTCCCGTGTCGCAATCCTCGATATGAATTTTGCCCACGATGCGCTCGGCGATCTCCGCGGTGAAGCCGTAAGCCGCCGCGGGAATGCCGCTCGCGAGCGGTTTGCCGATCACAAACATGTCCGGCTCGAGATTGTGAGCGCGCGTGTAGCCGCCGGGGCCCGCGCAAATCGTATGCGTCTCATCGAGAATCAGAAGCGTTCCGGTGCGGCGCGTGAGTTCGCGCAGTGCGGCGTGAAATCCAGGGTCGGGATGAATGATGCCGACGTTGGTCATCGCCGGCTCGGCAAGCACGCACGCCACGTCGCGCCGCGCGAGCGCTTTTTCGAGCGCGTCGAGATCGTTGAATTCCACCACGCGCGTGGTCTCCGCGGGGGTTACCGGCGGCCCGATGTTTCCGCGGCGAGGAACGACGGCGCCATTTTCGAGCGTGGCGAACGATTCATCCACGGTGCCGTGATAGCAGTAGTTGAACACCAGCACGAATGGCCGCTCGGTAATGTGGCGCGCAATGCGGATCGAAAAGCGATTGGCGTCCGTGGCCGTCAACGTGAATTGCCAATACGGAAGTCCGAAGCGCCGCACAAGTTCTTCGCCCACCCAGATCGAATCTTCCGTCGGCAGCATGAACGTGATGCCGCGACGCGATTGCGCGGCAATGGCATCAGCGGCAGCCTCGGGAGAATGCCCCGTCATCGCGCCGGTATCGCCGAGGCAGAAATCCACGTACTCGAAGCCGTCCACATCAAGAAAATGGCTGCCGTGCGCTTCGGTGACGAAAACCGGAAACGGTCCGGCCCATTTCACCATCCAGTTCATCGGCACGCCGCCAAGCAGCGACGCGCGGGCGCGTTCGAAAAGCGCCTTCGAATTAGGATGATCGGCGGCGAAGCGATTGGCTTCCTGTTCGGTGAGCGCGGCGAGTCGCTGGCGATCGATGATGCGCATATCGAGAGAGCGCGAGGACGAAGCCATCTGGAACTAGCGCAAATCCTTGAGAATTTCGCGCGCGGCATTGTAACCAGACGCGCCCGTCAGGCCGTTGCCGGGATGCGTGCCCGAGCCGCAGAGGTAGAGGCCGCGAATCGGCGCGCTATAGCGCGCCATGCCGATCAGCGGCCGCGTAATGAAAAGCTGATCGAGCGACAACTCGCCGTGGTACGGATGTCCACCGGTGAGCCCGTACGTATCTTCGAGATCGGCGGGCGTAACGACTTGGCCGTCGATGATTTTGCCGGGAAGATCGGGCGCGTACTCAGTCAAAGTTTCGACGACAGCATTGCCGAGCGCCTCGCGCTGCATATTCCAATCGCCCTGCTTCAGCCGATACGGCGCGAACTGCGCGTAAATCGACATGACATGCTTCCCCTGCGGCGCAACCGACGGATCGAGAATCGAAGGAATCATCACATCGAGATACGGGCGCCGCGAAAATTCGCCGTACTTCGAGGCGTCGAACGCGCGCTCGAGATAATCAATGTCGGGGCCAATGTGAATGCGGCCGCTTAGCGCCGCGGTGCCGTCATTCATCGAGAGCGCCTGCGCCGTGGAAAAATTCCCGAGCGCGGTGAACGATGGCAGCGCGTCGAGCGCGAGATTTACTTTCGCGACGGTGCCGTTCGCGCGGACATTTCGCATCTTCACGACGAAGCTCGGCGCGAGATGCACGGGATCAATCAATTTCAGGAACGTGCGGCGCGGATCGGCGTTCGAGATCACCAATTTCGCGGCGATTTCTTCCCCGCTCGCGAGGACGACGCCGGCAACCGTGCCATTTTTTACGGAGATACTTTGCACTTCGGCGCCGATGCGAATTTCAGCGCCGGCTTCGCGCGCCGCCGCGGCCATCGCCTGCGTTAACGCACCCATGCCGCCGCGCGGGAATGCGGCCGAGCCCGCCGGATGCGGATCGGCAGCCGCACGCAGGAGCAAAAGCGCCGTGCTGCCCGCGGACCATGGGCCGAGCGCCGCGCCGGAAATTCCGCGCGCGGCAATCGCGGCGCGCAAAAGTTCCGTCTCGAAAAATTCGGACGCGAGATCGGCAACTGCCATCGGCCCCCAGCGGATAATCCGCATCATGTCTTTCTTGCCGAAGTTGCGGAGGTTGCGGCCGAGCTTCAAATATTTCCAAAGGTCGTCGGCGGAGGGCTTGTCAATGTCGGGCGGCGTCAGCATGGCGAGCTGGCGAAGCAACCCGCCATAGCGCGCGAGAGCTTCCTGAAATTCGACATACTTCACGGAATCTTTTTTCGAGAAGCGGCTGATCTGCTGAACGGAGTCGCCGGTGTTCGAATGCAGCAGCAAGCCGCGCCCGTCAGGCGAAAGCGCGAAGAGCCGAACGGCCGGCTCGATCATCGCCAGACCGTGGCGTTCGAGTTGCATATCGCGCGCGATTTCTGGAAGAAGCGGCCCCGCCGCGTGCGCGAGCGTCGAAACCTTGAAGCCCGGAACAAACTCGTCGGTTACAGCCGCGCCGCCGACAACTGCGCGGCGCTCGAGGACGAGCGGCTTGTGCCCCGCTTTCGCGAGATAGAACGCCGTGACGAGGCCGTTGTGGCCCGCGCCGAGAATGACGATGTCGCGTTGCGGCGCCACGGTTATCGCGTCCCCTTGTCTTTCAGAATTTCAAGCGCCGCGAGACGCCCCGGCGCGCCCATGATTCCGCCGCCGGGATGCGTCGCCGAGCCGCACATATAAAGGTTGCGGATCGGCGTGCGATATCGCGCCCAGCCGGCAACTGGACGCAAAAAGAAAAGCTGTTCGAGAGAAAGTTCGCCCTGAAAAATATTTCCTTCAGTGAGCCCGATGGAGCGCTCGATATCAAGCGGTGTAATTACTTGGCGGCCGATGATGATGTTTTTCAAATTCGGCGCGTGCTCGCTGATGGTATTGATCACGGCATCGCCGAAAGCGTCGCGCTGGTCGTCCCAGTTTAATCCGGGCTTCAATTTGTATGGCGCGTACTGTACGAAGCAGGAAAGAACGTGCTTGCCCGGCGGCGCGACGGATGGATCGGTGAGGCTCGGAATCACCATATCAATGTAGGGGTGACTTGAAAATTCGCCGTACTTGGCTTGGTCGTACGCGCGCTCCATGTATTCGACGCTCGGCGAAATGGACATCGCGCCGCGCAAATGGCGGCCCGCGCCGGGAAGAGATTTGAATTCCGGCAACCCATCGAGGGCGAGATTTACTTTTCCCGACGAGCCGCGATATTTGAAGCGGCGAACTTCTTCAAGAAAATCACCGGGAAGTTCGCTCGAATCCATGAGCTTTAAGAATGTGAGATTGGGATCGAGGCTGGAGGAAACGACGGTAGCGCGGATTTCTTCGCCGCTGTCGAGCACGACGCCTTCGGCCCGGCCCTCTTTGACGAGAATTCGCGCGACTTGCACTTCGGTGCGAATTTCGGCGCCGGCTTCGCGCGCCGCGTCGCCGATCGCATTTGAAATCGCGCCCGTTCCGCCGCGGCTAAATCCCCAGGAGCGAAACGCGCCGTCAATTTCGCCCATGTAATGATGGAGCAAAACGTAAGCGGTGCCCGGCGAGCGAACGCCGAGAAAAGTTCCGATGATTCCGGACGCCGACATCGTGGCTTTGAGCACGTCGGTCTCGAACCACTGATCGAGAAAATCCGTCGCGCCCATGGTCATGAGCTGCACGAGGTTGTAGCGGTCCTCGTGATCGAGCGCCTGGAAGCGCCGGCCGAGAAAAAGTAGTTTCTTTAATTCGCGCGGATCGAGCGAAGTGGGATCGGGCGGGACCATGCCGAGAATCGGCTTGACGAAACGGCACATCCGCACCATTTCCTTGCCGAATTCGTCGTAGGCTTCCGCGTCGGTTTTGGAATGGCGCGCGATTTCGCGGCGCGTTTTCGAGTGATCGTTCACGCGCCAGAGATAATCGCCATTCGGCATCGGCGTGAACGTGCCGTCAAGCGGAAGAATTTCGAGGCCGTGGCGTGGCAGATCGAGATCGCGAATAATTTCCGGGCGAAGCAGAGAGACGACGTAGGAGAAAACGGAAAACTTGAAGCCAGGAATAATTTCTTCGGTGACCGCGGCGCCGCCGAGAACATGCCGTTTTTCAAGCACGAGCACTTTGCGTCCCGCGCGCGCGAGATACGCCGCGTTCACAAGGCCGTTGTGGCCGCCGCCGATAACGATTGCGTCATATTGAGTTGGCATGGGGAAAGCCGCGCGACGACTCGAGCGCGCCGGGCTCGTTCGAAGCCGTGACATTTTACAGGCCCCGGCGCTTCGCGCCAACAAAGAAGCGTTCGCAGGCTGACCTGTGGTCACAATTATGGCGCGGTAATGGGTGACGTGTGCCCTCGGAAGCTTTCAGACTCGGCAGCACGCCAGTTTCCGAGGAATGTGTTTCCGCCTTTGTTGACTTGCTATTGGGCGCATCATAAGATTCGCGCAGATGCCAGATTCTTCTCCACTCTCCGGCCGGACGATTTCCCACTTTCGCATCATCGAGAAATTGGGCGGTGGCGGCATGGGTGTCGTGTACAAGGCCGAGGACACCAAACTCAACCGGTTCGTGGCTCTCAAGTTCCTACCGGACGAGGTGGCTAAGGACCCACAAGCTCTGAGCCGTTTTCAGCGCGAAGCTAAGGCGGCCTCCGCGCTGAATCATCCCAACATCTGCACGATTTACGAGATTGATGAGCATAACGGGCAGGCATTCATCGCCATGGAGTTTCTGGACGGCGAAACGCTGAAACAGCGCATCGGCGGAAAACCTGTGGAGACGGAGGCGCTACTCGGCTTGGCGATTGAGATTGCTGACGCTCTCGATGCCGCTCACGCAAAAGGCATCGTTCACCGCGACATCAAGCCTGCGAATATCTTCGTCACCGATCGCGGGCACGCGAAGATTCTCGATTTCGGGCTGGCAAAGACATTGCAGTCGGGACCGGCGCTGTCGATGTCGGCGACGCAGGATACGGCCGACGCGGTAACTCC
>Ga0302325_10030830_pt1 | contig 11051 bp, 12 predicted proteins | sample Palsa_T0_2_FD_201948 | JGI IMG/M metagenome (GOLD analysis project Ga0302325, IMG submission 201948) | Peat permafrost microbial communities from Stordalen Mire near Abisko, Sweden - Palsa_T0_2 | ecosystem: Environmental > Terrestrial > Soil > Palsa > Peat permafrost | place: Sweden: Abisko... | reverse complement strand
GACTTGAGAGCTGGCAATCAGAATAACGAAGTGACCGGCCCCGGCGAGCCACAGGTCAAGATCGAAGAGCCGTTCCAGCAGAGAGTTGGTCATATCAGTTTACTTCCCCAGTGAAGCCAAGAATTCGTCAGTCGAGCCAGCCGTCGTAAGAATTCATCACAGGGCATGAATCGCAAACATAAAAGGAACTATCACCCGCAATACAAACCGAGGATGAAAAAGCCAGTAGGCCGGCCCGGCCGCGACGGCAAGCATAAAGAACCATCCGGCGAGTCCTTTCTGCAAGCCGAGCCACCGACCGAACCCGGACCGCTCCAACGTGACGCCGAGGCCTTGCAAAATGAAATAGGAGGTGGGCAGGCCGTATCCGCCACGCGCCGGCAGCGAGATGACAAGGTCATGGATCACGCCGGACGCAAGAAATACAAGCAGACTCGCAGCGGCCACACCGACGCGTTTGTGCAAAGGCCGGAAAATCAAATCGTAAGCGAGTTGGCGGAACCCGAGATTCCAGCGCTTGCCCCAGAATTCGCTGAGCGTCTTGGACAGGATGGGCTTCGACATAATGGGTTGCGCCGCAATGCCGCACGCCTGCCAGAACAATGCGATCAGGTGAAAGCTGCCGAAGTGCAAAAGAAAAATCAGGCCGAAAAGGCCGATCCAGCCGCGAACCAGCTCTCGAGTTTCCGGGACTCTGCGGGCAATCACCCATAACAGCAGGATTCCGAAGAATGTCTTCGCAGCCGCCCAAAGCCATTCGCGAAGCTGGGGCGATGGGACTGCTTGGCGGGAATCGAGAAAACTTTCTGCATCCATGCCCGGCCACGCCGCAAGATAGGCCAACGAGCGTCCCGCGCTGTGGGAAACTTGATCGCGAGCTTGCCACCAGGTTTGCCACTTCAAGCCGATAAAAATCGCGAACGACAGCGTCCACATGAAGACCCACGCCGGCATGTGATCACGCAGCAGAATTGTGACGGGTGGAAATGCGAGCAGAGGAAGCCAGCCCGGCCACGCAGCCGCATTGCTGCGGACGGCGGGCGCGGGTTGGGAAGTGGTTTCCAACTGTTGAGTTGCTCCTGGCCTCGCGTTCAATCTACCCCGGAGTGGGCCGCTGGGCAATCTACATCGGCAATTTGTTCGCGCCGGAAATTTCAGCGGCGCCGATAGTTTCAGTTTGCCCGCTGCTGCTTTACACTGATCGCTTGAATCGCGACCTCCAGCCTGATCTCCGCATGTGGATCGAGCAACTGCGTTCTGGCGACATCCGCGCCCTCGCACGCGCGATCTCTACGGTCGAGAACCATGCGCCCGGATGGTCCGATCTGCTGAAGGCATTGTTTCCGCATAGTGGACACGCACGCATTATCGGGCTGACAGGGTCGCCGGGCGCGGGCAAGAGCACGCTGGTCGATCACCTGGCGCGCCTCTATCGCGCTGGGGGCAACAATGTCGGTGCCAACGAAAGCCAACGCACGATCGGAATCATCGCGGTCGACCCGACCAGTCCTTACACGGGCGGCGCGATCCTCGGCGACCGCATCCGCATGCAGGAACACTTCGCCGACCCTGGCATTTACATTCGCAGCATGGCTACGCGCGGATCGCTCGGCGGACTGGCCCGCACCACCGCGGATGTAGCCACGGTGCTCGATGCCTCGGGGCGCGACCTGGTGCTGATCGAAACCGTTGGCGTGGGTCAGGACGAAGTCGATATTGTGCGCCTCGCCGATGTCACAATCGTGATTCTTGTCCCGGGCATGGGCGACGACGTGCAGACCATCAAAGCCGGCATCATGGAGATTGCCGACATCTTCGTGATCAACAAGAGCGATCACGAGGGGGCCGAGCGCGTGGAGCGCGAGATTCGCGCATTGCAATCGCTCGCTTTACGCCACGACGGCTGGACGCCTCCGATTGTGAAGACCGTCGCCAGCGAAGGAACAGGCGTGAAAGAATTGGCGGCCGCCATCGCGGAATACGAAACTTATCTGCGGAAAGAAAATCATGCCCTGAAAAAGAGCGTGGAAAACTGGCAGGAACGTCTGGTCACGATGCTGCGCGATGCCATGCTGGAGAAGGCCCGGGCGCAGTTCGGTGACGGAAACCTGGCGCGTCTGGCGGCGGAAGTGGCCGAACATAAGCGTGATCCGTACACGCTGGTGGAAGAAATTGCGGCGGAAGCCGGGAAGAAGTGAAGGAAAGCAGATTCCTCGCTTCGCTCGGAATGGCAAAGACGGAAGCGGGAATGACAGAACTTTAATCACGTAGTGACGGAAATGGAATTTTCTATTGATCATCTCGGCATCGCGGTGAAGTCGCTGGCGGCGGCGAAGGTGATCTATGAGAAGCTCGGCCTCAGCGTTTCGCCGGAAGAGACCGTCGAGCAGGAACAAGTACGACTTGTGATGGTGCCGATCGGTGAGAGCCGCCTTGAACTATTAGAGGCCACTTCCGAGAATTCCACGATCGCGAAATTCATCGCCAAGCGTGGCGAAGGGCTGCATCACGTCTGTCTCAAAGTTCCGGACCTGCCTGCGGCCGTCGCGCGACTGAAGAAAGACGGCGTGCAACTGGTCTCCGAAGAGATCAAGACTGGCGCGGGTGGGCACGGTTACGTGTTCGTTCATCCGTCGAGCGCGGGCGGCGTGCTGCTGGAGCTGGTGCAGGGATAGTCCCGAAACTAGCCACGGATTTTCACGGATCATCACGGATAAGACCAGCAAAACTTCGACCAGGAAATTTCTGCAATGCTTCTTCTCGCTACCGACACTTCGGGCAGGTCCGGCAGCATCGCGCTGGCCCGCGGCAATGCCGGGGGAGTTTGCGAGGTCATCGAGGTCGTTCCTCTGGCCGGCGGCACATTCTCGGCGCAACTGGTGCCGCAGATCGCGGCTTTGCTGACCAAGCATGGATTCGGCAAGCATGACATCGGAGCCTTCGCCGTGGCTTCCGGGCCGGGGTCGTTTACCGGATTGCGAATTGGCCTAGCGGCGATCAAAGGACTGGCTGAGATTCTGGAGAAGCCGATTGCCGCGGTTTCCCTGCTGGAGGCTGTTGCCGTCGGCGCTGGACTGCAAGGAAGCATCCTCGCCTTTCTCGATGCTGGCCGCGGAGAGGTCTACTCCGGAGACTACGACGTTACCGGCAACTCGGCCCAACTTCGGACGGAAAGGCTGATCAAACGAGAAGACCTTTTCGCGGAGGCGCAGCCAGGGCAACCGCCAAGTTCGGAAACGCGAAACGCACTGACTGGAGAAACAACGACCGGAGAAACAACTCTCGTCACTTCCGACCAGTCGCTCGCCGAGGCCGCGCGGGCTGCGGGGCTTTCCGTTTCGCTGGTTGAGGCGATCGACGCAGGTGCGATTGCGCGCCTGGGGTGGAGGAAGATCGAGGCGGGCGAAACCGTTTCGCCCGAACAGCTGGAAGCGAACTACATCCGACGCACCGACGCGGAGATTTTGGCGAAAAGCAGAGATTAGCTCCTGGCAAAGCAGCAACACAAGACCGTAAAATCAAGCTCGCTTGAGTATTCGTCCTGCCACCTCCGCCGACCTTGCTTCTCTGCTCAATCTGGAGCGGCAATGCCCTACCGCCGCCCACTGGTCGGAGCAGCAATACAAAGAAATATTCCGAATCAATGAAAGCGGACCTGGCAGACTTGTTTTGGTAGTTGACGAGAGCGCGGAGGAAGCAGCAGTCGAAGGTGGACGCGCGTCGTCTCGCCTTTCCGCTTTCCTCATCGCCAATCAAATCGGTCCCGAGTGGGAGCTTGAGAACATTGTCGTGGCTCCTGCGTCGCGCCGGAAGGGGCTCGCCACGCGGCTTTTCACGACATTGCTTGCCCGCGCCGGCGAAACAAACAGTGAGCGAGTGTTTCTTGAGGTGCGCGAGTCGAATGAGGCGGCGCGGGCGCTCTATCTCCGGCTCGGCTTCCAGGAGAGCGGACGCCGCAAGGTCTACTACGCCAGTCCGCGGGAGGACGCGGTCCTGTATCGCCTGACCCTGAACTCCCTCTCGACGACCCAGCCCTCTGCATAATCGATCTGCCCATTGATTCTCATAATGAGACGTGCACCACTTTTGGGCATTGAACCGCTTATGGTGCTGTGCTACCTTGACCACATAATCCCGGTTTGGAGGTCTGCTGGATGACCCCTAGAGAACTGCTGCTGACCAGTCACGAAGAGTTCCAACGATTGGCTCAGGAGCACACGCAGTATTCAAAACGCCTCGAATCACTCACTCAAAAAAGATACCTCAGCGAAGACGAAAAGCTGGAAGAGGTTCGTCTGAAGAAGCTGAAACTCCGGCTCAAGGACCAGATGGAGTCCATCGAGCGGCAGTATCGGCAGCAGTACGGCGCACACGTAGCCTAAAAAATTTGGCGGTCCCGGAGCGGTCGCGGCCGCTGAGGGATTAATCTATCTCCAGCCTTCGCGCCAGCGGCCCCTTTCTTATTTGCTCCCCCGATCCTTCTTTCACGCATCGCTTCCAGGCAGATTCTTAGAGGTTTTGCCGAACTCGCGAAGCGCGCGCGCCGTATACTATGGTGCCCTTCTCGATCTAAAGGGAAATTTTGGGGTTAACTCCACACCTAGCAGCAGCGCTTTAGCCATGCTTGAAGTGAAAGGCGTTACCAAGAGCTACGGGCCGCTGGTTGCAGTCAACGACGTTAGCTTCCGGGTTGATGACGGAGAGACCATCGGCCTGCTCGGCCCGAACGGCGCCGGCAAAACCACCACCGTCTCCATCATTGCGGGATTGCTCAGCTCCGATTCCGGCGAAGTTCTCATCGAAGGCAAGCAGGTGAAGAGTGACACCGACCCGGTCAAGCTGAAGATCGGTCTGGTTCCGCAGGACATGGCGCTTTACGACCAGCTCACAGCCCGCGACAACCTGATTTTTTTCGCGGCGCTTTACTCGCTGGCCGGCGCGAAAGCAAAGCAGGCAATCGACGACGTACTGAACCTGGTGGAACTCTCGGATCGCGCCGGCCACAAAGTGGGAACATTCAGCGGCGGCATGAAGCGGCGCTTGAATCTGGCCGCCGCTTTACTTCATGACCCGCAGATTCTGCTGCTGGATGAGCCGACGGTTGGCGTCGATCCACAAAGCCGCAACGCAATTTTTGAAAATCTCGAAGCCCTGAAGAAGCGCGGCAAAACCCTCATCTACACCACGCACTACATGGAAGAAGCGGAGCGTCTTTGCGACCGCATCGTGATCATCGATCATGGAAAAGTAATTGCCAACGACACATTGCAGGCGCTGCACCAACTCTTGCCGGTAACAAACATCATTGCGGTCGAACTCGACCTTGCCGATGGTTTCAAACCGGAGCAGATGCTGACTCTGCCCGGAGTGAAGTCCGCGGAGTTGAAACAAAGCACTCTGCGAGTGGGAGTTCACGATCTGTCCCGGGATGCGCCCGGTGTGCTGCGCTGGCTCGCCGAGAACGGGCATTCCTTCCATCATGTCTCGAGCGAGCAGCCGGATCTTGAGACCGTTTTTCTTACTCTCACAGGAAGGAGCCTTCGAGACTCATAATGATTCCCTTCCTGGCTCTGGTCCGAAAAGATCTGCTCCTGTTCTTCGGCGACCGCAAAGCGGTGGTGGTCGGGATACTGGTTCCCATCGTGTTGGCCTCCTTTTTCGGCTACCTGTTCGGTGGGCAAAAAGGCAATGCGGAAATGAGCAAAGTTCCGCTGCTGGTGGTTGATCAGGACGGCAGCGACATTTCGCGAGGGCTGATCACGCAGCTCGCCAACGAAAAGAACCTCAGTGTGAAGCCGTCCACCTTGGACGCCGCGCGCGAGGCCGTTCGCAAGGGTCAAGCAACCGCCGCGATCGTTATCCCCAAAGATTTTGGCCGGGATGCCGGACGCGCTCTGTTCACCGCGGCGTCGAAGCCCAAGCTTGATGTGCTCTACGACCCTTCCCACAACGTGGAACTCGGCATGGTGAAGGGCATCCTGGCCGGTGCGGTCATGCAGACCGTAAGCAAGGAAATGTTCAGCGGCAGCAGCGGGCGTGAGATGGTGAACGATGGTCTGGCGTATGTAGAGTCTGATTCTCAACTCCCGTCGGAAGACCGCAAGGCGCTGCGCGATCTGCTGGGCGGCGTCAAGGAATTAAATGAACGGCAAGATGCACAACGAGCCGGCGCGGGCGCATCCCGGCAAGCAGAAGCAACCGGCGGCCTGACCATGCCGTACGAGACTCGCGAGGAAGCCATCACGTCGGGGCAAAACGTGGAGTACAACGGATACGCGCACGCGTTCGCGGGCATGGGCGTTCAGTTCATTCTCTTCATGGGGCTCGATGTTGGAATCGCGCTGCTGACTCTCCGCCAGACCGGGCTCTGGCAGCGCCTGCGGGCCGCGCCGCTTTCCCGCACCATGCTGCTGGGCAGCCGCACGGTGAGCGCCTCGCTGATGGCGGGATTTATTCTAGCCGTGCTCTTCAGCTTCGCACGGGTGGTGTTTGGCGTCCGGATACTGGGGAGTTTCGCGGGTTTCGTGGGCGTCTGCGCAGCTTTTTCGTTGATGACGGCCGCCTTTGGCCTGATGGTCGCCGCCCTCGGCGAGACCCCCGAGGCCACGCGCGGATACTCCATTATGGCGACGCTCTTCATGGTGATGCTCGGCGGCGCGTGGGTTCCAACTTTTATCTTTCCGGCGTGGCTACAGAAACTTACCGTGGTCATTCCCACCCGGTGGGCGATGGATGGGTTGGACAGCATGACCTGGCGCGGGTTGGGATTCTCTTCGGCGCTCATGCCCATCGTGATCTTGCTGTTCTTTGCACTGTTGTTCGGTGGCGTTGCGGTCACGCGATTCCGCTGGAGGGTAGATGGCTAGCGGATGGCAATCAGTGGCTGAATTTCAAAACAATTGCAAAACGGATGTCATCCCGATCGCGCCGACAGCCGGGCGAGGGACCTTACGTCATCGGATGGCATTGTTGCAGTGAACGGGAATGCCCCCGCTGTGTAAAGCGAAGGTTTTCCTCGCATCCGTACAACCGATCTGCGCGCGTCGTAAGGCCCCTCCGACAGCGATCGCTCTCGGAGGGATGACATTGGTGGTTAGCAGGGTCACTTTTCAGTTTTCAAATTGGGCCACCACCAAATCGTCCCGACCCTGGGCAGCCTGCTCTATAATTGAAAGCTCTCATGGTTCGTGATGGCTACTTCTACGCCGCGCCACTCATCGCCGTCGCCGTCCTCATCGGCTGGCTGACGAATCTCGCGTGGACGATTTTTCCGTTGGCGCTGGCCGCTTTCTTTTTATGGTTCTTCCGCGATCCGGAGCGCACCATTCCTCAGGATGCGGGCGCCGTAGTTTCTCCGGGCGACGGAAAGGTCACGGACGTTTCGCCGGTGATGTCGGGGCCGGTGATGTCGGGAAACGTTAAGCTCACCCGCATCAGCATCTTCCTCAGCGTTTTCAACGTCCACGTGAACCGCTCGCCGATCACCGGAACCATCCGCGAAATCCGCTACCAGCGCGGGAAATACCTCAACGCCATGAATCGGGCTTCCGCCGAGGAAAACGAACAGAACATCGTCACCGTGGAAGGCGACGGGCAGACCGTGGTCTTCAAGCAGATCGCAGGCTTGCTGGCGCGGCGCATTGTGTTTCATCCCAAGGTCGGCGACCGCCTCGAACGTGGCCAGCGCGTAGGCCTCATCAAATTTGGTTCGCGCGTGGATGTCCTGCTCGACGCCAGCGCGACTTTGCAGGTGAAAGTTGGCGACCGGGTGAAGGGCGGCGCTTCGGTGCTGGCTCATCTTCAGCCCAAGGCAGAGCTGGCCGCTGCCGGGAACTCCCGCAGCAGCGAAAGGGCGCGCTAATGGACCAACCCGCCCGAAAGCAGCGACAGCGCCTGAGCAAAGGGATGTACATTCTCCCGTCCCTGTTCACTTCCGCAAATCTGGCGGCAGGCTACTACGCCATTCTGCAGATCATGCAGGCGACGACCACTGAGTATTGGCATCTGGACTTTGCCGCCAAGGCGATTGGCTTTGCATTTCTGTTTGACGGCCTTGACGGCCGTATCGCGCGCATGACCGGAACCAGCAGCGACTTCGGCCGCGAACTCGATTCCCTGGCGGACGTCACCGCATTTGGCGTGGCTCCCGCCATGCTGGCATGGACCTGGGGCTTTCGCATGATGCCGCAGGTCTCGCTGACCGAATGGCACATCAAGCTGGCCCAACTGGGCGCCATCGCCAGCTTTCTTTTTCTGATGGCGGGCGCCAGTCGCCTGGCTCGATTTAATATCACTTCGAACGCACAGCCTTCGAACCCGGGGCGCCCCGGGAAGAAATATTTCGTCGGAATGCCCATTCCGGCGGGCGCGGGCGTGATTGCCGCAGTGGTGCATTTCGAGGGCGGCGAGCCAATCACTTCCTGGTACATGGCGCTGACCTGGCTCGCGATGATCGCGGTGGTGGGATATTTGATGGTCAGCACATGGCGTTTCTACAGCTTCAAAGATATTGATTTTGGGTCGCGCCGGCCGTTCCGGCTGATCATGTTTCTCGCGGCTCCGCTTGCGGTGATTTTCGTGTTCTCGGGCCCGGCACTTTTCGCTCTGGCGCTGTTCTACACGTTCTCCGGAGTGTTCTGGCGATTGCAGTGGATGTTCCGGCGCAAGAGCACTCCGCCGCCACCGCCTTACCACGAGGCTTCGCAGACCTCATGAGCGGAAAAAATGAGCGCTCCGCGACGATGACGACCCAAGAAAAATGAGCACTCCACCAAAACCCGTTCTGCCAGCCCACTCCGCGAGCACTCGCGGCCCTCTATACCGGGCTGCAATCGTGGGAGCCGCATCGCTGCGGGGCAAAGAAGTCGCCGAGATGTTGAACGACCGCAACTTTCCGGCGGTGGACATCCGCTTGCTCGATGACGACGAAGCCCTGGGACAGTTGGAAGCGATGGGTGACGAAATCACTTTCATTCAGAGCGTGCGCGCCGAACAGTTCGAGCATGTGGATTTTACTTTCTTCGCATCTGATGCCGAATGCACGCGCAAGAACTGGAAGAGAGCACGCGACGCGGGCAGCGCCATTATCGATCTTTCCGGCGCGCTCGAGAACGAGCCCGGCGCCAGCGTCCGCTCGCCCTGGGTGGAGAGGGAGCGCGGGCAAGTGCTGCCTCTGGACCTGCAGCCCGGACCGTGTGTAGCCGCGCATCCGGCCGCGGTGATCCTGGCATTGCTGCTGCTGCGAGCGCAGAAGGCGGGTGCAATCGTGCGAGCTGTGACCACTGTTTTCGAACCTGCTTCCGAGCGCGGACAAAAAGGCATGGACGAACTGCATCAGCAGGCCGTGAACCTGCTCTCATTCCAGCCCTTGCCGAAGGACATTTATGACGCGCAGGTCGCCTTCAACATGATCGCGCGTTACGGGCAGAAAGCGCAGTCACCGCTCGATTCGGTGGAGGCGCGTGTGCTTCGCCATTACCAGAAGATCGCCGGAGCCGGTGCGCCGAGCCCTGCGCTGCTGCTGGTGCAGGCTCCCATTTTTCACGGCCATGCGCTGGCGCTGTTTCTGGAATTAGCACAAAAAGAACTGGCGGAAAAACAGCCGCAGGATTTGGCCTTGGCGCTGGCTGGCGATCACATCGTCGTCCCGGCCGCCGAAGACGATCCCGCGAGCAATGTGAGCGCTGCGGGACAGGGAGACATTCTGCTTTCGGTGAAAAACGATCCCAGCCAACCCAATGGCGTGTGGCTGTGGGCCGCGGCGGACAATGTTCGCATCGCGGCGCTCACCGCCGTGGAATGCGCAGAAAGCATGATCGCCACTCGCCCGGTGGGTAAGATTCAATGAAGCTGGGGCGGCCTTTTTGCCGCGACGAATTTCGTCGCAATGTCTTTACTCGTCCGGTCACGCCTTCAGTTCTTGTCATTCCGAGCGGGCGAAAGCCCGCGAGGAATCTGGTTTTTTCTGCGATGCTCTTGCTGCTCGCGACCGCGGGCTGCGGTTACCACACGGTCGGGCACTCGGTGCAGCTTCCCGCGAGCGTCAAGACCATCGCCATTCCCACCTTCAAGAACGAAACCAACACCTATCGCATCGAGCAGATGCTGACCAATTCGGTGGTGCGCGAGTTCACGACGCGGACGCATTACCAAGTCCTGAACGATGCCAGCGACGCGGCCGATGCCACGCTGCGCGGAACCGTGCTCTCCACTTCAGCTTCGCCACTCACCTACAACTCGGCGACGGGACAGGCGGCGAGCGTACTCATCGTGGTGAGCATGAAAGTTTCGTTGTCGGACCGGCAGGGGAAAGTGATCTACCAGAATCCGGCTTATCTGTTTCGCGAGCAATATGAAGTCTCGCAGGATCTTGCCAGTTTCTTCGAAGAAGATTCGCCTGCGTTCCGCCGGCTCTCCCAGGATTTTAGCCGCACCCTGGTCTCCAACATTCTGGAGGACTACTAGTGCTAAAGTTTCTAAAACCGTCGTTGGTCGTTCGTCCTTTGTCGTTGGCCAACGACGAACGACCAACGACCAACGACGGTGTTCTCTGATGCGAGCTTTCGCCAATGCCGAGCGTTTTGTCAGCGAGCTTGAGTCCCGCAAACTGCGCGCAGCGTACGTGTTCGTGGGCGACGAGGCATTCTTCCGCAAGCGTTTTCGCGACGCGATTCTGCAACATCTGGTTCCAGCCGAACTGCGCGACTTCAGCATTTTCGAATTCGATCTCGCCGAAAACGACCTGGCCGAAGTTCTCGACCGCGCCCGCACGCCTTCGCTGATGGCGCCGTTTCAGGTTTTCTTCGTGCGTGGAGTGAAGAATCTTTTCGGCCGCGGATCGAACGACGAGAAACTCGCAGCCATCGAAGACTACTGCAAGAATCCGAATCCCGACGCGCTCATCGTTTTTGTCGCCGACCACATCAGCATTCCCGCCGACGTGCGCCGCATGGAGATGCAAGACAAAGAACGCTACCAGCGCATCCGCGAAACCATGGGCCAGTATTGCGGCATCGTCGAACTGGCGCGCGTGGAGGAGGGCGAAGCGGTGC
>Ga0302325_10030829_pt1 | contig 11051 bp, 14 predicted proteins | sample Palsa_T0_2_FD_201948 | JGI IMG/M metagenome (GOLD analysis project Ga0302325, IMG submission 201948) | Peat permafrost microbial communities from Stordalen Mire near Abisko, Sweden - Palsa_T0_2 | ecosystem: Environmental > Terrestrial > Soil > Palsa > Peat permafrost | place: Sweden: Abisko... | reverse complement strand
AATTTTTCCATCCCCAGCTTGGATCTTCTCAATCTCTTGGGAGAGAACTTTGGCATGCATCTTCGCAGCTTCGTCCAGGTGAATATCCCCATTCTCTAGTATCCGGTCCATACCCCTCATCACACGCATGATGTTACTCATCACTACCTCCCGATAGTTTCCGCGTTCTTCAGAAGTAAAGCCACCCGAGTATAATATCCTCATGCTCGTAACGAAAGTCTGCCCACAATCCCTGTTTCCAAAAAGAAGGGCGTTACACTGTTTGCTCAATTTTATAGCATGTTCCTTAAGCTCACGTTCAACAAGCTTATTCCTCTTGATTTCTTCCGAGGTGACTTTCACACGGAGTTGCGGTTGTTCTCGGCGCATTTTTTCAACGATGTTAGAGGAACCTCGAAGGGCCTTTTCATACGCCTTCGAGATAAAAGATTCTCGGTCAAACTCAAAATTCTTGTAGATTTTGGATAGGTTGTCTGTGTAACGGCTATAGATAGAGCTAGAGTCGCGCTGAACGTAGAGTAATGAGGTGTCATCCTTGACTTGCTTGAATATTTTGCGTGTCGATGTTTTCTCAAGCATAATCTTCTGCTCAGAAACCGCTTTGCTATGAGAAGTCAATCTTTTGCATGAGTAAAGATTGAATGTTTCCACTGACCAGTTGCAAATAGTGAGAAGGAGAGTCAAAGCACTCGTCTGGCGAACGACCATCTTCTGTAATTCCTCCAAGCTCCCATTCTTTAGTAAGAATTTAATCTTCTTCTGAGTATCAAGTCCAATCCCAAGATTGTGCTGAAGATCCTCTACTTCAGTATCTATTCGACGAGCCAGCATCCTACAATAAGTCACCGAAGCCTCCAAATCCATGACTAGTTGATGATGCGGCTCGTCTACGTCGGCATCCATCCATTCTTGAAGTTTGTTTAATGCGACTTTAAGGGTTGTCAACTGGGAGATGAGATTGCTGAATGTGAAATCGGCTTCTTTCCAGCAACTGTGCAGCATGTGCAATCCCCTGATTGTTTTGCCTAATAGTTCCACAATGCTTGCCACGGATGCGGCTGCGCCGATGACGTTTAAGGGGTCTGCCATTGCTATAGGGGAGGATATACGTCTTGCGTTCTTTGAGATGTAGTTGAAATGCATTTGAGATAGAGACGAGGCTGGCGCTCCCAGCGAGGTCCTAATATTTGTTCTGTGTCAGCTGCACAGCCCTCCCGGGCGTCACCTGCAAGCTGCTGTTTCGACCAATGACAGCAAAGGTGACGAGGGTTCTGACCAACAATCTAACCACCGATAAATTTGTATTATTTTTATTCCAAAAGACGAACTGCCGTCAGGTCTTAGTATCAACTCATGATTTAATCTTGGCTTATATTTTCAAAGATGTTCGGAGTGCGAACACGCCGTGTAGAGCGCACTAACCATATTCACAAGGGAAGGAAAGGAATCCAACAATCAAGCAATATGGAATCATGGATAACAATTATCATAAGAACAAAACAAGGAACAGTCCTGACAAGGAACAAAGTACCAAGCTATTGAGAAATCCAAAATTTGCCGGGTCGGCGGGTCCGGAGAGAGCGGCATGGTTCCCCAGGTAGTGAGGCGCATTTTAATGTTGCAGAACCACATCCCCACCGATAAAGCCCCGCAGCTAGTGTTTCAATCTACAACATCGGTGCATCTGGCAGCAAATCAAGTTAAAGAAAGAAAGAGAAGATTGGGTTTTGAAAGGGAGCTGGGAAACTATGGACACGGCCTTTGATTTTGAAAGCGGATTGACAAGTAAACGACACTTTTCTCTGTTTCAATATTTAAACTAATTGAAACTACATCACGTGCTCTGGTGGTAGTATTTGCAAGTGTCAAAATTGCATACTGGTCTAAAAGAAGTGGCGAACTCCATTTGGGATTCAAGCACTGTCAAGGATGTACTTACTGGACACGCAAAGATATTAACATATTTCTATTTTTCTCCAGTGAATAAGGATCCTAGCTACCACCTCAATACTGGGCGCCGAATCTGCATCCTTTTGAGGCCCCGTTGACCAAATTCACAGCGCAAGTCTTCCTTTCTCATCATTATCAACAAGGTTCGCCATCTGCAATGATCCTACGCATAAGAATGGCGCTCGATGCTTGATTCAGCATCATTTTGAGACTGAATCTGTATTCGAGTCTACATGGAGGTCTCGCATCTACGATATTCGGAAAGCCGAATCTCCAACGCGATGCTGGCAGCCTCATTCAATCCTTGTCAATGATTCTTCAACGGTTTGGTTCCGAAATGCCTTTCATATGGAGATTTTGCATTACCATGGCTCAACCTGAACTCCACGTGTCGTATCCTGGTTCGAAACTCTGACCGCATCACGTTTGGCGGGGTGTTTTTGCTTTTTCAGATGATCAGCAATGGACCAGTGGTTCGCCGTCACCCGTAACTCCAAACCCCTCTACGGAGTAAGCGGCTCCAGGAATCGGCACGAAATGGCGCACGATTAGGCCAAGATAACAGAGAAGGTCGCAGAGTTCAGCATCGCAGAGAATTTCGGGAGGCGGGAGGCGAAAAGCTTTGTCAAATGTGGGACCCTTGTGCAGGTTGTGTTGAAGATATCGCAACCAATCTGTCCTGAATTCAGCCTCCATTAGCAGCATTTTCGCAGAAAGACTTATCAGGAAGTGATTTTCGGCCTCAAACTCACCCAAGCTCCATCATGGGATCTCGCCACTCGCCACCCCGAGCAGGTACACGAGAAAGTGTTTGATCGGTTGATTGCTGTTACACTGCATTCCGGATGTTGAGTGCCTGTCGAATCACCGTTTGATCTTCCGCGGGCGGAACTTCCGTTGGCTGATTCGGCGGAAACTCCTGAATGAGTTGGGAGAAATGATTAGTAAAGATAACAATTTCGTAAAGGTTGTCTCTCTCTAGCATTTTTGTTTACATACATACAGAGCCAGGTGGAAAGCATTGAACTCTTCGAATTCCGAATCTTTGAAATCACGTGATATACAGTTTTGGGCCTTGCCACCCCTTCTATGCTCCTCTCCTCATATACATATCAGCCATACATATCCTACACGAAACATCTTGAACTGTCTCTATTGTCTTTCAACAGTAACTGGAATGATGGAGCTTTGTCCCCCACACTACTGTGCGATGAAAAGCTGTGGTCGGACATTTTGCCCGCCACGCAGCAGCCCGAAAGGAAAATTGGCACTTACGTCGCCTAAATATGTAAGAACTTCTAAGAAGAGGAGAACGGTCCGAAAGTCGAACCACTAAGATACGCCCAATTGACCAAAAACCGCAATCGTGGCGCAACACTGTCATATGATGTTTTGATAATAACCCTTTCGGGAGGCTCACGCTCTCCCAGGCTCTAAATCTTTGTACCTCTAGACTAACAATGCCTTATCATTACCTTAGCCAATACCAGAGGGCGACTTATAGAAGCAAGGAGACTTCACTATTATAATTCAACGAGATCCATCCGACAAACAAAAGGTATCGTCGTTCAAAGTTTTATGAGACCATTTCTACAAACAGTGGATTTTCGCGTGATGGTCTTTCCGGGCGAAGATTTATAGATACAGGAGGGAATGATGAGTTAAGGAAGGTGAATCTGAGCCCCATGCGATAGTGAGCTCAACCACAAGTTCTCCCGCGACCAATAATCTGCACCCGTAACTGCCCAAGGTTACACAAGGCTACGGAGACTAGCAAGAACTTACGCAACCGAACTCTCATTCTGTTTCAAGCCACATATGCATGCCATCGCATTCAGGTTCCAAATCTCCGTTCCAAAGGAATCGTGGCGCAGAAAGCTCGATCTTTCCGCTTTACTGGGGCGTACTAATGATCAATGCTACCGCGAATCTACGACTGTGCTGGCCTTTTCAACTTTTCAAGCAGCTGTTAGTTGAATCGATATCGGGCCTTTCTCCCATCTTTGATGGATGGAGAATGAGTGGCTGGCAAGCTGCATATGTCATGATGCTGGCTCCGGATTACGGTTCCTTAAAGGGACTGAACCCGAGGTCTAGATACGCACGATCGCGGTCACAGCGCATGACAGGAGATGTCAGCCGTGTCGCAGGTCCAAGCTTACCTGGTAGTCTTCCCGTTCTCCAATAAACTCAACAATCATCCGGAGCTGCAGTCAGGCACGTCCCCGCTTAGAATGCAAGGAACATCAAAAGTGTAACTTTTGGCACCGTTTCGAGGAGTAACTCCCGTGTAAAATAAAGGAAAGATAGATATACTTACAACTTGGGAGGAGCTAGTTTAATGTGTAGCAGGAATCAAATTCTTTATAATTTAGGAGGCATCGTTTAAATGTGAGGTTGGGAGGCAAACTGCAAGCGAAGACGTGCCATGGCCCCAGCGCAACAGATAGTTCATCTCTGCCGTCCCCAGCAAACGCGGAAAAGTGGCTGTTGGTAGCTGGTTTCACATGTATCTCAGCACGAGGCGAGTTCTGCAACAGGTGCGGACACCTCCTGATCTTGTTCCATGTCTTCCCCGCGGCCCCCATTTGTATGTGTTCTCAAATCGATGAAATCCGCCTCACGTCCAGATCTTGCACGAAGAAAACTTTGTCGCCATGAACTTTTCTAGTTCACTGGCGATATTATGGCTCGCTGCCACTGCCGTTATTGCTCAAAACGCGTCGTTCGTCGCACAAGAGATTGCGCAGATTTCGCCATGTGGAGTAAGTCAAGTTTTGAGGTTGAAAGGAAGTAGGTTGCTGATTATTTGCATAGATAGAATGCTTGGAATTGACGATACCTTCGGTTGGGTGTTCCTTCGACAACACCACCTGCCAATGTGCTAGTACTCAGCTCGTAAAAACAACAAGCGCTTGCATGTTGGCTAATTGCACCTTGGCCGAGACCCTATGTATGTACAACTCGATATAAGAAGACCGATTGACTAACCGGGAGGGTTTCTAGCCCTGAACAAAATTCAGGCTGTGATCTGCCAAAGGCCCCATGAATCAAAAAACGGATTCATCAGAACCATGACCATAGTTACCACTATAATCACGAACACAGCAGCGCTGCTACGATTTACTACCAGGCTCTCTCTGCATCAGACTTTGGGTCTAGACGACTTGTTCATGGCAGGGGCTGTTGTGAGTTACGGAAATCATCATCAGGAGGACAGTTCTAACCTGATACCTAGATCACAGACGCTCTATTCGTTTACTTCGGTGTACAACGTATGCGCAGCTCCCGGCCATCAACCTGATGACACTTAAGCTAATAGTCTAACAGTTGAGCGTGCTGGTTTTGGAAATCATGTATGGGACATCGATATTCAGTCTATTTCTCAGCTTTTCTACTGGTGTTCGTCACATTCCTCCATCCTTTATTTACTCTTCTGATGTTCTTTAGTCTATATCTGCGAGATGTTATACGTCATGACTATCGGCCTGGTCAAAGTGTCGTTGTTGTTTTTCTATCTCCGCGTCTTTCCCAAGAAATCATTCCGCATCGCATGCTGGATAACAATAGCATTTTGCGCGGCTAGCGCAATAGCTTTTACTCTCGTCACAATATTCCAATGCCACCCAATCATTTACATTTGGAGAAAGGACCTGAGAGGCAAATGCGTCAACTACAATTCGGTGGCTTGGGCCAATGCTGTAATCAACATCTTTCAAGACATCATAATTATTCTTCTTCCTATGAACGAACTTCGACATCTTCAGCTCAATGGGAGAAAGAAGATAGGAATGTATGCCATGTTCGGAGTAGGGAGCTTGTGAGTCAATCTTATTTCCCTAGTTGTCACGTCTTCCGCTAATAACAAATTTCCGAATTCAGTGTTTGTATTACGTCGATGATCCGCCTTCACAGCCTTAAAACATTTGGGCTAACTGCCGATCCCACATGGGACAATATCTCAACTACTTTTTGGTCGACATTAGAAACGTGCACGGCAATCCTCTGCGCTTGTATGCCTGCAATTCGTGCTGGCATTATCCGTTTTTGCCGAAGTATACTCGGTCTACCTGTACACTCCGGCAGCACATCTCCAAATCAACCTTCAAAGCTGCTCGACGATGAATCCATTCCAGCCCGAATTGTTGAGGGAAAACCCAGAGCCAACTCTGGCAACTCAATTTCCCTGCTGCCCACTTCCATTGGCACCAAAGCGCAACAGTTTTCCAAAGCCGCTACATATGAGATTTCCAGGGTGGGAGTTGAGGACAGCGACACCAAGCAAGATATAGGATCCATCAGGCACATAGTTTCGGTCACAGAGTATCTGCGGCGCACAGAACGAGACAAGCCGCTACCTTTACTGCCAATATCGGCTAGAAGCCAGTCACCGAAGCCGAGTGCAGAGGCGGTGGAGATGAAAGAAGTGGAAGATTCGACTGAAAATAAGTCAAGTACTCATCATCATTCCAAAGGTTTTGTTTGAGATCAGTAGAAGACTGTAAATATATATGAATAGACGAAATTAATGATAGCTTAAATACAAGAATATAAAACTACAAGTCTTACCAACAACTTCATGTAATTGTACGTCAAATGTTTCCACCATAATAGGTTAGCGGGATCGCCATCCTGTTCAGATGACGAAGCTTTAGGAAGGCAGATCCCAAAGTTTGAACTACCGGTAGATAACCGTTGCAAGATCAGGGGCCTTAGGGAATGGACGGCGGAGCTTTTTGAGTGGCTGTGGGATGGCCCGGATTCAATTAAGTTTAACTATGTACCGGGAATTAGGTTCGCCCCGATGATGCCCCGCAAAGGAGGCTACTGGCGCTCAATAGCGGCGCTTATCGATTCAAACGTGCGTTTAGGTCCCACTTGGAATTTTATGGCATCTGTTCCGGAATGTGCGTCCGTGGGACAATTATCATATCTACCTGCCTATTGTAGCCTCGCGTCTGCCCTTATCCCTGGGTATATAGCGCACGCCGCACTCTACCTCTAAATTCGCTCCGCAGTCGACTCTGTTCATTCGCCCATCATAATATCAGAACTATTGAATTTCGTATGGCTTGGGTGGCTTGATTCGATTCTCTGTTACTTGTACCGAAGTATGAGGAGGCTCCATAACCACATCCTCAGCACCAAGTAACGAGGCATACATGTCGCTGAATAGTCTTTACCTTGGATTGCGATTCTTCGAACTTGAAATGGATCTTATTCTCATGTATTGAACCAATCTAAACAGGATCTTATCTTGAACGGCCTAAACTCTGAACATTAAATTCTTTAATTGCGCTTTTCATTGACGATCCATGAAGCAGGTGGAGGAACAGCTCCGCGTCACGTGCAGCCGCGCAGAAATAGGCGGGTTGCATCCCCTATCAAATGACTAGTAAGAGGAACCCAAAGAATTTGGACTGGTATTCCTGTAGTTGAGTGAGATCCAAGGAATGTAAGTAATGTAAGAAAGCCGTTTGAGGGACACCAAATTTTTGAAGAAGAATCTTTAAAGGGGCTTTACCGAGCCCCTCGCTTAAGATTCCAAGTGTCGGACACAGAATACAGGGGATGCGTACGCTAGCAACAGTATATGTTACCCCGCAAATACTTGCCCCCTTCATCCCAGTCCTCTTGATAAGGCGTATGTTCTACACAGGCATGCACATGCAGGATTCCGATGGGAACGTATATTTCATTGACTGCGGGGCTGAGGGTCATAGTTCTTGTCTGTTTGTTCCTGGGTGCATTGCCGTGATCTCGGAAGTCTGGGACGTTAGGCTGGTGGCCCCACCACCCGGTTCGTAAGAAATACGCGCCAGCCTGCACGAAGGGTATGTTCCTCGATTACACGACCGAGACTTAAAGCCTCAGGTCCTCCAGGGCCCCCACCACTTCCACCCAGCGGTCCTCCCCGCCGAGCCCATGAAGGATTGAAACAGAGTGGAGTGGTGATCATAAAACTTGGTAGGTTCTTCTCATCTCGTCCTTTTATTCTCGTATTAGTTATGATTTGGCTTCAATTGACCCTTCCCATCAGGTAAATACTTCAAGCTAGGAATGCAGGCATCCACCTGGAGTAACTCTCTTACCAAGGCAGTACTCCCGCGGCCCCGCGGCCTCCACTTCCCTACGCCCGCTCTTGAATCAAACGCAAGCCTGGCTGATGACAATGTAAGCCCAACCACAACACGCGGCTTTTCACCTCTCATCTGCCGCGTAGTCGGCTACCGCACTCTAACCGTGACGAGTACTCATCCTATTGGTCCTGGTGGCTGTTATGGAAGTGCACCTATTCACATGTACGCCACTTGCTACATCGAACAAGATATCACGCAGAAAGTCACGGACTCTACTTCGGTGACCCACGACCTCACAACCGCAAGCAGTTTTCCATCTCGTATTCTTCAGGCCAATACTCAAGGCACATCATGGTGTACATTGAAATTGATGAGACGGTTACGCTTTATACCATCTATTCTGTTGACAAGGCCCGGATGGAATGCGTGTAGTACCCCTTCAGGAATGAATCGTCTTGCTGCACATCAGGAAGTAACGACTAGAGATTTTAAACTACTGAATGCTAGCTAACTCGTCCCTCAGCAAGTCGTGTCTCTACCAGGCAAGAGTTATTCTGGGATCTGCCGCACTTGCTAACCCAGATTTCGGGGTCTCGTGTCTCCCTTTCCGCCTAGACTGTCCTCAAAATGCAACCTAAGCACGGTCACACGGGAGCGAGTCCCAGTTGCCTCCGCTCTTATTTGTATCGCACAAGACGATGAACGAATAGAGGTATGCGTCACTTGCACAAGCCAAGTGGTATGCCAAGCGAAGCGTTCAGTGGGCAGGTCCTTGCCGACCATCCGAAAATATATTGACTAGGAATTTTAATTTTCCGCATGTATCTCTCTGGTCGTGCCCGGCAGTCTCTTTTAAGGGATTTAAGCTTTTCTGAGTTTCTCCGGCTGTTCGCATACCCCGCCAAATTGTGGTTTAGGCGGGGGCGGGCCGAAGCTTGCGGCGACTCTATCTCTAAGCGGAGAATCATGGGATCTGGGGTGCTCCACAATCGCGGAGTAAGATCCCGTCTATGTTCTGACTTCTGAGTGATTTTCTTATAATAATGGTATAGAGCAGAGACTTACTGTACCTTGCGATTGTAAACGTTACAACTCAGAGTTAGGCACCATAATGTTCTCTCCAGCATTTGATTGTATTTTGATCGGCTTATTTGGCCTTGTTGACATAGCTTTTGCGCAGTCTTGTGCTGCTGAATAGTGAGTTCGACATCTTTCATTGATTATTCTATTCAATTTGCTGATCACAGTGCCACAATAAAGTGGGCAGTGCGGAGGTTCCGGCTGGACAGGTGCCACCTGCTGTCAGACACCCTACGCGTGTTCAGTTATTAACAGCTACTATTACCAATGTCTACCTGCCGCAACTGCAAAAGCTTCCGTGTGCTTCCCGTTCTTCACTATCAGCTCTCCTTTTCTGATCAGTACATGTAGACTTCTACTTCCCACAGCGGAAGTGCTTCTTCGAGTTCAGTTACTGTCCACACTTCGTCCAGCAGCACGTCTAAAGTTTCGGCAATCACAAGTCAGAAATATACAACATCCATCTCAGCTTCAACTACTAGGTATGTGGTGCTATTTTTGATTTATGTCGAACCATATACTTCCGGACCACGTATGTCTAAAAAGACAAACTAACAAAACATTTTAATAGCCATGCTCAATCTCCATACCCCGTACCATCTGCGAGTGGCAGCTGCGGAAGCTGGACCCTAGTCGACAACGTCTGCTGTCCAACGTACTGCAGCGATGTCCTAACTTCTGAAAGCTGTAGCGGCTACACAGCCGCGGAATGCGGAAGCTGCATAAGTCCCCCTTCTGCGGACTGCAAGTCTGGCACCATGTACAACGAGACTCTCTCAGTCAGTAACAGTGAAAACTGGCATTACAGCGCAAGTCCATAACTTTACATAGTCCTTCTGCCCTTGCTAACAATTTTTCAGCGATCAACGCATTTTGGATTGACAAGCGGCGGCGCATGTGGCTTTGGGCTCTATGGCTTATGTACGACTGGAGGCGCAGATGCAAGCTGGATTGACCCGTGGATTCAAAGCACATGCAGCGCTTTCTGTACCGCTTACCCCTTGTTGTGTCAAGACCCAACATCGACCTCCCTCACAATGCGAGGCAACTTTGCGGCTCCCAACGGCGACTATTACACTCAGGTGAGTAATAAAATATTTCAGAAAATCAAAACTAAACCTTGTCGCAGTTCTGGCCCTCACTACCAGGTGACTTAGACAACTACTTATCCTGTGGAGAATGTTTCGAGCTCATCCACACATACCCCAATGGTAGCGACTACGCCGTCGGAGATGTTGGTTATACTCCACCAATCATTCTCGAAGTTGTCGATAGCTGCCCCTGTGATGCTAATTCCAAGTGGTGTTGTAAGTCCCCTTGATCTCGTCACATTTTGCACGCAATGCTAAGAAGCATCAGGTGGTCCAGGAGCCGACCATTGTGCCGAAATCGATTTCAAATACGGTTGCCCCCTCCCCTCAGGTAGCATCCATCTCGATCTTTCAGATATTGCAATGGGTCGTCTTCAAGGAAACGGCTCTTTGGCCGCGGGCGTGATCCCCACACGCTACAAGCGCATTCCCTGCCCAGTCCCTGGAAATGCTTACATCTGGCTCCGTGATGGCGCAGCGCCCTACTACTTTGCCCTCAGCATCGTAAACACTTATGGGGTTGGGGCTGTGGTAAGCGTAGAGATAATGGGGTCAGGAGGCACGGTCTGGACACCTATGGAGCATGATCCAAATTATACTTCTTCCAGACCACAGGAGAGATATGGCGCTTGGACGATCCCGTCTGGCACTGGTCCATTCAACACCCCCATTGGCATGCGAATTACAAGTGCGAGTGGTGAGCAGATTGTGAACATGAATGCCATTACTAGCTTTACTGCTCCGGCGACAGCCCCAAGTGGTTGGAACTATATTGATTTGGGGGTGCAGTTTACTAAATAGGATATGGATTAGTACGAGGAAAAAAATTTACTTTAGTAACTATCTCGGT
>Ga0302325_10030827_pt1 | contig 11051 bp, 16 predicted proteins | sample Palsa_T0_2_FD_201948 | JGI IMG/M metagenome (GOLD analysis project Ga0302325, IMG submission 201948) | Peat permafrost microbial communities from Stordalen Mire near Abisko, Sweden - Palsa_T0_2 | ecosystem: Environmental > Terrestrial > Soil > Palsa > Peat permafrost | place: Sweden: Abisko... | reverse complement strand
CTGATGATCAATCCCCAGCATCCCGTCTTTCCCCTTCAGGCTCATCTTGCGTGAGAATCCAATCGCCGGTTCAGGCTCATCTTGCATGAGACAAGAGTCGTGGAGTCGGATAGATGGTTGGAATGCTATACTCGTGGTGCGAGAGTTTTCCGTGCGCATTTCGGGGCGTGGCTCAGCCTGGCTAGAGCGCCTGGTTCGGGACCAGGAGGTCGGTGGTTCGAATCCACTCGCCCCGACCAAATATCCTTTCATTTCATTTTCCTGAAGCACCGCGGCTCTACACCAACAACGGGGGCAAACCCCGATCCCAAACTGATTTCTAAGAACATAACACCGCTGACGCGCGAGCGCCACTGATCGGGCGTTTCGGAAGTGTGCCAGAATTGTGCCCGCTGTACGCTCCATGGCCGCCCGGACTGTGTGCGCTTCTTGAGGATGAGTGCACCTCCGGATCGTGGAGAAATCGCTGTGGCCGGCTAAGTAGGCGAGAGTGCAGGGGTCCATGTAAGCGGCCCATCGCGTAACGGAGTATCGGGGATGAGGCGAGGAGAACGAAAGGAACAAAGGGCACGTGCCTTCTTGATTTCGCGATCCCAGGTTATGCGAGAGGATAGGATATGAGCTCGGATGTGGATCAATTGAAACTGGCAGCCGCTGAATCGGCGGCGAAGCTCGTCGCTGACGGCATGATTGTTGGCCTCGGGACCGGCTCCACCGCCGCACAAGTCGTGACTGTTCTCGGCAGCCGGGTACGGGAGGGCCTGCGCATCGTGGGCGTCCCAACGTCGGAGCGTACGGCGGCTCAAGCGCGTGCCGTCGGAATTCCATTGTCCAGCTTGGCGGAGCAGCCTCGGATCGACCTTACCATCGACGGCGCCGACGAGGTCGAAGAGGGCACATTGAATCTTATAAAAGGGGGTGGCGGCGCGCTGTTGCGGGAAAAGATCGTGGCAACCGCCAGTCAGCGGCTAATAATCGTGGTTCACGACAGCAAGCTGGTGAACCAGCTCGGCCACAAATTCCCGATGCCCGCGGAAGTCGTGGCATTCGGCTGGCAAGCCACCGCGCGGCAACTCGAGCGCCTGGGAGCAAAGCCCGTACTGCGGCGAGGTCCGGATGGTGAAGCCTTCCGAAGCGATGGCGGCAACTACATCCTGGACTGCACATTCGGAGGGATCGCCTCGGTGGAGGCTCTAGCAGAGCGGCTCGATCATGTGGTCGGTTTGGTGGAACACGGCTTTTTCATCGGGATGGCCTCTGAGGTTCACATAGCGGGAGCAGGCGGTGTGCGCGTCCTGAAGAGCCAACCCCATCCATAGTTCGGCGAGGGCTCGCGATTCCGCGCTTGCTGGACCCGTTTTTTGGCGGCACTTCGTAAGCATAGATTCGGCGCCTTGCCTGGCACTATGATGGCGTCGACGTCCTGATACTCTGACGCATAGTACGCGGCCGATGCTGAGCTTACCCTGCGTCACTCCGGAGCTTTTTGCCTGGTAGCGAGGCAGAGACCAACACCCATGAAACACGACCTGCCTCCTGTAGCCCGGATGCCACCTGATAGAGCGGCAAGCCAGTCACCACGAGTTCGAAAAGCGCGGACGCCGCCGTAACGGGCACCGGCGTGCAATCCCAAGAACGATAGGAAGGAAGAAATAGCATGGCAACGAATACAGCAGTGTACGGTTTATATAAGGATCGTAGCGGCGTCGAAGAAGCAGTGGAATCTCTGAAACGCAGCGGCTTCCGGAACACGGACATTTCCGTTCTGTTCCCGGACAATCAAGGGTCCAAGGATTTCGCGGTCGAGAAGAGCACCAAGGCCCCGGAAGGCGCGGTTGTGGGGGCCGGTTCTGGCGCTGTTGTCGGCGGCGCACTGGGATGGCTGGCCGGCATCGGTTTGTTGGCGATTCCCGGGATAGGCCCATTCGTGGCTGCCGGACCGATCATGGCGTTGCTGGCGGGAGTCGGCGTGGGCGGGAGCGTCGGCAGCATGGTGGGCGCCCTGATTGGGATGGGCATGCCGGAGTACGAAGCCAAACGATATGAAGGCCGGATCAGAGACGGCGGCATTCTCTTCTCGGTTCATTGCGATAGCTCGGAATGGGTAACTCGCGCTAAGGACCTCCTGGCAAAGACCGGCGCGGAAGACATCGCGTCCGCGGGTGAAGCCGGCGCCGATTTCATGGTGACAGACAAGCCAGTGGCTCGAACCACAGAACACGCCGCTTAGTTCACTAGGGCTCAACATAATCGCGCGGCGGCCCCTGGTCAAACGACCACATATGGTTACCGGCAGCGTGCAAGGGAGCGGAATCGAGGCTTTGCGGGAATGCAATGGCAAGTTGCGCCACACCCGTTGGAACGGCCATGCACATGCCCATTCCAAAACGCCTATGGACACGTTTCGTCGCGAAGTTCCAAGCGACAACAAAACGGAATCCAGGCTAGAAAGAAAGGCATAACCCCCTATGAGAATGAATTCGAGACGCTTGATCGGTGTCCTGGCGTTAGCAGTGGGCATCGGTATCAGTGGAGGCACAGTGCAAGCTGTGGCAGCTCCATTTTTCCAGGACCACGACCAGGATTATTCGAAAAACAAAACATACCAACAGGGCATGCGCGAGGGCCACGACGATCAGGCGCATAACCGGGACCACTCCAAGAAGAGGCACTTCAAGAAAGACGAAGACCAGAAAGCGTACGAGGCTGGTTACCAGAAGGGCCGCGGCAATTGAAGTCGTTGTAGCGAATGAATCCATGCATGCTCAAGGAGCTTAGGCCGATCCGCTTTTGAATTCCCGCTTTGCGCATCCCACACTCTCCCCCTCTATTTCTCTTCTTCGTATCCCGCCCGGCCAGCTCCTTGAGGTTTTTTCGCCCCCCCTCCCCAGCGGAGGGTTGGAAGCTTGTCGCCAATGGTGATGCGGGTGCACTCAAGTCTACGGGTGACGTCCACACGTCGAATTCTAGAAGGGGGCTGGTTTATTCCTAGTAACCGCAGCGCTGGCAGCGGGCCAGGACTGCTTGGCGGTTGAAAACGCCAGCGTTGGCACGAGCGTGAGCAGGAGCGACGATGACCGCCCCATCACAGCCCAGGAGCGCGCTCGGTGGGTCGTCTGCAATACCCTCGGACCGCAGGCTATTATTGGCGAAGTTTTCAGCGCGGGGATCGGGACCTGGAGGGATAGGCCACCCGAATTTGGATCGCATTGGGATGGCTTTGGCAAGCGAGCGGGCGCCGACCGGAGCGAAGCTGCGGTGAGCCGCACCATGGAAGCGGGTCTGGGCGCCATCTGGGGCGAAGATCCAAGATATTTTCGCGATGCGGGTGCTCCGTTCAAGAATCGATTGGCTCACGTGTTCAAGATGACGTTTCTTGCACGGAATCGCGATGGCAACCTGATGCCGGCCTATGCCAGATTCATTGCAATTCCCAGCAGCAGCGCGCTCGCCAGCACCTGGCGGCCCGAGAGTGAGCGCTCTATGGGTAATGTGGGCGCGCGCATAGGGCTGGGTGTAGTGGGCCGCATGGGGACCGACGCGTTCACCGAGTTCTGGCCGGACGTCCGCCGGCTCATCCTTCGAAGAAAGCCCCCACAAGCGAGCTTCCGGGACGCGCAGACGCACTAAAGGTGGCGGTTTTCGTCCAGAACCCAGAACGCGTCTTTCTCGTGGCAAGGGCGCGCGGCAAGGGCGCGGCAAGGGCTTGACCCCCCATCGTCGATCGACCATAAATGGTCATCCAGCAGACGACTCGCCCTATCTCAATCGCTCCGCCGTCTATCCACAGCGAATCGGCTCAACAGAAATAAGGGTTGGAGCGAATCGTGCACTTGGAGAATTGTCGCCCAGCGTTCTGGATTGCTAGCGACGCGGTATAAACCGGCACAAGGTATCGACAAAGGCTAAATAAGGAGATAACAAAATGTCTACAGCTGAATCCGTGGTAGCGGTGTATAACACCCATTCACAAGCCGAAGAGGCCGTAAAAGAGCTCCAACGCGCGGGAATCGACATGCACGCCTTGTCGATTGTCGCGAAGGATTACCATACCGATGAACAAGTGGTGGGTTACTACAACGTTGGCGACCGAATGAAGCGGTGGGGCAAGACGGGTGCGTTTTGGGGAGGTTTTTGGGGACTGTTGTTCGGCTCCGCCTTCTTTGCGATTCCCGGTCTCGGGCCGCTACTCGTAGCAGGACCCTTGGTTGCATGGATTGTGGGCGCGCTCGAAGGCGCGGTGGTAGTTGGTGGGCTGAGCGCGCTCGGCGCTGGCCTGTTCAGTCTGGGCATCCCGAAAGACAGCATCCTGCAATACGAATCGGCGGTGAAGAGCGACAAATTTTTGCTGATCGTGAGTGGGGCCGCATCGGAAGCCGCGAAGGCCAAGGGCATCCTCGAGACGACGCAACCTGCTCATCTCGCCTTGCATCCGCACGAAGAACTAGTAGCAACCAGATAACATCGGGAGGAAAACGTCATGCAAGAAGCGCATCGGAGAGCAGCAGAGCAGCACGAACTTGCGGCGCACGCGCATCGTACCGCCGCGGAACACAACGAAAAGGGCGACAACGAAACGGGAAACTGGCATTCGCAACGAGCGCTGGAGTACTCGGATCGCGCTTATCAGCTCGCTAAGGAAGCCCACAACAAATCAGGGAAGATAGGGACGGTTTAAACTATGTCCACTCGTTACAACAACGGATCACACTACGAGAACCACCAACGAGCCGCGGAATTACACGACGGCGCCGCGCATGCCCACCGGGTTGCCGAGCACCAGGAAAATCAGGATCACTTGACCGGACACGAGTCTTCCCGGAAAGCACTCGAGCATTCTCAAGATGCCCACCAGCGTAGTCAGGCGGCCGCTACTGCACATGGCATCGCCTCATTCGGGCATGACGATATCGCGGCGCTCGCCCATGAACTCTGGCAAGCGAGAGGCTGCCCACAAGGCTCGGCGGAAGACGATTGGTTCCATGCCGCGGAAAAATTGCGATCTCGCGCTTACACGGGCTGACCCCATGCTCGCGGACGGGTGCCCAAAGTGCGGCGTTGAAATGGAGGCCATCGGGATAGGCGTGGAAGGGCCGCCGATTCAGCAATTGCAGCTTTGCCCTGGCTGCTACCTGGTGACGTGGAGCGATCATGACGGGCTGCACGTCCGGCAAGGTGTGCCCGTGAAAAAACGCGTTACCGCGCCGGCCAAACCCAGTTGGTTGGTTGGCGACCCGAAGGAATGCTAACCTCCGCCACGCTCTCATCTTATATCAGGCGGGTGAGATGCCCTGGAATCACCCGCCGACATCAAGACTAGCTGCCGCTAAACCCCCGCGAATTGCTCGCGTCGCGCGCCGTGAACTGAAACCTCCACTGCGTGGGTCGCTTGCAGAATGTCCCTGGCCTTGTCCACCTCGTTCGCCGTGTCATGAGCCAACAGCAGGAACTTGTCGGACTTGAGCGCCGTCTCGTATTTCACAACGCTGTCCTTGGGAATGCCGATGCTGAACAGCCCCGCGCCGAGGATCCGCCCACCACAACCGCGCCTTCCAGCGCGCCGATGATCCAGGCGACTCTAAGGGACCGGCTACCAATATCGGCCCCAAACCTGGAATGACGAAGAAGGCGGCTCCGAACAGCATCCCCCAGATACCGCCCCAGAAGGCGCCCAGCTTCCCCCAATACTTCATTCTGTCGCCGGCGTTATAGTATCCGACGACCTGCTCGTCAGTGTGATAATCCTCGCCGACAATAGACATTTTCTTCATGTCGAACTCAGAACTTCTCCAGTTCCTTAACCGCTTCCTCCGCTTGGGAGTGGGTCTGGTAGATGGCTACCACGGAGTTAATTTCAGGCATTACTAGCGTTACTCTCTTTGCATCTCGTTCTCTGGGTTTAGTTACCACACGAAAAAGGCGGCGCCTTCGCCCGCCTGCCGGATCCGACCGGCCAGCACCGGACTGTTGTGTATCGGAGGCATGGTCTCGCGAGCCACACCGGGTAACTGGGGCTCCGAACCACGGATCTCCTCTATGTCTCTTGCGCCGTGCCGGTTCATGACATCCGCTGCGGCATCCACCCTTTCGCCCGCCCCAGTAGCGAATACAAGGGCGCCGCCCCGCCGCAGCCCTTCGACGTAAACTTGCGACTCCGCCTTGGTCGCTCCGATCCTGATAAGCTCCCGGCTCAAGTCGACCTCGAAATCGAGACGTGGGAAGCTCATCACCCCCGTGACCTCGAAGTTCGCGGGCTCGGTCAGGGTTTGAACTTCTTTCCGAGGAAAACCAAGGGCCTCGATCTCGCGGACGACACCGTCCACCTGGCCAGGTTTCTCAAATAATCCAACTGCTGTCTTCGGCATAATTAATCCCTCCATTTGCAAAAGTTCGATTACCGGCGACCGCCGCCGCCGCGAGATCCTCCGCCGCCGGATGACTGTCGCTGTTGCGCTTGCTGCGTCTGTTGCGTGTGTGTTTGCTGCAGTTGTTGCGTCTGCTGCTGATGCCGCTGCTCCACTTGCTGCGTTCTCGCCGGATCGGCCTTCTGCTTCGCCAGTTGCTGATGTTCCTTGTCCTGCTGCTGCTGGAGTTTCTGCCGCTCCTGGTTCTGCTGCGCTACCAGCTTTTCCTGCTGTTTCTGGTATTTCTGGTCCTGCTTCGCGTTTCCCGTGTTAGCAGCCGCGGGTCGCTGTATAGGCGGCAGGTCTTTAGGATGGGACGCCAGGTTAGCGCGAGGAGTCGCGGTGACGGGCGGCGCGCCGTGATTCGCGGAATAGCGTTGCTGGGGGTTGTTGCGGGCCGAGTACGCGTGTTGAGTTTGAGCGGTGACAGGCCCGATATGTCTGCCACGAGCCGCGGCCTCTTCTTCGGAAGTGGCGCGCGCGTTGATCCCGCCGTTGCCGCCGTTGTAGCTGACGCGGTTAACGTTCTCGTTTATCCTGGTGTTGTAGACGTTGTGGATGGCGTTGCCGTCCACGCGATTCACGGCGGTGTTGTAGAAAAAATGCCCGTTTTCCCAGCGTCCGCCTTCATAACCATGACCAAAGTATCCGAAGCCATAGTCGATCCCGCCGTAGAAACCGACTGACAGACCCCAGTACCCTTCATTGAAGAAAAATCCGCTGCCGCCCCAACCCCAATAGCCCGGAGTCCATAGATACCCGACTTCGGGAGCCACCACCCATGTGCCCGGCACCCAGTAATACTCACCGTCCCAAGCCCAATAGCCTGGCGTCCAGATGTAACCGTCGCCGGGGCACAGAGGCTGCTCATAGGCGGGCAGCTCAGGGGGCGCGATTGTTACGGATACGCCGACTTGCGCGAAAGACGGGGTCGGTAAGAGTAGCATTCCGACCATCAACAACAGCGAACCAATCTCGCAAATGCGCATTGCCGCGCCTTTCGCCGGCTTGGTCAGGGGGCGCTTCTCAAATAATCCAAATACTGTCTTCAGCATAGTAATCCCTCCATCACAAAATATTCAAACCACGTTTCTCCCGCTCGAAATGCACGCTACGCGTGAAATTGGTCGTCGAATAGACTCGGATGTCTCCGTCCGAGAGAGGTCCATTACCCACATGCACTGGCCTTCTCGAAGCTCCTGCAACCGCACCTCACGCCCGTTCTTGAAGCGCACCGCATCGCGATATCTGCCAGACCCGACGAGCTTGCCAAGGCCGCTGCCTGCCGGCGCGATCCGCGTAAAAGTCACCAATTCGATGGGCCCCACTCCGATGGCCCGGTGCAGGTGCGCCGGAATGTCCTCTACAACCAGCTGAGCGCCGGGCGGCATGCAGACCGCCCGAACAAAGTGTCGCTCTGGCGGTTTGAAGAGTAACTTCGGCCAGGCCCAAAAACGAGTGGGCCGTTCCGGGGGCGGATCGGCGTTCTCTAAACCTAACGGAGCCGCGAAGCCGAGCGACCCCGTTCGAAATCTGTGCACCACCAACTGCTCCCCCTCCACGGCCCTTCGATTGGGGACGCCCATCAGCGAACAGTCACACATGATCTAAACCTTCCTTAGGAGGCTGCTGACAAACTCTCTTGAGAGACGCGAGGGAGACAAGCTAAAGCATGTCCCACATGCCAGGTCAATATTTGGCGCGTCCAGTGGGGCATGCTTCAGCTTGCCAAGAGAGTTTTTCATCAGCCCGTTAGGTTTCCTCATTGGTGAGTACCGATTTGCGGAGGTCCGTTGAGCAAGCGCTTCAGCGCGTCCATCGACTTGCCGAAGTCTCCCCAATTTCCTTGCTGCATGGCTTTCTGGGCATCCTCGAACTGCGCCCTCGCTGGGCCCAATCCGGGTTGCGTACCGGGCGGGCCGGCCGAAATCGACGGTTGTTCGGTCCCGAAGACGGCTTGGATTGCGGCATCGAGGGTAGGCTCCATCGCTACCTTGTCCCCCGAAATCACGATTACGCGTTTGAGTTGGGGAAAGTCCGTGCCTTCCGCGGTGAGATACAGCGGAACCACATAGAGAAACGAGTTTTCGATCGGTACCGCGATCAGGTTGCCACGAATGACTCTCGACCCTTTTTGATCCCAGAGCGTCAGTTGCGCGGCGATCGCGGTGTTCTGATCGATCATCGCCTCGATTTGCATCGGGCCGTAGATCAGCTTCTCCTTGGGCAGTTGATAGAAGAGCATCTTGCCGTAGTCGGGGAAATCGGATCTGGCGGCCATCCAGGAGATCATGTTGTTTCGCTTCTGCGGCGTGAAAGGCGTCATGAGCAGGTATTCCAGCTGGTCGCTTCCGGGGAGCTTCATCAGGATGTAATACGGCTGCATGGGCGCGACCTTACCTGCGTACGTCTCGTTGGGGAGCACCCAGAGGTCTTCGCGGTTATAGTAGACCTGCGGATCCGTCATGTGGAAGGTTCGGTACTGGTCGGCCTGGATGGAGAACAGATCCTCCGGATACCGCAGGTGCGCTTTCAGATCCGCCGAAAGTTGACTCAGGTCGAGGAAGACTCCCGGCAACGCACGCCGGTAAACCGCTAGAACGGGGTCGTTCGGATCCGTGACATAGAACCGGACGCTTCCGTCGTACATGTCCACGACGATTTTTACGGAGTTTCGAATGTAGTTCAGCCCCGGCTCGAAGGCCGCGGCGTGAGGGCTGGAATAAGGAAAGTGATCGGAGACCGTGTAGGCATCCTGGATCCAGTATTGTTTACCCTCGCTCACCACTGCGTAAGGATCCTGGTCGAGACGCAAGAACGGAGCGATCTTGGTGATGCGCTCCTGAACACGCCTCCAGATTTGAATCTTGCTCTGCGGCTGAAGATAGGACGTGAACAGAATGTTGACATCGGCCTGTGTCCAGGCGAACAAGAGCCGCTTCCACAAACTATCCAGCGGGATGCCGCCCGTTCCTTGGTAACTCGTATAGACATTCTGATTTCCCTTGGGATAGTCGAACTCCTTGATGCCGGTCGAGACGATCCGATATCCGGGCATCGACTCGCCATAGTAGATGGAAGGCTGCTTCACGGTGAGCCCAAACGCGGATTCGGGCGGGATATTCTCGAGCACGTACTGCGGAAAACCTCCGCCCATGGTCTTCGAGACGAAGCTCATCACCACTCCATAACCATGGGTGAACTGCAACTTCTGGTTAACCCAGGTTTGAGCTTGAGCGGGGAGATCCGGGGATAGCTCGCGGGCCGAAAGCATCACTTGGTGATAACCATCCGGCAGATGGTAGCGGTCGACATCAACCTGATAGAACTGATAATAGAGCCGAATTTCCTGGGCTTGTTGGTACATCTGCAGCAACGGACGCCAGTCCCAGAGACGGATGTTCTGGATGGTGTCTTGATTTCGCGCAATCACCTCGGGCGTCAGGTCGGCTAGCGCCGGGTAGGATGTTTCCTGTATCGTGTCCAGGTTGTAGGCCTTTCGCGTGAACGCTATGTTGTTCTTGAGATAGGTAGTCTCGCGGGCCAGCTCGTTCGGCTGCACCGTGAACCTCTGAAATAGCGCCGGTACCAGCAAGACCGCAATCACGTACAAGCCGACGCAGAATCCGGACCCAACGAGTATCGCTCTGAATCGCGGGCGGAAGATATTGAGCGCCAGCAGCGCGCACAGCGCCACCGCAGCGCCTAGCATGATCCAGTAGGCGATCCTGGTCACATGATCCGCCGTGTAGCCGGCTCCGTAAACGACTCCCTGGGTTGAGTAAAGGAGTTCGAAGTGATCGAGGTAAAAACCCCATCCCCAACAGGCGACCAGGGCGAATGCGAGTATGGACAGATGGGAAGCGGCTTTCGCGCTCAAGCCCTGCAACTGTTTGCCGTGGCTGAACCGCAAAAACCCAAAATACGCGTAGAAGGCCAGGACGGCGAGGAGTGTGACCAGCGACAACGAGGTCAGACTGTTCTGCAAGAGCTCATAAAAGGGCAGACGAAATACGTAAAACCCAGCGTCGGCCCCGAAGAGAGGATCGGACAACCCAAACGATCCCCCGTAACGAAAGCGGAGATACGTGTCCCACTGGGCATAGAAGATGAGTGCAAAGAACAGAGCAGCGACGGCAGCCACCGCTGCCATGGCCAGTTTCAAAATCGCGGGAGAGATCGGGATGCCGAGCTTCGTGGCGAGGGCAGACTCGTTCGTGAAACTGCCCGGGCCATAAGTGGACCCGTTTTTCGACGCGCGGCGTAGATTGATCCCAAGGTACAGAACTGCGGCCGCGAACGCCGAGCCAAACAGCCCCCAGCGCACCGACAGGAGCGTCCAGAAGACGCCGCCGTAGCCGAGCTGCCGCATCCACAGCCATTTCTGAATCGAGCTGGGGATGAACGCTAGGATAGCGATCGCCAAGATCGCGCCAATAATCATGAGCCCGATTGGGCGTCCCGTGCGGCCTACCTTTGGGCCCGTGTCTCGGATGACGCTGTGAGGGCCGCTGCCATTCGTTTTTCCGTTAGCGAGCGGCTTGGCCGGCTCGACGTTTGGTGGTTTCACGATCATTTGACTTGGCGATAGTGCAACCGAAGATCCATTCAGTTCATCGCCGCAGGAGACTCAAGCCAGCGCGGGCC
>Ga0302325_10030826_pt1 | contig 11052 bp, 10 predicted proteins | sample Palsa_T0_2_FD_201948 | JGI IMG/M metagenome (GOLD analysis project Ga0302325, IMG submission 201948) | Peat permafrost microbial communities from Stordalen Mire near Abisko, Sweden - Palsa_T0_2 | ecosystem: Environmental > Terrestrial > Soil > Palsa > Peat permafrost | place: Sweden: Abisko... | reverse complement strand
CAAGCCCCATCACAAAACCACCACCGACTTCTCCGCCTGGATGTCCGCCGATCACGCCCGGCGTGCCATCCTCGCCGTCACCTCCTCCAGCCCAACCCTCCGCCCAACTTCATGAATACGCCCTGCCGCCGGGGACTGTGGCAATATTTCACGGAGACTCCATTGAATGGACGTGATACGCTCATGGGATGAGCGAACCAGCCAAACCAGAGCCGAGCCCGTTTGAGAAGATGCAGTCCGTCGCAGCCCGCGTAATGAGCGTGCCGAAGACAGAGGTGGACAAGCGGGAGCAAAAATGGCGCGAGGAGCGTGCCGAGAAGCGCGGAAGGGTCGGAAATAAACGGTGAATGCCGTTTCCAACCTCGGGCAGCAGCGCACCGCTGAGGAAGTTCACCACGGCGGAACGTTTTCGGATGGCCTACTCCATTCTCGATTCCATGCGATCGGACGAGCAGTACGGAAGCACTGTTGAACTTTACATCCCACGCACGGTCTGCGGGGCTTTCGCCGTGGAAGTTTACCTCAAATGTCTGTTGTGTGACTTTGGAACGCCATTCATCCCGCAAAAACATCAACTGCGGTTGCTCTTCGACAACCTGCCACGGGAGCAGAAGCAGCGGATTGGAAAACTCTGGCGCGCGCAAGGGAACGACGGGACGATAGAAGCGGTACTGGATTTCGTCTCGCTCTCCTACGACCATTGGCGCTACGTCTTCGAGCGCGAGTTTGCCGACCTTGAGCCGTGTGATTTTGAGCCTCTTCATCAGGTGCTTCGCGGATTCATTCTTTGGATGCACCCGGATTGGGAGAAGGACGATCCTCGATTTTTTCTACCCACATCCCAAGATCCGTGAAGGCCATGGATGCGCGCCGCTCGACACCGTCAGCGCGACGGTAATCAACGACCAGCGTGGGATACGTATCGCCGTAATCATCGCGGCGGCATGGGGGCGAGCCTACGAAGAGGATAGTTGCCCCGACGAGTTCAGCCGGGGCTACGTCGCACGACGCCTCGCCGACGCTTGGAAGGTAGGCCCAAAGTTCCGGCTCGCCCCGGTCGGCGAGCGTCGGGGCTGAGCCGGGAACGTCGCGCCGCCCTGTCACTGAGATAGTTTTATCGCTCATGTTCCGTGTGAGTCAAGTAATTTATTACCCTTATATGTCAGAACTTCAACTCGCTCTCCGATGTTCGAAAAACGCTTCTACGTTGAAGGACTGGCGCACGCTTCCTACTTGTTTGGGGCTGGTGGAGAGGCCGCCGTCATCGATCCGAAACGGGACGTCGATGACTACCTGGAGGACGCGCAGGCCGCCGGGTTGAAGATCGTCGCGATCTTCAATACCCATCCGCACGCGGATTTCGTTTCTGGACATCTCGAGCTGGCGCAGCGCACCGGCGCCAGGATCTACGTTTCGCACCGCGCGCCCGTCACCTACCCGCGCACCGCGTTGCACGACGGCGACATTATCCCTATCGGTCCACTGGAAGTGGTCTCCCTGGAAACGCCGGGGCATTCTCCGGACAGCCTGAGCTTTCTGGTGCGCGAGAATGCGCAGCCGATCGCCGTCTTTACCGGTGATACGCTCTTCGTGGGAGACATTGGCCGCATCGATCTGCGCGACCGCGAAGAGAAGCCCGCGGTGCTGGCCGAGTCGCTCTACGAGTCGCTCTTTGAAAAGCTTTTCAAACTGCCGGATGAGGTGCGCGTCCTGCCCGCTCACGGCGCCGGGTCGCTCTGCGGTCGCAGCATCTCATCGGCACCCTCCAGCATCATCGGCGAGGAGCGGCGGACGAATTGGGCCGCGCAACTCAGCGACCGCGCCGAATTCGTGGCGCGCGCTCTCGCCAACGTGCCGGACCGCCCCGCGTATTTCGCGCATGCCTTGAATCTCAATCTTTGCGGCGCGCGGCCGCTCGCTGAACTGCGCGCGCCGCTTCCGCTCTCCGGCCGGGATTTGGAAGCACACGCCGCCGCCGGTGGCCTGGTCCTCGATCTCCGCTCATCGGCGCTCTTTGGCGCCGGCCATTTCTCCGGGAGCCTACACTTTTCCCTGGAGCTGTCGCTCTTCTCCACCTGGGTGGGCTTTTTCGTGCCGCCGGACCGGCCGCTCGCGCTCGTCGTGGAGCACGCGGCTGACGCCAACCGCGCCCGGCTGGAACTCGCCCGGATCGGTTTTGACGACATTGTCGGCTACATCGAAGCCGACGCTCTCACCAGCCTCGAGCAGACTTCCCAGCTTAGTGCCGCCGATCTGCGTGAAGCGATCGAAGCCGGCGTGGCGCCGCGGATTCTCGACGTCCGCACCGTGCAAGAGTGGCGCGAATTCCATCTCGACCGTGCGATCCATATTCCACTGCCCGCCCTGCCGCGTCGCATCGGAGAGATCCCGAAAGGGGAACCGCTGGCGATCATCTGCGGCGCCGGCAGCCGCAGCTCCATCGCCGCCAGTCTGCTCCTGGCCCGGGGGTTCCGGCATCTCCAGAATGTCATGGGTGGCATGGCGGCCTTCCGCGAGACCGAACGCCACGCCTGGCACCCGGCCGACCTTGTCTATCTTGGTGAAAGCATCTAGAGCCGGCCATACCAAGTCGATATAGTTTCAATTCTCCTATTGCCGCAGCGGCGCAAGCGCTTCTCCGGCCATCTCCGCAAAGGCTTCGAGCTATTTAAGCCCATTAGCTCTATAGGAATAATTGATATAACTCTATGTCACTTAGGTGTTTCGGAGAATATTTTTCTTGCTTCGCGGACCCGATTGCGGACGATGTCCCGCAATCGGGGCAGGAACTACTCCAAAAACGAGCGAATCGCCCGAGGAACATCCAATATCGACCCAGTTTTTGGTCGCGAACGATGAACGCAACCGCCGGACGATGATCCAGCGGTGACACGGGTGCACCAGGGTTCGGCTTACGACGTACCCTTGAAGAGCGCCATGGCGACTTCGCATCCGGCCAAAACACATCCACACGAAACACCATCATGCCGAACGAATCCAAATTAAGTTTGGGCGCCAAGAGCGCACGCAACCTCGCCACCGCAACCGTTACCGTCCCGCAGATGGCGGACAACACGCCACGCTGGCTGCAAAAATTGCTGCCTTGGGTCGATGTGGATGGCGGCGTCTACCGTGTGAACCGTCTGGCCAAGACGAAAGATGGCGGCGAGCACCAGGTGGATCTGCTGACCGTCGATACCGGCGAACCGAAACTGCCGAAGACCTTCGTCGACTACGAAGACGAGCCACGCGAATATCACCTGAGCACCATCCAGACCGTGTTGCACACGCACACCCGCGTCACCGATCTCTACAGCAACCGTATCGATCAATTGCGCGAGCAGGTCCGCCTGACGGTCGAGGCGGTCAAGGAACGTGAGGAATGGGAACTGATCAATCATAACGAGTTCGGACTTCTGAACGAGGTCGGGCCGGCGCAGCGAATTGAAACGCGAAAAGGTACCCCGACGCCAGACGACCTGGACGAGTTGCTGACGCTGGTTTGGAAGAAGCCGGCTTTCTTTCTCGCGCACCCGAAGGGCATCGCGGCTTTTGGCCGGGAAGCGACCCGCCGCGGGGTCCCGCCGCCGACCGTCAGCATCTTCGGCTCGCAATTCATCACCTGGCGGGGCATCCCGCTCATTCCGAGCAACAAGCTGCCGCTCAAAGCCGGCAAGACCAGCATTCTGCTACTCCGGGTTGGGGAAGCGCAGCAAGGAGTGGTCGGCTTGCAGAAGGCGGGGGTCACCGGCGAAGTGGAGCCGGGTCTTTCGGTGCGCTACATGGGCACGAATGAGAACTCGATCGCCTCGCATCTCGTGACGCGCTACTTCTCGGCGGCCGTACTGACGGAGGACGCCATCGCCCGCCTCGACAATGTTTCGGTGAATTTCTACCACGAGTATGCCTACCCCAAGCGTTGAGAGCGCGCCGTTGCCCACGGGCACCGCGGCGTCGCCCGATGACCCATTCGACACAGCGCTGATTGTGCGTCTCGCCAACGAGTTTTTCGCGGACAAGGCGAGCGCAGCCCCCGCGGCCGCGTCGCTTCCGAGCACGCCGTCGCCGGTCCCCACGGCGGTCGCCGGCATGCCCGGCGCGATGCCCGGGGCTGTTCCGCCAACGATCGGAGAGTTGCGGCCGGGTAACGATGCGGAAAGCGGCCTCGCGGGTGGATATCCCACGGCTTCGCCGACGAATCACCCGCCTGTCCATCCGGTGATCGAACAGGACGGCCTGGCGCCCAGGGTGGGACCGCGTGGAACGCCTTCGGGCGGCCACGAACAGGAATCGAACGAATCCTATCCCTTCGGGGAACCGCGCATCGATCGGCCGGCGACCGGCGGCATTACTACCGCAAAATCGGCGGTCGCGCCTTTGTCGCTGCACGGCATCGAGGTCCATGAGGCGCCGCAGTTCTACTTTATCGACGGTCAGGACACGGCGCCCACATTGAGCCCCTCCGGCGCCACGCGCCGCTCGTCGCCCCCGGGGCTTTCCGTCTTCGATATCGACGCGATTCGGCGTGAGTTTCCGGCACTGCATCAGAAAGTGAACGGCCGGCAACTCGTCTGGCTGGACAATGCCGCGACGACCCACAAGCCCCGGAGCGTCATCGACGCCACCGCCTCCTTTTACGCCCGGGACAATTCAAACATCCATCGTGCGGCGCACACCCTGGCCGCGCGTGCGACCGAGTTGTTCGAGGCCGGGCGGGAAAAGGTGCGCCAGTTTTTGGGCGCAGCCGACGCCCACGAGATTGTCTTTCTGCGCGGCACGACCGAAGCCATCAACCTGGTCGCGCAAAGCCATGGCCGGAAGAATATCGGGCAGGGAGACGAAATCATCCTGACGGAACTCGAACATCATGCGAACATTGTCCCTTGGCAGTTGCTCGCCGAGCAGGTCGGCGCGGCGATTCGGGTCGTGCCGATCAATGATCACGGTGAACTGGTCCTTGAAGAGTACGCGAAGCTGTTGGGACCGCGGACCAAGTTCGTCTCCGTGGCGCACGTCTCCAACTCGCTGGGCACGATCAATCCGGTCGAGCAGATCATTGCGATGGCGCACGCTCGCGGCGTTCCGGTGCTGGTCGACGGGGCCCAATCCACGCCGCACCTGCCCGTCAATGTCACGGCGCTCGACGCCGATTTCTACGTCTTTTCGGCCCACAAGATCTTCGGTCCGACGGGAATTGGCGCTCTCTACGGAAAATCGCATCTCCTGGAAGCGATGCCTCCGTGGCAGGGCGGGGGACACATGATCCGCGACGTGCGGTTTGAAAAGACGGTCTATCAGAATGCGCCGGAGAAGTTCGAGGCCGGGACACCCGACATCGCCGGCGTCGTGGGCCTCGGCGCGGCGATCGATTTTCTGGTGCAGGTGGGCATTCCGGTGATTGCCGCGTACGAACACGAGCTGCTCGAGTACGCGACGCGGGCGCTGGCCAGTGTGCGCGGTTTGCGCCCAATCGGCACGGCGGCGGCCAAGGCGAGCGTCCTTTCGTTCGTCATTCCCGGGGTGCCGAATGAAAACATTGCGCGACATCTCGACAAACACGGCATTGCCGTGCGCGCCGGGCACCACTGTGCGATGCCGGCGCAGCGGCATTTTGGCCTGGAAAGCACGGTGCGGCCCTCGCTGGCCCTTTACAACACCCACGAGGAAGTCGACGCGCTCGTGGAAGCACTTCACAGAGTTCCAAAACAGTGATACGCTAAAGTCGTTTAAAGTGATATGAAAACGATTGCACCCGCCGAACTCGAGCGACTTCTCCGCGCCCAGCCGGATTTGCCGTTGCTGGATGTGCGCACGCCCGTGGAATTTGCGCAGCTCCACGTCCCGCAGGCGCGGAATATCCCGCTCGACGCCCTGGCGCCGCGCGCGCTCTTCGCCGACGGAGCGCTGCCCAAGGGGCAGCCCGTCTACATCCTCTGCCAAACCGGAGGGCGTGCGGGCAAAGCCGCCGAGAAATTTGCCGAGGAAGGGTTTGACCAGGCGGTGATTGTGGAAGGCGGGACCAAGGCATGGAGTGATGCCGGGCTGCCCGTGCACCAAAGTCCCATCCGGGTCATGAGCCTGGAACGGCAGGTGCGCATCGCCGCGGGCTCGTTGGTCCTGCTGGGCGCACTGCTCGGCTATTTTGTGCACCCCTATTTCATCGGCCTCGCCGCATTTGTCGGGGCAGGGCTCGTCTTTGCCGGCGTCACCGACACGTGTGGCATGGGCCTGCTGCTCGCGAAGGCGCCCTGGAACCAAAATTCATCCCGCCATTGATCCAAGGCCAGAAGTGCCAAGCGATGGACAAGCTTCCGAACTGGCACCTTTCCGAACTGCTCGCCTCCTACGAGCGCTTCGGCGGGCTGAACGACCTCAATGCCCACAATATGCCGTCGAAGCGCGCGGTTGGGCAGATTTGCGAAGACCTCCTGCAAATTCTCTTTCCGGGATTGCACGATGACGACGCCATCCTCGACGGCACCCTGTCGCAACTGACTGCGGAGCGGCTTTTCTCCGTCGTCCGGCGGCTCCAGGAGCAGGTGCGGAAAAGCGTCCGCATCGGCGATCCAAAGCGTCCGACGGGACGGACGGCGCCGATCATGGAACGATTTACCCGCGCGCTTCCGGTGGTGCGCGAATTGTTGCAAACCGATGTGCAGGCAGCCTATGAGGGCGATCCCTCGGCGCGCAGTCATGAGGAAATCATCCTGTCATTTCCGTTCGTCGAAGCCATCGCCATCCAGCGTCTCGCGCACCGGTTGTACCGCGATGGCGCGCCGGTCATCCCGCGGATGATGACCGAATGGGCGCACGCGCGCACCGGTGTCGATATCCATCCCGGCGCGACGATCGGCTCCCATTTCTTTATCGACCATGGCACCGGAGTCGTTGTCGGTGAGACCTGCCGCATTGGCAACCGCGTCAAACTCTATCACGGCGTCACCCTGGGCGCCCGGAGCTTCGTGAAGGACGAGGCTGGCCACATTGTCAAAGGCACCAAGCGCCATCCCGATGTGGAGGACGATGTGACCATCTATCCCAACTCGACGATTCTTGGCGGCGAGACCGTCATTGGCGAGAGTTCGACTATCGGGGCAAATGTCTTTCTCATGCACAGCGTCCCCCCGCATTCGCTGGTGTTTTATGAGGAGAGGCAATTGACCGTCCTCGACAAGCGGGCCAGGAAGAGCAAGGAGGGGACGGAATTCTCCATCTAGCCCCGTCATGAGTGCCGGCCGTTATTTCGGAGTGGAGCAGTACGTCGGGGCGACGCCGCTCATCCGGCTGCGCCGGGTTTCGGAACTAACTGGGTGTGAGATTCTCGGTAAAGCGGAGTTTATGAACCCCGGCGGCTCGGTGAAGGACCGTGCGGCCCTGGGAATTATTGCCGAAGCCGAGGAAAAGGGACTGCTCCGGCCCGGGGCGACGATCGTCGAGGGCACCGCAGGCAACACAGGGATCGGGCTCTCGGTGATCGGTCACGCCAGGGGTTACCGCACCGTCATCGTCATCCCGGAAACACAGTCGCCCGAAAAGATCAGTCTTTTGCGCACGCTTGGTGCGGAGATAATAACGGTTCCCGAGAAGCCTTACAGCGATCCAGGCAATTACAACCACGTCGCACGGCGCCTGGCCGGCGAGCACGGCTGGTTTTGGGCGGACCAGTTCGACAATATCGCCAACCGAGTGGCGCACTATCGCACCACCGGGCCGGAAATCTGGGCGCAAACCGGCGGTGAAGTTACTGCATTTGCGTCCGCGGTCGGTACGGGGGGCACTCTCGCCGGCACCGGCCTCTACTTGCAGGAAAGAAATCCCAAGATCGCCGTCATTTGCGCCGATCCCTACGGCGCGGCCATGTGGTCGTGGTTTACACACGGCCACACCGATATCCGTGACGGCGATTCCATCGCCGAAGGGATCGGCCAGTCGCGCGTCACGAAAAACCTCGAGGGCCTGCGCGTATCCCACGCCTATCGCATCGACGATCAATCGGCGCTGACCGTGATTTACCAACTTCTGCGAGAAGAAGGCTTATTTCTCGGCCTCTCCAGCGGGATCAACGTCGCCGGAGCGGTCCGCTACGCGCGCGAAAACGGACCTGGCCAGACCATTGTCACGCTTCTTTGTGATTCCGGGATGAAGTATCAATCGAAGCTCTTCAACCCCGAATGGCTCACGGAACACGGCTTTGATTCCAACCGCGGGATTGAGTCGGTCACCGGATAATCCGAGTTCGGAATTTCGATTTTGCAGAAGGCCACCGCCGCAGAGCGAACGAGGGAAATCAGGCGGACAACTCAGCTTCCCTGATCCTTAACCGCTCCCGAGCCGTCGAAGCGAACGGTCTCCCTTTGCTCGATCTGGACAACCCTGGAGTCGTGCACGACGATTTCGACGGTTCCATAGCGCAAGGTTCGGACCTTATCGGCGACAAGGTCAACCCATGGTATGGCATTGGCTTTTTGAGCGGGATTTGCGCGCGTATTCTTACGTGGAGATTTCATGCAGTGCGAGCGGACGCTGTTGAATAGAGCTTGAAACAAGCGAAATCCTGTCGACGAGGCGCGTCAAAGGCGACTCGCTCCATCAACGAGTCACCGATCGATCCTAAATGGCCGGCGGTATTCCCCTTCGATTCGAACCGCAGGTTTGAAATGGATATCTGGGAAGATTGTCGCATCTTACACCAGATAATACTCGGGTTGCGCACCGGCGTGGTGAGTCGGTCGGTCCCCGCCTTTCGGATGGTCCTTTGTCTCCGGCTCCGCTTCACCCAGGAGCTGATAAGCATAACGGACGGCCCTCAGAGTTGCCGAGTAAACTTCGTCTTCCTCCGAAAAAATCCGGCCTGTGGGAAGCCAGTCTGCGAACCGCACGTTCTCCAGGATTCTCAGAAGTTCCGGACGCACCCCCGCGAGTAGAACGGTCAAACCGAGTGTCTCGCACTGGCGGAGAAAATGTTCGAGGTGTTCGATCGCCACCATATCTGGATTCCGCGCGCGTCTGACGCGGAGCACAACGAATTTAATCCCGTTGCGGATTGCTTCCTGGCTTAGTTCCTCGAGATAGCGGTCCAGTTCCGGTGCGGCTCCGAAAAACAGCTCACCTTCCAAGTCGAAAATCAGCAGCGACTTTGCGCGCGCCTCGCCGGGCTTTCGTTCGCGCACGACGCGTTCGGGAGTGACGATTAACTCGCGAATTCCCAACTTTGCCGCGCGCGGAACGAAGAGCACGATTGAAAGGCCGACGCCAATAAGGATGGAATTCTCAACACTGATAAACACCGCCGCAAAGGCCGTGACCAGGACCAGTGCCGCGTCGAAACGGGAAGCGCGGATGGCGTAAGCAAGCCGCCGCCAATCAATGAGACGGGCTGCCGTGACGAAGAGTAATCCCGCGAGAACTGATTTCGGAATGAAACGTGCGTAAGGCCCGAGCACCACGACGACCGCCGCCACAATGATACCCGAATAAATGCCCGAAATACGTGTGACCGCACCCGCTTGATAGTTAATCGCCGACCGGGTGAGCGAACCCGAGCCGGGGAGAGATTGAAAGAATCCGCCGACCAGATTGCCGACGCCCTCCGCCAGGCATTGGCGGTTATAATCCAGCGGCTGGCGGGTGTACGTGGCAATGGACTTCGCGACGGCGAGCGCTTCCAGCAAGCCGAGGAACGCGATGGCCAGCGCGCTCTCGATGAGTTTCGGCAGCCACTCAATTTTCATTTGAGGGATATAGAAAGAAGGGAGGGCCGAGGGGACCGTGCCGACCACTGCGACGATCGCTTTTCCATCCGGCGCCGGTAAGGACCAGCCAAAGTGGGCCGCCACGATGGACGTGACGATCAAACCCGCCAACATGTCCATGCGAGGCAGTCCAAAGCGGTTGATGAATTTGCGGAGCACAATCACGAGCAGGATGGTGGCAATCCCCAAAGCAATGGCTCGTGGATTGAATGGACCGCCGTAGGCGAGCGTCTCCCACGTTCGGACGAGCACCGATTGGCCGCCGAGTCCTTTCTTCGCTGCACCGACGAAATTTCCAAGCTGGCCGACGGCGATCAGAAAGCCTGCGCCAGCCATAAAACCGAGCACGACGGATTCGGAAATGTACCGGGTGAGATCTCCGAGCTTAAATACAGCGATCAGAATCTGGATGAATCCGGCGATGATACCGAGGAGAAACAAAGCCTGGTAGGCATCGAAACGCCCGTCAAATGGGCTTAGGGCGCTGAAGACCACCAGCGAAATGGCGTTGGTCGGCCCATTAATGAGGTGAGAGGAAGACCCGAATGCGGAGGCAAGAATCGTCACGACAATGGCCGAGTACAGTCCAAAGCGGGGATCCACGCCGGCGATCAAGGCGTAGGCGATGGCCTGCGGAATCGCGATGGCCGCGACCGTTGCGCCGGCGAGAAGATCCCGGCGCGCTGTGGCCCAAGGGTACTGGAAGCGGGAGGGCGGACTCACGGGGAAGTGTCGGGGTGAATCGCGCTGTAGATGCCGTTCTCGCCAAAGAATTTCGCAGCTGCGTCGGTCCAGTTTCGGGCGATTAACGTCACGGGAAAAAGCTCGATCTTCGGAAATTGATCGCGGTGTCGTTTCGAAACTGTCTCGCTGAGGGGCCGGTAACCGTTTCTGGCGATGATCTCCTGCGCTTCGTCCGTGAAAAGGTAAGAGAGATATGCCTGGGCTGCGATCTCCGATTGGTGCGGGACCGCAATCGCCTGGACGACCGCGACCGAAGGTTCGGCCCGAATGCTCACGGAGGGGTAGACTACCTGCAGTTCGCCCTTCGACTCCGCGACTTCGCGGATGGCCTCATTTTCCCAAGTGAGGTGGACGTCGCCCACATTTTCGAGCGTAAAGGTCGTCGCCGAGTCTCTCGCGCCTTTCCCCAGGGCCGTGACATGCTGATACTGCGCGGTGACAAAATCCCGGGCCTGTTCCTCGGTTCCGCCGTGTTGGATCACGGAACCCCACGCCGCCAAAAAACTTAATTTTCCGTTTCCCGACGTCTTCGGATCGGGGGTGACGATTTCGATTC
>Ga0302325_10030825_pt1 | contig 11052 bp, 7 predicted proteins | sample Palsa_T0_2_FD_201948 | JGI IMG/M metagenome (GOLD analysis project Ga0302325, IMG submission 201948) | Peat permafrost microbial communities from Stordalen Mire near Abisko, Sweden - Palsa_T0_2 | ecosystem: Environmental > Terrestrial > Soil > Palsa > Peat permafrost | place: Sweden: Abisko... | reverse complement strand
ATCCCAATTGGCGCAACACGCACAACTTCTGGAACAAAAGGTTGATGAACGCACCTCGCGCCTGCAGGAGACCATTTCTGAATTGGAAATGTTGTCCTATACCTTGGCGCATGATCTAAAGGCTCCCGTCCGCAACATGCTGAGTTACTGCCAAATTTTATTGAACGACTTTGGCGACGCCCTGCCGCCATCGGCTGCGCTCATTCTGCAACGACTGGCCCGGACCCCAAAACGTTTGGAGATTTTGATCCAAAGGCTTTTGGAGTTCAGCAAAGTTTCGCGCCAGCAAGTGGTGCTGGACCGCGTCGAGATCGAACCGGTCGTCGATGAACTCCTGGCCCTACGCGCGCCGGAAGTTCTGCAAGCGGTCACGATGGTCAAACCCCTTGCAGTCGTGCGCGCGCATAGAGACCTTTTGCAACAAGTCCTTTCCAATTTGGTGGATAACGCCGCCAAGTTCACCAAGCCCCAAACTGCGCCCAAGATCACTATTTCCAGCGAACTTGTGACGTCCGCTTCCACCAGCATTCGCGGCGACCTGCTCCTGTTCAGCGCCATTGAACCCCACCCCCCCACCCCGAGCGCCTCGCCTGCTGACGAAAGCCCCAACGCGCGCGTGCGCATCTGGGTTTCGGACGAAGGAATCGGCATTAGCCAGGAACTGCACCATAAAATTTTCGGCATTTTCGAAAGAGGTGTAAATGCCGAAGCGTATGAAGGCACCGGCATGGGGCTGGCCGTGGTCGCGCGCGCCATGCAACGCATGGGGGGAGGTTATGGTTTGGAATCCCAGCCGGAAAAAGGAAGTCGCTTTTGGATAGAACTTCCCGCCGCGTAAAGGCCTCCATCGGGAGGGCGACGCTCTGCGGAGCCGTGACTCGATTTCCTCAGAAAATGTCAGGGCTCGATGGAATCTCGCCCTCCCAAGGGGGCTAAACCTTTGCTTTCTGGCGCGCCCACGCGTCCGCTTCCAGAATCTGTTCCAAACTTGGATGCGCCACCCAGGTGTGGCGAGCCATGACACGGGCCACATGCTCGCTGATTTCCGGAAACCGAATCTCGCGCTGGAGAAAACCGCTGACCGCGATTTCATTGGCCGCATTGAACACCGCCGGCAGCGTGCCGCCCGCTTCTCCCGCTTTGCGGGCCAAATCCAAGGCCGGAAACCGCTCGCGGTCCGGCTCTTCAAAAGTCAATTGCCCAAGTTGGGCCAGATTCGTCTGCACACGCTGGCTCGCGACTCGCTCGGGATAGGTCAGCGCGTATTGAATAGGCAGGCACATATCCGGGGCCGAAAGCTGGGCCAGCATCGAACCATCGACAAATTCCACCATCGAATGCACCACGCTTTGCGGATGCACGACCACTTGCACGCGCGCCATCTCGATGTCAAATAACCAGCGCGCCTCGATCATTTCCAGGCCCTTGTTAAAGAGCGTGGCGGAATCTATGGTAATTTTGCGCCCCATCACCCAGGAGGGATGTTTGAGGGCGCGTTCCACGGTAATGCCGGCAAATTCCTCCTTGGGCGTGGTGCGGAAAGGTCCGCCGGAGGCTGTCAACCATAAGGCCCGCACGGAGGAAGACGGTTTGCCGTCCAGGCATTGGAAAATGGCCGAATGTTCGCTGTCCACGGCCAACACGCGCACGCCGTTTTTTCGCGCCTCATTCATGACAATTTCCCCGGCCATGACCAGAATTTCCTTGGAAGCGACCGCGATGTCTTTGCCGGCTCGAATGGCGGCCAGGGCGGGCTGCAAGCCAGCCGTGCCGACGATGGCAATGAGCACGATATCGGCCGCCGGCAAGGTGGCCAGTTTCAGCAGGCCTTCCTCACCCGCGTAAACACGAGTGGACGTGCCCAGGGTGTTTTCCAGTTCGCGGGCCTTGGATGGATCGCTGACCGAGACCGCTTCCGGGCGATGCCGGAGCGTTTGTTGCAAAAGCAATTCGCTATTCTGGCCGGCCGCCAGGCCAATAAGGCGAATTTGGTCCGGCAAATCCTCAGCCACCTTGAGGGTGCTTGTGCCGATGGAGCCGGTGGAACCAAGAAGAACTACTCGTTTCATGTCGTTTGTCCGCGCAGTGGTGCTCTGTCGTCGAAAAGAAGTCAAGCCCTGAGCCGCAGATGCCGATAAGTGAGGTGTTAGGTATAGAAATATGAAACTACACAGCAATATCTCCATTGCTGAATGCCGGACGCGACTTGGTTCCGCCACCGACTTGGGCGGGATGGCCCTGTCTTGGGATGCGGAAGGACCTGGCGCGGTCGTGGGCGAATTTCGCGGTCAGGCGTTCAGACTACACACTCGCAAATATTATCAAAATGCGTTCGCGCCGTTCTTCTACGGGCGCTTGTCCACCGCCGACAAAGGCGCAGATTTGGAAGGACGCTTTCGCATGCACCCCTTTGCCAGATTGTTCCTGGTCTTTTGGTTCGCGTTGCTCATGGTTTTCGCGGTGGCACCTCTGATTGTGCCCGCAGCAAAACACGCCGCCAGCGGGCTCAACCGCAACTGGTATTATGCCGGTCTGGGCATACTCGCGTTGCTCGGAGTGGCGTTTGTCCTCATCGGCAAATGGCTGGGCGGCGGCGAACAGCAAGTCATCCACGGCTTCCTCAAAAGCACGTTGGATGCAAACGACGAGTAAGGCTCAGGCTTACTTGTACTTGATTAAATTGGCCGTAATCAGGGTGTGCGTTATCGGCGTCACGCCATAAACACCCGGAGCAGCCCATGCTATCGAGCCAGATCGGTAAGTGGACTCGCTCGATAACAAAATGGCGTCGGCATGTTGGTCGCGGGCCGCCTTGGCTAGATTGTTTTCGTTATCAGTGCTGACCGCGCCCACCACAAAATATGGCCGCTCAGGGAATTGGCCGGGCGAAAACAAAGGCACGTGATCCACCAAGCGAATGTAACCACCGGGGCCCGTGGTCCAATTCTGCTGTTGGCCGACAAAGGGAGAGAAGTTATAACCTGGGCCGCAACCACAAAGGCACAGCGCCAGCGAAACAGGCAACAAACGTAAAATCGTCTTCACATGACCTAATACGGGCCGCTCTTTAAAATCTTGCATGGAACCAAACCGCAACCGCAAATCCGTTTTCATGGAATACGTTTAACCCATGCCGCGCCTTTGCGCAAGCGGCTTGGATTGGGATTGTGGCTCAGGGCCGACGCATCTAATTTGACCCGGACGGCCACGAAATGGAGAATCTGGTAACGACCGCTCACGAGCGAAAAAAAGGGGCAAGGGAATGTTTGGCAGGGGAATAAAACCAAAGTCATGTCTGTCATTCCCTTGCCCATCATTCCTCTGCCAATGACTTTGCTGGACGGACCCTCCGCCAAAGCGGGGCGACTCGAATAGCCAGCTGGTATTCAACGGCTTGCAACAATTTAGATGCGTCTGCCCTGGATTGTGGCTAATCCCCCAAAGGCCGCATTCCACATTTTGCACTTTCCGAACGACGTCCTCCCTCTCGGTCTTCGCTTTGTCTGCCTTGTGCCTTCGTGATCTTCGTGCCCTTCGTGGTGAAAAATCAGTTAGAAGCTCGACGCAAGTGTCAGGAGGAGAAGGCTATTGACCACGAAGGTCACGAAGATCACGAAGAAAATCGGGAACTCTCCAAGCAAGGGTCGGCGCGGCTAATTAAATGGCAGTGCGGATAGGCAGGTTGCGAAAAACAAAACCACCCCTATGTTTGCCACGGAACGACTCGTCGTTGTCAATTCACTACAAAACAAACTGATTATTTATGAGCGATACAAAAATCTACGCCCTTGATCTGACTCAACGTCCTCCCCGGAGCGCCCGCATCCGCCTCGGTGGTTACGCCGCCCTGCCGCGCATGTTGGATAAAGGCCGCGCCACTATCATCGGCAAGAACGGCGAATACCACTTCGATTGTCCCCTGGATCAACGCGTCCTGAGCTTTCTCGGCATTGAGGCCGCGGCGCTCAAGGAGCAACTGGCCGCCGACAAAGGCGACGGCGAGATTTTGGAATGGATTAACGCCAACGCCAAAAACAAGCGCACCGAATGGGAAATCGCGCAATGGTCCAACTATATGGACAAACGCGGCCCCGACAGCGACGCTGACACCTTGGGCTTCTTCGCCACTATGGTTGGCAAGATCAGCAAAACCCGCGAAGACATCCACGCCTGGGCCGACGCGCTCGACCTTGACGATTATGTGAGTTTCGGCGGAAAAGCGTGATTCTCGGCTTCTCTCAATTCTGAGCAGAACAGGAAGAGAGTAGCGCAAGCGATATAAGCGGCTTGGGGAGCGCGACCGTCCCGGTCGCTCTGGCTGGCGTCTCGCCGGCCAGTCTTCTTTGAATTCAGCCCTTGCTTATGGCAAAGCATCGCGAGGCGAAAGAGTTTTCGGCGAGACGCCGAAAACGGCGGGCGAGACGCCCGCGCTCCCCGAAGCCAGTGCAAACCAAGACAAGTTAAGGCGTGACTTCACAGGCGCTTGGCCTCAAACTGCAAAGCCAAAGTGAATCAGAACGCCCCAGTTTCGCGTAGCGGACGGTTCTCGGATGGCCCCGGAGCCGATGTCGCCCATTTCACCGAATCGGTTTCCTTCGATTGGCGGCTTTGGGAGCAGGATATCCTCGGCTCCCAAGCCCATGCCGAAATGCTGCAGAAAATCGGTATCCTGTCCAAAGCGGAGATGCTCGAAATCGAATCCGCTCTCAATGACATGGCCCGGGAAATCTGCGAAGACCGCTTCCCCTGGAATCCCACCTATGAGGATGTCCACATGAATATTGAGGCAGAACTCACCTTGCGCACGCCCGCCGGAGCCAAGCTGCACACGGGCCGATCCCGCAATGACCAGGTCGCTTTGGATATGCGCATGTGGCTGCGGGATGAGATTGTCGATCTTTACCGCGATTTACGCTCCCTGCAAGGTGCCTTGCTGGGGCTGGCGCAGAAGTATTCTTACGTCCTCCTGCCTGGCTACACGCATATGCAACGCGCACAGCCGGTCTTCTTCGCGCATCATCTGATGGCTTACATGGAAATGTTGGAACGCGATTGCTCGCGGCTGATGGATTGCTTCCACCGCGCCAATGTTTGCCCGCTCGGCAGCGGCGCGATCGCCGGCTCGACCTTGCCCCTGGATCGCGAAATGGTGGCGTTGAAGCTGGGCTTTGTTGACCACAAAAAGCGCGCGCGCCTTTCGCAAAATTCCATGGATGCCGTGAGCGACCGTGATTTCGCCGTGGAGTTCTGCGCGGCGGCCGCGTTGATTGCGATGCATTTGTCCCGCTTGGCGGAAGACTGGATTTTGTGGGCCACGACCGAGTTCGGTTTTATCACGATTTCCGACACTTACACCACCGGCTCCTCCTTGATGCCGCAGAAAAAAAACCCGGATGTCGCTGAATTGACCCGCGGCAAAACCGGACGCGTTTACGGAAATCTCATGGCCATGCTCACGCTCCTGAAGGGGTTGCCGATGACCTACAATCGCGATTTGCAAGAGGACAAGGAGCGCTTGTTCGATTCCGCCGATACCGTCCGCGACGCCACGCGGCTGATGGCCGGCATGATTTCCAACACGAAAGTCAACGAAGGCAAATGCCTGGCCGCTGCCGCCGATCCGGCCTTGTTGGCCACGGATTTGGCCGACGCTTTGGTGCGCGCAGGCATGCCCTTCCGCCAGGCCCATCAAATTGTCGGCGCAGCCGTGGCCGCCGCCGTGCGCCTGGGCCGCCCGCTGGATCAGCTTACAGCGAAGCAATGGCAGGAGATCGACCCCGCCTTTAAAGGCGAAGTCCTGGAAGTTTTCGATTTAAAAAAAGCGGTGGCGCGGCGCAATATCATCGGCGCGCCCGGCCCGCAACAAGTCGCGCGACAACTCGTCCGCTGGCGAAAAATCCTTTCCGGTTCATAGACGGCTCGGCGGGCTTCCCGCTCGAAAACCCGCCCACGCTTTCTACTGACTTGGCGGCCGCTTGAGGTATAGTGCGCGCCGCATGGAGTTCCTTAATCGCCTGGCTGCATTTTGGCCGCATGCTGTCGCTCTGCTGACTTTGCTTTCAGCCTTACTGGCTTCGGCCCATGCGGTTCTCCATAAGCGCGACACCCGCGCCGCCGTGCTCTGGATCGCTTTCATCTGCTTCCTGCCGATGCTCGGACCGGTGCTTTATTTGTTGCTGGGCATCAACCGCGTCCGCCGCAAAGCGCAGTCGTTGCGTGCTCCGGCCAGTCGGCCTGGGGCCAATCCCACGGCAGATACTGTGGACTCCATCAGCTTGCATCCCGACGCCGTTCACTTGCGGCAATTGGCGGAAGCTGTCAAGCGCATCGTGCGCCAGCCGCTCGTTCCCGGCAACAAAGTGGAGGCTTTGATCAACGGCGATGCCGCGTATCCGGCCATGCTGGCCGCCATCCATGACGCCACTAAAAGCATCGGCCTTTCGACGTATATATTTGACAACGACCGGAACGGACTGGCGTTTGCCGAGGCTTTGCGCGAGGCCATCGGGCGCGGCGTGCAAGTCCGCGTTTTGATTGACGCCGCCGGCACGCATTACTCCGTGCCTTCGATTACTCATGCCCTTCGTCATGCCCACGTGCCCTTCGGAGTTTTCCTACCCACCCTGGCCCCGTGGCGCTTGATGAGCATGAATCTGCGCAATCACCGTAAGATCATGGTGGTGGATGGGCGGATCGGATTCACCGGCGGCATCAATCTGCGTGAAGGCAACCTGGTCGCGCAAAACCCAAAGCATCCGGTGCGGGATTTGCACTTTCGCCTGGAAGGCCCGGTGGTCGGCCAATTGCAGGAGGCCTTCGCCATCGATTGGGCCTTCACCACCAAAGAGACGCTGAGCGGCGAAGTCTGGTTTCCGCCCTTGGAAGCGCGCGGCGGCGTGGTCGCCCGCGCCATTCCCGACGGACCCGATGAGGATTTTGAAAAGCTCCGCTGGACGATGCTGGCCGCGCTTTCCTGCTCGCGGCACTCGGTGAAAATCGTCACGCCCTATTTCGTGCCGGACAATACGCTGGTTTCCGCCTTGAATCTCGCCGCCTTGCGCGGGGTGCGGGTGGAAATTCTGCTGCCGGCGAACAGCAATCTTCGTTACGTGGACTGGGCTTCGCGGGCCTTGTGGTGGCAAGTGCTGGAACGCGGTTGTAAAATTTGGCTCGGCCCCCCGCCCTTCGACCATTCCAAGCTCATGATCGTGGACGGCCAATGGTCTCTGGTCGGTTCCGGCAACTGGGATATTCGCAGCCTGAGACTTAATTTTGAATTTAACCTGGAGTGTTACTGTCCCATATTGGCGAAGTCGCTCGATGACATTATTCAAGGCAAAATGCAAGGCGCGCGCCAAGTGACCCTCGAAGAAATGGATGCCCGCAGCCTGCCGATAAAGTTGCGCGACGGCGCTACACGATTGCTGTCGCCATTTTTGTGATGAAAGAAATATGTTGAACCTGATCCGATCCAGCCTGCGTTTCTACGCCAAGAGTCACCTGGGCACTTTGCTCGGTGTGATGGTCGCGAGCGCCATTCTCGTGGGCGCTTTGGCCATTGGCGATTGTGTGCGCGAAAGTTTGCGCGATTTGGCGCTGACTCGCATTGGCAAAACCACTTTCGCCCTCGCTTCTGCCGATCGCTTCTTTCGCTCCGCTCTGGCCGACGACCTTCAGCCCGCCGCGTCCATCTTGCAATTGCCCGGCACCGCCGCCACGCCCGATGATTCGGCTCGCGCCAACCACGTCCAGATTCTGGGCGTGGATGAACATTTTTGGAATCTGGCGCAAAATTCGATTACCGAGAAAATTTCGCCGGACTCCGTCGTGCTCAATACGGCGCTGGCTCGGCAATTAAGTGTGAAGCCCGGTGAGACGGTCATTCTCCATGTGCAAAAGCCCTCGCTTCTCTCGCAGGAAGCGCCGATCTCGCCGCGCGAGGATGTTTCGACGGGCTTGCGCCTAACGGTGAGCGCTGTGGTGACCGACGCGGAATTTGGGCGCTTCGGTTTGCAGGCCAATCAAGCTTCGCCGCTGAGCGCCTTCGTGCCGCTGGCGTGGTTGCAGGCCAAGGTGGATCAACCGGGCCGGGCCAACCTCCTTTTGACGGCCGGGCCAGAGCCGGAGTTGAAGAAACATTGGACCTTGGCCGACGCCGGGTTGGAGTGGCGCGATGTGCCCGACGGACTGGAGTTGCGCAGCGGCCGCGTTTTTATCGATCCGGTCATCGTGGAAGCGTCCGGCCCCGGGCATGAATTAGTCTTGACCTATTTCGTGAACGAACTTCGGCATGGCCAAAAAACCACACCCTACTCCATGGTCACAGCCGCGGGCTCGCCCCTGGTCCCATCTGATCTAGCCGACAATGAAATGATCATCAGTCCCTGGCTGGCGGAGGATTTGCAGGCCAACCCTGGTGACGAGGTGCAGTTGTCCTATTTTGTGCTGGGCAGCTCCCATCGCCTGGAAGAAAAGACAAACACTTTCAAAGTGCGCGGTATCGCGCCCGTGGAAGGGCCAACCGCCGACCGCACGCTCATGCCGGATTTTCCCGGCATCGCCAAGGCGGAGAAGACGGAAAATTGGGACGCCGGATTCACCATCGACATGAAAAAAATCCGGCCCAAGGACGAGCACTATTGGAAGGAATTTCGCGGCACGCCCAAGGCCTTCATCACGCTGGCAGCGGGACGGGCCATGTGGGGCAACCGTTTCGGCGACGTGACGGCCATCCGCTTTCCGGCGGGCACTTCGCGCCAAACGGTGGAAAGTGAAATGCTCGCGAAACTGGATCCGAAAACTTTAGGTTTGACGTTTCTGCCCGTGCGCGAACAAGCGCTGGCCGCCAGTTCGCAATCGGAGGACTTTGGCGGTTTGTTCATCGGCTTCAGCTTTTTCCTGGTGGTGGCAGCGTTGATTCTCCTGGCGATGCTGTTCCATTTCGGTTTGGAACGGCGCGCGACCGAGATGGGGCTTTTGCTGGCCGTGGGCTGGAGGCCGAAGCAGGTCCGCCGCTTGTTGATCCTGGAAGGCGTGGCCCTCGCCGCGGCCGGGAGCGTGCTTGGCGTCGCCGGCGGAATTCTTTATGCGCGCGCGATTTTGTGGGGATTGACGACGCTGTGGCGGGCGGCGGTGGCGGAATCTCCGCTGCAATTTCACGTCACGGCGCAAACACTGGTCATCGGTTGCGTCTCCGGAATTCTCGTGAGCACGCTGGTCATTGCGCTGGCCGTGCGCAGCCAGGCCAAACGTTCTGCTCGCGAATTGCTCAATCAAGGCAGCGAATTGGAGCTCGCGCCCGGCGTCACCAAACGTCGCCGCTCCTGGGCTGATTGGATCGCCGTGGTCAGTGGGTTGGGCGCCGTGGCGTGTGTCGCGGTGCCCCTGGCCCAACATAACACTTCCGATGTCGAATCTTTTTTTAGCGCGGGCGCTCTTCTCCTAATCTTTTTTGTGGCGGTGGCGGCGGTTTGGTTTCGCAGCCTGGTGAAACCGGCGGTGGCGCGTCCGCTGACGCTGTGGAACCTGGGCGTGCGCGGCTGCACTCGCCGGCGCAACCGCAGCGTGGCGATCATTGCTTTGCTGGCGAGCGGCGCATTTCTGATTACCGCCGTCGAAGCCAACAAATTGGACGCCACTCGCGACAGCGGCAAAAGATCCTCCGGCACCGGCGGTTTTGCTTTCATCGGCGAATCTTCTTTGCCGATTGTGCAGGATTTGAACAGCAAAGCCGGGCGCGAATTTTTCGCTCTCGATCAAAACAGCCTCAAGGACGCGGCGGTGGTCCCGCTGCGAGTGCATGACGGCGACGACGCCAGTTGCCTCAACCTGAATCGCGCGCAGACGCCGCGTTTGCTGGGCGTCATACCTGAGGAATTGGATACTCGCAGCGCATTCACTTTTTCAGACGTTGGCCATTCGTCATCAGGAGGTCGCCCTTGGCTCTTGCTCGAAAATGGCGGCGAGGAAATTCCAGCCGTCGGCGACGAGGCGACCATTACCTGGGCGTTGCACAAGAAAATCGGCGACACTGTCAATTATACTGACGAACATGGCCACGCCTTCAAGGTCCGTCTAGTCGGGTCCGTGGCGAACTCGATTCTCCAAGGCAGCCTGATTATCGCGGAGACAAATTTTGTCAAAAGATTCCCCGGTGAGGCCGGTTACCGGATGTTCCTGGTGGACGCTCCCCAGAGCGAGGCGGCGGCTGTTTCCGCGGCCTGGACGCGGGGCTTGCGGGACCGCGGCCTGGAGCTGACCTCGGCGGCCGCGCGCCTCAACGCCTTCAACGCCGTCCAAAACACCTACCTCGACACGTTCCAGGTCCTGGGCGGATTGGGACTGCTTTTGGGCAGCGCGGGTCTGGGAGTGGTCGTGCTGCGCAACGTCCTGGAGCGGCGTGGCGAATTGGCCGTGCTGGCGGCCGTTGGGTTTAAAGCGCGCACGCTGCGCCAATTGGTTGTGACCGAGCACGCGGTGTTACAGGTCCTGGGTTTGTCCCTTGGCCTGGGCGCGGCGGTTTTGGCGCTTTTGCCGGTCTTGCTTTCGCCCTCGGCCCAAATATCCTATCTGTCGCTGGCCGCGACCCTGGGCCTGGTTTTTCTAAGCGGGCTTTTTTGGACGTGGGCCGCCGCGAGGCTGGCGTTGCGCGGCGATTTCCTGACAGCGCTGCGAAACGAATAAGTTCGAATTGATTGGATTGGAACAATGATGAAACGACATGGTTGGCTTGGTTGGCCCTTCGCCTTTGTGGCGGCTTTTTCCTTATTATTGACGATCTGCGCTCGCGCCGACGAAAAACCTCTTTATCAAAACAATTTCGAAAAAGCCGCCGTCGGCCCTCTCGGCGACGATTTTCTGGTCTTGGACGGCGATTTCTCCGTGAAGGAAAGCGAAGGCAACAAATATATCGAGCTGCCCGGCGCACCGCTGGACACCTTTGGCGTGCTCTTCGGGCCGACGACCAATGCCGGCGTTTGCGTCAGCGCGCGCATTTTTGGCACCGGCAAAGGGCGGCGTTATCCGCAATTCGCCATCGGGCTGGATGGACAA
>Ga0302325_10030824_pt1 | contig 11052 bp, 9 predicted proteins | sample Palsa_T0_2_FD_201948 | JGI IMG/M metagenome (GOLD analysis project Ga0302325, IMG submission 201948) | Peat permafrost microbial communities from Stordalen Mire near Abisko, Sweden - Palsa_T0_2 | ecosystem: Environmental > Terrestrial > Soil > Palsa > Peat permafrost | place: Sweden: Abisko... | reverse complement strand
TGGTGGATGGCGTTGACCGTGAGCACGCCGGCCTTGCGGTCGGCGGTGGCGTCGAGCTTGCCGACCAGCTGGTCGCCGTAGAGGATCGGCAGAGCGTAGTACCCCCATCTCCGCTTGGCGATCGGCTTGTACATCTCAAGCTGATACTCGAACTCAAAGAGCTCCGCCGCGCGGACCCGGTTGTGCGCCAGCCGGTCGAAGGGGGACAGCAGCGCCGCCCGGGGCTCGAACGGCCCCGACAGCCCTTCGAGATGGGCCGGGTCGACCCGCCACTCGCCACGGACGCCCTCGACCACAGCGGGCTCGCCAGCGTCGCCGACCACTGCAGGCTCGATCTGCGTCTCCGGCGCAGTCACCCGGACGATACCCAGGGCGTGCAGCCGCCGACGGTCCCGTTCGGGCCGGGCCTCGGCGGCCGGGATGACCGGATGATCGGGGTAGACCCGCTCGGCCAGGTCCCAGAGCCGCTCGCGGCCCTTCCGCCCGGCGACGGCGACCTCGCCGCGTGCCACCATGAAGTCGAGCAGCCGCCCGACGTTCTTGTTGCCGGTCCATCCGGTCGACTCCCAGGGCTTTTCGCAGCTGTCGGGGATCGCTCGGGATGGGAGCGGACCTTCCGCGCGTAGCCGGCCAAGGATGTCACGACGGCACCGGTCGTTGGCCGCCACCCAGTCCCGGAACTGGACCTGCCAGTCCTTGAGTTCGCCGGTCCCTGGCCAGGCGGCCATATCGGCGCGGTAGAGCGCGAGGTCTGCTGCGGGCCGCAGATAGGCCCGAAGCTCTATCAGGTGCCGGTCCGCCAGCGCGGTCTGCAGGAGCTTGGGCTGGTACGACGAGCCGAGCCGGGTCCAGGCGACCAGGTCGGCGCTGGGCGCGATCGCGCTGACCGGGTCGAGCTGGAGCATCGTGAGTCGGCTGACGACCGTCAGCAGATCGGTCGGCCGATCTGCGGTCAGGAGCTGTGCGCGGACGGCGACCCGCCGCGCGTCCTGCCGACTGAGTCGATGCGTCTGCGCCATACCTGGAGCCTACGTAAGGAACGCCTGCACGGCGGCGGCCACCTGCCGGGGCGAGGAAATCATGGTCAGGTGCCGCCCCGGCACATACACCGGACTGGGCGCGCCGATCCGGTTCGCTGTCGCCTCCGCGTCGGCGTGGGACATCTGCGGGTCGTCGACGCCGAAGATCACCCGTTTCGGCACTGGCGTGGCCCGCAGTTCGCTGAACTGAGCCGACGTCATGGCGGGGATCCCGTGTTGCAGCGCATAGGCGACCGCGGACCCGAAGCCGGGCTGCTGCAGCGGTAGCCGCCACGTCTCCACGCCCGCCGGGCTCAGCGGGGGACAGGTCGGCCCGCACTGCGAGTTGTAGAGGTCCTTGATCAGCCAGTCCTGGCCCAGCGCGAGCCGCAGGAGCGTCGTCCGGTACGGGTTGACCAGCAGCCAGCCGAGGAAGCCGGGACCGCCAAGCGGCGTCGCGTCGCCGTCGAGGAAGACCACGCCGCGCGCGAAGCCGGGGCCGCGCAGCGCGGCCAGCCCAACGACCGCCGCACCGCTCGAGTGCCCCACCAGGACGGCGGCGTTGGCGCCGGTCAGCCCCTTCACCTGGAGGAACGCGATTACCTGGGCAGCCAGGTGCGACGCGTCGTACGGCGGGCTCGGCGTGCTGTAGCCGGTGCCGGCGAGGTCGATCGCGAACACCCGGTGATGGGCCGCGAGGGCGGGGCCGAGCGTAGAGAACGTGTCGGCGGTCTCGAACGCGCCGGGCACCAAGACGACCGGCGGGCCCGACGAGCCCCACTCCAGGTACCGGGTATCGAAACCGCCGCCGCTGGCCATGAGCAGGCCCGCCGGACGTGCCGCGGGGCCATTGGTGGCCAGGTTGTAGCCGAAGCTCGCGGCGGTGCCCGCAGCGCTGACCATGAGCACGGTCAGCAGCAGCCACCGTCCGAACCGCCACGCCCGGCCGCGCCGGCTCCGGCGCGGCCGGGCGCGTGGACGATCCGCGTCGGCTCGCTGGTCCGCGTCGTGCCAGTTCTTGAAGCCGGACATCAAGTGCCCGGCCCGCTCCTGCGGCTCGCTCATGGTCACTTCTAGATTAGGCACGCACCCCCCGTGTCGGCGTTCCTCCGAGGGAACTACCCGTCGAAATGTGGAAATGGCTGGCTATGCCGCCTCGACCGCCCGAGCCCCGAGAACCGGCTGGCCGCCGCGCCCGCCGCGGAACCCGCGTTCCCACGGCCAGTGCCCGCGGTCGTCGGCGTAAACGAGTTGGATCGCCGTGGTCTGCGGACCGCAAAACATAGTGGCGATGCGCAGGTGCGCCGACGGCTCGGTGACCCGGACGATCTCGATCAGCGGCCCGCCGGTCAGCGGGACCCGCTCACCCGGCGCGGGCGCTTCCGCGTGCATCAGGTGGGCCGCGACATCGTTGAGGAGGTCCAAGGCGCGCCGATGCGGCAGCCCGGTCACGACGAGCTCGGGCTTGCCGTGATCGGCCAGCCCGACCGTGTACGAGTAAGGCGGCCGGTATCGGTCACGCTGCACGCCGACCACGATCCAGCAATGCTGTTCGAGCAGCCCGCGCAGGTACTCAAGGTAGTCCTGCCCGGTGGACCCGGGGTGATCGCATACCCAGCACATATCGTTACCTCCCGCATGTATGAGCGACTTCCAGGTCAACTCTAACCAGAGGCACCGACATTATGTTCGATCAAGGTCTCCTGGTCTGCTCGCCCTTGTGACGATCTACTGCGGGCGGGGGTGGTGCGAGGCGGGAGGTGAGAGGAAGCGGGTGATCATCGTCCGGCCGTGTTCCTCGAAGGCCTGATTGCCGATGCTGTGGGCCCAGACGACGGTGCCGAGGCTCTGCCGCAGCGACTCGATCGCGAGCAGTTCGGCGTCCTCGTGCCCGACTGTGCGGTCGAGCCCGGCCATGAAGGCGCGCTCGCGTTCGGGATGCCCGGCGAACTGCTGGTTCTGGAGTCGGACTAGATCACTGACCCAGGAACGATCCGGGCCGCGCTCGAAGTCGATGACTGCGACCCGGCCGTCGTCGATAACCCAGTTACGCGGGTCCCGCATCTTGACGATGTGGTCACCGTCGGCGTTGCGGACGTGAAGGACCGTCATGTCCTGTAGCGGCCATGAACGATCGGCCGCCACTTCCCATGGGCCGAGCCATCCGTCGAGCCTCGCGCGCTGATCCGTCGACATGCCGGTCACGGCGGCGAGCATAGAGACGCGGTGACCCCGAGGCGACTCCCATGACCGGCATACTTAACTGGGTGGTCCAGATCATTGTGCTCAACGGCGGATCCAGTTCCGGGAAGACCGAGATCGCACGGTGCCTGCAGGCCATCTTGCCGGAGCCTTGGATCAGGCTGAGCGTGGACGACCTGGTCGCTGCGCTGCCGCCGTCGCTGCTCGATTCTGATTCGGGCATCTCGTTTGGGCAGCACGGTGAGGTCGCCCTCAGCGGCGGCTTCCGCGAGGTCGAGGCTGCCTGGATGGTCGGCGTGGCGGCGATGGCCAGGGCCGGCGCCCGGGTCATCTTCGATGACGTGTTCTTGGGCGGCGCCGCTTCCCAGGAGCGCACTCGCGCGCGCCTGGAGGGCCTTGAAGTCCTGTGGGTCGGCGTGCGCTGCGATCCGGTGATCGCGACTAGGCGGGAGATGGCCCGGGGTGATCGGACAGCGGGGATGGCTGTATCGCAGGCCGAGGTGGTCCACAAGGACGTTACCTACGACATCGAGGTCGATACCAGCCGCACCCAGTCCCTCGACTGCGCCCGCCTCATCGCGCGCGTGTCACTAGACGTGCGCTGACAGGTGCCGGGATGGCCATTGATCATCCCTGGCGGGCCCTGGACCCAATGCCACTCAGCCTGAGTTGATCTTTAACCCGGCCCGTCGGCCTCGAGCCACGGGCATTTCCTGCCAGCGGCCCTCCCCGCTGCATCTATGGTTCCTCGGGTGCGCTAGTTAAGTAATGCCTGAATCTGAACTTAAGACATTTCATCACTATGAGGTTATTGTGTGTAGTTACAGTCGTATAGAACCGCAAACTACACACGATAATGATGTCCGCCCGAAATGTCTGAATGTAAGGTTCAGACATTTCCTGTCAACGGTCGCGTGTCAGCTCGGTTGAGCGGCATTGGTCCTGGACCGGACCGTGGATACGCTGATGCCGTGACTGGGACGCACGAATCGCCGCCGGGCCTGGATATCACGACGCCGAATGTGGCGCGCATGTACGACTATTACCTGGACGGTAAGGATAACTTCGCGGCGGACAGAGAAGCGGCGGAGAAGGTACTCGCGCTGGTGCCCGGACTGCGCCGGGCGGTGCAGGAGAACAGGCGATTCCTGCGCCGGGTGGTCCGGTTTCTGGCGGCCGAGGCCGGCGTTACCCAGTTCCTGGACATTGGCGTCGGGCTGCCCACGCAGGGCGCCGTGCACGAGGTCGCTCGCGAGGTCAGTCCTGGAGTCAGGGTCGCTTACGTGGACTATGACCCGGTCGTTGTCGCCCATGGCCAGACGCTGCTGGCAGTCGGCGACCTGAGCGTCATGGTGCGGGCAGACGTGCGCCGCCCGGCCGAACTGCTCGCGCACCCGGAGATCCGCGCGCACCTGGACCTGAGCAAGCCGGTGGCGATTACGCTGTTCGCGACCTTGCATTTCCTGCCCGACGCCGACGACCCGGCGGGGATCGTGGGATGCCTGCGCGATGCGGTGGCGGCCGGTAGCTACCTGGCGGTCTCGCACATCGGCACGGAGTTCTTCCCCGACAAGGAAGCGCTGGCCCGAGCGGTGCAGGTGTACGAGGATGCCAGCGAGCGGGTCTGGCCGCGGAGCCGCGAGCAGATTCTCGGGTTCTTCGACGGCTTCGAGTTGCTTGAGCCGGGCATGGTCCCCAAGCACCAGTGGCGGCCGGTCACGGGCGAAGCCCCAGGAGACATCCCGAACATCCAGTGGGGCGCGGTCGGGCGCAAGCCCTGATCTGATCGGCCTGCGTGGACCATTCAAGATTGCGACGTTCAGCCCCATAGGCATGATTGTGTGCCGTTGGGGGCGCTGCACGACCCGAACTTCACACGATGACGGTAACAGGGCTGCGCCCGGATACGGGGGGCACTAGTTCGGGGGTCTGTGTTCAGGCGATCACGCGCCTGGCGACGCCGAGGACCACCACCGTGAGGACAGCCGCCAGGCCGAGGACGGCAACCTGCATCGACACCCAGAGCGTGGCCACGCCCAGGCCCACGACCGGCACCGCGAGCCCCAGGTAGGAGCCGAGGAACAGGCCGGCCAGGCCCTCGCCCCGAACTGCGGGCGGGGTTATCGCGATCACGGTGGCGACCAGGCCGCGGAACGCGGTGCCCGCGCCGGCACCGGCCACGATGCCGCCCGCCACCAGCAGCGCGAACGACGGCAGCCAGACCGAGGCAGTCACCAGCGCGAGCCCGGCCAGCATCGCCGCGAGGCCGAAGCCGACCTGGTAGCCGCGCGAGATCCGCCCGAAGACGATCTGCGCGAGGGCGGCGGCGCCGAAGACGGCGAACGCGATCACGCCGGCCGCCGCGTGCGAGTCGTTGTGCAGCAGGTCCGCCAGCAGGCTGGGCGCGACCGAGGTGAAGAGGCCGAACAGCGCGAACACGGCCGCCCCCGCGACCGCCACCGCGAAGTACCTGGGCCGTTGCGCGTCAGGGACCGAGACCCGCTGCGGCCGGTAGGCCGGCCGGTCCTCGCCCCGGCGCACCGCCGCCGTCTCCGGCGCGAGGGCGAGGGCAACCGCGCCCGCCAGCATCAGCGCCTCGGCGACCAGGTAGGGGATCACCAGCGCGTGCCCGGCGTACTGCGCGAGCAGGCCGGCCAGCAGCGGGCCGAGCCCGATGCCGCCGAGGTTGGCGGCGGTCGCGACCAACTCGCTCCGGCCGTGGCCGGTGCCGGGCCGGGCGGCCGAGTGCAACTCGCTGATGTACGCGGTCGCGGTCGCGGTCAGCATCCCGATGGAAATACCGGAGATCACCCGGGCCACGATCAGGCCCGAGGTCGCGGGCCAGGTGAGGAAGAGCACGCCCGACACCATGTTGACTCCGACCGAGAGCAGCACCATCCGGCGCCTGCCCACCCAGTCCGACAGGTGGCCGGCCAGGAACAGGCTGGCCACGACCCCGACCGCGTAGGCAGCGAAGATGACCGTGATCATGAACGTGCTGAAGTGGTCGCGTGCCTGGTAAAGGACGTAAAGCGGGGTCGGCAAGGCGGAGAACGCCATCGTGACGGCGAACGTGTAGCCGACGATCCAGAATGCCGCGTTGTGACGGCGGCTTGGCGTTAGCGCCCGGGGTGCCAGCGCCCCGGCGCGGGATTCCGTGATTGTGGTCATGTTGCTTGAAACCGGCACCGTCGGTACGGCATTTCGGAACGGTAATGACGGTCCGTGAGCTTGGTTATCCGCGTGACAGATAACCGTATGCGCGGGCACCGCCGAGGCGGAATTACCGTCGCGACGGCAGCAGTTCGGCAAGGAAGGCCCGCGCGGCCGCCGACGGCCGCCGGGTTGCGGTGGTCGCCACCTGGATCTGCCAGGACAGCCCCGCCACCGCCACCTGCGCGACGCCTTCGACCTCGGCGGCGGCGGACGCTGGGAAGAAGGCGACGCCGAGCCCGTGGCCGACCAATCCGGCGGCGATGGTGTAGTACGCGACCTCGAACGCCACCGGCCGATCGATCCCGGCGGCGGCGAACGCCCGGTCGATGATCGTCCGGGTACCCCAGCCGGCCGGGAAGTCGATGAACGTCTCGCCGCCGAGCGCGTCGAGCGGGACCTCGCCCTCGCCCGCCAGCGGGTGGCCGGGAGCGCAGATGAGCACGAGCGGCTCCTGCGCGAGCCGCCGTACCGCAACCCCAGCCGGCGGCTCGCCCGGCAGCGAGAGCAGCGCCAGGTCAAGCGCCCCGTCCGCCACCGCGCGGGCCAGGTCGGCCGTCCCGCCCGGCAGCACGCGGAGCCGCACGACCACGCCGGGGTGCGATCGGTGGAACCGGCCGAGCGCCGCGGGCACGTCGACCGGGCCGGTGGAGATCATCATGCCGACCGAGAGCGTGCCGCGCAGCCCGGCCGACGTCTCCGCCACCGCCTCGGCCGCCGCCCGCGCGGCCGCGAGCGCGGCCCGCGCCTCGGGGAGCAGCGCCCGGCCGGCCTCGGTGAGCGCCACCGAGTGCCGGTCGCGGTCGAAGAGCCGCGCCCCGAGCTCGCGCTCGAGCGCCGCCACCGCGCTGGATACGCCGGACTGGACCACGTGCAGCCGCAGCGACGCCCGAGTGAACGACAGCTCCTCCGCGACGACGACGAACTTCCTCAGGCTCTCCAGGTTCGGCAGTTGCAGCGCCGTCAGGTCGTCTCTGCGTTCTTGACCCTTGGATCCGGCCGCATGAGGTTCGGGCGGCGGGTCGTTGCTCACCCGCGGCTACAAGCGGTCGAACAGCGCGGCCAGCAGCTCGCCGACGCGGGCGGCCGAGCCTTGAGTGGCGGTGAGCACGTCCCGGTGGTCGAGTGGCTCAGGGGACAGGCCCGCCGCGGGGTTGCTGGCGATGGAGATGCCGAGCACCTCGGCGCCGAGATGGCGGGCGGCGATCGCCTCGAGGGCGGTGGACATGCCGACGAGGTCGGCCCCGGCCGTGCGCAGCATCCGGATCTCGGCGGGCGTCTCGTAGTGCGGCCCGGGAACGGCGGCGTAGACGCCCTCGGCCAGCGTCGGATCGAGTTCCCTGGCCAGGTCGCGCAGGCGGCGCGAGTACGTCTCGGTCAGGTCGGTGAACCGGGATGGCACGTCCTCGGGCAGTGGCCCGGCGACCGGCGATCGGCCGGTTAGGTTGATGTGATCGCGGATCAGCACCGGCTGCCCGACCGCGTAGCCCGCGTTGATCGCGCCCGCCGCGTTGGTGAGCACGATGGTCCGGCAGCCCGCCGCGATCGCGGTGCGCACGCCGTGCACGACGGCGTGCGGGCTGTGCCCTTCGTAAAGATGAACCCGCCCGAGGTACAGCAGGACCCGAAGGTGGCCCTTTCTTATGTATCGAACGGACGGTGTGTGCCCCTTTACCGTCGGTTGCGCAAACCCGCCCAAGTCGGCGGTGGAAATTTCGGCTTCCGGCACTCCGATCGCGTCGGCGGCGGCCAGCCAGCCAGAGCCGAGCACCACGGCGACGTCGAAGCCGTTCGCGCCGGAGAGCCGGTTGAGCGCGGCCGCGCTGGCCGCCGCCTGGGCAAAGGGGTCCGCCTGGGGGGCGGCCGACGGTGCCGCTGCGTCACTCATGACGCCGATCATCTCGTAGTTTGGCGGCCGTGTCATGGCGCCTGTCACGGTGCGTGTTATTGGCCTGTGATTCGCGTCACAGAATGGTAAGTAATCGCCGCCGCCTTTCTTAGCGAAGTCGCGCGCGGTCGATGTCGCTTTCTGGCATCGTGGTTCGGCAGCGGTGGATGGGTGCGGAATATGCACGACATGGACCGGAAGGGACTGCGTTGTCACGACATCGGGCGGCGATGCTTGAGCCGACGAGACCGGCCTCGCCGGGCGGTTCGGAGACTTCGGCAGTCACCCCCAGCCCAGCCGGGTCGCGGAGCGGGCGCAAGAAGAAGCGCGGACTGTTCCACCGGACCGGGGTTGCGGCGCCCGCGCTGGTGGTGGCGGTGCTCCTTGTTGTCCTCGTCCTCATCGCGGCCAGGCTGATGAACACCAACGGCAGGGGAGCGGCCGGCCTCTTCCCGTCCATCGATTCGCTCGGGGACAGCGCCCAGGTGGCCGCGATTGTGCAGGAGCGCCAGACGATCGTCGCCATGAACGCGGCCGCCAAGACGCTGACCGTGGACTCCAAGCCCGCGATGGCGGACCCCGCGCAGATCCAGGCCGCGCAGGAGGCGCAATCGGCCGGCGATACGAGCGGCGGCACCGGCATCCAGACCACGGCGCCCCCGGCCGACCCGACCGCAGCCGAGGAGATCGGCAAGGAAGAGCTCGTGGACTTCGGGTTCAGCGAGTCGACGCAGTGGCCCTGCCTGTACGACCTGTGGGAGCGGGAGAGCGGCTGGAACGTCTACGCCGAGAACCCGTCGTCCGGCGCCCTCGGCATCCCCCAGTCGGATCCCGGTAACAAGATGGCGTCGGCCGGCTCCGACTGGCAGACCGACCCGACCACGCAGATCAAATGGGGCCTCGGGTACATCCAGTCGACCTACGGCACGCCCTGCGCTGCGTGGCAGAACGAACTGGCAGTCGGGTCCTACTAAATCCTCGCGCTCGGTTCTTCCTTTAATTCGCCTATCCGGTTGCGTGAATATCGGCGCATTGCTCCGGCAGCTTATTAATGGCGGATCGAGTTATTAAAGGTGCATCGAGCCACGTGCGTGACCGATGGTAACTGAATCGATGCTCATAGTAGTCGAATTGCTGTCCATTGTGTCGCTGTGGTGGACCTCACGCGGGGGGCCCGACCTACCTTCCGGGCCGCCACGGCTCGCCTCGCGGGGCCGGGGCACACGAAGGGGCCGACAACTGGTACTAATACTGGTATTAATACGGTACGTGGGTGCATGAAGAGGCCGTCGGCTGGTACTTAATTAGCTGAGGCAGTACGCCCCCTGAGACGAGCCCGGTCTGCGATACCCCCCCATTGCGGACCGGGCTCCCTCATGTCCGGCCAGGTTAGGCCGACGGCGGGATCGTCTGGAAGGTGTGCAGGATCTGGTCGAAGACCGGGAGGTCCATGGTGTTCCAGTCGCTGCTCAGTCCGCGGATGTAAATGGCGTAGGACTGCAAGCCGTCCGGAGTCGGCATGACGAACAGGATGTCGTCCGTGAGCGCTGCTCTGACGCCGTTCAGGGACCAGGTGAACTGCCAGAACGCGCCCTTGGTGACTCTGACCGGCACTTCCGTGAGGCGAACGCGCCGATAGTCGGGGAACGTGCCCTTCGCTAGCGCCCCGTGCTCGATGCTCTCGGCTTCGCGAACCATGTCGGTCGGGTATTTGTGCGGCGTCAGGTCGATCTCGAGGAGCATGTCGCGGGGGCCGTGGAAGTAGGTGCCGAGGCCCTTGCGCTGCTCGGTCCAACCGGGCGGCACACCGACCGAGAAGCCGGCGTTCGTGTTAGCGGCAGACGGCTCCAGCGACTCCGGCACCCAGCCCGCCGGGATCGCGGCCGACGGCTCGTTGAGGGCGTTCACGGTCTTGAAGGGCGTTTGCGCTACCGTGGCCGAGTTGGTGTGCGTTCCCGCCGCCGCGGCGGGCCCGTGATGGCCGAGAGCGATCGCCGCGCCGGCGCCGATCGCCACCGCCACAAGCACGGCGCCGATCAGCAGGATGAGCCGCCACCCCGGCCGCTTGCGGCGCTGCTCACGGCCGCCGCCGGTGCCCGGGGTGTACTGGATTGACTGGTCGAGGTAGGGCGCGGTGGTGCCCGCTTGCTGACCGCTCGGGCCGCCGTACGAGGCCGCGCCGTACAGGTTCGCGCCGTATTGCGCGGACCCGGGCTGCGCTGACTCATACCCGGAGGCACCGTACTGTGCCGTGCTGTGCTGGGGTTGCGCCGGTTCGTAGCCGGATCGCTGCGCACTGGACGCGGCAGGCCGCGCGGCCGGGCCTCCGGTCGGGGTGGCCGGTCGGGTGGCCGAGAACGTGGGCGTGGCGCTCCGCTCGCCCGGTCTGGCGGCGGTGAACGACGGGGACGGCTTCGGCTTGGGCGTGGCCGCGCGCGCCGCCGGGGCGGCGGCGTCGGACGGCCGCTGTCGGGCCGCCCCGTCGTCGATGATGGTGCTCCCGGCACCGGGTTGCTCGGCGCCCGCCTCCGTCGATTCAGCGGCGTTGACGGGCTCAGCGGTTGACGCGGGTTCAGCGGTGTCTACGAGTTCAGCGGTCGCCAGCGGGACGTCGGCATCCTCGATGTCATCGGGCGTCTTAAGCGCCTCGATCGCGGACACTGCCTCGATCGCGGACACGGCCTCGACGGCGGACACTGCCTCGACCGCCGACTCCTCTGCGTCGGCGTC
>Ga0302325_10030820_pt1 | contig 11053 bp, 10 predicted proteins | sample Palsa_T0_2_FD_201948 | JGI IMG/M metagenome (GOLD analysis project Ga0302325, IMG submission 201948) | Peat permafrost microbial communities from Stordalen Mire near Abisko, Sweden - Palsa_T0_2 | ecosystem: Environmental > Terrestrial > Soil > Palsa > Peat permafrost | place: Sweden: Abisko... | reverse complement strand
CGCACCGATTTTACATAACGCCGGATTCTTGATCTGGCCAATCTGGCCGTTTGACCGGATTGGCCAGAACCTCGCCGTCCCATCCCCCCCCTCGAAAGACCTCATGCCTTACCTAACCGCAAATCTCGACGCGATCATCGCCCAGCTTGAAGGATCACTCGCGCTCGGTACGGCCGAAGTCTCGTTTGAAGGCAAAAGGCTGGTTTATCGGACCGTGGCGGATATCCGAGACGCGATCTCGTACTTCACGGGACTCTATCCCGACGCAACGGATGCGCCTGTAAATCCCACGCCAAAGACAAGAACGTTCTTTCTGTACGGCGGCAAGGGCATCGGCATCTGAACATGGGCTATTTCAAAAACCTCGTAGCAGCCATCAAAGGCAAGCCCGGCGCAGTGACGTACAACACGTCCGGCTACAACGCGGCCACCAACGGCCGGCGCATGATCAGCGTCGGCAGCAGCACGCGCGGCGTGAGCAGCCTGGCGCTGGCGGACGGCCCCTTGCTGCTTGCCCGGGCACGCAAGGCGGCGATGGACAACCCGATGGCGGCCAATGGCATCACGTCGTTCGTGGCCGAGGTGGTGGGTACCGGAATACGGCCGCATTCGAAGCATAAGGATCCGGATATTCGCAGGACGCTCGAACAGGAATTCCACCTGTGGACAGCGCAGTCAAGCGCTGCGCGTAGGATTGGCCCGGACGGGAAGCCGGACAGCTTGCAGGATTTCTACCTCCAGGAATCCTTGATCTGCCGGAACATGGTCGAGGCCGGCGAGGCCTTCGCGCGCCTTCGGCCGCGCCTCGCCAGCGATCTGTCGCGCACCGGCCTGCGCGTGCCGATGCAGATCGACATCATCGAGCCGGAGCAACTGGCGTTCTGGCGCATGACCGGCGATATGGCTTCGCCGACGAACCTGATCCGCGCCGGCATTGAATTCGACCAAAGCCACCAGCGGGTGGCGTATCACTTCTACCGGGAACATCCCGGGGACAGCACCTTGTGGCCTAACGCGTTTGAAGTTGTGCGTGTACCGGCGGGCAGCGTTTTGCACGTGATGGAGTTCATTCGTGGCAACCAGATCAGGGGCATCACGGCCCTGGCGCCGATCCTCGTTCAGCTTTCCGACGTGGACGATTACGACGACGCCGAGCGCATGCGCCAGAAACTCGGGGCGTATCTGTTCGGCTGGAAAAAGACGCTGACTCCGGACGATCCGCTGAATGGCGCGACAGGCACCGTGGGTACAGACATAGCGCCGGCCGGCACGGCGTATGTCGAGTCCCAACCGGGACAGGTAAACATTCTCGATACCAACGCCGGCGAAGAGTTCGATTTCTACTCTCACCCTGGCGTAGCCAGCACGTACGAGGCGTACAAGCGGGAGCAGAACCGGACCATCGCAACGGTGCTCCGCATTACCTACGAGATGGCGACTGGCGATATGAACCAGGTGAACTTCGCCAGCGCGCGGATCCGCCTGATCGCGCTGAAGCGCATCTGGAAGCAATTCCAGCACTCGGTGATGGTGCATCAGTTCTGCCGGCCGGTGTGGCGCGCGTGGCTGGACGCGGCCGCGCTCGCCGGCGTGATCGACGCGGCCGACTATCGCAAGAATCCCGAGGAGTACTTGAACGTGGAATGGCTTGCGCAGCCGTGGGAATGGACCGACCCGATCGCCGACGTGGAGTCGATCCGCAAAAAGATTGAATCCGCATTGACCAGCAGGGAAGCGGAAATCACCGCGCTGGGCAGGGACCCCGAAGAAAACGACGCCGCGATCGCGCGCGATCACGAACGCGAGGCGCGCCTGGGCATCGAGCCGGTGTACGGCAATTCGCGAGTCAACATCCAGGATTCGCCCGGCGATAACGCCGATATTAAGGCCGGACCCGCCGTGCCGGCCGATGGCTCCGAGCCGCCAACGCCGGCGGCGCCAGCCAAGGGCGCGCCGGGCAAGCCGCCGGCGAAGCCGGGAAAGAAGAAGCCATGACCAGAGTCGAAGAGATCACCGAGCGGATCGGCGCGCGGCCGGCGCTGATCCGGATGCAGGACGTGTCGGAGTATTTCGGCGACGCGGCGCCGTACCGGATCGAGGACGGCGTGGCCATCATCGACGTCTCGGGGGTTCTGACTAACGACGCGTGGAGCTGGGGCGGAACAACGTATGGCGACATTCAGCGTGACGTCAAGATTGCCTCCCTGGATCCGAACGTAACCGGCATCCTGCTGAACATCAACTCCCCCGGCGGCGAGTGCGATAACGCTTTCGAAACGGCCGCAGTAGTGGCATCGGCGGCCAAGCAGAAACCTGTCTATGCCGTCGCTGGCACCACGGCGGCATCGGCGGCTTATCTGTTAGCGTCGCAAGCCAATAAAATCTACCTCCCGAAAATCAGCGGCGGCGTGGGCTCCATCGGAATTGTTTGCATACACATGGACGTTTCGGGAGCGCTGACAAAGGCCGGCCTCAAGGCAACCCAGCTATCTGCCGGCACAGACAAGACCGCCGGCAGTCCACTCGCGCCGCTGACAGATGCAGCCCGCGAAACGATGCAGGCCGAGATCGATCGACTGTACGGAGAGTTTGTAGGAGCGGTGGCGAAAGGGCGGGGAATTACGCCGCAAGCCATCGTCACCATGGGCGCGCGCATGTTCTACGGCGCGGCCAATGCGATTTCGTCCGGACTGGCGGACGCTTCAGGAGATTTAGATATGGCGTGGGCGGATCTGTGCGCGGAAGCGCAGAAGCCGAAAACTCCAATCATTCCAGGCTTCAATTTCGGATCTTCCGCTAATTCACAAACAGAGGGAACTATGGCTGAAACACAAACGGCATTACCCGCGGCGGGAGTCGCCGCGGCCGTCGCGCCCGATATCGACGCGATTACGAAAAAGGCAACGGCCGAAGGCTTCGCGGCCGCGGGCCAGATCGCGGCTGTGTGCGCGATCGCTGGCAAGCCGGGCAGGGCGGCCGACTTCATCGCGGAAAGAAAGACCGTGGCGGAAGTCAGCGCCATTCTGATGGCTGAGAAGGTCGCGGAAGACAAGAAAACCGAGATCGATCCCAGCGTGCTGCTCCGGAACGAGAAAACCCAAGAGACCGCGGCGCTGGGGAAAGCCAAGCCGTGGAAAGACGTGCTGAGCGAAATCGGCGCACGGGCCTTCGGGCAGAAAGGTGGCAAATAAATTGACAATCACTGAACTGGGCCGCGTAGGAGATGTAATCCTCTCCGAGATCGGCGAGAAAATCAACTTCGACCGGGATGTCATCACGGTCGCAAATGGCACCGGCATCAGCTCTATCGGCCAGGTGCTTGGCAAGTCCACGACTGGCTCATCGGTTAGCGCCCCTGCAGGCGCTGGCGTGGCCGGCGCAAACACCGGCACTGGCACGCTTATTGTGGATGCCACCACCCCGGTGCTTGAAGACGCGAGGCCCGGCACGTATCGCGTCGTGCTGATCAAGGCAACCGCGGACGCCGGCACGTTCCAGGTATACGATCCGCAAGGCAAGGTCCTCGGGACCATCGTTTCCGCGATCACCACGCCCGCTACCTGGACGGACGAAATCAAGTTCGCGCTGCTTACCATCCACGCCAGCGACTTCGTAATTGGCGACGCTTTCACCGTCACGGTCACCACCATATCGAAGTACGTGCAGTTGAACCCGACCGCAATCGACGGCTCGCAATACGCCGCGGCCGTGCTTCTGGCGCCCATTACCGCCCCTCTCACAGCGGACACGCCATTTGTCGCGCTCACCCGGGGCCCGGTAGTTCTCAAATCCACCGGCCTGGTCTGGAGCGCCGGCATGAGCGCCGCGCAGATCGTCGCCGGCACCGCGCAGTTGCTCGCCGCCGGCATGAAGACGGAGCCAGCTTTCGGCGTGTAGGCGCGCGCCCCCACCAATAAGGAAAACAAGGAAAACATCATGTCAGTCAACATTCTCAATATCTTTACCCAAGACGCTTTCGGCGTCGTGTCCCTGACCGATGCCGTCAACGACATCACTCCGCAATACGGCCGGCTCGGCGCCATGGGCCTCTTTCTCGACGAAGGCATCAACACCCGTACCGTCGCCGTCGATTTCGACCCGATCTCAAACCAACTGATTCCGCAGTCGCAATGGGGCGGACCTGGCGTCGCCAACAAGACGAAGCTGGCCTCGACTCACTCGTACAACCTGCCTCACTTCCCCATTAACGATCAGATCCTTGCGGCCGATCTGCAATCGCGCCGGCGTCCCGGCTCCGATGCGGTGCAGGATGCGCAATATGCGATGGGCAAGCGCATGATCGAAATGCGCCTCAAGCTCGATCAGACCCTCGAATGGATGCGCCTCGGCGTGCTCCGCGGCGGCATGGTCTACGACGGGCTGGGCAACCTGATCCTGAACATCTATGCCGATTTCGGGCTAACCCAGCAGGTTGCGTCCTATGCTTTGGCGACGGCTACCACCAACATCATGGGCATGGTTGCCACAACCAAGCGGACCATCCTGCAGGCGCTGCGCGGCGAGCTGATGAATGGCATGGTGGCCATTTGTTCGGACACGTTCTATGACGCTTTCACTTCTCACCCCAACGTGAAAGTTGCTTTCACCTATTTCCAAAACGCCAACGGGCAGAACCTGTCCGAGGACTACTCGGGCGCGACGGTGCAGCCTAACGCGGCGGGTCTGTTCAGCGCCGGCATCAAGGGCTTCTCTTTCGGCGGCGTGACCTGGGTCAACTATACGGGTTCCGTGACCGACTCGACGGGCGCCAATCAATTGCTGGTGGACGCCGGCTCCGCTTATGTGTTTCCGATCGGCACGCGGGTCTTCAAAACCTTCTATGCGCCGGCGGACTACATGGAGACCGTGAACACCGAAGGCCTCGCCTTCTACGCCAAGCAGCGGTATCTCGATTACGACAAGGGTATCGAGATCGAGTGCCAGAGCAATCCTCTGCCGATCTGCCTCAAGCCCAACGTGATTCAAAAGGTCACGCTGTAGGCCCGTGGCTCCCAATCCAACGCTCTGGGCCGCGCTGACTCAGAACGTGATGATGGCGGCGCTGAACGCTTTTCCGGTTGCGGCGGTATTGATCCCGCAGACCGGATCGGGGCCCGTGCCTATCTCCTGCATCGAGATGGAGGACGCGACCGCGGAGAACTTGTATCCCGGCGTTCAGCGATCGGTGGTCAAGCTGTTCGTGAACATCGCCATCATCACCCCGGCTCCGCAAGCGGGTGACACGGTGACCTATAACGGCGCTAATTACGTCGTGACGGGCGCGCCCGTGGACATCTACGGCGGAGCCGTACTGAAGCTGCGAATCACCTAATGCTGAACCCCGGCACAATCACCGACGCCGTTGTGGCGACGCTCCAGGCCATACCGGCGCTGGCCAGCGCCATGACGGCCGACGGTCCGGACGGACCCATTGTCCGGATCGCGGCTTACCACTATCTCCTCGGTCAGGAATTGCGCCTGGCGGAGACGATTTACAAGATGCCGGCGCCATCCATCCTGGTGGTCTGGGAAGGCACGCAAGGCGGCAATTTCAGCGGGTACGCGATCTGGAAGCACCGGATCGCGGTTTACCTGCGGATGGGCAACGCCGCCGGCATTGTTGAACCGGTTGGGTACGAGGATCTTTGGTGGACGATCTGCAATGCAGTGCCATCCACTTCTACGGTGAACATCCGGTACACCAACATCCTTCCCGAGCTGGACATTATGGATAACCCGAGCATCGCCCACCTGCTCGATGAGGACCAGATTGATATTTTCCGCGGGGAGTTTGTGTTCCCCGAGATTGGAGACAACTAAAAATGGACGACAGCAAGACGGTTAAAAAGATTCGTATGCGCCACCCGCATACCAGCGATGAGGTTGAAGTCGAAGCGACTTCCGAGGCGGTGATTCCGTACATGGTGAAGGGCTATCAGCAGGTCCTCGCGGAATCCGGACCTCGCCCTGGCGACGCCGACGGACCCGCGGAAGAGCAAGTTACCCTGGCGGAGCCAGAGAAGGATTAAATCATGGCAGCAAGAGTTCAGCAGTTAATTCTAGGGCTCGGCAAGGGGAAGCAGTCCAACATTGCCACAGCCGGCACAACGTTTCTGAGGTTCATGAAAAACAATGCCGACGTAACCTCCCCGCAGCCAATATTCGAAAACGACGCGGCTGAGATCGGCAAAGGGAACGAATTTATCGCCAACACTTACCCCTCGCATTATGAGGTGTCGAGCGCGCTTGATAAGTACGCTTCGGCCGAGTTTGTGACCTGGGCGGCGGCCTTTGGGCTGGGCAACGTCGTGCAGACCGGCACGGCCCCCACGTGCGCCTATACGCTCACTCCCATCAACCCCGGAACGACGCTGGAGCTTCCGTACTTCTCGGTTTGCGAGCAGGTATCGGAGGGCGGCGGAGCCGCGATCGACAACCTTTATGTAGGTTGCGCTGTCGAGGATTTCACTTATTCCTTCAACTCGGGACCCGGCCGCGCGTCCTCGAAAATGACGGTCAACTGGGTGGGCTCCGGACTCGTGACCACTCCCAGCGGAGTGGTTGTTCCGGCCCTAACGGTCGAAAACAACATGCTCGCCGCATCGGCGACGCTCACCGTCAACGGCGTGGATTACGTCGGGACGAAGCGCATTCTGTCCGGATCCATCGGCTGGAAGAACAACCTGCTCTTGAACGCCGGCTTCTTCCCCGGGTCGGGGCTCCAGAACGGCCTGCAGGTGCGCGGGCGGATGGAGGTCGGCACGCGCGTCCCGAGCTTCCAGTTCACCACGCGGCTTCTGGCAGCCTCGACGGAATACGCCACGCTGATCGCTCAGACCACGGGAACCGCTGTCCTCACAGTGCAGCACGACGCCGGCAACATTGTGACCTTCACTTTTCCGCAGATGGCTTTCCAGATGGCGAAGAACACGGAATCTGACGGCATCGTGGCCGTCACCATAACCGGCGCGCCGGAAAACAACGTGACAAACGGGGTGTTCACTGTGGCCACGATTTGCGGGATCGCTGGAATCGCGCAGTAGTTTCAATCCACGCCCGCGGCGGGGCGATCAACACGGCAATGATACCGCAGAAACGAGAGGCCCTTAAAGCCCGCGCCGGGCCGGAGGCATCCTCCGTGCCGTTGAGGGTCCGGCGCTTTTACGAACTAACCAAAAACAAGAAAGGGAAATTGCATGCTGTACGGAGATTTGCCAGAAGTAAAAGTAGAGGGCGGGGAACCGCTCAGGGGCGTGCCTGTCAAAGTCGCCAACCCGCCCAAAACGGCCGTGCTGGGCCTGCCCAGCAGCCAGCAGATGATCGACCGGCTCAGCGCTCAGAAGTCCATCCGCCGGCCGCTGGGTAGAAGGAAATCGCAAACCGAATACATCCCGAACATGAAGGCCGATCTGGCGCTGTTCAATGCGATCAGGCAGGACAAGGGCGGCATCGATTTCGATGAGTTCGAAGCGGCCAACGCCATTTCGAAACTGACCTATTGCGAAGTCACGGACTGTGAGCGCGCGGGCGACGGGTACCGGATCACCCTGAAAACGCCGTTTGGGGAGACCATTCACACTCTCGGAATTCCCACCATGCGCGATGTGTCCTTTTACCGCAAGGCAGTGGTGGCATCTACCGACCTCGCACACGGACAGGAAGAGCTGAGGTACCGCATCGAGCCGGCTGTCACGCTCTACGATTCGGTGTCTCAGAAGATCGAGGGATACGCGCCGGCATTCAGATGTGCCGATGTTCCGCCGCATCACAAGTCCGCCGCGGTGGTGGAAGTGGTGCAGGCGATGGAGGAGCTCGACCCGTCGTTTGACCCAAACTCTTAACGCCGGCTGACTGGCCGGCTCCGGTACCGCTCCGCTTGCTGGTCTACCACCTGGTGCGCGCCAGCGAGCTTTGCAATGGCGGCGAAGATGCCGGCCGCGATTGCCCCGACGCCAACGGCGTGACGTGCAGCAAGTGCGGCGCGGAGAGCGAAGTGGAAGATACTTCCGTTCCTGGGAGTTGTCCCCAGTGCGGCGGGCGTCTGTTTACGGTGTCCCGGTGCGATAGATGCCCAGTGCATGAGCTGGAATATGTTCGCGCGCATTCGGCGGCCGGCAGGTTGTTCGAACGCGTGCTGGAGCTGGAGTTTGCCTGCGCTAACTTTGCCGTCCCGTGGAGCGAGATCTCGGCCGAGGAAGTCAAGGGACTGCAGGTGATCAAGGAAGAGCGCGATCGCTATCAACGCGATCAGCAAAAGAAACCACAACACTAATGGCTTTCAAAACCAGAATTACGCGCGCCCGGTTCGTGGTGGGGCCGTTCTCGGCCGAGCATATGCAGGCCATCGCGCAGGACGCCCTGAACAACATCAAGGGCCGCATCCGCGCGGGCGTGAACTGCGAGGACGCGGCGGCCAAGCCGCTGAAGCCGGGCCGCAACGGCAAGCGCGGCTATCCCGATTACAAGATCGCGCGCGGGCTGCAGCCGATCCGCGATTGGACCTGGCGCGGCCTGACCATGCGGTCCATGAAGGTGAAATCGGCCAGCGAGAATCGCGCGGTGATTGGCTTCATCAGTCCGGAAGGCGATAGAATCGCGCACTTCAACAATCAGCGGGAAAAGCAGTTCGGACTTTCACCGACAGATGAAAAATATCTGCTATCGGTCGTTAAGACGGTCTCCAAATTCGCGCGGGTTGTGCGCACCGAGAAGGCGGCCTGATTTTGGATCAAGAGCAGATAGTTTTAGAAATTGATGAGCGTCCTGCGGTAGCGGCGGCAGCGCGCGCCAACACCGCTCTTGATGGGGTGGAAAAGAAAACCACCACCGTGCTCGATGCGGCGGGGAAGGCCTGGCAAGTCCATGGCGAAACAATTGTCCGCGTGGTGGACAAGTCCAGAAGTTCCATCGACCGTATGGTGAAGTCGATGGAGCAACAGTCCGCCGTGTATGGCAAATCTGGCGTTGATAAGTTGATGGCGCAACAGGCCCAGCTCCTCGCTCAGTGGGAGAAGTCTCCGCGCGCGATTGACGCGATCACCAAATCGTTCGCTGAACGAATTCGGGTTGAGAAGGAAGCGGCGGAAGCCGCAAGGATATCGTCTGCGGCGGCGGAAACCTCGGGACCGGCATGGCAGAAGCTGGGCCTTGGAATCAAGGACGTGTTCGAAGGCCGAATGGCCTACGGGCAAGTAGAAGGCGGTAAGTTTATCGCCAGCCTGGGCGGCATGGCGATGGGCGCGGGCATTGCGGCGGGCGCGGTTCTGGCGCTGGGATTCGCGGCCGAAAAGTCCTTTACTTCGTTGGGCGAGCTTGGACTTGAGATGGAGAACGTCCATTTGAAGACGGGCTTGGCCGTCAATGAAGTAGAAAAGTTCACTTTCGCCGCGAAGATGGCTGGGTCCGATGCGTCAGTGTACGAACGCATCATGCGCGGACTTTCGCAGGCAAGCGAAGAGAATTCCATGGCCGGCGAAAAGGCGCGCAAGACCCTCGCCAGCATGGGCGTCGATCTGCGCGACAAGCTCACCGGCGAACTCCGATCCACATCGGAAGTCCTGATGGATCTCTCCGTAGCGCTGAACAAAATGCCAGTGGGCATGGAGCGCGACGCGGCGGCTATCGATCTGTTTAAACGGGCCGGGATAGACGCCATACCGGTAATGGTGGGACTGGCCGGGGCCGTCCAGAAGTTTCAAGCGGATGGCTTCGCCGCGCCCACCGACGCAGACATCAAGAAGTGGAAGGACTACCGCGACCTTCTCACCGAGACCGGAGAGCGTTGGGAGCATTTCAAGCGCGGGTTCATGGAGCCGCTAGCGGCTACCTGGAACGTCATCCTCAAGATCGGCGGCAAGATAGTCGATTCATTCGATAAGTTCTTCAACGTCGATGTGCCCATGGGCGCCTCACCCGCCGCCGGCGACGAATGGGGCGACGAAGATGGAGACCGCGCGCAGAAGATCGCCGCGCGCCAGAAGGCCGACGCCTACATCAAGCAGTTTTACGGAAACAAGAACCTGGAAGACCAGTTGCGCGACGCGGAGAAAGTGCGCTCCGGGCTGGGCGAAGGGCCGCAGGCTGGCATTACTCCACTGGCGGATGCGCAAGCCTACAAAGCGGCGGACGATAAGGTCAAGGGGCTGAAGGCTCAGATTGAAGCCGTGAAAAAGGCGGGCGAAGAGGAAAAGCATCAAGTCACAGAGTTGGCTCAATGGCGCCACGCGGCGGCGGAACTCAACAGGAGAGACGATGAGGCGGAGCTGAGCGCCATCGGCAAGATTTACTATGCGACCGACCAATTGATCAAGCAGGGGTTCGCAACCAAGGGAACCACGGCCTCCGAATTGATTGCCGTACAGCAAGGCGGTGATGCGCACGTCGCCTTCGAACTGAATAAGGCTAACGATGCGCTTACCGCGAAGTCCATGTCCGAGGGCGAAACGGGGCTCAGCCACGTCAATCTTTTGGATCGGGGAATGAAGGGCGAGGGGTGGATGGCGTCCTCGATTGCGCAAGACAATGCCGACCGCGAAACTCGCGACGCTCAGGCAAAGAAGGATGAGGAAAGCCGCCAGCGCATCTACTCCACCCAGTACGATTCCCAGAAGGACTCGCTGAACCGCACGGCCGGTAATGCCTTGAAAATCTCTCAAGCCAGCGGCGCCACCGGCATGGATGCTATCCGGGACTCCTACCAGATCCGCATCGATCTCGCCAAGCAACTGGCGGTAATCGCCGCGGATCGGATCTCCAAAGAGTCCGATCACGATAAGCAGCAGGAACTCTTCGCCAACGCGCAGAAGGACCTCCAGAAAGAGATGTCCGAGGCCGCGGAAGAGTCTCTTCTCAAGCAGCTTGAGCTTCAGAAGCAGCAGCTCGAAGTGCTCAAGAAAGACACTGAGGGACTGTGGAATACGCTGCTCACCAAGCCAGGTCAGTTCGGGAAACAACTGGCCAGCACGGTGCATGCGGCGGTGATCAAACCAATCACAGAAGGCATGGCCACAGTCACATCGCGCGTTTTGAAGCCAGTAATTTATGGCCAGGACGG
>Ga0302325_10030818_pt1 | contig 11053 bp, 9 predicted proteins | sample Palsa_T0_2_FD_201948 | JGI IMG/M metagenome (GOLD analysis project Ga0302325, IMG submission 201948) | Peat permafrost microbial communities from Stordalen Mire near Abisko, Sweden - Palsa_T0_2 | ecosystem: Environmental > Terrestrial > Soil > Palsa > Peat permafrost | place: Sweden: Abisko... | reverse complement strand
TAATCCAGGATCTGATGGAAGGACAATTCGCTCATGTTTCGTAGTCTACCGATCGGCTTGGCGCTGATAGCCTTGAGCGCCGCCGCCCCGGCGCAGGAACGCCGCGCGCGCATCCACGTCGAGCATTACACGATCAACGCCGAGGTGCAGCCCGCCACGCAGTCGCTCACCGCCACGGCCGAGGTGCGCTTTATTCCGCTCGACCAGGCCAGTTCGGCATCCTTCGAACTCAACAATGCCTTGAGCGTCTCGCGCGTGGTGGACCAGAAAGGGCGACAGATCAATAGCTCCCGCAACCAGCAGGATTTCACCGTGCGCCTCAACTTCGACGAGCCTCTGCCGAAGGGACAGCCGGCCACTCTCACCTTCGCCTACGATGGGCATCTGAGCGGCACCGAGGATTCCCCGATCTATGGCATTAAGTTCGCCGCCATTCACCCAGATTACGCGTTCCTGCTCTACCCCGCCCGCTGGTTTCCGGTGAACGGCTACACTACCGATCGCTTCTCCGCCGACCTGCGCATCACCGTTCCTTCCGGCTACAAGGTGTTGGGCAGCGGCATCGACACACATCAGCCGTCCGGAGATAAGCTGGTCTACAGTTTCCATTTCGAGCACCCTTCCTTTCCCGGAAGCATCGCCGTAGTGCGCGACGCCGGAGCGCCGATTTCCGCGGAGGGCGTGACGACTACACTGTACTTCCGCGATTCCGAAAAAGATATGGCGCATCAGTACGGCGAACAAATCGGCCAGATGATGACCTATTTCACGGGCACCTTCGGTCTGCCGCCCTACGCCAATCTCTCCGTGATCGAGACGGAAAGCGGCGCACCCAACGGCTACGCCTCTCCGGGGTTGATCTTTCTGAATCCTCACGCCATAGGCAAGCAGGTCGGCACTAAGCTGCTGGCCAACGAACTCTCCCGCCAATGGTGGGAGGATCTGGTTTCCCCCACCACGCGCAATCACCTTTGGATTACCAATGGCCTCGCGGCGTATTCGGAGATTCTCTGGACCGAGCACGCGGCCGGGCCGAGCGCCGCCGAATCGCAGTTCCGCGACGACACCGTAGAATCGCTCACCGCCGATAATGTTCCGGTCATACAATCGGCCCGCATGGAAGATTATTCTCCGGAGTTGTGGGCCCTGACCGCCAGCAAGGGCGCGGCCGTGCTGCACATGCTGCGCTATGTCATCGGCGATCAGGCCTTCTTCGCGACCCTGAAGGAATTTGCCACGCGATACGCCTGGAAATCGGCCTCCACGGAGGATTTCAAGACCGTGGCCCAAGACGTTTCCAAGCAGGACCTGGGCTACTTTTTCATCCAATGGATCGAATCCAGCGGCGCTCCCGAATTCAAGCTCGAATACACTATCTTCCGCACGCAGAAAGGCTTCCGCGTGATGGGTAAAGTCTCACAAGACCTGGATACCTTCCGCATGCCCGTGGACCTGAAGATCGAGACGGAAGGCAATCCCGAAGAGAAGCGCGTCGAAGTCGTCGGGACTTCCTCGGAATTCAGCGTGGACACCTTCGGCAAGCCCAAGAACGTCATCATCGATCCGGACCGCCGCGTGCTTCGGTTCAACAATCAGATTCGCACCGCGGTGGCCATACGCCGCGGCGAGCAGTACGCCGAAGTAAGTGAATTCGGCGATGCGCTGAAGGAATATCAGAAGGCCCTCGAAACCAATCGCAACAGCTCCATGGCGCACTATCGTATCGGCGAGGTTTTCCTCCTGCAGAATAACTATCAGTCGGCGGCCAACGAGTTCCGCGAGGTGCTGAACGGCGACCTGGAGCCCAAGTGGACCGAGGTATGGGCACACATCCACCTGGGCAACATTTTCGATATCACCGGCCAGCGCGAGCGCGCAGTGAACGAGTATAATCTGGCCGTACGTACCAAGGACAATACGCAGGGCGCGCAGGAAGAAGCAGCCAAGTACGTGAAAAAGCCCTACGAGCGCAAGCGCACGCCGGAAGCCGACCAGTAAGGCAGCCTCAAATTCGCTCCAGCGCACACAGAGCCACGTACCGCTTCAGAGTAGTGGCAAAGGTGCATAGGGTTCAAGATAGTCATTGCATAAACGTGCGATGCAGTACATAATCGTTGAGTGCTGAATGGGCATGCATTCATCGAATTTGGTACGGCGTGCCTGTTGATGCTTCTTGGGCTACGCATGCTGCAACTTGCTGTCCGATTGCCCTTCACAAAAGTGCCGGTTTCGAATTTGACCAACAGAGCAGCCTTTCTCGCCGAAACGCCCCCTGAATTCTACGATCAGCCGATTGAATCTGGCCAGTTGCGAGCCTTCGCCAAGCGAGTTTCTCACTTAACCGCACCGGCTGATCGAACGTTTGAGGGAGCGCTTCGCGCCATGAGGTGGGTTCGTGAAATGCAAGGTCAGAATTGGGACCCGCCCTATCAAGACATAGATGATCCTCACAAGCTGCTCGATCAGATGATCGCTGGGCATTCCGGAGCTTGTCGGCGATGTGCCCACGTCCTGATCGGGGTGCTTCTCGCCATGGGACTAAGAGCGCGTCTTGTAGCGGGAACGTCGGGATTCGACGGGCGAGAAGTCTCGCATTGTCTGGTTGAAGTATGGATCGGGGATATCGGTAAGTGGGTGCTCCTCGACCCAGCATTCGATACTACATTTCACATTGACGGAAAGCCGGCCTCGCTGTTCGAAGTCTACCAGGCATACAGACATGGACAACAACAACGTGTGCAATTCGATCGGCTGGGCTCCATACTGCAGCCCGCCCCTACACATGAATTCTACCGAGGAGTATTCCTGCACATCTATATAGCCAAATCAAACGCGATTTTTGAAGGGTATGCTGTCCGACTCATTCCTTACAAACAAATCGGCTTCATGCACCACTACGATCACAAAATGACACGGTATCCACAATATAGAAAGCTCTGTTATCTATTGATTGGGCCGGTGCTTGTCTCAGCCCCGCTTCTGATCGTCGCGTTTGAGTTTTTCAAAAATTGAGGCGTAAGTGTACCCCGTCGAAGACAAGCCATTAAGCTAAGTCGGTTACAGCCTTTGGCCGATATCGACGACAAATTCCTAGTGCAAGGTGCCTGGAGCGTGAGTGCGGCGTGTGTTTGTTAGTAGGTCTGACCGATCTTTAACTTTTAGCCTGTTCCCGGGTATGCCCGGTCGAACAGGTGTGCGAATCATTAATCGAGCTCACAGGCGTTTTCATAATTGCGCTTTAGCGCCGGATTTTGGTCTTCCTTCACCAGATAACAATTCCCCACCGCGAGTTCTTCGATTTCGGTGCCCATGAAACAGCGGAATGCTTCCTCAGGTGACCCTACAATGGGCTCGCCTCTTACGTTGAAACTGGTATTGACAATAACGGGACAGCCGGTGCGCCGCTTAAATGCGGAGATCAGTGCGTGGTAGCGAGGATTGGTTTCCTGGTGAACGGTCTGGATTCGAGCAGAATAGTCGACATGGGTGACGGCTGGAATTTCGGAACGTGGGACCTTCAACCTCGCGATGCCGAACAGCTTCTGCTCCTCGGGAGTCATTTCCAACCGCCTCGACTCAGCGACGTCCGCGACCAGGAGCATGTACGGGCTGTCAACATCCAGTTCGAACCAGTCCGTCAAGTCTTCCCGCAGCACGGACGGCGCGAACGGCCGGAACGACTCGCGACGCTTGACCTTGAAATTCAAAACGGTTTGCATGGCCGGAGACCGCGCATCGCCGAGAATCGATCGCGCTCCCAAGGCGCGCGGCCCGAATTCCATGCGGCCTTGAAACCAGCCGAGAGTTTTTCCTTCCTCGAGCGCGGCGGCGCATCGTTCGATTAGACAGTGGTCATCCAATACCGTGAAAACGGCGCCCTCCGCCTGGAGTCGCTGCTCCGTTTCTGCTCGAGTAAACTGCGGGCCAAGGTACGCGCCGCGCATGGCATCGCTGGAAGGGTTCACAATACGCGGCTGATTCGCATAGAAGTAATGCGCTGCCAGCGCGGCCCCCAGCGAGCCCCCGGCATCGCCGGAGGCGGGTTGGGTCCACAGCCGCTCAAAGCAGCCATCACGCAGGATTTTTCCATTGACGACACAATTGAGCGCCACGCCCCCGGCTAGACATAAATTCCGCATGCCGGTCTCGGCGGCCAGGCTACGAGTCATTCTCAGGACCACTTGCTCGAGCACTCTCTGAATGGAGGCGGCCACATCCATGTGGAACTTGGTTAGCGGTGTCCGGTTTGCGTGCTGGCCGGCCAAACAAGACATCGAAGCGGCAGTTGGTCATCGTCAATCCGACGCAATAGTCGAAATAGCCCATGTTCAAGCGGAAACTGCCGTCGGACTTTAGATCGAGAAGGTTGTCCAGAATCAGATCGACGTACTTCGGCTCGCCATACGGCGCCAGGCCCATGAGCTTGTACTCTCCTGAATTCACCCTGAACCCGGTGTAGTATGTGAAGGCTGAGTACAACAAGCCAAGAGAATGGGGGAAGTGGATCTCCTTGATGAATTCCAGGCGGTTGCCTCTGCCGAGCGCCACTGAGGTCGTGGCCCACTCGCCCGCACCGTCCATGGTCAGAACCAACGCCTCCTCAAAAGGAGACGGATAAAAAGCGCTGGCGGCATGGCTTTGGTGATGCTCAGTGAACAGAAGCCTGTCGGGATCGAACCCATCGCCGAGTTTATTTAGCTCCCGGGTAAGCAGGCTCCGTTGGAATGCTTTTTCGCGAATCCACATGGGAATAACCATGGCGAAAGAGCGCAGCCCTGCCGGCGCGAAAGCGAGGTAGGTTTCAAGCAGCCGCTCAAACTTAAGAAACGGTTTATCGTAAAAAACGACGTAATCGAGACTATTTAACTTGACTGCGCCCTGGCGAAGGCAATACTGCAGGGCATGAACGGGAAATCGCGAGTCGTGTTTTTTTCGGCTGAAGCGCTCCTCCTGCGCAGCCGCAACGATTTCGCCGTCCATGACCAGGGTCGCGGCACTGTCGTGATAAAACGCGGAGATTCCTAAAATCCTCATTCATCCGCGTTAGAAAAGCGTGTAAATGAAAGGCGCAATGGCGGCAGTACTGGCCAGTACCGTCAGAGTTCCGAAAATCGCCAATACGATGATGATGGGCAAAAGCCAGAACTTTTTTCGCGTTCGCACGAATGCCCACAACTCTTTTAAGAGTGACATCAGAACTGGTTCCGCATGCTTTCGGAACCGAGCCCGGCCGAAGCCCGGCGAATCCAGTAAGTGCCGGCACCGCGGTCGTACTTCATCCGCAGCAGGTCGTTTCCCAACAGGCGAAGGATCACGCCGGTCGGCGCGAAGATCAGATAGAACATCAGGCCGGTGATGAGCGGATTCGTCACCTTGGCAAGAAGCTTGCCCAATTGCGTCCAGCTGGCATTCAGAGCACCAAGCACACCCGGGAACGCCACCGCACTCAGTAGAAATGGCAGGCTCAGCCCGAGAGCCCAAATCCGTACCGGGCGATTGTGAACCATTGGCCACAAACCGAGCAACACGAAAAATGCGGTGAAAACCAGACCGAACGACCGGTCCGAAGATCCCTTGGCGAGCGGTTCGTGGTCGAAGCTTTCGTTACCCCCAAACTGCATTTTCGGCCTTACGGTCCTCCGAATCGGGCTATATAAATGCATACCAGATTCCCCTCTTTTAGAGCAGACGAGCAAACAGTACCGAATGAACTTCGCCCATTGTATCATGCTCTCCAGCCATGACACCTCAGTGAGCTTGGCTCATCTTCAGAGACAGGCAACCGGCGCTGGTTTGGTATGCCGGAAAGCGTCGGGTGAGAAAGGGACAAAGATCCTCTGACAAAATGGCAGCCACCGCCTGGGCGCCGGCATTCGAAAAGTGACGGAAGTCGTAAAAATAGCGCGAGCTCTTGGGAAGCTTCCGCGCAAGATCTATCACCTGAACCCGCTGTTCGCGTCCGATGCGGCGCGTCACGTCGTTGTAGACCTCCTGGAGATCCCAAGCCATGTTTCCGGAGGTCCCCGGCGCAAACTCGACCCGCCCCAGGTCCACACCAGTCACATCGTCAATCTGGGGACCTGCGAGCAGCGGCTGCGTCACCAGCACGGGCTCGATGCGATTGGACCTCGAAATCATCATGAGCTTCCGGATGCGCACTTCATAGCCTGCCAGATAATGCGGTGGGGCAAACTCCGCCAGACATTTCTGCTCGGCTCCCGGCGGCAGCGGACCCAAGTAAGGCATCGTTTTTAAGTCGATTCTGTGATGCCAAAGACCGCTGTTATGCGCGCTCGCGCTGCGGTAGAGGTTCGCCACAAGGGAAGCGACCTCGCTATAGGGCGACAGAGACTTGATGAACGCCGTGGGCGAATGGAATGAGATTCGGCTTTTGACGTTCTCCGCGTCGAATTCGGCGTCCGGCTCGCGGCGGACATCGTTTGCGCCGATCAGAAACACGACCACCTTCGGGTGGAGTCTTGCGATATGATCTTCCATCAGCACTAGGTGGCCATAAGTCGAATGGCCGTCGAGGCCGGCGTTGTTGATCCAGAGATTCTTGAGCGATGGCTCGAGGTCCGCGCCGAGCCGCGCTGTCCAAGTATTGCCGTCTGAAAGGTAGAAACATTGGGTTGTGCTGCCGCCTACCGTAATAATGGACAACTGGCTGGCGAAGTTCGCCGGCGGGTCCGGCCCGCGGAAACCGAGCGAGTTCCGGGTAAATGTAATAACCGCGTCGAGCGACGGAATAATGTCGTTCCGAATGTGATATTGCGTGTTAGTGAGTAGTACGATCCGGTTGCCTTTGATGCGCGCTTGAAACGGATTGTGCAGACGCAAAAGAGCTTCCAGCAGGAGTACGGCAATCAGCGATCCCAGGCAGAGGACGATCAGATCCAGCAACGCCGCTCGCGCACGAGACCGGCGTTCACCCATGGGAACCTTGAAATTCATTCGATGCAGCTACAACTATAGCTCTTCATGCCTCGCCAATCGCCACTGTGTTGAGATTTTGCTCTAAGGACCTAGTTTTCGGTTAGAGTAGTTTTCGGGACAGCACTTAGCCAATAGTCCGACAACCCAGTGTTAAGGCCGGCGTCCATAGATTGAGCGCCTCAGCATTTTGAACCGGCGAGCGCACCGCTACATCGGCCCGTTGCTCAACGGTCCGGTGACCACACTTCTCGGCGGAGGCTTCTGCTCCAAAATCAGCGCACAGAGCCAGGAGGGGCCAATCCGGAAATTTTTACACGAACCGTGCCGGAATGGACACCAAAGCGTTCGCCATTCCCGGTTTGACCAGGTACTTTGTCCCAGCTTAACTAGGCCGCCTTAACCAGTTCGATCGCCAGCGAAATTTCGATCTCGTCGCCGATCAGTACACCGCCAGTCTCCATCGCGGCATTGTAGACCACCCCGAAGTCCTTGCGCGAGATCTTGGTGCTGGCTTCAGAGCCGAGCCGCGTATTACCCCAGGGATCCTTGACTTCCGGCGTGGGACCTTCCACCTGCAGGACAACCTCCCGAGTCGTGCCGCGAATCGTGAGGTCGCCGGTAACCTTGAATTCGCCGGCGCTGATGGGCTCGATCTTCTTCGACTGAAATCGAATTGTCGGATGATTTTCGGCGTCGAAGAAATCGGCACTCTTCAGGTGCTTGTCGCGATCGGGCTCGCGCGTGCTGATCGAATGCACATCGATCTCGGCCGTGATACTCGAGTGAGCCAGGTCGGACGGATCGAGTTTTACCGTTCCGCTGACTTTGGCAAACTCGCCGCGGACATTCGAAATCATCATGTGCCGGACCTTAAAATGGGCGCTCGAATGCGCGGGATCGATGTTATATGTGGCGACAGTGGGGGTCGCCGTCGGCGAAGAACTCATGCGTCTTTTCCTCCGTTCATAGGATGCCATGGATCGAAAATGGTTGCGCGCCGCGCGGCCGCCTGCCATCCTTCTAGGCATGTCACTCTCTCGCAGAAATCTCTTGGCCGGAATGCCGCTCGGGCTCACGGCTTTACAAACCGCCGCCGCGGCACCCGGTCGCAAGCTCAAAGTCATCGTCACCGGCGGGCACCCCGGCGATCCGGAGTATGGATGCGGCGGCGCCATCGCCCGCTACACGGACCAGGGTCATGAGGTGGTGCTGCTGTACCTGAATCGTGGTGAAAAGGGCTGCCCTGAGACTTCCCCGGAGACTGGTAGCGGCGTGCGCGTACCCGAGGCCAAACGTGCCTGCGAGATCCTGAAAGCCCGCCCGCTGTTCGCCGCGCAATGCGACGGTCACGCCATCGTGGACGAGTCCCACTATAAGGAGTTTCGGGACATGATCGAGGCGGAGCGCCCGGATGTGCTGTTCACCCAGTGGCCGATCGACGGGCATCGCGATCACCGCGCCATTTCGATGCTCTCTTACGACGCGTGGCTCGCCATGGGGAAGAAGTTCGGATTCTATTACTACGAGGTTTCCGATGGGGAAGATACGCTCATGTTCGCGCCCACCCAGTTCGTGGACATCACCGCCACCGAGCCGCGCAAGCGCCTGGCCTGCTATGCGCACGCTTCCCAATCGCCCGACCGTTTCTACGCGCTGCAGAGCCAGGTGACCCGCTTCCGCGGCCTCGAAAGCGGCCACGCGCACGCAGAAGGTTATATACGCCACGCGCAGAGTCCGGACAACCTGCTGCCTTAGGCGCGCACCAGGCTACCGCGGCAGCGCCCATGCGTACAACACGCCCTGCACTCCCTCGACCACGTACTGCCGCCCATCGAGCTCGTAGGTCATCGGCGAGCTCACCATGTTTCCGCCGGCGTTGACGTGCCACAGCGTCCTGCCCGTGGCCGCGTCAAGCACCAGCAGATTGCCTTGCGCGTCGCCGGTGAAAAGCACGTTGCCGGCCGTGGTCAGAATTCCGGCCACGCTCTCGCCGGGACCCAGCTCGTGATTCCAGCGGATCTTCCCGGTGCGGTAATCGATTGCCCGGATGGTGGACTCCTGCCACAGGTTGTGATCGCGCCCGGCCCAGCCCTCGGGCTTACCCGTCGCGGTGTAATAGAAGATGCTGAACACCCGCCGCGCCATCACGTAAAAGAGCCCCTCGGCAGGGTCGAAGCTGGGCGACATCCAGTTGGTCGCGCCATCCGATCCCGGCAGCAGCAGCGTGCCATCCGGGCGCGGCGACTTTCCCGGCAGGGCCACGGGTCGCCCGTGTGCGTCGATCCCCGAAGTCCAGTTGGTCTCGATGAAAGGCTCTGTCAGAAGCCGCTCGCCATTGGTCCGGTCGAGCACGAAGAAGAATCCGTTGCGGCTGGCCTGCGCCACCAGCTGGCGCGGTTTGCCAGCGAAATCGGCGTCGAAGAGTACCGGCGTCTGCACCGCGTCCCAATCGTGCACATCGTGCGGGGAAGGCTGGAAGTACCATGCCAGCTTTCCCGTGTCCGGATTCAACGCCACGATCGAGCAGGTATACAGATTGTCGCCGGGGCGCGCATCGCCGGCCAGCACCGGGTTGGGATTTCCGGTGCCCCAGTAGAGCAGGTTCAGCGCGGGATCGTAGGTGCCGGTCATCCAGGTCATCCCGCCGCCATGGCTGATGGCATCGCTATCCTTCGGCCAGGTCTCCGAACCCGGCTCGCCCGGCTTAGGCTCGGTATACCAACGCCACTGGAGCTTGCCGGTCTCCGGATCCACGGACTCGAGGAATCCCGGAATGTCGGTCACGTCTCCCGAGACGCCCACAATTACATGATTGCCCACGATCAGCGGCGCCATAGTGGCGAAGTATCCGAGTTTGACGTCAGCCAGCTCGACGGTCCACCGCACCGTACCGTCCTTGGCGTTCAGCGCGACCAGGTACCCGTCCGGTGTGTCGAAGTACAGCCACTCGCCCCACATGCCCACGCCGCGATTGCCTATGTGGTCGCCGCCCTGCGAAGCATAGTGATAGTGCCAGATCTGGCGTCCCGTGCGCGCGTCGACGGCCCAGACATGATCGGGCACGGTGAAGTACAGAATCCCGTTTACTTCGAGCGGCGTGGACTTGAGGGCGGACGAGTTGGCTTGAAAGGCCCAGGCCAGTGTCAGCGATGCGGCATTCGATCGATTAATCTGGTCGAGCGGGCTGTAGCGCCGTCCCGAGTAGTCGCCGTTGTAAGTCGGCCAGGTATCGGTGGGCAGCTTGAGCAGCGCCGCGGGTGACAGCCCCTGGGCCAGTGCCGAGAAGCTGCCGATCAACATCCCAACAACCAGCGACGGCTTCATTGCAGTGTCTCCAGGTAGGCGAACAGATTATGTATATCGGCGTCGGTATACTGCGTCAGCAGTTCGCGGTGCGCCTGCAAGGGATCCTGTACGCTCACCGTGACGTCGGCGCGCGGCCAGGAATGATACCAGCCTGTCGGGTCCCGCAGCGCGACAGAAAACTCGTCGAGGTGCACCATCTTGCCGCTGATCCGGTCGCCTGACGCAGTGGTCACGGTCAGCGTAGCGTCGGCGCCCCGCGGCGAGAGAAAGCGCTCTTCCACTTCAAGCGGTGGATACTTCTTTGCGATACCCGCCAGGTCGCCGGAGGGCGAGTGACAGGACCCGCACTTCCCTGCCCCGTTGAAGTACGCCCGGCCCGCGTTAGCGTTGCCGGTGAGCAGCCGCTGCAGCGGATAATCGTTGCCTACGTGCGAGCTACTCATCGACTCCTGAACGCGCAAATGCAGGAACGCTACCATATCCTGAATCGCGGCATCGGGCAGCGGAAACGCCGGCATGCCTTTATCCGGCCTGCCGTTGCGAATCACCGGCGCGATCAGTTCGCCGGCGCTATCGCGATTCACCAGCGGCGAGCGCACCAGGTCCGGCCCTCGCGACCCTGTGGCATCGGCGCCATGGCAGAAGCCGCAGGCCTCCACGAATTGCTTTTGGCCGCGCTCCGGCGGCTGGGCGTAAACCGTACCAACCATGCCCAAGCCCAGCGACCCGGCGGCAATCCAGCAGATGCAATGGCGTCTCAAGTTCCTATGGTGCCACAACCCCGCGGTGCCCGCCGACGGTGTAAACTGAA
>Ga0302325_10030817_pt1 | contig 11053 bp, 9 predicted proteins | sample Palsa_T0_2_FD_201948 | JGI IMG/M metagenome (GOLD analysis project Ga0302325, IMG submission 201948) | Peat permafrost microbial communities from Stordalen Mire near Abisko, Sweden - Palsa_T0_2 | ecosystem: Environmental > Terrestrial > Soil > Palsa > Peat permafrost | place: Sweden: Abisko... | reverse complement strand
CGCACATGACTGAGGTCGACGCCGGGACCGCCGCCCTCATTATGGAAGTGGTCGTCGGTGATCCCCGGTGAAACGAAGCGGCCCTTGAGGTCGATCACTTTGGTCTGTGGGCCGGCGTAGCGGCGCACGGCCTCGTCGGTCCCGGTCGCGACGAAGCGGTCGCCGGTGACCGCGAATCCCTGAAACACCTGATCCTGCGCGTCGGCGGAGAACACCTTGCCGTTGACGAAGACGATGTCGGCCGGCGCGGTCGCCTCGGCGGCGCAGACGGCGGTCGCCAAAGCAGACATCAAGGCCGAGCCGATCGCGAGTTTGGTTGGCAGCTTCATTCGCAGTCCTCTTATTGGCCGGCGGCGGCTGACGACGGCCGCTTGCATCCGACACCAGTAGCAGAGGGACAAGCTCATCCAAAGCCGGCGTGGCGCTGTCGCGCATGACGACAGGACATGGCTACGTCGAGATCCGCTGCCGGCACGTTTCGCTCGTGGTGAAAATCCATGACCAGGGTCCGCCGGCGGACCATCAGCGGAAAATTGCGCTGCGCGCAGATGGTGTGTGTGAGCGAGGCGCGCGAACCATCGGGGATTTAACCACGGGAGGTGCTCACCGCCCATCTCCCTGACGTTTTTGAATGTTCCTGCTTGCCGCCCATGTTACCAACACTCGCCTTTTACCGACGCTCGCCTTGGAACCATTTTGGGCCAAATCCGTTTGCCGGGATAGGGTGGGAGTACGCATGGCCGGCAGCAGGAAAACCGAGCGAAACCTTTATGAGAGCGAGCGTAATTTTCGTCTCCTCGTCGAGGGCATCACCGACTACGCCATCTATATGCTGGACCCCGAAGGTCACGTCACCAACTGGAACCGGGGTGCGGAGCGCATCAAGGGCTACCGGGCTAAAGATATCGTCGGCAAGCATTTTTCGGCTTTCTACACGCCGGAGGACCGGGCGGCCGATCTTCCGCGACGGGCGCTGGAAATAGCCCGAAAGGAAAAACATTTCATCGCCGAAGGCTGGCGCGTTCGAAAGGATGGCACCCGTTTCTTCGCCTCGGTCGTCATCGATCCCATTTTCGAGAAACGCAGGCTCGTTGGCTATGCCAAGATCACCCGCGATATTACCGAGCGTCGGAACGCGCTGTCCGAGCTGTCGAACAGCGAAAGCCAGTTCAGGACACTTGTCGGCGGCGTGACCGATTACGCGCTCTACATGCTTGATCCGACCGGCGTGGTCTCGAACTGGAATGCCGGTGGCGAACGCATCAAGGGCTATCGCGCCGCGGAAATCGTCGGCCAGCATTTCTCGCGCTTTTACACGCCTGTCGACCAGGCCGCGGGAAAGCCCGCCAGAGCGCTCAAAACGGCCGTGGATACCGGACATTATGAGGAGGAGGGCTGGCGCGTTCGCAAGGATGGCTCGTTTTTCTGGGCGAGTGTCGTCATCGATTCCATCCGCAACGACGCCGGTGAGCTGATCGGCTTTGCCAAGATCACCCGCGACATCAGCGAACGCAAGCAAGCGCAGGAAAGACTCCTTGCGACGCAACGGCAACTCGCCGAATCCCAGAAGTTCGATGCGCTCGGCCAGCTGACCGGCGGCATCGCGCACGACTTCAACAATCTCCTGATGATCATTTCCGGCGGCATTCACGCCATCCGAAAAGACGTCACGGGCGAAAAAGCGCTTAGGGCCCTGCAATCCATTGACGGCGCTTCCCGCCGCGCCGCCGCGCTGACACGCCAGTTGCTGACCTTCGCGCGGCGGCAAAACGTGCATCCGCAATCCATCAAGCTGGCCGAGCGCCTCGATGTGCTCCGGGAAGTGTTGAACAGCGGACTCGGAAGCGCGGTGTCACTATTGATCGATGTCGCGGACGATGTCTGGAATATTGTCGCCGATCCCAATGAATTCGAGATCGCGCTCGTGAACCTGGTCGTCAACGCACGGGATGCGATGCCTGAAGGCGGTTCGCTGATCGTCAGCGCGAAAAACATTCCGGAAAAGGATCAGGTCGCGATATCCGTGGAGGATACCGGCACCGGAATTCCGGACGACGTCGCCGCCAAAGTGTTCGATCCGTTCTTCACCACCAAGCCGGTCGGCAAGGGCACGGGTCTTGGGCTGTCCCAGGTGCACGGCTTCGTGCATCAGGCCGGAGGAGCCGTCGGAATCGAGAGCCGCCTCGGCAGCGGCACCACGATTACCATGTTCTTGCCGAAGGCGGCCACGCAGCTGACACCCGACCAGGAACAGGCGTCTTTAAAGGGCAGCGGCACCGTGCTGCTGGTTGAAGACAATCCTGAGGTGGCAACCGTGAGCATCGGCTTGCTTGAACAGCTTGGCTACGCCGTGCGCTGGGCTGCGGATGCGTCGGCGGCGCTGGCGGAATTCGAAAAAGACGGCATCGACATCGTATTCAGTGACATCGTGATGCCGGGGAAGATGGACGGGATCGGATTGGCCAGGACCCTGCGCGAGAAGAATCCCAAAATCCCCATCCTGCTGGTGACGGGATACAGCTCGTCCACCAAAGAGATCGGTTCGCAGTTTCCGGTGCTGCGCAAGCCCTACCAGTTACACGAGCTGAGCCGTGAGCTGCAGAAACTGGCCTGATGGCTGGGGTTGATGGCTGGGTTGGACGGACGACGAGCATGATTCAACCCAGTTGAATCATGCTCTGGTGAAACGTTACTGGCTAAATCCGTTGCCCACCGCTACTGAACAACTCTCGCCGCTTACGGACGAAGAGTAAATGTATTCTTTTCGACCTCTCATGGAAGTTGCGACCAGAAAGCCAGTATTTCCCTGCTTCCCTACAACGATCTGAGCGCGGCAAGCGGTGAAGCCGCCATCGAAGACAGCGCTGACCTGTCGAGCGCCGCTACTGAATTTGCGAGTTACGGTCATCCTCTGACCAGAAAAGCTCACCACTCCTGCCGAACCTAATGAATTTTGGTCGGTCGGACCCTGATCAGCGGCGTTTGCCCTGGAATTACCACCTGGACCGCCAGGCCCGCCAACTCTGGTCATGCGGGTAAAGGCCCGCCCTATTTCGCTGACATACGTCTTCTGGGTAAAGTTGACAGTAACACTGGTGGTATTGCTATCCAGGCTATCGAGTTTCTCTTGCCTGACCTCTGTCCACACAATCGTTATCGTTTTGCCCTTGAGAGCATCAGGAGCAGCGCTGGCGTCAGTCAAGCTCGCCAAGATCATCACGATAACGAGGAAAGAAATTCTGAGATTGTTGATAGCTGGCATCGTGCCTGCCCTCCTGGTTTTGAGAATTTTGCACAACGTTAGCGAAAATCAATCCGGGTTTACCTGCTGGATGCAGGCGCGGCGCGATCGCATCACAGCTTCAGCACTCAACTGATTTGCCCGTCGGGCTGTTGCCGCTGTCGCGCGCGCATCGTGTCCAGCCCCTTTCGAAAAAATATATCGCTTCGCCGCTGACCCAAATCACTTCTTAATTCACCACCGTCCCGTTCCGATGAGAGGGGCGTTTCGCGATCGTCACGAACGCGGGGCGGGATGCGGTGGACGCGGCAGCGCCTTTGACGAATGGCGCGGAAGCGGACGGCGAAGTCGTGTGGTCCTGACGCCTCGACGCTGGCGTCAAGTCGGCGCAGAAGACGGCGCCGGTGATGGTGGCAAACAAGCCCGGTCACCAGGGAGAGCGCGAAGGAAACCGTTAAAACCATTGCGCAGGGAAGGCCGGGTGTCCCGGCGAACCTGTGGCTCTACCCCTGTGCTTTTTGTTGCACAGGGGGCTGCGGGTGCGCCAAGCACCCGGCTTTCCCTGCGCCCTCTGTTTTTCGGGGGCAGACATTTCAGCACAACTCGGGCGCATCGCGCCGCGAGACTCAACTTGTCATGCCCGGACTTGATCCGGGCATCCATCCTTTTTCGTAAAGAGTCTTTCGAAGAAGATGGATTGCCGGGTCAAGCCCGGCAATGACAGCCTCCATATCTGTTTTTGACTGGGCTGTTTGAAAATCGAATCGGAATCAGCGGCTCCGCGCCCAAACCCTAGAACCCGAAGAACTTTTCGCGCAGGGCGTCCTCGTATTTCTCTTTTGCCGCCTTGACCTTGCTGCGGATGTCGTCCTCTTCGAAATGCGCCGCCTCCCACTGGTCGACTTCGGCAATCTCGTGATTGACGGAGGCCAGCGCCTCCTCCTTGCGAATGGCCACGATCCAGGCCTCTACCGCGTTCTTGTAGGCGGCCTGCAGCGTGTCGAGTTCCGGATGCTCACCGCTCATTTCAAGCTCCCGATTGATGTGTGGGGTCAGTCGATCCAGCAGCTTATAGGAGCCGCAAATGAACAAACGACGACAGCGCCAGCACGGCTCGGGACCCGATTTGTTGTCGGCCAAGTCTGTTATCGGCAATGCCTCAGGAAACCGCCGGCAGCATCCGGGCATGGCGGCGGCGGATGGTCATGGTCCGCATGGTGACGTAGCCGGTCAGGAACAGCACCGCCTTGCTGACGATGGCATAGATCGACATCGATGCCGACCACGTCACCACGCTGAAGTTCAGCGCCACCACCAGGTTCAGGGCCGCGGAAAAGAACATCAGTCCGGCCCAGAGATAGCCAAAGATGATGGCGATGTCGGGCACAAACTCCTTGGCGACGGGGGGCAGATAGCGGTTGATCCATCCCGGCTTCAGCATCACGATGCCGACGATGACATAGATCACGCTCGGCTTGACCATCACAAAGCGCGGGTCGTCGGTGATCAGCGTCACCGTGCCGGCGCCGAGCACCAGAAACAGGCTCATCCACTGCATGGTGTCGATCGGCTGCCGGCGCGCGATCTGCCAGCCGATCTGGGCGGCGCCCAGCGCCATCGCGAGCAGAACCGACAGCGTGATGTTCCCGGTCAGGAGATAGACGACCAGGAAAAAGAACGTCGAGGCCATGTCGAGCAGCAGCAATTTTCCCGCGTCGAACAGACTCTTCATGGGATGCGCCGCTCCTCCGCCGGCCCGGCGACTGTTACACCCGGGATCATGTGCTGGCGAGAAGTCTTCGCTGGTGCCGCGTCCGGCGATGGCTCAGGACTGCCGAAAGCCCATGCGGAACGCGCCCCAGTGGCGGCCACGGACGCGGATCGGCGACGACAGGTCCTTCATCAAGACGAAATTGCCGCCGCCCATGTCTCTTCGGTAGGTTTGCAGCAGGAACGGCTTGGTATTGGCCGCGACCTTGTGCACCGCGCGGTCGTTGAACAGCCGCCGGTTGCGGCAATTGGCATTGTTCCAGACCGGGTCCGGACCCTGCGGCAGGCGATAGTTCGGGTTATGGGTCGGCAGATAGCCGCCCTTGGCCCAGGCGACACAGAACACGATGCGCGGATCGGTCTTTTGAATCGGATCCTGGATCGGCGGCAGGATCCGGTCGGTGAAGGCGACATAATCGGTGAGGTATTGCTTGGGATTGGTGCCCGGTATTTCGCGGTATTTCTCGTCCATCAACTGATCGAGGCTGATGTCGCCGCGCTCAACGGCGGTCTCGAAGGCCGCGGAAATCCGTTTGGCGGCGTCGACCACGATGCGGATCAACGGCGCGTCCGATGTCTCCACGCCACTGTCGGCGATCAGCTCGATCAGGCCCTCGGACAAATCGAGCAATTTGGCGACCCGCTCGTCGGCGTGCTTCAGGTCGGTCGACGACAGGTCGACGCCCTTGGCGAGGTGGCCGAGTTCGTCGATCACCATGTCGCAATGCGCGAGATTGGAGGTGGCGGCCTTGGCGACCCCGTCAATCTCCTGGCCCACGGCAGTGAAGCCGTCCTGGACGCGGATGATAATGCCCTGGATCTGCCCGGCGCCTTCGCCGGCGTTCTTGGCCCGCAGCGAGGCGTCGCTGCTCTCGCCGATCAGACTGCCGACCTGGCCGTCAAGATCGCGAACGGTATCGCCGATCAGATGCGTCGCCTGGCGCGTCGCTTCGGCCAGGCTCTTGACCTCGTTGGCGACCACCGCAAAGCCGCGTCCCGCCGCACCGGCGCGGGCGGCCTCGATGGTCGCGTTCAGCGCCAACAGGTTGGTCTGCTTGGCGATCGCCTCGATCGAACCGGATACCTTGGCCACCTGCGCCAGCGCGGTTCCGACCGCGCCGAGACGGTGCTCGATGCGGCCGACCGCCTCGATCAATTCGGCGATGTGCTGCACCGCCGTCTCCACCGCAGCGCGCGACTGCATGATCTCGCCGACGGCGGCCGAGGAGGCGGTTTGCACCGCGCGCGACGCGGTGGCGATGTTGTGATTGGCGGAGACCATGGTCTCGGCGGTCTTCTGCAGATGCCCGAAGCGGTCGGCCTGGGTGACGACCCGGCCGGCGACTTCCTGCAGGTTTCCCGCCACATCCGCGAGCTCGACGCCAAGGCCGCCGATCCGGTTCGACAACTGGTCGACCAGACGTTCGCTGTCCGAGGGGGTGGCCGCGTCCGGCTTGGTAGGCTGCGCAACCGACATCGCTGCAATTCTCCGGTAACTAGACGAGAAGACTGATTGGCAACACCTAATTACAAATGTCGTTCAAAGCTTGTAGGCCGTGCGAAAACCGCCCCAGTGCCGGCCGTTGACGCGGATCGGTACGTCGATCTCGCGCATCATCACGGTTTTGCCGTTGCCCATGTCGCGGGCGTAGCTCTGGATCAGATAGGCGCGCAGATTGCGTCCGGCGGCAAGGCCCGCGGCATCGTTGAAGATCCGGCGGTTGCGGCTGTTGGCGGTGTTCCAGGCGACATCGCCGGGGCGCTGCGGATGGGAGTAGATCTTGTTGTGCACCGGCAAATAGCCGTTGCGGTCGATCATCACGCAGAACGCCATCCGCGGGTCCCTGGTCAGGAAGGCCTCCTGGAACGGCGGCAGCGCGCGATCCGCCCAGTCGAGAATCCGGCTCCGGTGCTGAACCGGATTGGTGCCCGGGATTTCGACGTAATCAGCGTCGAACATGTCGTCGATGGAAATGGCGCCGCTCGCTACCGCGCCTTCGAATATCTTGGTCAGCGCGGCGCCGGCTTCCATGGCGCGGGTGACGGCTTCGGTATTCTCGTCCTGGATCGACCAGAGCTTGTCCTCGATTTTTTCGCGAAGCTCGGCATCCGGCGCCTCGAACCTCGCCTGCGCGCCCGCTTTGGAACGCTCGGTAAGGCGAATCCTGCACGCCCCGACGCTCTCCAGCGTGGCGGTGAGGGTCTGGTTCAGCGGCAGTGTCTCGGCATCGGGTCCGCAGATCAGGATACTGTCCTGGGAAATCTCGTAGACCGGTGCGGCGACCGCGCCGCGCGGGGCCTGGATTTCGATCTTGAGGCTGCACGGCATCCGCTGGCTCTTGCGCCGCTCGGTGCGCCCGTCCTGCCCCAGCAGCACCGCGCAGCGGGTTTTCAGTTTCTGCGCGAAGGTGGTGACGGCATTGCCGGCGCTCGCGACCCGTTCGCCATGCGCTTCGGCCTCCTTGGCGGCGCTGTCGATCTCGGCGGCACTGTCGCCGACCGAAACGATGAAGTTCGAGGTGGTCGCGACATTGTCGGACATCTCGCCGGTGACTCTGTTCTGCTCCGTCACCGCGCCGTTGACGTTGTCGAACACCGGCCGGATCGCCGCGATCGCCTGCGAGATCCGCTGCACCGCATCGACCGAGCCGGCGGCGTCCTTCTGCAGGGCGTCGATCTTTTTGGTGATCTCTTCGGTGGCGTTCTGGGTCTGCACCGCGAGCGCCTTGACCTCGACGGCGACGACGGCAAAGCCGCGCCCGGCTTCGCCGGCGCGGGCCGCCTCGATGGTCGAGTTGAGCGCCAGCAGCGTGGTCTGCCGCGCGATCTGCGCGATCAGATTGACGACATTGCCGATCGCGGCCGAGGATTCCTTGAGCCGGTCCATCGTCAGGCCGGCTTCGGTGGCGGCGGCGGCGGCCTGGTCGGCGAGCTTGCCGGCGTCGCGCACCTGCGCGCCAATGCCGTCCGCCGACTGGGTGAACTTGTCGGCGGCCTGCGAGAAGGTGGTTGCGGTCGATTGCGCGGCGCTGGTGCGTCCGGTGAGGGCGTCGGTGCGCTGGCGAATCGTGGAGAGCGTCGTCGCCGTCGCTTCGGCACCGCCGGCGACCGAATTGGCCGCGCGCTCGAGCTGGCGGATCATCGCGCCGAGTTCGACTTCAAGCAGTTCGAGGATTTGCCTGGCGGAATCATTGTCGGACGCGCCGGATGCGTCAGCGACGACGGCCGGCGCCGGCGGCGGCGCGATGGCCGGCGCAGCCAATTGCGGCGGACGCTTTCGAAACAAACCGAACGCCATGGGTTCTCTCGGGAACATGAGAATGAGGCCGGTATCCTCTCACGCCGTTGTGAACTCATGGTTAATAATTGCCTCACATGCAGGCAATGGGCACTACCGAAATACCGAAAATCCCTCCAAATCTTTGATTTTGCCGGTGCCACGGCCTATAACGCCGCGCTTTCCATCAAAACCATCCCGGACGAATCCCGAAAGAAATCGCATGGCCGGACATTCCCAGTTCAAGAACATCATGCACCGCAAGGGCCGGCAGGATGCCCAGAAGTCGAAGCTGTTCAGCAAGCTGGCGCGGGAAATCACCGTCGCCGCCAAGCTGGGCCAGCCCGATCCCTCGATGAATGCGCGGCTGCGGGCCGCGATCATTTCCGCGCGCCAGGAGAACATGTCGAAGGACTCGATCGAGCGCGCGGTGAAGAAGGCCAGCGGCTCCGAGAGCGAGAATTACGATGAAATCCGCTACGAGGGCTATGGCCCGGGCGGGGTCGCCGTGATCGTCGAGGCGCTGACCGACAACCGCAACCGCGCCGCGTCCGACATCCGCTCCTACTTCACCAAGTCCGGCGGCAATCTCGGCGAAACCGGTTCGGTCGCATTCATGTTCGATCGCACCGGCATCATCGAATATGACGCCAAGGTCGCATCCGACGATGCGATGCTGGATGCGGCGATCGAGGCCGGCGCCGATGATGTTTCCTCCAGCGAAAACGGCCATGAGGTCTATGCCTCGCAGGAGACCTTCCGCGACGTCGCCAAGGCACTGGAGGCGAAATTCGGCGAAGCCCGCAAGGCGGCGCTGACCTGGAAGCCGCATAACACCGTGCCGGTGGACGACGAAACCGGCGAGAAGCTGCTGAAACTGATCGACCTGCTCAACGAGCATGACGACGTGCAGAATGTGTTCGCCAATTTCGAGGTCTCCGACGCGCTGGTCGCCAAGATGGGCGGCTAGCCGCTTTCGCGGGGTATGACGGCCCTGATTCTGTTTCGCCCGCGCGGCTCCGGCGTTATCACTGTGCCATGACATCTCAGCCGATTCGCCAACCCGTCCGCATCCTTGGCATCGATCCGGGCCTGCGCCGCACCGGCTGGGGCGTGATCGAGATCGACGGTAACCGGCTGATATTTATCGGCTGCGGCTCGGTGGAACCGCCGGAAGGCCTGCCGCTGGCGAGCCGGCTACTGACGATTCATGAGGGCCTCGCCGCCGTGCTGGGCGATTTCCACCCCGCTGAAGCCGCGGTCGAGCAGACCTTCGTCAACAAGGACGGCGTCGCCACCTTGAAGCTCGGCCAGGCGCGCGGCGTGGCGATGCTGGCGCCGGCGATGTTCGGGATACCGGTCGCGGAATACGCGCCGAACCAGGTGAAAAAGACGGTGGTCGGCGCGGGCCATGCCGACAAGAACCAGATTCTGATGATGTTGAAGATCCTGCTGCCGAAGGCCGAGCCGAAATCTCCCGACGCCGCCGACGCGCTCGCGGTCGCCATTACCCATGCCCATCATCGCCAGAGCGCGGCCCTGAGGCTGAGGGTGGTCGAGGTATGATCGGCAAACTGAAAGGCCTGATCGACAGCTACGGCGAGGACTATGTGATCCTCGATGTCGGGGGCGTCGGTTATCAGGTGCATTGTTCGGCGCGCACGCTGCAGGCGTTGCCCTCGATCGGCGAGGCTGCGGTGCTCTCGATCGAGACTTACGTGCGCGAGGATCAAATAAAACTGTTCGGCTTTCGCAGCGATGTCGAGCGGGAATGGTTTCGGCTGCTGCAGACGGTGCAGGGCGTCGGCGCCAAGGTGGCGCTGGCGGTGCTCTCGACCCTGCCGCCATCCGATCTCGCCAACGCGATCGCGCTGCGCGACAAGGCCGCGGTGACGCGCACGCCGGGCGTCGGCCCGAAAGTGGCCGAGCGCATCGTCACTGAATTGAAGGACAAGGCGCCGGCCTTCGCCAATGTCGATCCGGCGCTGGTGCATCTGTCCGGTGCGATCGATGACGAGCGCGCGCCGCGTCCGGTCACCGACGCGATCTCGGCGCTGGTCAATCTCGGTTACGGTCCGCCGCAGGCGGCCGCCGCGATCGCCGGCGCCTCGCGGATCGCGGGGGAAGGTGCCGGGACCGCGCAGCTGATCCGGCTCGGGCTGAAGGAATTGGCGAAGTGAGCGTGGGCGCAGCACTCCGCAGCTTCGGGCGCGTGATCGGGATCGTCCTGATCTTTTCGATCGTGGGGCCGCTCGCCTTCGCGACGCTGATCCTGCTGATCGTGGCCGGGTTCAGCGCGCCGCTGCTGCAGATCGCTCTCGACCTGGTCAACCTCGGCGCGCTCGGCACCGTGGTCTCGGTCGCATTGTGGCTGCTTGTGGTCGCGACGTGGCTGGCGTCGTTTCCGCCATCTGTTGTGGCCGGCTGCATTTTCGCAATGGTTGCGGTCTATGCCGGCGTCAATGCGGTCTGGATGGCATGGCTCGCGGTGGCGCTGGCGATCATCGGGGTGATCGCGCTCGGCGTCTTTATTATCCCGGATGAATCATCGGCGGTGATCTTGCCGAGCGCCCGATCGGCCAGTGAGACGCTCTCACTGTTCGCTGTGCTCGCCGTATTGGCGATACTGCCGACGACTTTGTGCTGGTGGCTCGCGAAGCCGCTGCATCGTGCTAGCATCGCCGCATGACCACGCCCTCCCGCATCGTGACACCCGAGCGCCGCGTCGACGATGTCGGCGACACCGCGCTGCGTCCGCAACTGCT